>JAABUP010006854.1_pt1 | contig 15796 bp, 20 predicted proteins | sample 5559201 | NCBI WGS metagenome assembly JAABUP01 (sample SAMN10711887, study PRJNA513373) | rock metagenome | isolation source: Antarctica rocks | place: Antarctica
CGGGACGTGAACGCTGCTATCAACATCCTGCGCCTGTTTCTGGATTGGGTCGAAGGCCGATCGAAGCCACCGGAATCCTGTAGAGCTGGGCAGTGATTTGGCTCAACTTAGTGATTTGTGCAGTATCATTTTTTCCCCGGCTTCTCTGGGGATAGCATTCCCTAGGACGGGGATGGTGTGCCAGCCAGAAGCCTCTGCTTGCATGCTATGGGGTTCGCACATGAACAATAACAATGGTTATTGCTCGATATCAGACTCTACATGCGTTGCAGTCGCATTGCTGTTCGTGGAATCAGCTCTCTTGTGCGGGTGCAAGCACCACTCATAACGACTTGGCAAAGATCGACGAGGGCTTGCACCACCGTCTGTGCAAATATGCAGAAAAAGAAAGTTCTTGTGGTCGGAGCAGGATTTGCGGGCATCACAGCTGCACGCACGTTGTTAGCAGAAGCCACAGCGCCTCTGGAAGTTGTTGTGCTTGAAGCCAGCTCGAGAGTAGGCGGTAGAGCACACACTATGGAGGTGAACCTTGGTCAAGGCATGTGGAGTGCATCGCTTGCTGCACTTAGTAGCTCATTTAAGGTCATGCAACGTGCAGCTTGAGGGCTGTGGCAAAGTGGAGCTTGGTGCAACTTGGTTTCATGGCATTGTTGGCAACCCACTGTATGAACATGCCATACAGCTTGGACTTATGACAAGGCATGAGGCTGAGGACTCAAGTAAGTGTAGCAAAGCAGTGTAGCATATCATTGCTCCATCTTGTCTCTGCAGTACACCTCCAGTCACAAGATTGAAAACACGTGTTGTAGAGCCAACATGGGGGGCAATGAAGTATGTCAGACAGAATGAACTAGCTTTGTTGGGTAAGGAGGATGCAGCTGTCATCACCAAGGCACGTGACATGTATGGTGAGGTGGTTGAGGCAAGCACAGAAGCTGCGTTAAATGGTCAAGCAGGCGTCATAGGAGATAGTGTCAGACATGCATTTGCCCAGGTCAGTCGCATTTGAATGTCATTGCTCAAACCCCTTACAGGGCAAATGACGCAATGTGGCGGCACTCTAACACTGCTGCATCTGACATTTTCTGTTTGACATGATTAGACTGGAGCACTGCAACATGGCTTGTCAGGTTTTGTGATGCATGTTTACAGGTCTGCAGCAAGCATTTTGAATTGACATGTTGTGTGAGATGCATCTGTAGGCAAAACAGACAGATCAAAATCAAACCCCGTGCTACATTGCATCACATTGCAGGCAGAACAACCCTAGTCTGAGCCCTTTTGAATGATCCTTCTGAATGCTTCTTGTAATGCCAACAGGCAATGCAAAGCATGGAAGAGGCTTCAACCAGAAGCAAGGCAATCTTCACAGAAGCATGGGCTTGGCGTGAGCAGCTGCAGCGCGCAATGGACGGCTGCCACACCACCGACGACATGTCTGCAAACAGCCTGGCCGAATACGGCGAGTTTGAAGGCCCCAATATCCCACTTCCTTCAGGCTATCAGGCATGTCTTCTGTCTTGTTGTGGCACAAAGGTTGATGTATGCATCAGCTTTGACAGTGGAGGTTGTGCAGATCACAGCATCTATGTAGTGTAAGCATGGTGACTCTATTTAGATGACTGTGCTGTCCTGCCTGCCAATCTGCAGTCACAGGGCATTGTGCAGCTGCGCAAGGTGAGCCTGCAGCTGTACAGCTATGCAACCTGTTGCCAGTGTCAAGTCTGCAGACGCAGTCATTTTCACCTGCAGACTTGATCATTTTCAGTGCAGACAGAACTACTGTGCATGACGCACAGGTCCTGGCAGAGAAGCTAGCGGAGGGATTGCCCATCAGACATGGCATGACTGTTGACCAGATCCAATGGAATTCAAGTGGAGTCATTGTGCAGTGTCAAGGTGGACATCAGATTGAGGCTGATGCTGTCATTGTGACAGTGTCTCTTGGAGTGCTGAAGGTACTCAGCAACTCATGTGTGTATTTGTTGCACAGCAGCAAGCTCTGGTTCTCTCCTGACGTGGCGTTTGCACTAGCAGTTGCACAGTTTTACAAGACTTGTGTTGAGCATGTAGCACATCTTGCATGCAGTATCCTGTGCACATCACAGAGTTGGCCAAAGTGGTGCAGGGTGTAAGCAACAATACACTAGCCCCTTTGAAATCCTAGAACCCACTACAATATGTATGCTGCAGGCTCAGCATAAACACATGTTTCAGCCAGAGCTTCCAACAGCAACAGTCGAAGCTATTGAGCGCCTAGGGTTTGGGATTGTTGACAAGATTTACATCGACTTTGGAGCAGCATCCACTACATCGCCAGCTGCTGCACAGCAAGATTTCACCAACTATGGCCCAGCAGGAGGCAGCAATGCGGACCAAAGCAAGCCAGCACAACATGATAGCCAGGGATCCGTGAAAGAGCACGCACATAATGCCATGCAAGATGACAGCATCCATCCTCTGACTGCCAAAGATGCCCTGTCTTACTACCTTTTGTGGCACCGTAACCCTGAGGACTTTCAGCCAAAGCTGAGCGCAGACAGCAGGCTTGAAGGCAAGCAAGTGGTAGCAGTAAACGTCAGCAGAGATCCTTTGCGTGACATCAAGGGCATGAACAACGACGTCAATGGCAGGCAAGAAGACACCAGTGCAGGAAGTCCTGCAGCAAAGGGTGCAGGAGACAAAGGTCCAGAAACACATGTCATCACAGGCCCACAAACAGAAGGCACGGACAGCACAGAGGCGAAATCAAATGCTGAGGCTGGTTCAGTAGCATCCACAACAGGCAGACAGCATGATCTGCCAGCTTGGGCCCATGGTGCATATACTATACGTTTTGCAGGCTCAGAATTTGTAGCAGATAAGTCTGATCAACACCTTGCTGCTTCAAACAGATGCGGAGTCATATGGATGACAGGAGAGGATGCAAAGAAAATGGAGGCTGTATCTGATGCTGAGCTGCAACAGCACATTGCAGCTATTTTACAGGAGTTTCCTGCAATGGCATTGCCCAGCGAATTTAAAGTGTATAGGTCTTGTTGGGGATCTGATCCCTTGTTCAGAGGATCGTATTCCTATGGCTCTGCTTCAGCAGTCGGAGGCGAATGCAGTGCGCTTGCAGAGCCTCTTTGTGCGCCAGAAAGCACAGCTTTGAGACTATTGTTTGCTGGAGAGGCTTGCCACTCCAAGTACTTTGGTTGTACACATGGTGCATATCTGACAGGGCAATCCCAGGCAAGAGCGTTGCTCAAGTCCCTGAACATTTGTGGCGTCTAGTCTCCCATTCTTCTCGTGTCGACTATCGACTTGACCAAAGCCAGTGCCTGCTAAGTTTCAAGCTTGCTGAAATGCAGCTAGATGCCTGGGTGATTAAGGCTGACTGCACATCTGCCCTATGCTGTGACCCTATTTTGGCATCTGCAGCAGCACAATTCATGGTCATGTTTGTGCACAGCCCATGCATACAACCGCAAAGACAGCCGGCCTCGAAGGAAACATTAACTCAGGTGCAGGTGTTAAAGCATGCTGAGTTGCATGACATCATCGCTTACCCTTTTCTGCTGTTCTTTCTGCTCAGGCTTGATCCACAAAATGTATGCAGCAGTGCCGGCTACTGCCCAGGCAGCTAAGTTCTGCATGCAGTGTATACAAAGCTCAGTAGGTTGTCTGTGCGGGTACGCCACTTGTAGACAAGCTAACTAGATCGAAACCTTGGAGCCTCTGATGCCTAGATTCTCGCTGGCTAGTCTTCTCCAGCCTGCTGTCCTATTTGCGAAGGACATTGGCTATTCTGCTCAACGGGGATCTGGCAGAAATGACCGGTGTTAAAGTGAGCGCGCAGCTTCTTCAAGGCAGACCTTGATGTGCAGTGGATGTTTGTTATCCTGTCTACCCTTCACCCTGCTCAACGTCGCTGAAAGTATGTGCTTGAGGAAGTATGCGGTCAGAGGAGCCAGCCTTAGTCATGAGCTGTTGGAGCCCACTTGTATTGGTCAAACTTTGCTGGTGAGACAGCATAGCCACAAGGGCTGCGTCAAGCCTGTTTCTAGCACTCAATGGCTGATGTTAAGGCCGTCGTTGATCCGGCGCTTGCGGAACAGGTGCAGCATGTTGGTCGGACGTGGCGAAGACTGCCTGCATGATGCGGTTGTTGATTGAGTTTCTCCTGTGTGCAGGCAGCTTTCGTTGCAGAGGACGTGACAAGCATTATCAAGGAGTCGATCGATGCAGTGTTGCAAAATCAGCAGTACAACCACTTCAAGGTCTGTTGTTAGCCCGTGCTTGAACATGTGTTGAGCCAACAGATCGTTGCTGAAGATGCCACGGCTGCAGGTCGGTCAGTGGACGTCCACCTGCCTCGAAACTTGTATCAAACGTTTGGCTGACTTGAACAAACCTTTCAAATACGTGGTCACCACAGTCATCATGCAGAAAAATGGTAAGGCTCATGTCCAGCCTCCGTCTGGTGTAGATGCCTGTTCTTCAAGACTGGATTTGTTGTTTCGCAGGTGCTGGTCTTCACACAGCAGCTTCATGCTTTTGGGACAACGCATCTGATGGTAGCAGGACAGTCAAGTGGGAAAACAAAACCATGCATTGCATCACAACAGTGTTCGGCTTGTCCCTATAGTGTACCTGGGTAGAACCTTCAAAGTCTCTGAGCATTGATGTCCTCTGCTCACCATCATCGACCCTCAACTTCACATAGTCTGATTATAATAGTCATGCAACAGCTGTCTTGCAATTTCTGCTTGCTCAAAGTGACCTTTTGCAGCCAGACAACTCTAAAATGTTCTGCCTGTTTGTACTGACTGACTTCAGTTGTACAAACAGCATGACATGTTGCTTTGCTCTGATTTATTTGTTGCACATCTGAATCATGCAAACACTTTCAACACTCGTGCACCTTCACAAGCATAGGATCCTGAAAAGCATACCTGGGTTTGCATGCAACCACTTAGGTGCCTTGATGTTACTGCTTCATGAGCTGAGCAGCACTGTAATGCCAAAGCAACAGGCATGCTAATCTGCGTGTTGAGTACCAGTGGTCCTGCTGATGTGCAGCCTAGCAGTCAGCTGTAATGCAAAATTTGTTTCGGCTACATGCCAGATTAGACTCTGTACGGTAGATTGTTATAGCAACAGCTTACACCTACAAAACAATCAATGTCAAATGATGGGCTGGGAGGCATGGGCTTCTGTCAACTCAAGACATTCAAGTAAAGCATGCAGCACACAGCGCATCAATTCCTTTATGACTATGTTGACAAGCTGAGTGGTGGCCAGCCAACATGTTGTCTGCAGGCATAAAGTTTGTGGCGATGGTTTTTATGGTGCACAGGTGAAGGTGTGAAACCCAAAAGCGATTGATACTACTAGTATCATACTAGTACTGGTGTGTGTATTTCATGCTGTTCTGGGTATTCAGTATATGTTGCCGAAAGTCGCTCAAGCATGCATGTGCCAGTGATGGATCTACTGATATACAAGGAAGCTGTGGGTCTGAGTATATTGCTCCGCCAAACGCCTGCCTGCCTGTGTGGGCTGTGAAAACGCCAGCTGACTCCGGGGCACAACATAGCCAGCAACACAATTACACCTGTAAAACAACAAGAATGTACTGAAGGCATCTTGACAAGAATTTACTGAAGGCATCTTGATTTATGTAGCAGGACAGTGGCCTGACCCTGCCAGCTTGGCAATAAAGGCAATGCATGAACAAGTCAGCACTCCCAAGATCGCAACACCCACTTGCATAAGGAGCATCAGCATCAGCATTCTTGTATTGCGAGTGCTGAGAAGCTTGCAGCTGAAGGACGGACCTGGCTGTGTCAAGCAGTTGAGTGGCAATGCCTCGGCGTCTAGCCTGAGCAGATACCCACATGACCCTGATGCCACACACAGCTTTCACAGCTTTGCTCCTGTCTGTCATGAGTATATCTGTTTGCACTTCTGGACGCAGCCTGGAGAGTGACTGGCTTGCTGTGTCGAGTAACTCAAGCGCTGCCACTGCTTCTGCATTGACTGACCCCTCTGCTGTTGAATGATCAGTAGTGCGAGCAACAACAGCATGGCGTACTTGAGGCGTACCACCCTTATTCCAAGAAGGCCTACACTCTACCAGATCAGGAGCCTGTCGCCACATGCTGCCATCATGGTGTGCTGAGCTGAGTGCACTGCTCTTGACCTTCAGCACCTGCTGACTGCTGGTGCAGACCACAGGGTCTGAAGTTCCAGGGCCATCATGGTCTGTAGCCATTGCAGCACTAGCTCCTGACGTGCTGACATCACACATGTTGGTAACATCAGTGAGCGGCATCATGGGTATGGGACTGCTGATGTCACACTGCTCTGGCCTGGTCTCTGCTGTCGCTTGACTGTCCCCATGCTTGAAGGCTGCTATCGACCCAGCTGATGTAGGGGAGTCAGAGCGCATCCTTGAGGGCGCAGTCTGCACATCAGCAGATTCTGCCTTGCCTATTGCGAGCCAGCGAGTCAGCAGAGTCTTTTTGGGATGTTTGCTCTGCTGGTGCCTGTTGCGGTGTTTGATCCCAGAAGGCACTGCCGATGACTGATTGCTGCCCACTGACACGTGCTGCTGACTTGGACAGCTTGCAATGCCCATTTCCAGTCTGTGCATACCCAGCTTGATGTCAGCATGAATGTGCTGATGCTGCCTGGCTGTGCCCTCTGTGGAAGCTGATGACTCTGAGCTGGTATTCAGTGGCATCATAGATGCAGCACTCCTGGCTGGCAGCTGGGAACTGAGTCGCCTATGCTTGGCCAGGGGTGGCGCTGACATGGGCGTTGAAGGTGAGTCTAAGCAAAAGCGAGGCGCAGCAACGGCTGTGGAACAGCCGGATGTGACACAAGCCTCTGAATGTGAGATGACTGGACTGGCAGATGTGATCCTTTCAGCGACAACACATCCAAGGACATGCTTGCTGCTGGAGATGTAGAGGTACACCTGCATGGGTTGAGCGACAGCTAGTTCAGGCAAGCACAATTGGCAAGTCGACCTCTGCACATGCTGCCTCAACATAATCATGCTTTGCTGTACATATAACACATCTGCATGTGTGCTGATTAGCATTGTGTGTGGTCTGACCTGGTAAGGTGAAGACAGCAACCAGCCTTTACAAAGCCCAAGATGGTCTTCTACCACACCACAGATCTCTTTCACCTGTGCGGAGACACACAATATGATCACCAACTGCTGCAAGGCGTTTGAGCTGATGCATAGTTGACAACAGCCAAAGCTGGTTTGGCGCATGCAGGCTGGATACCACTATCAATTCAAGTTGGTGACAGCAAAATGGCGTACCTGAAACTTTACACCCTGGGTGCAATTGGCATGAAACGAAGCATGCACTTTTTCATCATTGGCTTCTCCTTTAGCATAGATCAGACCACACACGCTGCAAGTGATGCATGCAAAGTTTGCCTGCAAGCAGTCTCTTGCAGCCGGCTTGTACCTTCTTGAGGTGAGTTGCAGGGTCATTTGGTATTACCAAAAGTACTCTGCCTTCCCTTCCATCCCATTTTACTACTCTCTCATGTTGCCAGCCCTGCAAACAAAACAAAATTTAGGCTAGCTGTTGCAAGGTTTCACAGTACATATGGGAATGACTGAAAAGCAGAACTTTTCAGAGCAGTATGCACAAGCTGCTATTGGTGACAGCAAAATGGCGTACCTGAAACTTTACACCCTGGGTGCAATTGGCATGAAACGAAGCATGCACTTTTTCATCATTGGCTTCTCCTTTAGCATAGATTAGACCACACACGCTGCAAGTGATGCATGCAAAGTTTGCCTGCAAGCAGTGCAGCAGAATTACTGCATTGTAATTGCTGCAATTGTAGCTGCTAACATGACGTCAAAGATCACTCTTGCACGCCACATTGGCTTACTGAGCACTATACAGCACACCTGCCCGACATCAAGGTGTAGCTGAGTGAAAGACCGCTTGTTGGGCTGCTGGGGTGCTCTCTTTGGGTGCTGCAAACTGAAGCGCTTGAAAAAAGGGTACGTGACATCAAGCTTAGCTTGCCTGTCAGATTTGGGTGCTGAGGCTGTCAGGGGCCCTGCCTCTTGAACGCTAGGTACAGAATCTGGTATACAGCTCCTGGAGCACAGTCGCATTTGATGGGCAAGACAACCACGGTGCAGTTTCAAAGCATGCTAGCTTTGGACCGGACAGCTTGGCCAGTCACACCTATCCCGCCGACTGTACGTCTGCAGCACTGGTTTGCTGAAAGGTAATTGTGCTGAACCAACTACTGACGATCTTTCCCCTGCGCTTTGAGTGTCCGTCATACACCGTTTACCTATGATTAAGAGGATGAGGTGCGTCTGCAAAGGCACGCGCTCATGTACGCCGAGTTGACACAGGGATGTCGTCCCCTATACGAATGTGTGGTCCGCACTGCTTGCTCATCGCAGTATGTGGTTATAAACAGACAGATGCAAAGTTCTTGACCCCAACTACACGCAATGTGTTGTGACTTGCAATGCCACGTTGACTTAACGTCGTTGAGCTTCATCAGAACTGGTCTCAGAGCCTTTCGGTGTTTTTGCAAAATTGAACATGGAAGTGTACATGAATGATGATTAAACCTTTTACGGAGCCGCACGGAGCGCGAATTAGCATATGTCCTTCACCTACAGCATGAGCATTCACCAGGCCGCTCGTGTGCATTGCCATACTGTGCAATCTATTTGTTGAAACATCACCAAGTAGCAGAGCGGTGGGAAGCGCTGGCATCGCTTGCTTTTCGAGTCCTCACCTCGGCATCTTATACGTCCTCGGCGGTGGGCACGAGCCAAGCGCCGAATTCGGAGCGCTTCTACATGACGTTGCTTTGTGGGCAACTTGCGACGGCCTCGTGAACTCAGCGGAGACTTTCCTTCCGAGCACCGTCCGCTCGCATAAAGTCAAACCTCTGTACACCCGATCCAAAGTCATCTCCGACACATTGTCGCCTGACTCCTCGCCCGTGAGGCATGGGTGGGGACAGCGAGCTGCCACATTCGGTCGTGCGGGGAATCGGCGACAAGCTGTACGAAAAGCGAAAATGCGCAGCACTTGAAGTCGAGCAGCTGGTCAAGTCACTTGCAGCGGCAGGCAATACCAAGCGAGTTGGCCAGATCATCGACAAGCTCATCGAAGACTTCGCATTCTCTCCACAAGCAAACTATCGTAAGGGCGGGCTGCTATGTTTGGCTGCTACAGCGGTCGGACTGGCCAACAACAACCAGGAGTTCTTGCAACGGATTGTACCCCCGGTGCTGAACTCGTTCACTGGTGAGAATGATACACAAGCACAACCTTGGCTGCGCTTCATCCACTCACCTTCTGTCTTTGGTTGCAGACCAGGACAGCAGAGTACGCTACTATGCCTGTGAGGCACTGTACAATATTGCAAAAGTCGCAAGGGAGGGCTTCATGATGTTTTTTCATGATGTATTTGATGCACTGTTCCGTCTCTGCGCTGACTCGGAGGCAAACGTTCAGAATGCAGCGCAGTTTTTGGACAATCTTGTCAAGGTAGGCCTCCAAATCTCAGCTGCATAAGCGATACCACCCACTTGCGGTCCTGCGGCTTGACTTGCAACACCTATGTTGCAGCACACAACAGCAATCACTTGCCTGAGCATGGTATGCAGGATATTGTCACAGCAAGCTATGCATTGGACCTTGATGAATTCATCCCAAAGCTCAGGGAGTACCTGACGGTAGTCAATCCCTACAAGAGGCAATTCCTGATCAGCTGGATCAGTGTCCTGGCCAGTGTGCCTGACATTGACATGTTGCAATACTTACCTGAGCTGCTAGAGGGCTTGATGGGCATGCTGAGTGACACCAACCGAGAAATCAGACAGGCCACCGACAAAGCTCTTCAGGTACAACAGGCTCACATGGTGTTGTGTCACAGCAGCTGCTGCATTGTAGCAGGCGTCTTCACAGGTTGTTGCTGCTGGTAGCAGGGGTTGTTGCATTGACACAAAGCCTGCTTGAGCTGTATGGTGCCATATATTCAGCATCTTGCATCATGTGCATGCCATCCAACTCATCTTGTTATATAGTTTGCCATGGTCTTGCATATTGTTTTTACACTGACAGCTGTTTACCAGCATAGGAACACTGCTCCCTATGCACATGCACACACCATGCACAGACTGACTCCCAAAAGCTGCGACATACTCTCATTGCATATGTGATTCTGCACTGCTTGTGATTATCAGGAGTTTCTGCTGGAGATTCAGTCAAGCCCAAATGTGGAATATGGTGAGCTAGCTGACATCCTAGTCAAAGAGGCCCAGTCAGCAGATGAGGTGACTCGCATGACTGCGCTGAGGTGGCTCAGAGCATTTGTCATCCAAGCCAAAGATCAGCTCATGCCCTACTATGCTATCATCCTGGCTGCTGTGCTGCCAAATGTCAGTCATAACAACCAAGATATATGTCAGGTGAGGCTTGTCTCAGAGCTGTGTCTACAGCGACCTTCCTACCTGTGCCTGCACACTGCTTGGATGTACTTGTTCAGTGTGGGTGTCCAAAGGGCATATGCACAACAATACATTGACAGCTTTCATGGTCCTCATGTCCTTCAGGATCATAGGACAACTGCCCAACACGGATCCCCCTGCTCTCATAGCTGAAGCATCAGGTCGGTCAGCACCATCACTTGCCTTTTTTCTCAACAAGGGAAGCATCATGCCGGTCTGTCTCATCACAGCTGCATCAGTGCGTTGATAATTACACAACATTCAAACTTCTGCATCTGAGGATCGCTGATGACTTCTGCAAGCAGTTGTATCCCAGGAGCGCTGATCACTTCTGCAGGTGGCGCTGCAGACAAACGCAGAGCTGCTGCAGCTGCCAGACAAGTACGAGGCCAGTGACAGTGCAGCCATTCTGGCGCAAGTCAGTGCTGACCTCAACAGCCCAGCAGAGTCCACGCGCTTAGAAGCCCTCCACTGGGTCAGTCCAACTTTCTGCACTTCAGCAAGTTTATACGCTTCGCAGTTTTCTGTACTTGCAATTTTCTGCCTTTTGACAGCCTCTGTGATGTTGAATTGCCATGTTTTCTGGGCTGCAGCAGATTCTTGGCCTCGCATTAGCATTTGACATCAGCACAAGCATGACGAGTTGTCTTGGCTGCATATGCCACCAAATGGTGTTTGCATGCTCTGATGTGTAGCATGCTGCCACTTGTCACGCAAGATGTATTCAGGCGTAAGGTACTGGTCAGGTATGTGGCCAGCGCCTCTAGAAACCTTTGAACAAGCACATGAAATGGTATGTCATGGTGAAGCTTCATCTGTGAAGCCTTCATCTGTGTGTTTCAGCACGCAGGTGCGTGCGTTGTTGATACGGTCTCGGCAACAAGTGCTAGGGCATTTGGAGGTGCTGCTGCCGGCCCTCTTTGATGCCCTGAGCGGCCCGTCAGATAGGGTGGTGCTAGAGGCACTCTCAGTACAGGTCTGCTTTCCAGCTCGACACAGACTCTGATCAGGCAATGGTGTCACAGTGACTAATGTGTAATAAAGCCGCAGTCTGCAGTCTTGCAGCCTAGCATCTGCAGGGAATACCTACAAGCAGCAGGTCAATGCATGCATGAACAGACTGGGGGAGAAGAAGACTCAGGTACTGTCACAGATCATGCATCGATCCAGCTTGTGGTATGTCCTGAAGCCTTTGCTTGCAGCATTGTGTTGCAAACACGAGCAGTAGTGTACGCTGTTTGCAGTGGAAAACCTGCCTGTTTGGCAGGGGGTGTTGTCAGCAAAGCAGTTGCATGGATGAAGTTGATGCAATGGGCAGCATGAACATCAGTGCTGCAGCAGTGAGACCAGCTTTTGTGTTTGCAGGCCACTATTGCAGAAGAGCAGCCGCAGTTTGGGCAGGTCATGCAGCAGCTTCTAGAGCGGTACGCTTCTTCTGCTCAGGTCAACATCATGCACTGAGCACTGAACTCACAGCAGGTTGCTGATGCCCTGTCACGCACATAGCTCTTATTTGTGCATCCATCATCTGTGCACATGTGTCCAGGATGCCTGACTTAGAACCCAGGTGCATGTCATGACCCCAAGCGCCCCCATTGCCCCTACACATTGCCTTTGCATTGCTCACATGTGAGACTGGAACCTGCAAACCCTCTGCGGCTTACCAGAGCTGTTAGGAGGACACCAGCTGCGATGCAATAGGTGCACAATTGAGATTGATTTTGCCTTGTCTCTGAACTGTCCTTGTTACTCATACAGCAGTAAAGTTTGTGCTGCCAGCTTTGCTCTCTGCCAGATGCAAGGAGTATGTGCGTAGACCCAGGATCTGCTTACACCAACGCTGCAAGCTGTAGCAGTTGTGCTGTAGCAGGTTTCGAGGTCCACTGGGAGGGCGATTGCTGCAGAGGCGGGGCTCCCTCATATTGCGCAAGCTGTCCCTCCTGCTGGGACCACAGAAAGTTTTCTGTGCTCTGGCTGACATACTGAATCAGGAACGGGACCTGCGCTTTGCCTCTGCCATGGTCCAAGCCCTCAACGTCATCCTGCTCACAGCCCCTGAGGTCACACACGCTTATCATCTTGCTTTGTTTTGTCATCCATTGCTCTGTTAGGTGTGGGCTAAGGTACTTGCTACATAGGCAAAAAATGGCCTTGCACCTGCCTAACTCATGCTGGTACAGGACTTCATTACTATTGTGCTCCAAAGCATGTTGTCTGAGATCACCTGTAAAGATGCACCAAAGCATGTTGCTTGCGATCACCTGTCAAGATACAGCTTGACTTGAAGTCAACTATTCCCCTTCTTTGAGCTGGCTGGCTGTATGCTGACAGTGTCAGGACTACGCACATCAGTATACAAGCCACCCAGCATTTAGCTTGAGCCTCACCTTGCACCACAGGTCAAGGCTTTGCGCAGCCTGTTGGCAGAAGCCACAGCGGCTGAAGCAGGAGCTGACCTCTTCCACAGCTTGTACAGCAGCTGGAGCCACAGTGCAGGCGCAGTGCTCAGCCTCTGCTTCCTAGCAGGAGCCTACAGCCATGCTTGTGATGTCATCACTGCTTACGCCCACCTGCCAATGGGAGTGGAAGTGTTGGTCCAGATAGACAGACTGGTGCAGCTCTTGGAGACACCCATCTTCACCTACCTCAGACTTCAGCTGCTGCAGCCTGCGCGGTATCCAGACCTCATCAGGTGCGCTGCATATTGCTCTCCATGTGCTGCTACCCGCAGCTGCCAACTTTAAGTTGGCAAGGATTTTGCCATTTGCCCTTACAAAAGAACAGGTAGCTGGTAAGCTTGTCCTCCTTGAAGACGCATGTTTATGCTTATTTGTGCAGACATACTTTACACACTATGCCTTCCAGCCCTGTTCACAAAACACATGCCTCCACTAGAGCCAGATATTTTCAGGACCCATGTCATTTTAAGGTAGGCTTGGGCTACAAGATCGGTGAAACAGAACTTGCTATGACGTGATGCAGGTGTATGTATGGCCTTCTGATGCTGCTCCCCCAAAGTGACGCCTTCAAGACATTACACGCCCGGCTGCACAGTGTCCCAACCATGGCCCTGCTCAAACTTGAAGGGGGCCTGGGCCCTTTACAAGACATGGACTTACCTTCACAAGGCTCCCTTTCTCCCAACAAAAGGAGCAAGGCCTTGAGACAGGCCAGTCAGCTATCTGATGCTGCCAGCAAGGACTCTGCGAGGTCGCATGCTCAGCTGGTTGATTTTGAGCAGCTTTTACAGAAGTTTAAAGAGCGACAGGTAAGACTTCTATCTCACTTAAATGGATGTCTTGCAGCCTTTACCAGTTACGCACAGGCAGGTACCATGCGCGTCAGTATCAAAGACTAGAACACAGGGCAGCTGTGTGTTGTGCATGGCAGGCTTTGGTGAGCGTGTGTACTGTTTGCAGGAAGCTCACTCGGCAGAAGAGGAGCGGCGCCAAGCAAGCAGCAACACGCCTGGTAAGGACCCACTGCAGTTGCTGTTTTGATTGTTAAGGACCATGCTGTCTGTTCACTTTTTCTTCGAGGCTTGGTCGTGATGTCTCAGGCCAAGGCCATGCTTACAACGCTTTCATGTGTACGCAGTAACAAATTGTCTTTGCTAGTGGCTGTACTTCCTGACTTCACTCCTTTGCCCAGATCCTGTGGTTAAGGTGGGCCAGGCTCAGCTAGACCTGTCTGCAGGTCAGGTAAAACCTTACATTGCTCTTTCATTTGCAGGTGGTGAGGGCAGTGAGCTTCTGTCCAGCACACTGTAACAAATTTGAGGCCATGTCTGAGGGTGTGTGAAGAGGCTGTACGTGAGTAGGAAGCTGGGTTCCATTGTAGTCATGTGCTCTGATCAAATGCTGTCTTGTTGTTACGCCTCAGCTGTAGCCGATGACAGGTATAAGTGTACACATATGTGTGTTTCCCTCCACTGGCAAGCATAACATTGCCTTGTGTTCTTGAATTTTGGCATATGGCAATATGCCTTTGCTGATGCGCTACAGCGCAACTACTGCTTTTTTATTTGTAGCTGATTCAGCAATGCAGAGCATTGAGCCTGGACACTTAATATAGATGCAAGAGCTGCTATCCAATGACCAAATTACAAGGCATGGCATGTTAGACTGATCCAGTGACCAGTTTAATGTATGTACTGCCTGTTGAAAATGAGTACTCTGACTGTAAGACTGATTTGTCTTCTCGTAAGTGCACAAGCTTCTGCACAGAGACTGGAGACTTCACAGTTGCAGTTTTGCCAGAAAAAGTTGGGCTGACCACAGTTCTGGTCAGCACCACACTCTAAAGGGGAAGTTAATGGTTGCTGGTCTGAAGCCAGTCAACCTGCTCAAATGCTGCTACACAGGCACGTTAGCACAGCGTGCACGACTGTACAGGACTTTGTCAATCTAACCAAGCACAACTCAAGCATGGGGAGCATGTACATCAGTACAAAGACACGGGTAACATTGGGGATACAGAGGGAAAGGTGGCACTAGTGGAGCCAAACAGCTGGTACCCTGCACTTTTAGGCTGCTCACTGTGGCTTGTCTGCAGGCCGCCCAAGCCTGAACAGCTACTGCCACCGTTGCTGACTGGAAAGTGGCTGAACAAGGAGAAGCGATCAGAGCCTGCTGCTTGCTTGGATACAATCATTGTATCTGATGCAGTTGGCACAGCAACACTACTCATAGCACGCACCTGCACCAGCATAAAACATGAGTGCCGTCCATTGCCTTTTGCAGACCTGGGTACCTGTACCACCTGTGACTTTGCATTGTACACTGTCTTGTGACGTGTATGGTGTCACACGTATGGTGCAATGACTGTGCCTTAGTGTAATGATGGTGTGATACACTCTGTGTAGAGATGATGGCAGAATGGTACAAAGTCTGCAGAATGCATCATGGTTGAGGAAAGTTTTGCAGAAGCAGCAACCAACTTGATACTGCTGCTGTGTGCTGCAACACGATCCAATCTGTTGTTGAAAGCAACTCTGTACAATAGTAATAATTGAAGCACTGCTTTGGCAGTCCACAAGTGACAAATTACACCATGGCAGAAGCACCGTGACCATTTGATTGATGACTGGACCTCCATGTACAAGCAGCTACATAAAGAATTATTCACCTGATGTACAGCAGAAGTCCAGGCATTGTGTGTCACCACCGCAGAGTGGGTCACTAGAGAACCCTTGCCACTCAGATTCCAAGCATTGACTGTGGGTGGGCTAGCAGCATGTGGTGCTTTCTCCTCTTTACAAGCTGTAGCAGCCACACGCGTACGTGG
>JAABUP010006855.1_pt1 | contig 15796 bp, 9 predicted proteins | sample 5559201 | NCBI WGS metagenome assembly JAABUP01 (sample SAMN10711887, study PRJNA513373) | rock metagenome | isolation source: Antarctica rocks | place: Antarctica
ACACCTTCCCGGTGATCGGCCGGAGGGTGATGCTGCTCAACGCCCGCAAGCTCCAGGCTGGCCAGCACGGCGAGCTGCTGGTCCTGGCGATGGAGGACGTGACCCAGCGGCGACGCTCGGAGGCGGACCTGAAGGCGATCGAGACCTACGCGCAGAACATCGTCGACACGGTCCGCGAGCCGCTCCTGATCCTCGATACCACCTTGCGCGTCCGGTCCGCCAACCGCGCCTTCTATCAGGCCTTCCACGTCTCGCCCGAGGAGACCGAGAATCGCCTGATCTACGAGCTGGGCAACGGGCAGTGGGACATCCCGGACCTTCGGACCCTGCTGGAGGACATCGTCCCCAAGAGTTCGGTTTTCGACGACTTCGAGCTGGAGCACACCTTCCCGGTGATCGGCCGGAGGGTGATGCTGCTCAACGCCCGCAAGCTCCAGGCTGGCCAGCACGGCGAGCTGCTGGTCCTGGCGATGGAGGACGTGACCCAGCGGCGACGCTCGGAGGAGGAGGTGGCCAAGGCCAAGGAGGCGGCCGAGGCCGCCAACCGGGCCAAGAGCGCCTTCCTGGCGAACATGTCGCACGAGATCCGGACCCCCATGAACGCCATCCTCGGGTTCTCGCAGCTCATGCTCCGCGACCGGAACATGGACGCCCGGCAGAGCCAGTACCTGGGGACGATCAACCGGAGCGGCGAGCACCTGCTCGCCCTGATCAACGACATCCTGGAGATGTCCAAGATCGAGGCCGGCCGGACGACCCTGAACCTCACCACCTTCGACTTGCCCGACCTGCTCAACGACCTGGAGATGATGTTCCGCGTCCGGACCGACGGCAAGCGGCTGTCGTTCGTGGTGGAATTGATCGGCGACGTCCCCCGCTACATCGTGACCGACATCAATAAGCTGCGTCAGGTGTTCATCAACGTGCTGGGCAACGCCGTCAAGTTCACCGAGAGGGGTGGCATCAGCTTCCGCGTCCGCGCCGATCGCGAGAACTCGACGGGACCTTGCCTTTGGGTCGAGGTCGAGGACACCGGCCCGGGCATCTCGGCGGACGAGCAGACCAAGCTGTTCCGGCATTTCGAGCAGACCAAGACCGGGCAACAGTCGGGGACCGGCACCGGGCTCGGCCTGGCGATCAGCCGGGAGTTCGTTCGACTGATGGGGGGCGACATCACGGTGAGCAGCCAGGTCGGCCAGGGGAGCATCTTCGCGATCCACCTGCCCCTGAACGAGAGCGAGGCGCAGGCGGTCCATCTCATCGAAAAGCCCCGCCATGTCCTGCGGCTCAAGCCCGGGCAGGAGACGTGTCGGGTCCTGGTCGCCGACGACGTCGAGGACAATCGCGAGCTCCTGGTGCAGTTCCTTGGGCCCGTCGGCTTCGAGGTCCGGCTGGTCTGCGACGGGGCGCAAGCCGTCGCGGAGTTCGGACTCTGGCGGCCCCATCTGATCCTGATGGATTTCCGGATGCCCGTGATGGATGGCCATGAGGCGATCCGCAGGATCCGGGCCGCGACCGGCGGCAAGGAGCCCAAGATCATCGCGGTCACCGCCAGCGCCCTGGACGAGAACCGCCAGGAGCTCCTGGAGATCGGTGCCGACGATTTCATCGGCAAGCCTTTCCAGGAGGTGGAGCTCTTCCAGAAAATCCAGGCCCATCTGGGGGTCGAGTTCCTCTACGCCGAGGACGCGGCCGACCCGGCCCGCGAGGAAGTGGCCGAACTCACCCCCGAGTCCCTGGCGTCCCTGCCGCAAGACCTGATCCACCTGATGCGCGAGGCCGTCATCGGCGCGGACCTGGATCAACTCCTGGCGATGATCCAGGAGGTCGAAGCCCTCGCTCCCGAGACTGCCCGGGGGCTCCGATCCCTGGCCGAGCGCTTCGAATATCAAAAGCTCCTCGACCTCTTCGGCCCGGGCGTCCCCCGGCCGGATGCTTCGCGTGCCGCCGAGGAGGATGCCTCCCCGGCTGGGAGTTGAGGAGAGAAACCGGGGCATCGTCGATCGGGCCTTCCACCAGCCCCCGATCGATCGCGACCGCCTCGGAAGTCCTTCGGATCGTCCACCTCGCGGGAAAATGGGACCTCCCTATGAATCCAGAAAAGCCCGAAAGTCGCGCCGGAGGGGCGGAGATGCCCGGGCCCGCGGTCGGGGAAAAGCCCGTCGCCAGGGCGGCCAGCATCCTGGTGGTGGACGACATCTCGGCCAACCTCCAGGTGCTGACCGGCATGCTCAAGGCTCGGGGGTACAAGGTCCGGCCGGTCCCCGGCGGCAAGCTGGCGCTGCTGGCGGCGCGGAAGGACCCCCCGGACCTGATCCTGCTGGATATCAACATGCCGGAAATGAACGGCTATGAGGTCTGCCAGCAACTCAAGGCCGATGAGACCCTCAAACGGATTCCCGTCATCTTCATCAGCGCCCTCAACGAGAACCTCGACAAGGTGAATGCCTTCGCCATCGGCGGCGTGGATTACATCACCAAGCCGTTTCAGATGGAAGAATTGCACGCGCGAGTCGAGACGCACCTGAAAATCCGTCGCCTCCAGGTCGAGTTGGAGGAGACCAACTCGCGACTGGAGAAGGCCAATGGCCGGATGACCCGCGACCTGGAGGCGGCTGCGAAGATCCAGAAGACGTTCCTCCCCCGCGCGGCACCCGAAGTTCCGGGCGCGGAGTTCGCCTGGGGCTATCGGCCCTGCGACGAGCTGGGCGGCGACGGGCTGAACATCATCCCCCTCGGCGACGGGAGGGTTGGCCTCTTCGTCCTGGACGTCAGCGGCCACGGCGTCTCGGCGGCCCTGCTGTCGGTGACGCTCAGCCGCCTCCTCTCGCCGCCATCGGAGCCGTCCTCGATCCTGATCCAGCATCGAGACGCTCTCGATCGGCCCGACGTCACGCCGCCCGCCGAGGTCGCCGACCGCCTGAACCGGCTCTTCCCCTATGACCCGGCGACCGAGCAATTCGCCACGCTCCTGTATGGGGTCCTGGACGTCTCGACGGGCGATTTCCGCCATGCCTCCGCGGGCCACCCCGGCCCGTTGCACCTCCCCGCCGGAGGGTTCCCCGTGATCCTCGAAAGCCCAGGGTTCCCGATCGGCCTGGCGGAGGAGGCTTTCGGCGAGCGATCCGTCCGCCTGGCCCCGGGGGACCGGTTGTATCTTTACTCCGATGGCCTCCCCGACGCGATGAGCCCCGGCGGCGAGCGATTCGGCGACGCCCGGCTCCTGGAGGCGATCGTCCGAGGAAGGGGCGAGCCGCTCCGGGAGGGGATCGCCACTTTGCTGGGAGAGATCGCGCGGTGGCATGGAGGCGAGCATCCTCAGGACGACATCTCCATCCTGGCGGTCGAGGTCGCGGCTTCGCCGTCCCCGAGTTGACCGGACATGGAGCCCAGACAAGTGGCCTGCTCCCCCAAGGGCTGATCCCTCTGGTGGCCTGGGCCTCCCGCCTGGAGACTTCGCCGATCGGGACGAAATGCTGCTTGCCCTGGTGGCGAAAGATGAATCGGTAGGTGCCTTTGCGTTCCCGGAGGCTGGCCATGGGTGTCCCCAATGCCACCGCAACAATGTTGCCAGATTGTTGCCAATGCCAGCGGCGGCGCAAGCAGAAGGGGTCGCGTCAATCGACGCAACCCCTTCTGGTGCATAGTGCCGGAGACAGGACTTGAACCTGCACCCTCTTGTAAGAGGACTAGCCCCTCAAGCTAGCGCGTCTGCCAATTCCGCCACTCCGGCATGGTCAACGAATGGGGCGTCGACCCGATTCGAGATTGATGATTCTAGCGGCTCGGGACTCGAAGTCAAGGCGCCGCTGGACGGGACGGGCTTTCGGGCTTTCGGCGACGGTCAGGGCGAACCGGTGAAACGAAGCCATCGGCGGGCCGGGGGCTGCTTTGGGACGAGGTCGGTGGCCCAGGCCCAGGGCTCGGGCGGGGTCCCGATCCGGTTCAGGGGCCTCGGGGCCAGGAGGGTCGCGGCCTGGGGGATCCCGAGGACCCGGTCGACCCCGAGGAAGGACCGACCGTCTCGCCAGGTGGCGGGCGGGGCCAGGAGCGTCACCGAGGGGACCTCGGGCTCGAAGATCGCCGCGAGGAGGGCCACGGGGGCGGCCTGGCCGGCGGCGATCAGGCCTCGGCTGATCCGATCCCCGCCAGCGGCCGGGCGGCGATCCGGGCGACCTCGGCGCGGAAGTCATCGGCCAATGGCGGCCCGTCAGCCCCGGGCGATCCCCGCGAAACGCCCAGGATCGAGACGAGGACCGCGACCCCGGATCAGCCCCGCCGTTCTCGCATCGAACGCCTCCCCAAGGTGCCCCGGCCGCCGGTCGACCCATCCGGGAGCCCACCATAAGCCCCCGCCGATCGTCCCGCAATGGCCGCGCGGGGCGATCTCGTCCGGAGCGAGGGCCGGCGATGCTCCCCGGACTCATCCCGGCGCGCGGCGTCCCCTTCCCCCGATCGATCGGGGCGGTCCGAAGCGTCGGGAGGGCCCCTCGGGGGTCAGGCGGACCCCCGGCCGGTCGACTTCGGGGCGTCGATGGGCGTCCCGGCGGACGGATTCGCCGTCGGGGAGGGTCGCGTCGGGGCCGGGGCGACCGGCCCGGACGATGATCCGGCCGGCGAGGAGGGCGGGGCCTCGGCCTGGCCGGACGAACCCAAGGACCCCGACTCCGGCCCGTCGTCGAGATCCCCGGCTGGCTCGACCTCGGCTTCCACCCGGCGGAGCTCCGCCAGCGCCTTGTAGACCCCGCGTTCGGCCGCCGCCTCGTACCGCCGGGCCAGGGTCGCCTCCCTGGAGGCGTCGAACAGCGCCCGGTCGGAGGCGGTGGCCCGGTCGGACTCGATCGCTTCGAGGTCCAGGGTCTCGCGATGCTCCAGGAGCCCCTCGATCTCGCCGTCGATCCGCTCGACCAGGCGCTGGCGGGCCCAGGCTCGGCGATCGAGGTCCGACAGGCCCCCACCCTCGCCGGGCAGGAGGTCCTTGAAGTCGCCGCCGATGGCCCCGGTCAGCGCCCGGACCGGCGTCACCGGGATGTCCATGTACCGCGATGACGTCAGGTCGGCCAGCCTCATCCCGTAAGTCCAGTCCCACCGGGTCTGCTCGCCGTATTCCAGCTCGTCGCGGAGTTCGAGGAACGCGGCGATCATCCGGTCGACCCCCTCGGGCATCGCGCAAAGCCTCCGGACGTGGGTGGCCGGCTCGTTGGCGATGTAGGACATCAGGTGGTCGACCTCGGCCAGCCTCGCCTCGTCGAAGGCGGCCTCGGCGTGGTCGGACAGGCGTTTGGTGGCGGCCCGCTCCTGCTTCGAGCAGCGCTCGACCCGGACGGTCAGCTCGGCCAGGCGGCCCACGAGGAAGCGGCCCATCTCGGTCCGGGGCGCCATCTCGGCCTGCATCGCGATCGAGCGGCGCTGGACCTCGGCGGAGTCGTCGAGGGGCACCACGACGCCGGCGCCGGCCATGCCGTGCCGGGTCGAGTTCCGGCGCGAGATGGCCTTGCCGGCCTCGGTGACGGGCCCTCGACTCCGCGAACCGTTGATCCTGGCGGCGATCTTCCGGGCTTCGCTGACGGGCATGGGTGCGTCCTCGGTCGGGGTGCGGTTTCTCGCCGATCGTTCCGAGACATATCGCAATTTCGCGGGGCGGCTTAGCAGACTATTTTTCGGGATGGCCGGATCTTCGAGGTTCCGGACCCGGGCCGGCCCCCTCATCCGGGAGGGTTGGGGAGAGGGGGCACAAGACCTCCAAGGGAGCTCGGATGCAGCTCGACGACGAGGTCATCCCGCTCCGGCCCGGCGTCTGCGTGATGATCCCGCCCGGGGTCCGGCATCGGGCGATCGGGCGGATGAAGGTCCTGATCGTCGTCGTGCCCAAGTTCGACCCGGCCGACGAGTGGCTCGATTGACCGACGGAGACGCCGATGCCCCTGATCCGATCGATCGCGCAGCTCGGCCATCCGGTCCTCCGGGAGCCGGCGAGGCCGGTGGACCTGCCCGCCTCGGACGCGATCCGGGCGCTGGTCGATGACATGCTGGCCACGCTCCGCGACGCCGACGGGGTGGGGATCGCCGCCCCCCAGGTCTACGAGGGGGTTAGCCTCTTCCTGGTCGCCTCCAGGCCCAATCCCCGGTATCCCGACGCGCCATTGATGGAGCCGGAAGTGGTGGTGAACCCGGAGATCGTCGAGCGATCCGACGAGGTCGTCCAGGGTTGGGAGGGGTGCCTGAGCATTCCCGGGATCCGCGGGAACGTCCCCCGGCACCAGCGGATCCGGGCCCGTTACCGGACCCTGGACGGGGCCGAGGTCGAGCGTGAGTTCGAAGGCTTCGTCGCCCGGGTCTTCCAGCACGAGGACGACCACCTCCGGGGCCTCGTCTTCCTCGACCGGCTGGAGAGTCCCCGCGACGTCATCACCGAGAAGGAGTATTGCAAGCTCCTGGCGTAAGCGGGCGTAACCGAACGTAAGCGGGAAGATTGAAGTTTGCCATCCGTCCTTGTCGCGGGCGGCTTGCCTTGCCTCGATTGTTCGGGTCTGACCACGATTCCTGGTGGTGCCACGTCCTCGGCCCCCTCTCCCCAACCCTCCCCCACGAGGGGGGAGGGAGTCAGAAAAGGGCTCCTCTCCGGCCCCCTCCCCCTTGGTGTTGAAAAGAGGGGGCCACGACCTCCAAGGGAGCGAAACCCCAAGAATCCGCGGTCAGACCCCGATCGTTGATCGTTCCCGAGGGGCCATCCCGGAGTCCCTGGCGTCTGGCAATCGCGAAAGATTGGTGTAACATTGGCCCGATCGGGGCCGAGTCCGCCCCGCCCCCCTCGGCGACCGATGAACCCGAACCGGAGTCCCGGACCGATGCGACGTGCCGTAATCATCGCGGTGGCGAGGGGCCTGATCCTCCTGGCGTGGCCGATCGTTGGAGCGGAGATGTCCCACGCAGGGTTTCCCGAGGTCGCGGACCTGCCGAGCCGCCCCGGCCTGCCCGACCCGCTGGTGATGCTCGATGGGAGCCGCGTGGCCTCGCCCGAGCAGTGGGCCGAGCGGCGCCGGCCCGAGCTGAAGGCGCTGTTCGAACACTACATGTACGGCGTGATGCCCCCGGCGCCGGCGTCGGTCCGGGCGACGGTCGATCGCGAGGACCGCCAGTATTTCGGCGGCAAGGCGATTAAGAAGGAGGTGGTGATCGCCTTCGGGCCGCCGGGCGTGCCCGAGATCCACCTGCTCTTGGTCGTCCCCAACCGCCGGACCGGGCCCGCCCCGGTCTTCCTGGGCGTCAACTTCCACGGGAACCACGCCGCCCTGGCCGACCCGACGATCGCCCTGCCGACGGCCTGGATGCCCGCCAACGCCCCGGGCGTGAAGGACAACCGGGCGACCGACGCTGGCCGGGGCAAGGACCTCGGCGTCTGGTCGATCGAGAAGGCGGTCGACCGGGGGTATGCCGTGGCCACGTTCTACGCCGGCGACATCGCCCCGGATCACCCCGGCTTCGCCGACGGCGTCTTCCCGGACTCCGTCCCCCGCGGGGACCACCCCAAGCGGGGCCCGACCGAGTGGGGCGCGATCGCCGCCTGGGCCTGGGGGACGATCCGGGCCGTGGACTACCTCCGGACCGACCCCGACGTCGACAAGGCCCGGATCGTCGTCGTCGGCCATTCCCGGATGGGCAAGTCCGCCCTCCTGGCCGGGGCGTTCGACGACCGGGTCGCCCTGACGGTCTGCCACCAGGCCGGCTGTGGCGGCTCGGCTCCGAGCCGGGGCAAAGTCGGCGAGCAGGTCAAGCAGATCAACGACCGCTTCCCGCACTGGTTCGACGACGAGTTCAAGACATTCAACGATCAGGTCGACCGGCTCCCCTTCGACCAGAACGGCCTGGTCGCCCTGGCCGCCCCCCGCCCCGTCCTGTTGACCAACGGCACGCTCGACACCTGGGCCAACCCCGCCGGCCAGTTCGAGGTCCTCAAGGCCGCCGACCCCGCCTATCGCCTGCTGGGCGTGCAGGGGATCGGCGGAGCCGAGATGCCCCCGGTCAACACCCTCGTCGGCGACCGCCTCGCCTACCACATCCGCCCCGGGAAGCACTCCATGGGCCCCGATGACTGGCAGGTCTGGCTCGACTACGCCGACAAGCAACTCGGTAAGCCTTCCACGAAGGACTGAAGGACTCGGTAGGGTCCGCGCTTGCGGACCGATTTTTCGGATGTCCCCTCACGCTCGGCAAGAGCGGACCCTACGAAACCGAGTTCCAAGTCCTCGATCATTCGAGAACCGCCATGAGCCGAACCCGGCATCCCCTGGTCGCCCTGGCCACGACCCTCGCCCTGGCCTCGACCGCGAGGGCCGACGCCATCGAGATCAAGCCGGGCGATCACATCGCGATCATCGGCAACACCTTGGCCGACCGGATGCAGCATGACGGCTGGCTGGAGACGACGCTCCAGGCCCGATTCCCCGAGCATCGGCTGGTGATCCGGAACCTCGGCTTCTCCGGCGACGAGGTGAAGCAGCGGATGCGCTCGGCCGGCTTCGGGAGTCCCGACGAGTGGCTGACCCGGGTCGAGGCCGACATCGTGTTCGCCTTCTTCGGCTTCAACGAGTCGTTCGCGGGCAAGGACGGGCTCGACACCTTCAAGAAGGATCTCGACGGCTTCGTCAAGCAGATCCTGGCTCAGAAGTCTAACGGCAAGTCGTCCCCCCGGCTGGTCCTGTTCTCGCCGATCACCCAGGAACAGGCCCTCGGCCGCGACCTTCCCGACCCCTCGGCCAATAACGAGCGGCTCAAGCTCTACACCGCCGCGATGGCCGAGTCCGCCCGGGCCGACGGCGTGGCCTTCGTCGACCTGTTCGCCGGCACGAGCATGGCGACCAGCATCAGCGGCCCGCTCACGATCAACGGCATCCACCCGAACGAACGGGGCAACCACGCGATCGCCGGGCTGATCGACTCCGCCCTGTTCGCCAGTCGCCCCCGGCCCGAGCCCGCCCGGGAAGAGAAGATCCGCCGGGCCGTCCTCGACAAGAATCACGTCTGGTTCAACCGCTACCGGACCGTCGACGGCTACTCGATCTTCGGCGGCCGGGCCGACCTCAGCTTCGTCGACGGCCAGACCAACCGGGTGGTCGCCCGGCGGGAGATGGAAATCCTCGACGTGATGACCGCCAACCGCGACCGGCGGATCTGGGCCGTCGCGCAGGGGATAGACGGGAAGGTCGACGACTCGAACACGCCCCCGTTCCTCCCGGTGAAGACCAACAAGCCGGGCCCGGGGCCCATCGGCGAGCACCACTTCCTCGGCGGCGAGGAGGCCATCGGCCGGATGACCGTCGGCAAGGGGTTGAAGGTCAACCTGTTCGCCTCCGAGGAGGCGTTCCCCGACCTCATCAAGCCCGTGCAAATGGCGTTCGACCCCAAGGGCCGGCTCTGGGTGGCGACCTGGGAGAGCTATCCGCACTGGAAGCCCAAGGACCCGATGGATGATCGCTTGATCATCCTCGAAGATACCGACGGCGACGGCCGGGCCGACAAGCGGACCGTCTTCGCCGGAGGTCTGCACTGCCCGACCGGCTTCGAGTTCGCCAACGGCGGCGTCCTGGTCGCCCAGGCCCCCGACCTGATGTTCTTGAAGGACACCGACGGCGATGGGGTGGCCGACGTCCGCGAGCGGGTCCTCTCCGGGCTCGACTCGGCCGACACCCACCACACGGCCAACAGCTTCCAGCTCGACCCCGGCGGGGCCCTCTATTTCCAGGAGGGGACGTTCCACCGGACCCAGGTCGAGACGCCGTATGGCCCGCCGGTCCGGTGCGCCGACGCGGGCGTGTTCCGCTTCGAGCCGAAGTCGCAAAAGTTCGAGGTCTACGTCTCCTACGGCTTCGCCAACCCCCACGGCCACGCCTTCGACCGCTGGGGCCAGGACATCATCGTCGACGGGACCGGGGCCAACCCCTACCACGGGACCCTGTTCTCGGGCCACGTCGACTACCCCAACAAGCACGCCGCCCCGCCCCAGGTCTACCAGCAGCGGACCCGTCCCTGCGCCGGGATCGAGTTCCTGACCAGCCGCCACTTCCCCGACGAGTTCCAGGGCAACCTCCTGGTCGCCAACGTGATCGGCTTCCAGGGGATCCTCCGCTACCGGTCCGAGGACAAGGGTTCGAGCCTGGCCGGGACCGAGCTGGAGCCGATCGTCTCCTCCTCCGACCCCAACTTCCGCCCCGCCGACATCGAGATCGGTCCCGACGGCGCGATCTACTTCCTCGACTGGCAGAACCCGATCATCGGCCACATGCAGCACAACCTCCGCGACCCCAGCCGCGACCGGAAGCACGGCCGGGTCTACCGGGTGACCCACGAGGCTCGCCCGCTCGACCGGCCCGCCGCCATCGCCGGGGCCCCGGTCGATCAGCTTCTGGACCTCCTCAAGAGCCCCGAGGACCGCGTCCGCTACCGGGCCAAGGTTGAGCTGGGGGCCCGGGACTCGAAGCGGGTCCTCGCCGCGGTCGGGGGCTGGATGGCGCGGCTTGACAAGGCCGGACCCGACCATGAGCATCAGATGATGGAAGCCCTCTGGGTCCACCAGTACCACGACGTGGCGAACCTCGAATTGCTCAGCCGGATGCTCGGCTCGCCCGATTTTCACGCCCGGGCCGCGGCGACCCGGGTCCTCTGCTCCTGGCGGGACCGGGTTCCCGACGCATTGGCCCGGCTCGGGAAGCTGGCCGCCGACCCGTCCCCTCGGGTCCGGCTGGAGGCTGTCCGGGCCGCGAGCTTCTTCCCGGTCCCCGAGGCCGTGGAGGTCGCCCTGATCTCGGCGGAGCACCCGACCGACGAGGCCCTGGACTACACCCGGAGCGAGACGATGAAGGCCCTGGAGCCCCACTGGCGGAAGGCGGTCGCCGAGGGCCGGCCGATCGCGTTGACCAGCGACGCCGGCGCCCGGTTTTTCCTCGGCCGGCTGGGGACCGAGGAAGTCCTCGGGATGAAGCGGACCCGGGGCGTCGACCTCGAACTCCTCCGCCGCGACGGCGTCCGCGAGGAGGCCCGCCGCGAGGCCGTGCTCGACCTGGCCCGGCTCGACGGGATGCCCGAGGTCCGGGTGATCCTCGGGGCGATCCGGGCCCTCGACGCCCAGGCCGCCGGGGCCCTCGAGGGCGCCGCCTTCGGACTCGGCCGGCTCCTGACCGGGCGGGGACCGGCCGAACTCGTCGGCCTCCGGCCCGACCTGGAGGCCCTGGCCACCGGGGGGAAGAAGTCGATCACCCGGCAACTCGGCTACCTCGCCCTGATCGCCGCCGACGGCGGGCCCGATCGCGCCTGGGCCCTGGCCTCGGAGTCCCCCCGGTCGCTCCGCGACCTCGTCGACGCCATGCCCGCGATCCGCGACCCTGGCCTCCGCGCGGCCCTGTATCCCCGGGTCCTCCCGCTTTTGCAAGGCCCGATCCAGCCCGAGTCGGCGATCGAGGGCCGGTACGTCCGGATCGAGCTGGCGGGCCGCCGGACCCTCACGCTGGCCGAGGTCGAGGTCTTTGTCGACGGCCGGAACGTCGCCCCGACGGGCCAGGCGTCGCAACGCAACACCGCTTACGGCGGCCCCGCCGGCAAGGCCATCGACGGCAACAAGGGGGCCAGCTACGGCGACGGCGGCCAGACCCACACCGAGGAGAACACCCCCGACCCCTGGTGGGAACTCGACCTCGGGGCCGAGCGGCCGATCGACTCGGTCGCCGTTTTTAACCGGGCCGACGGCCTCGGCCAGCGGCTCGACGGCTACACCCTGAAGGTCCTGGATGCCCGCCGGGAGGTCGTCTTCCGGGCCGAGAACCTGCCCGCCCCGACGGTGATGGCCGCCACCCCGGTCGGCGGGATCTCGCCCGGGGCCGCGCTCCGGCGGTCGGCGATGGCCGCGCTGACCTCGGTCCGCGGCCAGGAGGCCGAGACCTTCCGGGCCCTGGCCCGGTTCGCCCGGGGCGAGGGTCCGGACCGACCGGCCGCGATCCGGGCGATCGCGCGGATCCCCGCCGCCGACTGGCCGGTCGACGAGGCGGGCCCGACGCTCGATGCGCTCCTGGCCTCCATCAAGACCCTCCCCGCCCGTGACCGGACCTCGGACGCCGCGCTGGGAGCCCTCCAGCTCGCCGACGCCCTGGCCGGGCTCCTCCCGCCCGACCGCGCGGCCCGGGCCCGCCGCGAGCTGGGCGGACTCGGCGTCCGGGTGGTCCGGCTGGGGACCGTCACCGACCAGATGCTCTTCGACAAGGACCGGATCGCCGCCCAGGCGGGCAAGCCGGTGGAAGTCGTCTTCGAGAACGGCGACATCATGCCCCACAACTTCGTCGTGACCAGGCCCGGGGCGCTCGAAGAGGTCGGGTTGCTCGGCGAGTCCACCGCGACCGCCCCCGGGGCCCTGGAGCGGCAGTACGTCCCGATCTCGGAGAAGATTCTGGTCTCCAGCCGCCTGCTCGCCCCCCGCGAGTCGCAGAAGCTGAGCTTCACCGCGCCGGGCGTCCCGGGGGTCTATCCGTATGTCTGCACCTATCCCGGCCACTGGCGGCGGATGTACGGGGCTCTCTACGTCGTCGAGGATCTCGCCGCCTACCTGGCCGACCCGACGGGCTACCTGGCGAACCACCCCCTGCCGATCTCCGACGCCCTGCTCAAGGACAACCGCCCGCGCCGGGAGTGGACCTTCGACGACCTGGCCTCGTCGGTCCAGGGGCTGGACGGCGGCCGGTCGTTCGCCAACGGCAAGCAGAGCTTCGCGGTGGCGAGCTGCGTGGCCTGCCACCGGCTCGACGGCGTGGGCGAGCCGGTCGGCCCCGACCTCGCCCGGCTCGACCCCAGGATGACCCGGGCCGAGATCCTCCGGAGCCTGCTGGAGCCCTCGGCGAAGATCGAGGACAAGTACTGGACCCACGCCTTCGCCACCCGGGGCGGCAAGCTCGTCACCGGGATGATCCTGGAGGAGACCCCCCGGGCGATCCGGGTGATCGAGAACCCGCTGGCGAAGTCCGCGCCGGTGACGATCGACCGGGCCGAGATCGAGGACCGATCGGTCTCCCCCACCTCGATCATGCCCAAAGGGCTGCTGGAGAAGCTGACGCGCGAGGAAGTCCTCGACCTCTTCGCCTACGTTGCCGCCAAGGGCGACCCGAAGTCCCCGCTGTTCCGGGGCGGCCACAACCACGATCACCACAAATAGCCGAGAAGCCCCTGCCTTCAGGCATGGGGAGGAAAGGCGTGAACTTTCTTCAGTTCTCTGTTGCCTGTGACTTTCTCATGTGATACAATCAACGCCATGGAAACTGTCCGTACGATCGTCTGCAAGTTGGATCCGACTCCCGAGCAAGTCGTCGAGATCGACGCCACGCTCCGGGCGTTCGCGGCGGCCTGCGACTTCGCGGCGGACGCGGCCCGGCGGATCGGTTCCACGAACAAGGTGAAAGTACAGGTCGACGCCTACCGGGCCATTCGGGAGACGTTCGGCCTATCGGCGAACCTGGCGATCCGGGCCATTGCCCGTGCGTGTGCGGCACTTAAGGTTCCTGCCAAGATGCACTCGAAGTTCGAGTCGACCTCGATCGATTACGATCAACGCATCTTTAGTTTCCATGAATGGAACTGGACGTTCGGTCTGACCCTGTTGAGTGGTCGCGTCAAGCTCGCCACCTTGTTGGGTGGGCGACAACGGGCCGCGTTAAAGGGCCGTAAGCCCACTTCGGCAGTCTTGGTCAAGCGGCGAGACGGTGGGTACTACCTCCATATCCAGTTGACCGATGAAGCTCCCGAGCCGATCGAAACGACTGGAACGCTTGGGGTGGACCTGGGAAGACGGCGAGTCGCGGTCGATAGCGATGGGGAGATTTTCGAGGCCACGGAGATCAACCGGGTCAGGGACCACTATCCCAAGGTCAGGCGTTCCGTTCAGTCCAAAGGCACTAAAGGGGCAAAGCGGCTCCTGAAACGGCTCTCGGGACGCGAACGGAAGCATTCCGCCCACATTAACCACGTTATTACCCGTCGCATCGTGGACAAGGCCAAGCAGACCGGACGATCGATCGCCATTGAGGAATTGACCGGGATCCGGGAGCGAACCAAGGTCCGCAAGGCCCAGCGATACAAGCAGCAGTCTTGGTCGTTCCATCAACTCCGGTCGTTCCTTGAATATAAGGCGATTGACGCGGGCGTCCCGCTGGTTGCGGTCAACCCGGCCTACACCAGCAAGACTTGTCACCGCTGCGGAAAACGTGGTTATCGAGACGCTTTGAAATTCCGTTGTACAGAGTGTGGTTTTGAAGGGGATGCTGATATCAATGCGGCCCTCAACATCTCCGCACTTGGGGCGAAAGTAACGTCGCCTGAACTCGCAAGCCTTCGAGTTTAGTGAGAAAGCCCCCGGCTTTACCCGTGGGGATCGTTACTGATCGAATCGACACCCGAAAAAGCTGGGAATCTCTCCATGACCCGATTCGCCCGCCTCCCGATCGCCCTGGCCCTGGCCTCGCTGCTGGCCCCGATCGCCCGGGGCGCCGACCCCTGGGTGGTCTACCGGGGGGGCGACGGCCCCGGCCACGGCAAGCAGGTCGTCCTGATCAGCGGCGACGAGGAATACCGCTCGGAGGAGGCCCTCCCGCAACTGGCCCAGATCCTGGCGAAGCACCACGGCTTCACCTGCACCGTCCTGTTCGCCGTGGGCCAGGACGGGACGATCGACCCGAACCGCTCCGACAACATCCCCGGCCTCGAAGCCCTCCGGAAGGCCGACCTGATGGTGATCGCCACCCGGTTCCGAGACCTCCCCGACGACCAGATGAAGGAGATCGTCGACTACGTCGAGTCGGGCCGCCCGATCATCGGCATCAGGACGGCCACGCACGCCTTCAACCTCAAGGGGTCCAAGAAGTTCGCCCGCTACTCGTGGACCAGCAAGGAGTGGGACGGCGGCTTCGGCCGCCAGGTCCTCGGCGAGACCTGGATCAGCCACCACGGGAACCACGGCAAGGAGAGCACCCGGGGGATCATCGCCCCCGGCGCCGAGAGTCACCCGATCCTCAAGGGGATCCAGGACGGCGCCATCTGGGGCCCGACCGACGTCTACACCGTCCACCTCCCCCTCCCCGGCGACAGCAAGCCGCTGATTCTCGGCCAGGTCGTCCAGGACATGACCCCGACCGGCCCGCCCGTCGAGGGTCCCAAGAACGACCCGATGATGCCGGTGGCCTGGGTCAAGACTTTTACCGGCGAGTCGGGCAAGCCCGCCCGCGTCTTCACCACCACCATGGGCGCCGCCACCGACCTGGAGAGCCCCGGGACCCGGCGGCTCCTGGTCAACGCCGCCTACTGGGCCGTCGGCCTGGAGGACAAGATCCCCGCCGAGTCCGACGTCGGGCTCGTCGGCGAGTTCAAGCCCCGCCCCTTCGGCAACCACAAGTTCGTCCCGGGAGTCAAGCCCGAGGCCCACGCGGCCCCTTGAGGGGCGATCCGGGATGATTGCTCGGCCCCGGAGGTGCGACCGACCATAGCCCAGGGCGAAAGCCCTGCGTCTTGGCGGCCAGGTCCGTTCAGGTTTTGGCTCATGAGGCAAGGATGGTGGTCAGCGCGCCAGCCTTGCCCCAAATCATTCGAGGCAAAGTTTTTAAAGCATCGATGGGATCAACTAGCACCAACCTCGCCCCATGCGCCGACGTGATTCTATCGTGTCGCTTCATTTATGAAGACAAATTAAAATGAAAAGCAAATTTATGTGCATTTGATGAAATATTGTTCATCCGCCTTCGCCGAAGTCAGCCGTCGTCGCGAGGGGGCG
>JAABUP010006857.1_pt1 | contig 15794 bp, 18 predicted proteins | sample 5559201 | NCBI WGS metagenome assembly JAABUP01 (sample SAMN10711887, study PRJNA513373) | rock metagenome | isolation source: Antarctica rocks | place: Antarctica
CGGCCCTGCAGGCCCGCTTGTGGGCCTGCAGGGCAAAACCCCTTTTCCGGGATCGGGGCCTGGGCAAGAGCGAGGGAGCGGCTCCTCTTGTCCTCTGCTGCCGTACGGCACTTTGGTGCCATGACGCAGCAGTGAGCCCTCGTTGCCAGGGTGGTCCCCCTGGAAGCCATACTCATCTGGCAGACTCGCGAGCAGGGTGTCTGCTGCGGGTGCGGGTGCATGGCGTAACATATCTCGCCGCGGTCCTCTTATGTGCATGTTATCTCTCTTGTGATGCCGCTTTGCATGTCATGTCTGTGTCAACTATGTAAAGTGTTGCATGAATGATGCAGACCTTCCTATCCTGGTAGTGAAGCCACACTAACCAACATGCACGACCCGCACAGAAGCATGTCAGCATGGCTGCCGAGAGCAAATGGCATGTTCAGAAGAGCAGGCGGCACACAAGGCAAATACATCGAAATCGAGTGGTGCCTAACACCACCTGCAAATGCACGTGCACCTCTGCACGTGCACTTTGTTAGCCGGCAAACTTTGCATCAGACATTGCACGCCTTGTCCAAGTGGTAGCTCTCCTTCGTGAGCAGGCTGCTGCACACAAACAGAAGGAGAGCAGGCGCTACTGAGCTGTGCTCAGCATAGATGACGGGAGTTCGACTGGCTTGAGCGCTGAACAAGGAACTCGCTGACAATGCTTGCGGGTCTCTTGCTGAGGCAGCAGGCGCGCCGCTGCAGCCGCGGGCTGAGCTCCTGGGCCAACAGCGACCCGGACAAGTTCTCTGGCGCCAGCCCAGCCCAAGCGTACAACTTGGGTGCGCACACTCTCCGCACGTTGGGCACCTTGCTCTCTACTGCTGCACACGTCTGGCTGAGCCAGTTCAAGTATTGGTCGCAAGTGCACCGGCCGCCAGGCTTGTTGTACTGAGTCAGGTTCTGCTTCGCCTTTGCTGGACTCCTGACCAAGTTTCAATACGCTTCCCTCCAGTGAATGGCGAGTGGCACCTGCCAGCCAAGTCCAAGACAATACCCGACCCGCTCAATGGCGAGCCCTTCATCAATGTCCCAGACACGCAGGCGCGCCCGGCCGCTTGCAGTGCACTCGCCACGTTTGGGCCAGGAAGCAGTCTTGCGGTAGCTGTGTGCGACCTCTAGTGCCTCTAGGGCAGTTGTAGCAGCTCGGTACGCGCCCGCTTGCTCTGCTTGGATACTACGGTGAGCCCCTGCTTGTGCGCCTGCAGCCGGAGGAGACGGGGCCGTTTGTGGAGAGCCTGCGGGCGGTGCCCAAGTCGGGCCTGCACAACCCGCTGAAGAACCCGGAGCGGTGCGCTCGCCCGGCCGCCCACCCGGCCGCCTCGGCCCCGGGTCTGGCAGCCCTGAGCACGCAGCCGCCTGGCGCGGCAAGCTGACCCTGCGCCGGCTGGCTGGCGGGCTAATGCGTCCTGACGCACGTCACTGTAACGCGCCGGCCCTCTCGGACGTCCAAGGCCTGCTTGAACGCCTCAAGCAGGTCAAGCAGGACTCGACCTGCTCAAGCGCGGGACGCGCCAGCCACGCCGGATGCGGCGGCCCGACGCGAGGCTGGCACGCGCTGCGCGGCAGGTACAACTTGTACGGCGCGGTGTCCGCGCGCGCCGCGCAGGAGATGGCCAAGCCTGAGGCGCGCCTTGCCTAGGGTTACGGTAGGGTTGGGCCATGGCCGCCGCTGCCCTGCCAGAGGCATGGCCCGCCTCCACCTCCTCTGCAGAGCGCGCACGCATGCGCAGCGACACGCTCCTCTGTGCAGCGGCCTGGTTGTCGGGCTATGCGACCCAGGCGATGGGAACTCGCGTGCCTGCATGACGCCCCAGGGCCTCTGGGCGGGCGCGTGCGCGCATGACGCCGCCCTGCGCGGGCTGGTGACCGTGTGGTGGGCCCCGGCAGCGCGCAGTCCCTGCACAGGCCGGCCGAGCTTGCGCGGGGGCGGCGACCCCGCCTGGCAGTTGAGAGCGTACGCCTGCACGCTGTTTTAACAACCGCTCCAGAAGCGGAGTGCGGTGGCGGAGCAGTCAGGGTGGGGTCATGTGACGCTGTGAGGGCGGTCAGGATTGAACGGTCAGGATTGACATCCTTCCCTGATCAAAGACCCTACCCTGGACCGCATGCGGACAGGTGGAGGACCACTTCACGCGCCTGGTGCAGCGCGTGGCGCCCAAGCACGACGCGCAGGCGCGCGCGGAGGTGGTCGTCACGCGCCGCTTCCTGGAGAACTTCTCCGGCGATCAGGCGCGGCCCTCTTGGAGGGCAATGTCACTGCCAGGCTGCGGCGGGCACTTGGACGGCCCGGTCCGACCCTCACTCCAGCGGTGGTGAGCGCGCGCGCGGCCCTGGCTGCAGCGCGCGGCTGCGGGGGCACTGTGCTGGAGGGTGGCTGACGCACTGTGCTGGAGGGTGGCTGCGGGGGCACTGTGCTGGACTGCGGCTCCTTAGCTGCACGCAGCGCCTTAGCGCAGCCCGCACCGCTTGCTGCCTCCAGTCAGGGCTGGCACGGCAGCTGCAGGGCTGCCATGTCATGCGTGCTTGAGCCACAAGCGTGTTTATGAGCGGATTGACGCAAACGCGCCTGAGGCCGACACTGCGTCAGCGATGAGGAGATGGCGCGCATCATGACCCTGCTCGGCGTGTCCCGGACCCTTTCGACCCTTCGCAGGGTCCAGCGCGGCCACGGGGAGCGCGCAGGTGCGCTTCACGGCGCGGTCCTTCAGCGTGGCGGGCGACCACGCCGGGCAGACCAGCTCTGGGCACCGGTGGCCGTTCGGGCCGGTCGCGCTGATCACGGTGGGTGCCCGGGCCGGGCGGCGGCGGCCGCGCGCTGTCGGGCTGCGCGGCATGTAGTGATATAGTGCGGCGGCGGGGAGCGCGGCCGCGTGCAGACGTGTCCGCTCTGCTCTGCTTGCGCGGAGGCTGCGCGCCGTGCCTCGGCTGTGCTGCGAGGCGGGTGTCCAGCAGCAGGGGCCTGGCGCAGGCCGGCTCCTTGGCATGCAGCGGGATGGGGCAGGGCGCACGGCCGCGCGCGTGACCCTACCTAATCTCAACCCTACCCTTGCCCGCGCGCGCAGCCGTTCAACTTCCCGCTGGAGATCCCGGCACTGCAGCTCATGGGCGCGCTGTTCATGGGCAACAAGCCGCTGGTGCACGTGGACCACCGGCGCGTCCCGCCGGCCCTTCCTGAAGCCCTCCTGCAGGCCTGCTTTACACCGCCGCTCAAGACGTCCCGGTGCCGGTTCGGCGGCATGCGCGCCCAAGTGTGGGTTGGGTGCAAGGTACCCTGATCAGCTCATGATATGTCCGCGGTCTGTCGCCGAGCGCCGCACAGCAAGCCCGAGCGCCGGTTGCTCACCGGCGCCGGGACCGCGCCGCAGGGTGTCGCTGGTCGCGGAGGAGTTCCTGCGCATGCTGCATGCGTGCGGCATGCCCGCCGCGGACGCCGACATGATCCACGGCGGCGGCAAGACTGTGGGCGGCCTGCTCATGCAGGCGCGGGCCTGCCGGCGGCCGCCCTGGAGCTCGCCGGCCGCCAGGGGGCGCTGGCCATGCCCATGCGTTTTGGTAGACCATACCTTGCCTGGCTGCATGCCATCGAAAGTGCGGATGAAGTGTGAATGGTCTCTCTGTATGATGTGTGTGCATGCATGTAGCGGCCGGCTTTGCGCGGCCTGCTGCACACCATGCGGCGCTCTTTACTGGGCAGCAAGTGGCATGCCTCGCCTCATACCCAACTGCGATGTGCCCCGCAGGCGCGCCCAAGGAGCACGCTGTTCACTGGCAGCCAGCGCGTCGCCGAACAACTGACGGCGGATCTGAAGGGCAAGGCGCGCCCCCACGTGTCCTGCATATTCCAGGAGAAGTAATGTGAGGTGCAAGTGATGAGTCACTACCGATAACGACTATTGTTGCCACAGTGGGAGTCAAGGCCTGTGCGAGTGCTCACCAAGTGCATGGGCTTTGATCGAAGGGTCCTGGGCCGGGATGTTGCGGAGCCGGGATGCGCGGCCTGGGCCGAGGCCGGGACCCTGGCAGCGCCCTGATAGGGTCTGGCCGGCGCCAGGTCTTCCTGGAGGACGCGGGCTTCGACTGGAAGGTCCTGGGCCCCGACGTGGCCGAGCCGGACTACGTGGCCTGGCAGTGCGACCAGGACGCGTACGCGTGCAGCGGCCAGAAGTGCAGCGCGCAGTCCATCCTATTCATGCATGAGAACTGGGCTGCGGCCGGTGCGCGCCCCCGCGCGGCTCCTCCGTAGGGTTGACTCCGTCACCCTGCCGCCCGGCCGTGCGGCCAGGCCGCGCATGCGTGCAGCGGCCGTGCAGTGGCCGCTGGTGCACACCCATGCATGCACGCGCCCGTGCTCGCATGCGGCTGCAAATGTCTGGGGCCTGGGCTGCGCGCCTGTGTGCAGCCCATCTCCGCGCAGCGCCTGCAGCGGCTCGTCATGGACGCCGTATGGGCCGATGCGAGCGCGGCCCGATCGCGCAGGCCTGGAGGCGCGGCTCAAGGCGCGCGCGGCCAAGCGCAGCCTGGCCGACCTGTCGGTGGGCCCGGTGCTGACGTGGACCAATGAGCGCATGAAGGCGCACATGGACCGCCTGCTCCAGATCCCAGGCGCGCGGCTTAGGGCGGACAGGCGCCTACTCAGGTTGCTTAGGTTGCTTAGGTTGTTCAGGTGGCTTCCGCAACACGTGGACCGCCTGCTCCAAGATCCAGGCGTGCGGCTCGGGTGGACACGCGCGTATCAGGCTCTCCTTGAGGAGCAGCGTCGCGGCCAGGGGCCGGGCGCGGGGTCTGTCGGTGAGGTGGCTGGCAGCGGGCGGGGACTCGTGCGCTCGACCGCTGGGATCTGCCTTGCCGCCGCCCCAAACCGGCTGTGCGCGTGGGCGGGCGCCATTGGGCGGCAGTTGCTGCGCGGCCACAGCATGCTGACATGCTGTCGCATGATGCAGCGTGCACGCCTTTAGCAGCAATCAAAAGCCGAAGGATGGCGTCGGAGAGGAAGCGAAGGATGGCGTCGGAGAGGAAGCAAGGGTAGGCTGCTGTGCCGCGGTCGGCCGGCGAGGGCGGCGCGCGGCTCGCGCAGGCGCGCGGCTGGCGTTTGGCGGGCAGCCGCTGGAGGGCCACAGCATCCCGGACTGCTACGGCGCAATGCAGCCGAGCGCGGTGTTTGTGCCGCTGGCGCAGCTGCTGCAGCCGGAGCATTTCGCGGTCGCGACCACCGAGCTCTTCGGGCCCTTCCAGGTGCGCCGGGCGGCCTCGCCAGGAGGGGAAACAAGCGTGCGTGCGGCACGTGACACTCGCCGGCTCGGGTGCCGCTGCGTGGCCGCTGCGGCGCACTGCGGCTCCGGGGTGAGCAGGGCGCCGGCTGGCCGGGTGTGCTCGGCGCCGGCAGCGCCAGACTGCTCGCAGTCCGCGACTTCAGGGCACGCAGCAGCAAGGGCGTGCACATGCGTACTGCCCAAGCAGCTGCATGCGCTGGGGTGGGCAGCCTGGCATGCGTGCCTTTCCGCGCTCGCTCCCTTGCGGTCGCTGGAAGAGGGCGTCCAGAGCTGCAGCGGAGCAGCTCCTGTCATGGGAGCAGCATACTCTGGCCGATCAGCCTCCGTAGCGCCTCCCCTGACCCTGGTCGCCCTGCGAGCGAGCGCGCGGACTGCCCGCGCACGCACAGCCTCAGCAACGTGACGGTGCCTGCGCCGCCTGCCCACCCTAAGCCCCGTGCTGTCCGAGATCAGGGACGCCGGGCTGCCGCTGGTGCTGGAGGCGCGGTGACAGCCTTAATCTACCCTGCGCGCGCAGGTGCTGACCGAGTACAGGGACGCCGAGCTGCCGCTGGTGCTGGAGGCGCTGGAGCGCCTGGAGGCGCACCTGACCGCCGCGGTTGTGTCCAACGACCCGATCTTCACCCAGAAGGCGCGCCGTACCCTACACCCATCCTCCACTCCCCCACCGCCCAAGGGGTCGACCCGCCGTTGCGGGCCGGCGCGCTGTGCTCCCTGTGAGCCACAGCCCCGCAGCGCGCGCTTGCCGCGCGCGGCCAAGTGCATAAAGCCCGCTGCTTGGGAGTGCGGCCGGTCGCCGGGGCGCCTCAAACACCGCACGCTTCACACCTAGCAGCGGGGATGGGAAACGAAGAGTGTGATGCGTGCGCCAGCAGAGCTAGCGGGTGCAACCTGCGGGTGGCTGCCGCACCCGTGGCAGTCCGCGCTGCACCTCGCGCACCTCGTGCACCATGCGTGGCGCCGGCCATGCTGTCCCGGCACCATGCAGGTGCCGGCATGGGCTGGGGTGCGCTGGGGCAAGCCATGCAGGCGCCGGGGTGGGCTGCAGGCCGTGCTGACGCCCGCAGGCTGCTGCCGCTGAACCCTACCCATACCCTGGCGCCGCGCGCAGGTGCTGGGCAGCACGGTCAATGGTACGACATACGCGGGCCTGCGCGCGCGCACGACGGGCGCGCCGCAGAACCACTGGTTCGGCCCGGCCGGCGACCCGCGCGGCGCCGGCATCGGCACCCCGGAGGCCATTCGGCTCGTGTGGTCATGCCACCGCGAGATCATCTCTGACGTTGGGCCTGTACCGGCCGCCGCCACTCTGGCGACCACGTGAGCACTCATGACAGGGTTTGCTCATCCAGTTAGTTCACGGTGTGCAGGACTCTGGTACTTTGTTCAGTCTGTTTTGCGTCTGGCTCGGCGGCTCTTTGGTCTGTGATGTGACTGCCTCGGCCAGGAATGGACATGCACAGGCCCCAGGGTGGCTTCCTACAAACGGTCTGACAGAAGGGTGTGATGTCTTTGTAGCGCAAGCAAGCAGATGTGAGATTCTTGCATGGCTCAGTGCCGCGCTGGGTGCCCTGACAAAGCACATCGTATTACTGCCAGCATTCTTCAAAGCACTCATCAAAACTGTCGTAGGGAAGAGGGCAGGCGCGAACAAACAGACTGCGGGGTAAGGGGCCAAGGGAAGAGGACACCGCGCGCCCGGTACGTGGCGCGCGCACCAACAGACCCAAAGAGGTTATATGAGCATTATGAGCGCATGGCACAGGACGCCAGGCATAACACAGATGCAGTTCCACGTATGTGCTTCCAGGATCAGTCACGCCCGTCTCAGTTTTGCACCAAACCAAATTTGTATTCGCTGCGCACGCGCCAGGTCTGCGTCGCGCGAGGCCCGCATTGGGGCGCCTGTCTCTCTCTCCTTCATGCAAAGTCCCTCGGCATGTCGGACCTGCAAACACTACTCTGGCCCTCCACAGTGCAGGGCCTCGTGGATGTCGTGCTTGCCACATGCTCTGGCCCCAGAGCACGCGCCCGGTCGCGAGGCTCAGCTAGGCCCCAGCTGACAGCCGTGCATGAGCGGGGCGGTGCTGCACCCTGCTTTGACGCACCTGCAGCGCGCCTGCTCACGCACGCGCATGCCCGCGCCAGCCCGAGGGCAGGGCAGGGCCCTTCTCACCCCACAGCACCCTCACACCAGCATGCCATGCGCTTCGTGCGTCAGCGCATTCCTGTCGATGCAAAAGCCCTTGTACCCTGATTCCAGCCTACCCTGCACGCCTCCGCACAGCCCGCGGCCTGCATGCGGGCGCCCAGCCGCCGCTGCCGGGGCGCGCACGGCCTAGTCAGGCGGGGCAGGTCAGGGGTCGGGCGCCCTAGTCCAGCGACTTGGCGATGCGCTGCACCGTCGTGAAGCCGCCCCAGAGCGTCTGCACGATGTAGAGCACCAGCGAGTACAGGAATGCCTCGTTCTGCCAGATCGCGAACGCGGCCGCGACGGCGGTCGCCGTCAGCAGCAGCGGCAGGGGCTTCTCCTCGCGCGCGGCGGACAGCAGCTTGTAGCCAGCGGCCACGCCGGTCGCGACCGCGTACCACAGCGTGCCTGCGCGGGCGGCCGGCGCGCCGCGGCGGTCAGTTTGGTGCCTCTCCCACCAGCATGATCTCGTATCATGGTGCGACGCTGGCAGATTCGACGTAGGCGCCTGGACGGGGGCTGGCGTCCTGCCAGCGGTTCAGCTGGGGCGCGTCGGCACTCCTCCGCGCAGCAGTCTAATGGCCCCACAGCAGCAGCAGCAGCGCAATATCGAGCAGCAAGGCCCGGGCTTAAAGACCCCGGCAACGTGTGTGCAAAGGCCAGGGCGCGCGCCGTAGCCGTAGTAGATGGATGCCGCGAGCGAGGCGATGGCCACCCAGAACAGCGCCGCCTTCTCCGGCTCAAAGTGCTCGGCCAGGAACCAGCCGAAGCCGGCGGTCACGGAGTCCAGGAACGAGATGTGCTCCTGCCCCAGCGCGTACACCGCGAGAGACACCGGCGCGACGACCGCCGTCACCTGGCGCGCGCGCGCCTGGCGTGTTTCAAGCAGCACGGTGTTACGTGGACTGCTGATGCCAGCTGTCCTCTGCTTTGTAGCACGCTGCTGTCTCCTGCCAGCACGTTTGCATCATCAAGCCCTATATGACCAGCAACATGCAAGCTGACCCCGGACATAGTAACCCAACAGCTGTCGCTCGCTGGTGCTGAAATCAGTTGAACAGCCAGCCGTCCGCATCTCCCCAAGCACTCTAAAGCTCGACACAGGTCTGCCGAAGGTGGGCAGGTGCCGCGCGCCTTGTCCCAGATGCCCTGGCGCGTGACCAGGTTGACGACGGCGTTGAAGATCGTGTACAGCGCCAGGCAGCGCAGCAGCAGCCCGCGGTCCACGTGCCAGCGGCCCAGGTGCGCCGCCGCGTAGCCCACCACTGCGCACGGCCGCGCCGCCACTCAGACTGGTTATGTCAGACACGATGGCAGGGCGGGGCGGTGCTGCCGTAGCACAGTCCAGCTGCAGGTCTTGATGAGGAGTACAACGTAAAAGCTCTCCTGTGCATGTTCGCTTAAGCTCTGCTAGCCATTGAACAGTACAGCTGACTGAAGTTGACACGGAGTAGGCGAACGCGCTGAACTTAAGGGGAGCATATTGTCGTTCAACAGACGGGCAGCGCCCCTTGGCAGCCGTTTACTGTAGCCTTCTCTACAGGCAAGGACACAGCACGTGTGAGCTAGACTCAGACGGCCTTCAAGGACCTGAATAACTACATGCTGACACTGCAAAATGCCATGTGATAGGCCACTAGAGGCAGTGCAAAAGATGTATTGTAGCACCAACGCTTAATAAGGTTCTTGTCAGTGGCAAAGTCCGCAGGTACGAACTCAGCACCGACAGCTGCAACCAGTTCTGTGCAACACCCGCACATCCAGCCCACCAAGGAAGCGAGGAGAGCGCACCGCCGAGGACGCCGGCGTACTGTGCCTGGCCGCCCGTGCTCTCGGCATCACCCAGGTCCAGCTTGGTGCCCTCGACATCGGCAGTCTCGGCGCGCACGGCCACGCTGCGGCGCGCGGCGCGCACCCTGCGCGCCAGCAGCGCACGGCGTGAGCGGGGCCGGACAGCACGTGGGTTTGCAGCCTGAACAGCATTGCCGTGGCGTGCCACGTATGCAGATGGCCGCCGCGCATCCGTCAGCCGCGCCTCGCCGTCTGACCCGCGCTGCACACACACAGCCAGGCCTGTCAGCAGAACGCATTTTTCAAAACAGTGCGCGCTGCTTGCCTGGCGCATGGCACCTGTGCGCACACCCGCCGACTCAAAAGTGAGAGGCTCAGTAGATGCGGCGCAGAGCAGCTCGCAGCAGCTCGCAGCAGTGGCTGCCTGCCTCCCTTGTGCAGGCAGTACCACAGCGTTGTTAACAACGAGGGACAGCTAAGCATCGCACCAGAGAACCCCGCATGGCGCAACAGGCCTGCCCCACACCCAGAGTCACAGCTAGCGACCGGTGAGCCCAGTACACAGTCCCGCGTCCTGCGTGCGCAGTGCGCAAGCGGGCCCACAGGCCCTGCCAGGCAACAACTTGCACCACAGCTTGCCGGGTCTGCAGAGCTTTCAGCGCACTCCCTGCACAGCATCGTGCAGGTTCAGCGGCCCAGAGCGCTGGAGCGCACCAGAGATGGTAACTTTAAACCCTACAGCGTGCGACGCTAGACACCTCTGCAATGCAGCAAGGTGGTGCAAGGATGAGAGTGACCAGGTGCGGCATTGGCATACAGTTGGCAAGGCAGCAGAATCCAAGGCAGTGTAAAACTAGATGCTGGGACTCTGATTGTCCTACTCAGCACGCCCCAGCTCTTCCCCAGCCTCCCAACTCTCTACCAGCAGCTTGGGCACGCTTGAGCAAGCGCTGGGCGGCTGCGCAGGGCCCGAGACGCCTGCTGCAGCGTAACATCCGGATGTTTCGCTCAACGGCTATCTTCACCAGTGCTGCGCCCCTGGTCCCTCTCAGAAGCAGGTTGGCCCACCTGCCGGCTTTGGCCGCCCGCAGGCCAGCCACGCGGGTGGCAGGCACCAGCGCAGCGGCTGTGGGCCGGGATGCCCGCATGGTGGTGCACGACGTCCGGGCTGCGAGCGCCATCATTTTGCTACGGTGCAACGGAGAGAGGGGCGGAGGGAGCGCGGGCGAGGCAGTGGCGGCACGCTTGCAAGTAGCTCCTCGAATCCGCAGCGAGCACATCTTGAGCAACCCTGTCAGAACCTGAACCTAGAAGCTTTGTTTGAAAAGCTGCTCTGCATGATCCCCCAGCCTCGCGTCGTGTAATTCAACCTTCCACGTCTGTTGCAGAGCGGACCCTGGTACAAGTAGGACACAAACCATATGCTCAGTGCAACAGTAGACAAGCGGAGGAAGACACGGGCTGCGCTGCCCCTGGCACGCCGCTCCGCAACCCTCCACTGTGCCAGTCTCAGGCCCAACAGCCCTACAGAGCTTGCCCCAGGCAACCATTGGGCCGCCAAGGGACTGAGCCCCTGCGGCCGCAGCCCAACAGGGCCGGCAGCCCGCCTCGCCGGCTGTTGCGGCGCGGCAGCACCCCGCTCAGCGCGCGGGCTCAGCGCTTTACGCCCCGGCCGCCGCCGCCGCAGCCCAGCAGCGCCAGCAGGCCGCCCGTGTGCTTTGCGCGGGCCGGGTGCGGCGCGTGTCCTTGTGACGACGACGCGGTTCTGCGCCGGCCGTCTTGTGTTTTCATCGTTGTGTGCATGCTGCAGTGCAGACAGGTGTGCAACAGGCAGACAGGACCAAAGCACCCTGTCGGCCACGCTGGAGCCGCCTGAAAACTGCTTATGCACACGCGCCCAATCTGCCAGCGCACTCCTTGCATGCACCCGCTGAGCAGCACGGGGCAGGCATGCAGATGAGCCAAGTCCCTAAAACCCCATGCAATCACACATGAGCTGGCAAAGTTGCGTAGAGGCAAGGAGGCTACCAGAACATGACAGGGGGCGCCGCAAGGCGCAGGCCCCACAGCCGGGCCGGGCAGCGCCCCTCCCTGGCGCATGCACCAGGCGGCCTGAGGCGGGCGCATGCATGACCCAGGCGCGATGGAGGGAGGTAGGGACAGGTAAGAGTGGCGAACACGTTTGCAAGGGACATGAGAGGGCACCGCACCGCGACAGCAGGCGCGGCAGCGCGAACGGCGCGCCCGGGCCGCCGTTGCGCTCCTCGCGCGCGTGCGCCAGGCAGCCGGAGGCGGGCATGCGGATCGGCCGCGCGACGATGGACACGTAGAGCGCGCGCAGGAACTCGGGCGGCAGCGACGCGCCCGCGTTGATGCCGCGGTTGTTGTGCACAAACTCCTCCGCCGTCATCTTGCGCTTGACCTGCGCGCCACGCCACCCCGCGCCGTGCATGAGCCGGCGACCCAGAGCGCCGCCATGCCTGACACCACAGGAGGCACAGCAGCTGCAAACGCCCTCCCAACCTCTTCAGCCACGGAGCGCATGCTCGATACCTGTAAAGCCTTGCCAGCCAGCGCCACAGCCTGTGCTCAGCACGCTAGGACAATGATGAATAGCAGCTGGTCGACCAAAAGATGAAGAACAAAAGAAAGAAAGTAAAAGGAGTAATTTTGGAAAGAAAATGAGAAGAGCGCCTGCTGGGACGCGCGGCGGGAGGCCAGGGCGGCGCGCCGTGGTGTTGTGCTGGTCGGTGTTCAGGATAATGACGGAGAAGGCGAGCACATGCACCGCGTCCGCATTAGCGAAGCCGCCGGGGCTCTGCGCAAAATAGTGCTGGCTCCACGAGTCCATGATGCGGTAGATCTTCTGCGCCTCGCCCGGCAGCCGGAAGGACTCCAGGTACAGCCGGATCGCCTCCTCGAACGGCATGCCTGCGCGGCCGGGCTCTGTTTAGAACAGGGTCAGGGTAGGGTTAGAGCCCGACCCTACCCTATCCAGGTGCAGCCGGATCGCCTCCTCGAACGGCATGCCTGCACGCCCTCAAACGAGGCGCGTGTTGGCAGGTAGCCCAGGCGCTGCTGACCCGGGCCCCAGGCGACAGCAGCCCAGCAGGGCGCCCGCGGGCCTGCCGCGCACCCCGGAAGTCGAACGAGCGCGTGAAGGCGTCCAGCACGCGCAGGCAGCGCGGCTCCAGCTCGCCCAGCAAGTCGCCGACCAGCGCGCGTGGCAGGCCCGGCGTGCTGCGCAGGAAGCGCGCGACCGCCGCCTCGTCCGCCGCATGCTGCTCCGGAGCCGCGCCCGCTACGGACGCGCTTCCCGGCGGGGGCGCCCCCGCCGGGCTCGCCGCGCCGCCGCAGGGCGGCGCGCCGGGGGGGCCCCCCCCCGGGGCCCCCCCCCCCCGGCCCGGGGCCGCCCCCCCGCCGCCGGCGCCGCCCGCGGCCAGCGCCGCGCCGGGCGCGCCGCCCTGCGGCGCGACGTCGCCGGGCCGGCCGGCGGGCGGCCCGCCAGCGGCCGGCGCAGGCGCGGCGCCGGACGCGCGCGGGCTGCCTGCCCGCGCTTCGCCTGCCAGCTGCGCCATCATCTGCGGCGCGCCCGTCGCCTGTCAGCATGTGCAGCCGCCCGGCCACGGCTAGACCCTGTCTCCCCAGACAGGGCAGGACAGCGCTGCAAATGCAGGGCTGGTGCGAGGCAAGGCGTGGGCCGCGCCTGCTTGGCGTCCTGGGGAAAGCCCTGCGCGCGGCCGCGCGCCGGCGAGCCGCCGCGCCGCTCCCCGGCCTCGCGCGCCTGCGTCTCGCTCAGCCGCTCCGCGACCTGGCGCGCCCCAACGCACGGCCTGGGGCGCTGGCCAGACGCGGGGGCGACCGCGAGCCGCGGGCGGCCGCCGCAGCAGCAGGGGCCACGATACACATCCTGACAGCGCCGAGCACCCCCAGCTCGACGGCGCTGTGTGTCCGTACGCCTGCACCACGGCGCCTTGCGCTGTGCACCACTGGCAGGCAAGGTGACCATGGCGCGGTAGCCCTCCAGGCTGTGGCAGACCCTCCAGTTCATGGCAGAAGGCTGTGAGGACTACGGCATCGCAGAGTGGGGTCCACGGCAGGACGGAGCGCCGGGCGCAGTACGGACCAGGTCAGGAGCAGGGGCCCGGACCTCGGCGGCGCGCGCGAGCGCAGCGGGCGACCCGCTCGACATCGGCTGCGGCGCGCCGGAGCTGCGCGGGGTCCGCTCCGGGGTCGGGCGCCCCGCTGCGCCGGCCCCTTGCTCAGCAGACGCTGACCCTCCCCCTGTGCCCGCCCCGCCGCCGCCTGCCGCCCGGTCTGGCGCGACCGCGGCGGGCGCGCCCAGGGTCGGGCGCGCGGGCGCCCCGGCCGCAGGCGAGGGCATCGGCGACGGCGCTGGTGACGTGAGCAGGAACTCGCCGTTCTGCCCCGGCATGCCTGACGCGTGCGGGAGCCAGGGCGTCATATACCCTATACCCTACCTTATCAGCGGACCAGGCGGACCGGCAAGACAGACGTCGCGGCTAGGGGGCGTGCGGCAGCAATCAGCAAGCCACCTGGCGGGCGCCAGCAGGGGTGCCTGGCGCAATCTGACGGTGCCTGCTCAGCGACATGCAGACTCCTCAGCGACCACGGCGGGCGCCCACGGGGCCTACGCTATAACACGCGGCTGCTGCTCTGTGAGCAGCACCAAAGGCCTCTCGAGGTCATTTCGCGTGTGTCCAACAGCACAGGGCCAAATGAGGAGGTGGGCCAGGGTGCGCCGGCACGCACCGGCGAGCTCCACGCGGTGCGACGCGACGCCCTGGCCAGGCCCGGTGCCAGCGGCCGCGGCCGACAGCCAGAACTGCCCCGCGGCGGCCGCCGCCGGCGATCCCGGCCCCGTACCGTACACCGCCTCCGCGCCGGGGTCCCCCACCGTGCCCTCCCGCGCATCGCCCTGGCCGGCGCGGCCGGGCGCGGGCTCGCGCCCGGCGGCGCCCGCGGCCGCCGGCGCGCCGCCGCCCGGCTCGCCGCCGGCGCCGGAAGCGGGCAAGCGCGGCGCCTGGCTCGCAGGCCCGGTGGGTTCTGAAACCCCAGAGAATTCCGCAGCGAGGGCGCCCTCGGGCAGCGGCAGCAGCCCGCTGTCTGAGCGGCGGCCCTTGCGGTACAGCGTGCCGGCCTGGTCGGTCGGCGCGGGCGTCACGGCGCCGGCGGGCGCGCCGCGGTCCGCGCCGCCCGGTTTTGCGCCGGCGTCGGGCGGCGCGCGCGGTGCAGCCTCGTCCTGCGCGGCAGCAGAACGGCCTGGGCATCGGTGGACGGAGCCGTGCGGCGCAGCCTGGCATATCTGGGGCCATCTGGGCCAGCGCACGATTTCATATATAAAGGATGTGTGATTGACCCAGAGCTGTCCGCTCCGCTGCACGCCCAGGTAGAGCTGTCTTTCCAGACCAAGCAGCACAGCCCAAGACGTGCAAAGTAACCCCCTTGGATGGCCCGGGCAGGCAGCCTGACAGGCCGGCTTGCGTCAGTGAAGCACACAGGTGCGCCTGTGAACACGTCTGTGCTTTCCTTTGTAATGTTCGGGCCGCAGCGAGGCTGCGCGCCTCCTCACTGCCGACCTCCGACAGGCTGGGCAGGCTGCCGCGCTGCGAGCGCGCGCTGGGCGTCAGGCTGTCGGGCGGCATGGGCGTCAGGCGCTGCAGCAGCGGCGCCGCCAGGCTGCCTGCAGTCAGCTGCGCGCCCGTCTCCGGCGCGCCCCCCGACGCGACGCCGCCCGGCCCTGGTCCAGCCTCCTCAGCACGCGCGGCGGCCGCCGGCGCGCCGCCCGCTACGGGTCGAGCGTCCTGGCCGATGGCGTCAGGGCCGGCGTCGTCGGCGCCGCCCGCCTCGCTCAGGCTGGGCAGGCCGGCGCCGCGCGGCGCGCGCGTGCTGTGCGCCGGGCTCGCGCCCGGCATTGGCGTCACGCGGCGCAGCAGGCCGGCCTGGCCGGCCGGCAGCACCGCCACGTCGGCGTCCGGCCGGTGGTCCGCCATTGTGCCGGCATCGGGCGGGTGGTCCGCCATCGTCGCCTCGTACTCCGCCTCGGACAGGCTGGGCAGGGAGCTGATGGTGCGCTGCGACGCGCGCGACTCCGCCGGGCTGGCGTCGCCCGGCATCGGCGTCACGCGGCGCAGCCGCGCGGCCGCAGCGCCGGCCGCCGAACCCCCGCTGCCTGGCGCAGGCGGCAGAACAAACGGGCTGGCCGGCGCGCCGGCACCGGCGCCAACGCTGCTGCCGGCACCGCCGCCACCGCCGGGCGGCGCGCGCGGCGGCGCGCCGACGACCGCCTCAGCGCCCCCGGCCGCGCTGGGCGCTGGGGCGTCCGCCTCCTCCGACTCTGACAGGCTGCCCAGGCTGCTGCCCGTGGTGTTGCGCGTGAGCCGGGGGGGCAGCATGCCCGAGTCGGCCCGCCCCAAGCCCTGCCTGCCCTGCGGCTCCGGGTGCTCCTGCAGCCACGCTGCGGAGCGCGCCGCGGGCGGCGCGCGCCC
>JAABUP010006859.1_pt1 | contig 15790 bp, 20 predicted proteins | sample 5559201 | NCBI WGS metagenome assembly JAABUP01 (sample SAMN10711887, study PRJNA513373) | rock metagenome | isolation source: Antarctica rocks | place: Antarctica
TTTAATGTTTTCAAAAACTGAATGTGATCTCACTGCAAATGACATAGGAACAGCATCATAAAACCCTGTCAAACGCACAGGTATGCTCTGGGTTAGCTGCTGAGAGATGTGACTGCTGGTGCAGGCCTTGAAGAGCAATTTGCATTCAGCAGCAATGCAGCTGGTGGGCAGAGTACAACCCTGCTAGGTAAGACTGCTCACAGCGGCATGCTAGAAATCCCTGTTTAAAGCATATCTGCATGGCAGCTACCCCTGTCATGCAGTTTCTCATGACTGATTACCATGCTACCAGTCAATCACATAGCTGCATTGATTGGCAAAAGCTGCAATGACTTCACCGCTGTGGACTGCATGTGTCAGCTGTTAAGCAGTCATTGCCTACCTGACTCCTGAGCTTGTCACTCATGTGCTGACAGTCAGCTCTCTTTCAGCAGCAGAACTTGCAGAGCTGCCCTGGCTGTGCTTTGGCTGTTTGACTGAGTCTCAGCTAGGACCGCTGACAGGATTTGTATACAGCTGCAGCTTCTGTGCATGGGACCAGCCACTGTGTGTGCAGCAGCTGCTTGCTGTTGTAATGTCACACAGGCCGCAGTACACTTGGATCGATTGGCAGTAGCTTGTGTGATTCTATAGCCTGATATGTTGCCGCTTGGTACGTGTTGATGTAACATGTGGGAAGCTGAATGACCCAGGTGAAATGGTCCAGCGCAGCCAGGCTGGTGAAAGCGAACAGACAAGGGTGTAACGGCCATCACGTGACCAGGTCATAACTGAGGGTTTGCCCTACATGTTGATGGCTTTGCTTTGAACCAGACAGCAGTCAAAGACAGTTGGCAGCATTATCTAAGTGGTTTTCTGCATGGTCGCTTAGGACAGCAGCAGCTTTTCATAATTTTGACATTGCATCTGTAGAAAGGGCTAAGCATCAGCATGCATTTGAGTACTTTGCAGTTGTTCAGCACAGCAGCTTGATGTTATATAGGACAATGCAGCCTGAGTACAAATATGCAGAGTATCTGTCCGTGGTCAAGTGTGTGTCCAATAGAAGGCTAATTAGATGGTTTAGAACTGGATGGCATGGTCTGTGTGTAGACACAGGCCGCCAGGCATGCACAGACGGTGTTCACCTAGATAGGACAGACAGGCTGTGTCTAGTGTGCAAGTCGTTGGATTGTGTGGAGAACGAGCAGCACTTTGTTCAAATTTGCCCAGCATACAGCCATATCAGGTCACAGCATTTGGACCTCCTGCAGCACTGTTGTACTATTGCAGACTTTACGTTTTGGTGTGAACCAAAACGCAATGCATGTGGTGATTTCCTTAGGGAATGCTTTGCATGTAGGAAGCAAATTTTTGAGAGCATGAACAATTAAATTTATGTTTTTTAAAGGGGGTCGCCGTTTTTTGGATTATTTATTTGATCGACCAACATCAAAAGCACTACGGTAGTCAGGAAGCTATGCCGTCAGCTATGAGTGCCACACTCCGTCTAGCCGCAGCCTGTTGCTTTTTGCTGGTTGCAATGAGTGTGCAACAATTGCGCATTTGAGAGCTCTGTGTTGCCACCCTCAGCAAATGGTCCACCTGAGCGTCTTCCAGACGCAAAATCTTCGGCTTGCATTCTGCACATTCTGAATTTGCTGCAAACAGCTCCGCCTGCAGAAACCATGCATGCCCTTGTACAATATTTACGATACGTTGCAACTTCTTATATGTGGCATGATTGCTGTCACAGCACGTCAAGTGGCTGCTGTCATGTCAACAACAAGCAATGTTATTCTTGATGATGCAGAAAATGCTGTTGTCCAGAAGATGTCATGAGCAATACAACATTGACTCCTATTTGAAGTTGTGCAGAGCAGCATCCTTGCCTACCTTGAAGTCAGGTGAGAACAGCCTAGGCTGAAGTGCGTGCCGCTGACTGCCAATGACTGCATCTACGCTGTTTTGAAATGCTCTGCTGCGAGCTTCAATTGTTTTTCTGCTGAGCTTTTCTCCTGGTTTTGGCAGAAAGGCTGAGTCTGCCTTGAGTCTGAGCAGCTCTGTGCGCAAAGCATCTGCATGCGGCTGCAAATCTGCTTTGTCATACCCTTCCAAGGTAAGCATGATAGTATCCCACAAAGTGGTGTCAAATTCAGCATTGTGATACTTCAGCCCATTGTGCCTTTGAAACACCTTGGTTCCATAAGTGCCGACTGCCTGCAGTCGAGTGCACACATGATTGCTCGCAAACTTGTTGGTAATCTGGACTTGGACACCATGCAGGAGGTGAGCAGCACCAACACATAGACTGACAGGCTTGCAGACAAGGGAACAGGTCCTTTACCAGGCTCAACGTTTTCCTGAAGCGAGCTTCGTACTGCTGGACAGCGTCTGCGCTCAGGTTGCGGTTGGGCCTTATCTCAGCATTGCGAAACTGGAGGCTTGAAATTCTTGAGGTTGTTGTGGAAGGCAAAGAACCTCAGAATATACTCACAGTCTTCATCCTGTTTGAAAGGCGTTTTGGGGTCTTTGAGTTGTGCCATGTTATCCTTGGCTAGTTTGTCCAGCATCTTCATGTAGGAGCCTCTGCAGCAGGCAACAGCAAAAGCAATAAGGTCGCAAAACAGTGCATGCAGGGTGACACAGATGGGTGAGAGAAATGGAAGTGAAATCTGCAGCCACACAAAATGAAAGCAGCAAAAGGTACCTGAAGATGGCTCGTCTATTCTGTTGCTTGCTGTGGTTCTTTGAGCCAGTGTTCATGCGTGTATACAGCTCAAATAAGCCATCTTCGTCAGCTTTGGTCTGCACAATGCATAGGGAGATCTCACAGGACAGAAAAATTGCCTGCCTGTCTTGATCAAGATCTTCAAATGTCTTGCCATTCAGCTCATCCAGGTCCTCTAAACCCTGCAAAGCGGCCCAATGCGGTTGCTGTTGCAGCTACACACTTACCATGTGACCACTGTCTTTTGAGCAAAAGCAGCAGTTCTTCTGGTGCATGTCTTGTGCAGTGACAGCATTGGAAGCTCATCGTTGGTTGTCAGCATGAATCATTTTGACAGATGTTCTCAATAATCCAAGCAGGGAATGGGTGTTGAAGTAAAACACATCCAGAAAGAATATTTGCTTGTCAAAGCGCCAGCTGGAGGATTGGATCACCTGCAGCTTGAATCTTTGATGGTTGGGCAGCTTGCCCTCCTTGAAAGCTTTGATTGTTGTCAGCCGCTGCTGACCATCCACAACCTCGTGACTTCCAGGTGAAACTTGATGTAGCCAGACTTCTTGAAACGGCAATCGAAGTAAGATTGTTTCTACAAACTTGCTGCATGCAGGCAGCTCCCATTCAAAGTCACGCTGGTACTCAGGCTGGAGGTCAATGACTCCTCTCTGGTCCTGTGTGCACAAATCATGTGTCAGTACCTTGCCTGTAGATTGGCAGCGTGGACCTGCTGAGGAGCTCCTTTGCTGGCATGTGCAGACAAAGGGAGCAAGTCCAAATTATGAATCTCCAGCCCGGTTATATGATCCTCAAAATACCTTGTTCAAGAATGTATGAATGTCTATGTTTTGAGGAGTGACAGGAACTTCATAGGTCTTTGACGAAGCACGGTCTGACTCATCGCTGCGAGAGCCGGTTGGGGCTGCAGCTGTAATTGTTGCCCTCTTTCTCAATTGGGCGTTGCTGTAGATTGGCCTGCTAAGTTTTCGCTGCAGATGCAAGCGAACTGCTCGCGCAGTAGGTAGCGGTCTTGCTGCTCTACGACTCCCAGCTTCCTTCGAGGGTCGCGAGACAGATTGTATCAGTTTCGTACGTAAGACCACGGCACCTTTGCTGATCAGCATGCAGTTTCAGCCTTCGCGCAACGATGCGAGTAAGAAATACAAGTAAGATCAGTGAGTCATGCAAGTAAGATCAGGTTGTCCAACACAAAATATCACTTTGACAGGCGACACCACGGCCGGCAACGTCTTGTGAGTATACTAGCGCTTAGAGGCAAGCAAGAGCGGAACACATGAGAGAGTACGCGCTGTCAAGCGTTTGAGCAGCAACAAGAACGTTTCGATTCTTGGAGCAGCCAATGCAATTGAGCTAGCCATGGTGTTCGTCAAAATTTGGCCAGATAAATGTGTTGATCTGCTGAATGCAACAGCAGAGTGCTGCGCAGACGCGGGTGCTGCTCACGCCGGTGGTCATTGTGAACTGCATCAGCAGTACGTACCTGAGTCATCTAAGCTACATGCTCACAATACCAAAACTGCAAGACATGAAATAGCAATACATTTCCGTAGTAAGTCCAGAACAACCAGTGACAGCTAGCCTTAATGACGAAATCGCATGTACAAGGTATTGATGGCGGTCAATCGCTCATCCCACACAACTGCTCACCGTTGAGGTCTGTACACTTCTTCGGTTACACTGAGGGCCTCTCCAGTAGCAGCATAGCGCAAAATGAGTCTCCTGAATACTTTCTCAGACCTGCCGCAACCAAAATTCAACACAGTTATCACTGCTAACAGTCATCAAGCAGCACCCATGGAGGCTTCAATCAAGAACTGTGGGACACAAGGGCGCACCTCATCATTCCCCCCATCTCTATTCTAACACCTCTTCTTTTGGCTGCCTCTCCCCGTGTTGGTGGTAACCTTTCTGGGTAATAGCCGTACATCATGTCTGGGTACAAAAGCAACCTACACATAACGCTGTCATTATTGTGCAGGTTGTGGGTTGTCTGTCAGAATGGCATGGATGACACAAACTGCTGAATGAATTTAGGACAAGCATCAGCTGCAAATTTTGTAGCAGCAATGCTTGGCAGCATAACCATATTTTCCAACTTGCACTTAAGAGCACAGCCTGAGTGCTGCATGAGCAACACATTGCATTAAAGCCAGACTTAGTTGCTGCACTGTGTGTGTGTGTGAGCAGTGTGACTTTCAAGCACTCACACTGCTCACTACAAATGACTAACCGTTTCAGACTGAGGAGGCTGTCATGGGAGTGGCGGCCGGTCATCTTGTTTGGGGGATGCCAAGCAGCTGGCCTAGGACTACATCTATACATTTCTCCATCTTCACCCCACAGCAGATCTGACATGGTCCCCTCCCAGCTGCCGCCGTCCATCCAATTGGTAGGATCAGCATCCAGTCTGAAGTCATACACAGACTTGTCAAGCGCAGGATAGCCTGATGGTCCACGCTGACAATGACCTCACTGGCTAGCAGCTTGACAACAGGCCTGTACAATTGCGTTTCTGTGTTGCAGAATGCCCATGATGCAAAGCAAAGCAGAGAGATATGGGAGATATGGGAGATGTATGGGTATCATATGGGCATGGTGACATGCAAGTCTCTTGTGACTACATGATAGACAGCAACAGGTGGCAATGCATGGCCACAGAGGATATAAAAGCAGGAACCCAGATGTACCACCTCAGCAATGACAAGCAATGACCACGAAAAATACAGTAGGCGACTGGGGGATTCCACACTCACTTAGGCCTTGCCTCTTTTGTGGGCTGCTGAGCAAAGTCAATCTTGTTCTCTGGATTCACAACTGATTTGTACTCATGTATAAACATATGAGTCAGTAGATGAAGATTCTGCATGTTGTAAATAGGACCCATGCTCCATCTGTTCTCTGCATCCTGTGAGTACATCAACATTCCTGTTGTGACAGGGAAACGCTGCAAAATGAAGATGACCATGACAGTGTGCGTAACATTGCTTGCAGTGCAAATTGCAATAACAAATGATTGTCACATAAATGGTATCACGTTGTGATGCATGACACATTCTGGACGAACATGTGAGTTGATAAATTGGTGTGACTTAAGGCAGCCAGTGATTTACCTGCAAATATCCTTCTGAGGCCCAGACTGCTCCAGCAGCATGCTCGGTTGTCCAGCTAGAGTGCGATGGGGTAGGACCATTCTCAAGAGGGGGCAAAGCTGGCTGTAGTCGAATCACCGCATGGTCACTGATAGGGACGCTGCGCCAGAACATGCATGCTGGCTTGCCCTCAGCTTTCTCAGATGGGGCCAGCTGGATATTGCACTGCATAGTACATTTTGGTTGGTCAGCATATACTGCAAGTGGAGTTGTGTCTCACACTGAGGCACATGCCCATGATGCAGCTCACCATAAAGTACGGATCACTCATGTTGCGCAGGTAGGAGTGCTCCCAGATTCCATCTTCTCTTTGCTTTGCTTTGCCAGACGCTGGTTTGTCCAGATAAAAGCTATGAAATCTTATTTGTTGCCCATCGCCTATGCAATTGACATACATGACAAGATCTGAGTGCCTGCGAACTTCAGCAAGACAAGTTTTGATGAAGCCGTGGGGTGTTCATTGTTCACACCAGAGCGGTTGTAAGCACGAAGGCATTCAAAGCTTGAGGAGGTGGAGGTATCAGCATCTTTGAAAAAGTGCCATGTGCCATGAAAGCCTGTACATTTCCTGCAAATCATGTTGTACTCAGCAAGACAGCTTTGCATGTCAAGCTGATACGCGATTGTGCATGCAAGTTTAAAGTAGTCACGACAAAATGATCAGAGCGAGCAATAGCACGTTACTGTGCAGTTTGTGACAATACATGTGGCAACATGCGACGGGAGGCCACATCGCAGCTTACTCTCTATCGCCAGCAAACGCAGCGTCCCAAAAGCCCTCCCAGTGACTTGTCACGTCAAGCTGTGTCAGCTTGTCGGTGACTTCATCTACTCCAGCGTCAGAAGTGGCAGACATATGCTGACACGGCCACTGCTAGCAACTAGAACGGGTCGGAATGGTGCACAACTGCAGCTCTGTGATGCAACCCTGTAAAGCGCAGCTTGTGCACAAAGGCGGGTGTGTGGCACAAAACAGCAAGGCTTTGCAGGAGATGGCCGGGAATGTCAACTGCGGGTGAATTCAAGGAAATCAACCCCGCTTGCGACAGAAGTCAGTGTTCTGCAGGCTACCTGTTGATTGTACAATCACGAGAGCTATCAATTGTGACTCAGATTGAGGGTCGAGTGATTTCCGCTGAGTCGCTGAGCTTATGCAGGCAACAAGCCTGCCTGCAAGCTGTGCTGTCATTGTGTTGTCCGCTTCGGTGCATCTCACTTGAAGATGACTGATAAGTAGTGCTCGGCACCAAGCTCAGTATGAGCCTGTACAACGGTCCCGCCAGAGGTGGCAACCGAGGTGGCAAAGATCAGTTCAACTGGGATAGCGTCAAGAGCGATAAGGATCGAGAATTTTATCTGGGACACTCTGTTAAGGCTACAACAGGACGGTGGCAGAAAGGTAAAATGTCAGTTGGCAACAGTCTGTCGAATCTTGCCGAACAGTCTCTTATAAGAACCAGCAGGAACACTGCTTTGTGGATGCAGGAAAAGATGTCTTTTGGTATACGCGTGAGAAGCAGGAGGAGGAGGCTGCAAAGGCACGCCTTGAGATGCAAGCCATCAAGCAGAGAGAGGAAGACCTGATGAACGAGGTAGAGGTACAGCAGCAAAGCTTGACAGTGTTGACAAGGCTCTGTGTCTCATGCACTAGGTCTTTTGCAGGCCCTGGGTCTCAAGCCGAAAACATTGAAGCAGACGGCTAAGCCAAAGTTGGACTCACAAGATATGGCCAAGCTACTAGGCCGCACTGACTCTGAGGAGCAAGGCCAGCCAGACCCCATGCAAGATCCGGATGCAGTGAAGGGCCTTGGATATAAGCCGTAAGTGCTGTTGTTGCTTCTCCCTGCCTGTCGTGGACAGCCTGCTGCTGATAACATATGTGAGATTGGACTTGCATATATCATTGCGGCTGTAATATTGGTTGACTTGGACAATACAAGGATTAGGCCAGTCCTTGTACAGGTTTTCCACCTGCATATCAGACAATGCATATATATGCATAAACCTGTGTACCTTCAAGAAAATTCACTGTGCACTGAAAACATGCTCGCATGACTCATGTGTGTTTGGTCTATGAAACAGTCAAATCCTCTGATCAGTGATTGATTGCCAACATTGGAGCGGAAATTGTCGCGAAAGGTGTCTTTTGGGCGATTTCCAGATGTCTTAAGTCTCTTGCAGTCAACTTTTGCGTGTGGATTTGCCTTGCTGTTTTACAGTCATTTGTGTGTGCGAGGTGTCACTGTCCAAGTTTGTAAAATCCCCATCTGGACAGTCTCTCGCTCACTGCTAGTGACGTACGTGGCGCAATGAGGCGCTTGCGTTTTTAGACCCACTGAGTATGCCAAAGACAGGGTGCAAGTCCTATGTACACAACACCATACCACAGCCAGATCTGATTCTAGTTGTAGTGCAGCTTTTTCCAGTCTTTGAATATGTCGTAATGCTGAGACGTTTTGGCAACAGACTTATCAAGAATGCGCCCTGTGGCAGTAGGTGGCCTGAAATTTTCACTGAAGAGCTTGCAAACACTGCAGAAACATGATGACTGGGGTTGCTGCAGCAGGCCATGATGTCCTGGGAGGAATCGGAGTGGATGAAGACGGCGCTGCTGCCCTTGCACAAGATGGACCAGCTGAGGCATTGCCAGGGCCACCCCCCAGACTTAGCGTGGCAGAGCTGAAGCAGCTGCTGAAGAAGCAAGAGAAAGCAGCCAGCAAGGCTCGCAAAGAGGCCAAGAAGGTGACCTGACCCTGGATTAACAATCGTTTCTTGCATATGTACTTTGAGGCACATAGTTGCAAAAGCGACTCCTTGCAGTTCCAGGCTGTCAGCTATGGCGCCACTGTTTAATGCTGGGCATACAATGAAGGGTCCTATCTGCATGTCTTGGGCTGTACATGAAAATGTTGCCTGATGTGCTTTGTATGGTATAGGCAAAGAAGGAAGCCAAAAAGGCAAAGAAGCACAAAGAGAAGGAGAAGTTTCAAGATTCGCAAGTTGCAAACGGCAGACATGCGCCAGCTGCAGTCAGTGACAGCAGCATGAGTCCAGATGTGGACTCACCTCCAAGACGTCGTGCGCAGCAGCCTTATGATAATGCAGCTGAGTCGCAGGAACAAAGCCGGCATAGAGAGTCACAGTATGACCAGAGTCAGGATCGGCATAAGTTGGAGCGGTATGAGCCAGATGATTGCAAGCGTCATCTGCATGGCAGGCTGTCTCATAGGCAACGATCATGGTCACCAAATAGGAGACATGCACATGCAAGTCCATCTTCAGAGCCTGAACGCCATCGCAATGCTCATGCCTCTAGGTCCAGGTATTCTCAGGAGCGCAGTCAAAGGCATGAGGAAGAGAACAGGCACAAGAATGGTGGCAGGCATAGACATGACTCACCAAGTGCTAGTCCACCCAGAAGGCGTCACAGGTCGTGAGTTTCTTTTTTGCTGAGGATTTGCTGACATGAGTAGCGTGTTTATACTGCAAGTACAAGCACCGGTTGTATGTTGACCCTCACAACCTTTCTTTCCTCTGCAAACTCGTTGTGTGACATCATCAAAGCACTTTTTTTTCGTCCTGTCTGTGGCATTCGGCCAGCAGACGGCAAAAGCCGTCGTACAGCCAGGTCTGCTGAACAGTTCCTTGCCTCCAACTTATGCAATATTTTGAATGATCCACATGCAAGTTTTCGATTTTGTTCCAAGCTGTCTTGATGTCTTCCAAATTTGACCTTGATGTCTTCTTCATACTATGATATGTGATTAGAATTGGCTGGCTGAAGCTTTGTATCGTATCACAGGCACTGCGTGACATCGTCAAATCCAGGGAGCGGGGTGATGGGCTGACATGGGCCTAAGTATCTCTCCGCTTGCTCCGAAGCCATTGGGTCCTCGCATAGCTTTCACTGGGACTGTAGGAAGTCAGGCGGGTCATCGCCCAAAATTGCCATGGCGATTGTATTCTGTTACGCACGTAGACCATTGATGCAGACTCAGGTCCACCTGTCTGTCGGAAAGTAGTGAAGCATGCAGACCTCCGACGGAGTCGGCGAGCTACAGGCAGGCTTGGAGCATGCATCTATTCAATCAGCGGAGACAACAGATGTCAAAGAACTTGCTGTGCCAGAGGCCGCCGCTGCGCGTCTACAGCAGAGCTCAGAAGTTGATCTGGTCGCCAGGATCGTAAAACAGGTCAACTTCTACTTCAGCGACACCAACCTACCCACAGACAATTTTCTGCTGAAGGAGGTCAGAAAGACACCGGAAGGATGGGGTAAGTGCCTCACGCTAGCCTGAACCGCCCTGCAAAGTTATGCAAAGCTGACTATGGGACGTCTGCCTGCAGTGCCAGTCAGGTTAATAGCTAGCTTTAAGAGGATGAAGAGTCTCAGCAAGGACCTCAAGGTTATTGTTGCAGCATTAGAAACATCAACAGAACTGGTAGTCAGTGGGCACCGAGTCAGGCGGAAAGAGCCACTGCCTCAAGTTGATGAGACTGAGGTCCTTCTCAGAACTGCTATAGTAGATAACTTGCCAGACCAGGCAACTATAGGTGCGTAAATCCTAGAAACGTGCCAACAGGCTATAACTAGCATCCCTCCAGGTTGTTGCTGCTGCATGCAGCCGCTGTACAATACTATCTGCTGAAGCAATCCTTGTGATGTTCAGTTGACAAGTCTGCATGATGTGCTGCAGATAGCTTGACAGGAAAGTTCAGTGCTGCTGGCAAGGTCAAGATGGTGCGCATCTGCCAGCCTAACAGTGGGCCCAGGTCCATTGCTCAGAGCATACCTGGAGCCGATCTAGCAGTCAGCAGGCAGCTGCATGCTTTGATTGAATCTGAAAACCAAGAGCAGGTTGCAGCAGCAGTCAAGCAGCTCACAGACAGCAACAACTGGTGGGCTTGGTCCCAATGCAGACTCGACACATACACACAACAATATTTGGCAATAGAAAGTGTGCTGCTGCTAGTGCTTGCTATGTAGTGCATGCAAAGGTGATGGGACCATCTGCATCAACACATCACATTGTGCATGCCATGGACGCTTGCAAGCTTTTATCAATTGTGGTTACCCCTCTGCACGCATTCAGGCGGTCTGGTCTGCGAGTGCGACCACTGCTGAGACATGCCTTTCAACCACAGCAGAAGCAGCCCCATGGCAAGGTGCATGGAAGGCAGCAACAGGCCCAGCATCAACAAGGGCAGCAGCACCAGCAAGGCAATGCTGGACGTCTAAGCCAGGATCAATCTAGTGAACAGAGCAGCCAAGAGAAAGACCAGCCGGCTGACGGTATTACACCGCCACAGCAAGGCGCCAGTCAGACAACAGACAGCCAAAAGCCTGATCAGGGCGCAACAGAGGCAGCTGACGAGTCACAGAGAGCAGATGCCGACTTGCAGACTAATCAGTCAGAAACTCAGGCGAGTGACAGGCAGGGCAAGGCTTCAGGCAAGAGCCAAAAAAGCAAGAGGACTAAAAAGGACTATGCTGCCTGGGCAGGCGCAACTGCAGAGACTAGAGCCATTGCTTCAGCGCAGCTTCAAGGCAACCCAGATGCTGCAGACGCAACTGGACTCGCACAGACTGGCCAGCCAAGCAGGCCAGGTTTGGACAACACTCTACTTAGGCTGCCTTTAACAGCTTTACCGCATGTGCTGCTGTGCTGATGTTTGAAGATCATCGTTTGCTGCATGATGTCCTTGCTGTCTGACATGTTGGCTTGCTTGTTGTAGGCCAGCCTGCTGCACCCGGGAGCGCTCAGCCAAAGATGCCTGATGGGTCACATGGGTTCTCGATGGGACGGGGGCAGCCAGTCACTGCCCCAAAGGCCCCGTGAAAACAACTTCAGCATGTGGTTCTGTCCCATATGGTGTTGCTAAAACATGTAATTGGCTGCAAGTTTGTATTTTGCCAAGGTAGTGGAGGAGTACTATAGATAGCGATCACTTGTACTGATTAGATGTTGTGTAGTGACTAGATCTGGTTCAGACTTGTAAAAGCCCTTGTAAGTCCATCGGAGTTTGTTGTTAACAAAACGCTTCACATTTGTCTGCAACAAGCTGCCTGTTTCGACGACAAGCCACATCAGACTATGACAACAAGCTGCCTGTTTAGACGACAAGCCACATCAGACTATGACTGCCGGTTGGCATATAACACCATGGTGCCAAGGCCTGTACATCTTTTCAAGCATCCCATTGATGTTTTGGACGGTGCTGGCGGCCTTACTCTAGTCCAATTCCTTGTATGAACCCAGGCAGAAACATGCCTTTTGAAATTCGCTCAGAGGTGTGCTCAAAGGCGTTCACTCATGCAAAGCTGAGGCTTGCACTGTCACTTTCAGTCATCACAGCAAGCTTGTTCTATGCAATGCTTCGTAACACGTACGTCCCTGAGCGGGTTTGCCAAACTCAGTCTGTGCATACATTCAGGAATGCATAAGTGTAAATCACATGTGGCATCAGATGATCTGCTGGCATAGACAGCGTAAGGCATCAGCACAGTCATGCCAACACATAAGGTGTCAGCTCATCATACATTTTTAGAGTGTAAATGTGACCACCTGTGACCTGGTTATTCACAGGCGGTCACATCTGGTTTGATGCCATGAGTGAAAGCTGCAAACATGGGCCACAAGTATATACTTGCTGCAACCTAGAGGTTACAACAGTAAATAGCACAAGCACGCTGTTTGATCTCTGCTATTCCCTGTCTTCATCACCCATTCTGTAGCTGCTGCAGTCAGACTTTTGCATGCTTGTGAAAAAATACATCACAGAAATTGTGCACCACAATGTAGCCAAAGCAGATCATGCGCAAGTCAGTGAGTACCAATGTGGCCATCCAGCAGACCAAACCGTATTGCCCTCCCCTCATGGATGCAGTGACAGATGCATCACAGCATAGCACCCATCGACTCAAGACATGTGGATTGTGAGATCACGCACGCTCTATGTGAATGAGTGATCTTGAATATAGCTGACTCCTGCAGGTCCTATTTATACTTGTCCATTATTCTTCTAGCAGATGCAACTGGGTCAATTGCATCATCAGCAACATCTGAACTGGCCTCAGGCTTGGCCCCTCGACTTTTCAGGAAGAGAAAAACAGCTCCACCTACCGCTGCCACTGTGAACACAGTTGAGACAAGCTGCAAATGAAGGACATTCCTGTCAGCATATAGCTTCTCAAGCACATAGCAACGTATTGCACACAACTTGACACTGCAAGCATGCCAGTGTTTATCATGGCGGGTATGTGACAACAGCAAAGCATTGGCATGGCGTATACATGGCAGCCGGACCCCAGTGCAAGTCATCTGGTGCCACTGCATGGTCAGATTGCAAAGTGCATGAATGTATGAGATGTCTAGACTCACTTTGCCAAATAACCACAGGGCAACAAGACTGCTGATGCCAACCACGCCCAGCTTTGCTACAGGACGAGGCACACTTGCTGGGACCAGACTTGCCGCGCTGCCGGCCAAACCATTGGCAATTTTCAAAATTGCTGCAGCAGTCAGGGCCTGGCATCAGGGAATTCAACAGCAAACCCCAGAGCCATATGCAATACACAGACACTGCAGCACTTATTGATGTGTTGAGTGCTACCTGGCAACTGAATTTTGCCTCCTTCTTCCTGACTCTGCTTAGCTTGTGGCAACATGCGCTGTTGCCGCACACAATGCTCACGTCTTCTGCCAAACTTTGCAGCAGTGAATGGCTGGCATATTGGCCGTGTTGCTTGCAGTGGATGCAAATAGTTTGAGGCTGACGACCTTGAGTCCAACACAGGTGATCAGGTCTCCGGAAGGAAGGAGGTATATGGCAGCTATAACATGGCACAGTCCTCTTTCACCTTACCTTGTCAGTGTCATCGTGGAGGCTCCAAACACCATTTACCAGGCTGCAGAGACCTGGTGATGTTGCTGCCGGTATATCAAGCAGGTGCACAGACTCAAGTCTTTTTTCGCTGGCGAAGCCGGGCGCGGACAAGCGTGCTGATTTGCTCAAGTAGGCAGGTCCGTTTCACAGGCCAACAATCACAGCAATGCGATGTTCACCCAGGCAGTGACAACGGAAGTGGCACCATATCTTCGAAGTTTGACCAGAACTTTCATTGCCATCAATTTACATTCCCAGCATTCTGAGGTCCTACTCGACGTTTTATGCGTGAATCGGACGAACACAGCTGCATAGTGTTCTTTGATGATGATCATCATCAGCTAGGTCTAGCACCAGTGCTGCTGTTGATTGAATTGTATCTTAATGACATTGCTCTGTTAGCAAGAAAGTTTGGAATTCAAACTTTGGATTTGCCTTCAAACATGCAGATCTGTTGTCTGAAAAACAGCTGGTGCTGCAATCTTGTTGGTGTGCATTACACAAATTATTTGCAGTGGAGTTGGCCTCTCAACAATCTTTATGAATAGCATGAAAAACCTCAATGTCACAAACCAATCAGTTTCTTGATGAGGCTGCATTGTTTGTGGCAACAAAGCAGTGTGTCTAATGCTCAGCTCAGTCGGCAATAGCCAGTGATTTACAGTATCCTACATTGATCAGGCCCAATGCTGGCAGCATGTTTGGTAGCAGGAGATGCTAGTTTGCACTGTCTGTATGTGCAAAGCATTGTGTAGCATACAACCTGATTCCGGCAAAGTGGAACAGCATACAGTATGATTTGCTGAAATGCCTCATTGGGCCTAAGCAGAACCTGCAACCGATTGCTGTAGCACCCATGATGGTCATCTTCGCTGTCGAGGTCTGGCCGGCTGAAGTAGATGGCTCATCTGCTCTGCATCTTTTGGCTGTATTTAGACAGCATTGCAGCACCACGCTATACTGAATTTCCTCGCATAAAGCTGACCTGTTCCACAAGTGCCTTGAAGCTGTAGGGTTCTTGCATAGCGAGCTCTGACAACACCTTTCTGTTCACTTGGATGTTCTCCTCCTTCAAGCCATGCATGAAAGTGGAATATGACACCTGCAAATACCAAAGTAGTTGAGCTCAGCAACCTGGAGAGACCACGGTAACGACAACTCACATGCTGGGTCAAGCAGGCTGCAGAAAGCTACTATGCAAATGCATTGGGCCCTCCATGTTGACAAACGCACAGCAACATGAATCTTGTGGTGTGATGACTTAAACAAAGGCAAATGGTAGGGCCTAAGACTACTCGGCAAGGCTGATCTGCAGTAGTTACCCCATGCTGCTTGGTCCCTGCGTTTATTCGCTGAATCCACAGAGACCGCATGTCTCTTTTCTTCTGCCTGCGGTCCCGGTACGCGTACTGTAGAGCCTTTTCAACTCTCTCTTTTGCTATTCTCAGGCAATTATTGCTTCTGCCCCGGAAACCCTTCGCTAGCTTGAAGACCTTGCTTTTCTGCATATTATTTCCCTGCGCGCTCAGATCACAATGTGGCGCAAGCGCATCGCAGACTTTGAACAGTCACAAGTCCAGAGGTTGTTGTACAAGCACGCAGCCGGTCAGGCGAAGCGTGGAAATTCAGATGTTGCGAAATTTCCACACTAATACACTCTTGCTGAAGTGAAACTCGATGCGTGCTTTTCACCGTGAGTCGGTTTCTGCAGGGCCTTTGCGGCGAAACCCTAGCACCGGTACGTTTCACAAGCGTTACGTGTCGAGCGTTTCATGCTTTGATTGCCTGCTCACTTGCTTGTGTGTGCAAGTCATTGGCTGCTGACATGAAGTAGGTAAACAAGCTGAAATAGTCAACACCAGCAGCAACCCGTGAGTCCATCCTGCTGCGTGGGCAGTCAGACAGTGGGAAGTCAATCGCCACACAAGGCAATAAATCCTTTTGCCCACATTCATTAGATCCCTCAATCTGTACGATGCAGAATGCATGTACAACCCTGCTTTCAGTCAAGCATGAGGCCGCAATCCCC
>JAABUP010006860.1_pt1 | contig 15785 bp, 17 predicted proteins | sample 5559201 | NCBI WGS metagenome assembly JAABUP01 (sample SAMN10711887, study PRJNA513373) | rock metagenome | isolation source: Antarctica rocks | place: Antarctica
AAGTAGCGTATTGGGCATACACATTGTGGGAGTCCTCGTGCGCCCTGATCGCCTGCATACATGGGTTTTGAGTCATGGTCAGGAAGTAGCGTATTGGGCATACACATTGTGGGAGTCTTTATGCGCTTCAGTTGCCTGCTTAGCTGGGTGTGTGTCTTAGTCAGGGAGTAAAGTACTAGGCATACTGCTTGTGGGAGTCCTCATGCGCTTTGATTGCCTGCATGAACGATTTCGTGTCATGGTCAGAAGGTGACATGTTGGGCATATGGCGTGTGGGAGTTCCAGTGCACGCTGATTGCCTGCATCCATCCACTTGGTTTTTAAATTACTGTCAGGAAATCAAATATCAGTACTTGATCAGCAAGTAGTCGTCAATGTCGTAGCACCCTCTTGGTTTCAAATATAAGGAACACACTCCGCTGTTTTTCCTGTTGATTCTTCAAAGAATCACCATGTACTGGTTGTGGGAGTCCTGACCTCCTGACACTGGTTGCACTGTCGCAAAACAAACCACAGGCAAAACCAGAACAAAACACAAGCAACAACGAAACAAAAACAACTGCGACCAGGCTCTGCTGCTTCTCATGACAGCGAGTCAGCAACATCATCACACTGTACTACGGCTGCAAGGGTCGGAGCTTAGGGTTTACTGCCAATTTGGTGGTGGAGCTGCAAGGCCTGCCTTGGTACGCACAGACAAAACCAGTTGTCAAACGGGCAGCAAATGCATACCTGGTACATGAGGGGCTGTGTGAAGGAGGGCTCATCAATTTCGTTGTGGCCATGCTTTCGGTAGCACACAATGTCTACCACCACGTCGCTCTTCCACTGCTGGCGCCATTGGGCTGCCAGCTCACACGCATACACCTATAATTCAAGACACCAATTAGACCATGAAGACTTGTCCTGCGCGTACCTAGCTCATCATGAGCTGGAAAGCGTTTTAATTATTATTATTATTATTATTGTTGTTGTTATTATTATTATTATTATTATTGTTATTATTATTATTATTATTATTACTATTATTATTATTATTATTATTATTATTATTATGATTATGATTATTATTAATTAGACCATGATTTGGCAAAATTCGAAAGGTGAGGTGTACGGTGTGCCGATAGATACGCCATGCTTTCCATGTAGAGCATGTGCATTTGGATCATGATTTGCTTAGTAGGTCACGCTTTGCTAGCCACCAGTATATACAAAATATTGCAGCGTCAGTTTCAAACTGTGCAGAGAAATTTTGCCTAGATCTGTAACAGATGGGTCGTTCTACTATATCACGACACAGACTGATGAGTCTTAGCAGTATACCAATCACACGCTTGGTGCATGCATTCACCTGGTATTGCACTTACCTTGTGTTATGTTACATGCCATTCATTTGGGCTATATGGCTGAGAGACTGTGTCAACCATTGCAAACATAAACGTGATGAGAAGGTGAGGGTGAACAGCGAAGAAGCAGTGCTTACCACAGACTCCACATCATCTCCATTGACGTGCAGGATGGGAGCATTCAGGGCCTTGGCTACATCTGTGCAGTAAGGGGAGCTGCGGCTCTTCTTGGGGTCTGTGGTGAACGCCACCTGAGAAAAGGAAGCACACTGGCAGCATGACTCCTCATCCAACATGCTGAGAAGGGAGTTTCATTCCCCTTTTGGTCAAAGGCAGAGGGCAGATGGGTGCGGTGGGGGGTGCTGTTTCCATTTCAGTCAAAGGCAGAGGGCAGCTGGGTGCGGTGGAGGGTGCTGTTTCCTTTTTGGTCAAAGGCAGAGGGGAGATGAGTGCAGTGGGGGGTTCTGTTTCCCTTTGAGTCAAAGGCAGAGGGCCAACGGGTACAATGGAGGGTGCTGTCGCCCTTTCAGTCAACCAGAGGACTAATGGGTGTGCATGACAGCTGTGACCAAGGTAGTCAGGCATGATTGCAGGACATGGTCTAAAGCACTGGCAATTTGGAATGGCAACACAGGAGGTCTCACACTTGCTGAGTGGAGGTGGGTCTAATGGAATCAAATGTCAGTGCATTGTGCTCTTTGCGCATGCTCCTATGTTTAGCTCAGTGGTGTGATACAGAGGACATGGCATGAGAGCTTAGTAAACGGTGGCAAGGATCAGGGCGCACATGCGTATGAATTGACCTGACCGCCACAGTGACATGATAGGTGCGTGCATCATTCTGATTGGACACGCAGGGCCAGGATTCCGCCATCAAGGTGGGCTGCGCATGAAATGGGCATCTCAACACACGGTTGAGTGCTTGTGTGGTTTGGGGAAAGGAACAAGTACCTGGTTGTTGACAATGACATGAATGGTGCCTCCGACTGTATAGTCAGGCAGAGCACTCATGTCAAGGGTCTCGTACACCACACCCTGTCCAGCAAAGGAGCCATCACCATGCATGAGGATGCCCATGTTCCTGGACCTCTCAGCGTCCTCTGAGTAGTACTGCTTGGCGCGCACCTTGCCCAAAACGATTGGGTCGACGGCCTGCAAGCATGATCATACTGGACAGATCTTGCATCCTACATGCATCGGCATGCTGGTGGTTTTGGCACAGATCTGTTGAGATATGTACAATGACTTTTGTGCCCAAGCAACAGCAAAGCGTCCTGGCTCTCAAGCAGAGCCCTCGAGCGAGTTGAGAAATGCAGTGCATTATTGATACGTTGCTCATCAACTCATAATTTGCAGCAAAGCCTTGGGTGCAGACCCAGACCTTGCATGACTAAAGCAAGACTGAGCTTGCACCTACCTAGCTTATGCTGGCACAGGTTTTGATTGTTGTCAATGTAGCTATCTAAAATCCTGCAAATTGACAATGTGCACACTGGAATCGTCCAAAGACTCTGTGCATGGCAATGCAAAAGGTACCTACTATGCCCTGCATGCAATGCAAGTCTATGCAACCAGAACTGAGCAGGCATGTGAGATGGTATAGTTGCAGCACGCCAACTGTCTTTACCTCCAGATGAGAAGGGTTGGCCAACAGAGACAAGTGCACCCGCTTGCCAGTGATGGTTGGCCTGTCGTATGAGGTGCCCAGGTGGTACTTCACGTCTCCAGTCCCGGTGAAAGTGCCCTGGTCCCCAGACTTGATCCCAGTGAACTCGCTGAAGATCTGCTGCATGGGCTTACGCACCACATTGGCCAGCACATTCAGCCGCCCTGCATTCATTCAATCATTCATTCATTCATTCATTCCACGTGTCTTGCCTTAGGGTCATACAGTCCTGAATAGCGCCCTGTATGCGTATGGTATGGGACCCTGTTTCCATTTTTAATTTTCACACAGAAGCTGAGTTAGCGGTGTGGAGAGCTGCTCTGGTCAGCAATGCAAACCAATATGTATGGGCATGAATATTGGTTTGCATTGCTGACCAGAGCAGCTCTCCACACCGCTAAATCAGCTTCTGTGTCAAAAAACAAAATGCAGCTGCTGGCAAAGCTATACCTTTCTTGCTGCTGAAGCTATCCAGCTCAAAGCTGGAAGCTTGCCTGCCTGACACACACAACCAATTCCTAATCATGTGCTGGCTGTGACATGTATGTATGCTGGCAGCAACACGGTCCAAAGGGCTGTGCCACAGCTGCAGGTCAATGCAATGACAAAATGCTATGTACTGAAGACAAGGCAACTGTAACATCTGAGGTGTGTGTGACGACTGCAAGTCCCATGACTACCATAGCCATGCTCTGATACTGCAACAGTAGGCAGCAGTACAGCGTCTAGCTGCTCAGGAGTCAGTGCCCTTGCTGTGCTGCTGCTGCCATGATGCTGCAAGCCCATGAGGGTGCCTTGCTGTTGTAACCTGACTTGACTTCCATGGAACATGCTGAACAAGTGAAAGGGGGATCAAGCGGTGAAAGGCAGGTGACAGAATGAGCAGGTGAGTGAGATATTAAGCGAATCAGTGTGTGATTGCAAGCAGCATCGAAGGGATGAATGGATGTGTGAGTGAAGTTGATGAGGATGAGTCACCTCTGTGAGGCATGCCCAGACAGATAGTCTCCACGCCCAAGTCAGCTGATGTGTCAATCATGGCCTTCATCCCAGGGACCAGCGTCTCACATCCCTCCAGTCCAAACCTCTTGGCAGCAGCATACTTGTTGGCCAGGAAGCTCTCAAAGATCTCACTCCAGGCCAAACGATCATAGGTATGCAGCTGCTTCTCGACTGAGAACTTCTGCTTGTTGGGGGTTTCGATGCGCTCACGCAGCCAGTTGCAGCGGTCCCTGTCTGGAATGTGCATGTACTCATACCCAATTGAACCACAGTAGGATTCGCGCAGACGAGTGACGATTTCTCTGAGGGTGCGAGTCTCGCGGTCCTCGTTCAGGAAGCCAGACATGTTCCAAGTGCCCACAAAGAATCTGCATAGCAGCAGTTTGTGCTGAGACAATGCATGGGTTTGGGCACCGGGCTTGGCAGGGTGGTGAATGCAATGAAAGCTCTTATGGTGCCTATTAACAGGAGGACTTACTTTGTACAGCTGTGGGTGTGTTACTGAAGAAAGTCAGGACCGTCACGATGAAGTTAGGCATGGAATGCAGCTGCTGACATGCTGACATAGCACAGACACAATGCAGCAGAAGACATGGAGAGGTGGAGGCTGCTGCGTCAAGACACAGGTCTGCAATGTCCTGCATAGCTGCAACTTTGATGGATCAACAATGCGCTTGGTTGGGGAGGCTACAACACGGTGTAATAACGCATTTTGCTGGGCTTACTCTCTGTCCATGTCTTTCTGTGAAAATCCATACAAAGCGATGTCCAACTCCACTGGCATGGGTCGCTGGTCCAAACCCAGGGGGTCTAGCTTGGCAATGTAATGTCCATTGACCTGAGCAAACATGCCAGCATCAGCAGTGACATGCTGCAATGCCTGAGAGGGCCTGTCACTGGGTGCATGCCTACCTGGTATGCCCTAACAAGGAGCAATAGACGCATAGACTCCTGTATGCCCTGGTTGGACATGGCTGCTGCCTTGAGTGGCTCGACTTTGCCTCCTTGCTCGAATTTGTGGTATGCCTCTGCTACTGCCTCAGGTGCGACACCAGATTCTGCAGAGCTTGTACTGTGAGACTGATGACAAAGCTTGTGTCAAGATCACTGTCACGACAACGAGTGGCGCCAGCGCTTTCACACGCTCTGCGCTAACCATGAGGCCCAATGCAACATACATCTCCACACGATAAAGCCGGAGGAAGTGCGTACCAAGACTGCGGAAAAAACTGGCCCAAGATTTGTCAACGCTGTTGGGATCTTGGCGATACTTTTCCTCCATGTCCTCCAAGTACGTGCTGCTTGTACCATCAAGGAATGAGTCCTTAAGCTTGCTCATTGGCACAGGCTTAGGCGCTCCTTGCTGAGCATCGGGACCACTGCTTTGAAACAAGCGATTGCTGCTGAAAACTGCCGGACTGTAGCGCAGCTGGCCAGCTGCGCGACGCGATGCCATACGCAGCGCCATAATGTATCGCGCTACAGCAAGCAGCTGAGCAGCGCGAGATCGCTGACAGACCAGCCAACAAGCCCCGACAACAAAACAGCCTTACGACGTTTCAGTAGGATGCCTGTTTTGGCAACCAAACGATCACAGTCATACGGACATTGTCCCGATGATCTTGCTGAAGTCAAATCGTGGACTTGGTTGCAGCGCATTCTCACTCAACCTAGAAGCGCTACACGCCCTTTTGCAGAGCAGGGCTAAGCTTGACCCGCGGGCAGTGGCCTCTCACAGGCGGTGATGTGTCACTAAACAAACTTATAGATCGACATGCAACGCCAGCAGCTGAACCTGTCCTCCCACCGAAACAGCCCTGCCTGTTGCCATCACTTGACCAGCAGACACCTAAGTGCCTTGACGAGCTCGCGCCTTTTTCGACAACGTATAAGCTATCGCCCGGTTGTACCGGCAGCAACCACTGACAGGTGTGAGCTGTAAGATAAACGAACATGCCCCCGGGACCAGAGTGACCCATGTTGTTGTCGTTTACAGGAACTCACATAGCAGTCGAATTAATGATGTAGCACTGCTCAGTCACCAGGTGAATTTTGCTGTGCTGCACTCCTTTGCTGTGCTTGCTCAGGCAAAATGAACTGATAGAGTGACCATGAGCTGCAATGTCTGTGCAGAACGGAGTGTATACTGTCGGCGGCAGCATACAGACTCCAGTCAGCACCAGTCATGTCTATGACATGCTGATAGACTACCCCAACCTGAATAGGGTCTTCAGCAGTATTGATGAATGTCATACGCTGAGCGAGCAGTCAGCTTTGCAGCTGTTGCAGGTATGCACATTGCAGAACCCATGCCATTTGTGGCATTGCTCCACAAGCTGTCATAATGCATATGCAAAGGTGAGTGGCATGTGCAGATATGTCGGTGGGAGTTTTTGGCTTTCTCAGGCACGTTCAAGACATTACTAAATGTGCATGAGGAGAGGGACGCTGGTCGTGTCGTGTTTTCGCTCATCAAGTCATCGTTTATGAAAGACTTTGAAGGCCAGTGGCAGGTGATAAGCAACGAAAACTGGTTGCATGCATTGCATATGATGCCTTTGCAGACAGATTAGCACTGCAGCCAATTGCTGACCTGCACCATGTATGCATGCATGAAATTGCGTTCAGCTGTGCAAGCAGTCTTGCATGCTGCGTTGTTGCTTCATGACTGTGACCGCTTCTTTTTTTCAACAGCTTGCATGTACATCTGGGCTCATACAAGCGCTTTCTTGCAAATCAACAGCGACTGGATACCTCAACTGACAATCTGGCATGACACTCAAGCCAACTGCTGTGTCTCGAGGTGCTTTGCATGCCTGTGACATTGTGCGGTTGGGCTGGCAGTGTCCATCTTGCAAAGTGTCAGCAAGTCATCACCTATGTGACCTGTCAACCTCACATTGCCAATGTGTGATGCAGTTGACAGGTACACCAGATGGTGGTTGCCATGTAGAGCACAAGCTAAAAGTACAGCCTGTCTTGGATGCGCCTGCCTTGTTCAGTAAGTCTGCTCTGTTACTTTGCTCATGTTCCTGTTGCATCTAATGCTGGAAACTCTTGCTGTTCACGTGCCTATGCCAACCTGTCCACAGCAGGTCTTGACAGCAGTCTCACGGTAGTGAAGCTTAAACACAGCTGATTTGTACTGTTGCTACTGCTGTGTGCTTGAGCAGCCTGGCTGTATATTCATGCGTGATAGGATGTAGCACAAGCTACCATGCCTTACTGCCAGAATTTGCCTCAGCTATCAGTGCACGCCACATAATGGCACTTCTATACAGCAATGCAGCAGCGCAGATCCGAGTGTTGAAGACATGTGTGCTCTGGCATTAGGGCTCATACCCATCAGCTCAAGCGCGTACCGCATCACAAGCTTTTCCCACATTGAACATGGTCTTCTGCAGGTGGTTATGCACAGCGCATCTTTGTGAAGCAGGTCACCAAGGTTTTGGAAGACTTGCTTGCAGCGTTGAAGACGCAAGAATAAGCTGAACACAGCCCACTGCGAAAGCGCTTGAGGTCACCTCTGCTTAGTGACAAATGACTTATTGCGAGTAATGTCTCCTGACTACAAGGCCCCAGTGCGACGTCTGACATATGTATTTGGCATGCATACCTGTTGTGCTCAGAGTCTCTTAGTGGGTCAGATGCTTTTGGCACTGTAACTAGGTGGTCAGAAGGTGCTGCTCCAGCCTGAAAACGATGTGTCAATGCATGATCCCTCAGTCTTGCTTTACAGACTGACAACCCAAGATCAGCTCAAGGTGCATTATAGCAGTAGGATCCTGTTGAGTGTAGTGCTTCTGGCATGGAACGGTCTGCTTTGAAGCACCGATGATACATTGCCAGCTTGTCTAGCAGGATGTGTCCATCAAGTGAGCTACAAACAAGGTTTGCGCAACGCCAAAGGCTCTAGGTCCCTAGGCATTGTTGCTACTTCCTTTTGTACCCCGACACAATTTCGCACATCATAATTGAACTTGCACCAGAGGTGTGTCCTGCATAGCACATGTTGGGCCTGAAACAAGCAAATTTACAGTCTATCCACAATGACATTGCATTGCAGTATCAATAACCACATGGGTCACAGCAGTGGGGCACAAATCACACATGTGTACACAAAAGTCAACAACGCTGTTCTTGTAAAGATGCCAAGCCAGCACAGAGCAACGCTTGGTGAAGGTTTGTAACTGACACCACACTTTCTCACACTGGTGCATGTTGTTGACAGCTCCAGTACAGGATACCGCTAGCACGCCTTCCAGACAGACCCTGACCTGTTCGAGATGTGTCAATGGTTGACGTAAGAAGATGAGAGCAGCCACCTGGGTGGTGTTGAAATAACACCATTTGAAGTCAGGTACAAACTAGACGCTTAAGCACGCTCTCCACGGATACGGCGAGCAAGCTGAATGTCCTTGGGCATGATTGTGACACGCTTGGCATGGATGGCCGCCAAGTTGGTGTCCTCGAAAAGACCAACCAAGTATGCCTCAGCAGCCTCTTGAAGAGCCAAAACAGCTGATGACTGGAACCTCAGGTCTGTTTTGAAGTCCTGGGCAATCTCGCGCACCAGCCTTTGGAAAGGAAGCTTGCGAATGAGGAGCTCGGTGGACTTTTGGTACTTTCTAATCTCACGCAGAGCAACGGTTCCAGGCCTGTATCTGTGAGGCTGCAGAAAGACAAGATATGGTCAGAATTTTGCCCGTGCAGAGCCATCACAACAGTTTGCACGTCATATTTGCTTCTCCCGGCCAAGAGCACATTACATAACGAAAACGACACGGACAATACCTTCTTGACACCTCCCGTGGCAGGAGCACTCTTCCTTGCTGCCTTGGTAGCCAGCTGCTTGCGGGGTGCCTTTCCACCGGTGGACTTACGAGCTGTCTGCTTGGTACGAGCCATTTCGACAGATGCTGTGAGGTGAAAATAGGAGCAACGCAAGAGTATGTACGAATGTGTTTGTGAGAGGTAGAACTTTGTAAGGGCTTTTGAACCTTTTGCGACGCTTGATTTATTTCATTTTGAATCCCAAACTTGACCGAGCAGGCTTTGTCAATCCCCATTCGGATGGGAAAAAAGCTTCTGACCACAAGCTCTTAAAGGCCACTTCTTGCTTTAACAGCCTGACACTATTACCCACTCCGTTTGACAACCTTCAGCTGGTGACCTGTTCAGTCTTTCGTCGCTCACAATGGCACCTAAAGCAGAAAAGAAGCCTGGTCAGCCGGCCAAGAAGGCCGTCGCCAAGAAGTCCAGCGCAGGCAGGAAGAAGGGCTCCAAGAAAGCCGTGGAGAGCTACAAGATTTACATCTACAAGGTACAGTGCTATACAAGGCTTGCCAAATGTGCCTTGTGTTGGTTTTGCGAAAAGCATTTTTGCTGACGTGTTCTAACTGACCCGTTTCCCGTGTTGCATAGGTGCTTAAGCAGGTGCATCCCGACACAGGCATTTCCTCCAAAGCCATGTCCATTCTGAATTCGTTCATCGCTGACATCTTTGAAAAGATTGCTGTGGAGACCGCCTCTTTGGCTCGTTACAACAAGAAGCCAACTGTCACCTCCAGAGAGATTCAGACTGCAGTCCGCCTCATTCTTCCTGGCGAGCTTGCCAAGCACGCTGTCTCAGAGGGCACAAAAGCAGTTACCAAATTTACCTCATCGTAAGGAGTGTTTTCCCAAATGGATCCCTCCCCCCAACTAATGGTGTTATCTCAACACCACCTTGCAGGTCCACTCTCTGCTGACGTTGTCTTCACTGATGAAGCATCAGCGTGTCAAATTGTCAGTAAAGCTTGGCACACCTTTAGGTAGTTGTGTAATGCAGCATATTCTATCAACCTTATGTGGATTCAGGTTGAGACATGATTGCCCTAAATACATATAGAAGCATGCCACTGGCAGACATGAATTGTGCAGTTTCCTTGACATATTGGATCATCAGATAGACATTCATGCACGAGTTGTGCACTTTGATCAGCAAATTTTGGGTGCAAACTAAGCACTCAATGCACGCAGCTCATTTTACTGGAAGCTCTCTGCTGTACAAGCTTTTATGTGCTGCAAAGCCCTCCAGCCCTGGTTATCAGACTCTACACTAGTGTAGCATGGCTTTGACAGATGAATAGGCAGACTTGCGCAAAGTGTTTTTTAGCAAACATGCCAGGCCCTTGCACCGTGGAAAATGTGCGTGTGCCAACAGGCTTCATCCACCTTTACATGTAAATGAGAGCTCTAATCTTGTCTTCGTCAAGGGTTGGCATACTATAAAGTAATACACAACACGCTGCCACTGTAGATACAGACCTGTTGCGACATAATGTGTCATGTGGTGCACCTCACACCGATAGTGTTACAACATATTTCAGCAACTACACCAATGAGTGTGCTCTCAACAATATCCAATAACCTATGCTGTGGCATTGTGTAGTCTCTTCACAGAACTGCCTCAATTCATACACTGAGTTCCCTTGATAAATCAGATGTAAGATACACGTTCCTAAGGATGCACTGATCTGCAGAGCCTGGTAACATGCCTGGGCCATGGAGTTACTGTGGCACAGTATGCACAGTTGTGTCAGGCTGCGCGATGCATCTGCGAGGCTATAATTACAGTCATGGTAAGTGAAACCGCTGATCTGAAAGCTGTTGAGCAATTTTCATAGCGTCTGTTGCTGGCGCGTAGGGCAAGGCTGACAGTTCTGACAGCCCACAAACACAATGCATGCAGAGCTGAGATTGGAGGTTGTGTCAGTGGTTATACCTATATCAGCAGAGTCATACCGTGAGTGTAAATAACAAAGCCAAAGGATGTATTTATGCTCCGGGTGGTGGTGTTGAAATAACACCATTTGTGGTTTGAAGGTTGCAGTTGGAAAGCCTAACCACCAAAGCCGTATAGAGTACGCCCCTGCCTCTTCAGAGCATACACGACATCGAAAGCAGTGACCGTCTTCCGGCGTGCGTGCTCAGTGTAGGTGACTGCATCCCGAATAACATTCTCCAAGAAGACCTGTAGAAGCAAAGCAACAGAACTCAGCTGGATCCATCAAGGCAATGTATGACAATGCACAATCTTTCGTCTACATATACAATGTGTGTGCACTTGTGGTAGGCATCAGCTGGTACTTTAACCTCTGATTCAACATCTGAAAGGGTATAAAGTACCTTGAGGACTCCACGAGTTTCTTCGTAAATAAGGCCGGAAATACGCTTGACACCACCACGGCGAGCCAACCGTCTGATGGCTGGCTTGGTAATACCCTGGATGTTGTCACGAAGGACCTTCCTGTGACGCTTGGCACCACCCTTTCCAAGACCTTTGCCGCCCTTTCCTCTGCCTGACATTTTGCTGAGTTTTGATTGAAGAGGCTGCGCGTCAGGAGGTAGGAGTAGGCTGTGGAAGTTTGTGAGCTGCTGAGTGCTACGCTGTCCTTTTCAAAGAGGTCACAACGCCTCACCGCAATCGCCCTTGGCCACTCCTTACCGAGCAGCCCCTGTAATATTTGTACAGTGGGGCCCATAAGTATCGGTCGGACCAGGAACATGTGCGAGCTCCGACACTAATGCGAAGCGCAAGTCTGTGGTTAAGCGGCGGTCCGAACCCAGCAAGTCAACCAGCACAACTGTCTGTGTACGGCTTCACTGGCGCAGAAAGCGCTTGTAGCGCATGTGTGGTGCCGGTAAAAGCAACAGGTCTGTAGCAGTGAAACGAGGCTGACAGCAAGGCCCCAACTTGGCAGCTGTGCGGCACGCGAAAGACATACACAACGATAGCCTGTGACAATGTCATACCGAGTCTGACCTTGGGTCAAATGTGTTCATTACGGATGCGGGTTTGACGGAGGTCTTTCGAAATCTGCAGACCATGGCCACAGCTGAGCGGCACAGCGGAGCGCAAACATCGTCTGACGATACTTGCGACGAGCGAAGCTTCAGCTTACTACCACAGCTCTCGATGGCCTTCCACTTCTGACGGAGCATATTTGACCTCCGTTAGAAAGTGAAGTTGGTCGGGACCTACTTTTCTAACGGAGGTCAGACGCTTCGGAATCAAAATGTGGCCGATCTGACCCAAGGTCAAATCGCCGTGCGGATGGGGACACCCTGGGTCTTCGGTAAAACTAGTCAGCTTTGACTTGTAGCATCCAGCTTTGTCAGTGAAGCAGCAGGCATAGAACAAGAGCGTTTGCACAAGAAGGTCCAAAAGCTTGCTGCCTGAACAAGCTTTCCTTTGACACAAGGAGAGCCTGTTCAGTCAGCAAGCCTTTATTTTCAGTGAAGTAACTTGCATATGCACAACACAGCAGTTTACTTCATCAGCTCCAAAAAAATTGCCAGAGTTTGGCCCTCCCCTTGCCCCTTGACTTTGACTTCGACGCAGACGCTGACTGCTGACTGCGCCAGCAGCTTTCTTGCTGAGCAAAGGCTACCCCAAATTTTGAACGAAGTCTAAAGCTTTGGCTTTCAAACTTAGTCACGTAAGATGCAAGACCATGTTGAGTCACTGAGATGTCATGGTCATGAATGGCAATGTACCATGCCATCTCCAGCAATGCAAATGTCCTGATCAGGACTTATGGGCCCCACTGTATACTCTTCTGTACAGAATCGATTTTAAATGTGTCAAACTTGACCGAGCAGGCTTTAAAGGCTCAAATTTGTGGCCGGTTAACATTGCACGCAGCGTCTACAAATTTAGACTTTTGCCCCGTGCACCACCAAAGTCTTCACCACTTTCTCGTCTTGCTTCAGCTGAAATCAGTTGTCACAGCTTATCAGCAATCATGTCCGGACGATATATGGCACAGCATGCATGCACCTCATGCACAAGGTTGAGCTCAGTTGAGAAGACAAGCCTACACTGCAATCTGCATTCATCTTGCTGCAGTGCAACATGCTGCTTGGCAAGCCTTGGCCCGGCCATTGTCATTCATGTGGCGGCCTGCCTCATTCATCTCCAGTGCTTTTGCTGTTCATCAAGTGCACTACCTGTCTGTGCATCATGACCTGATCTCCACAACTGACATATGTCACAATGCTGACAGGGGTGACAGCCCAGGCGAGGTATGGTATGCTGAGCTTCTACTGCTGTTTTCATTCAAGACCAGAAGCCCTATTGAGCCAGAGGTGGCTTTCGTGCGCTGTTTTCACCCTGCTCGAAGGCCTGCTCATGCCAAGCACATCATATTGCAGGCGTTTCAGTACGCAAAGATCAGGCTTGCTGGCATTCAAGCCAAAGTGTTCCAGACAGATGTTGTAACTTTGGCGTCCATCATTGGCCCATGCTTCATGCAGCCAGTTCCCATCAGCGGCAACGTCTTCTACTTCAACCACTGGGTGGGGAACACTGCTAATGCCATCCAGTGACTCACTTCCAAACTTTGAAGTTCGACCCTCCGAGGGTCGGGGCCTCAAGCCTCCCATTCGTGTTTCCGACTGTCTAACGGTCCACCCGATGTCTGACGGTCATCGATGCGTTTTTTAAAGCAAGCTGGCCAAGCTTGCCAAGCAAGTTGCTCAGGTTACTAACTTAGTAAGTTACTAAATTAAGTAAATTAGTGGACCAGTATCATACCGTAGTACTATGTCATACTATGATAGATAGGCTATCGCGCCGTAGTACAGCTACAGCTGAGCCTCAGAGCTCGGAGCTTGCTTATTTTTGCAGACCGACTTGGCAACTTGTGTGTCGTTATGCTTTCCAACTCATGTATGACATGTTTACCTAGCCTGGTAGTGTATAGCCTCAGCCAAGATACGCCTTCCGCAGTACTATAACTATAAATCAAGAACAAAATGCTCCAGATGACCGCAGATGTCCAGATCTACAAGATCTACACATCTACACATCTACACATGAAGTATGTCATTGTGGAACTGACACATGCTCAAGCAGGCACACAGACTTGCATGTTTACACACTTGCAAAGTTTCTCAGAGATCCTTGCTCATGAGGCTTTGCAGTTTGGCAGATCCATAAGGTTCCCCAGGTGCAAAACCTCATAGAGCTACAGTAATATGATACAGTGTAGATCCACATGCTGCATGCACCTCGTGTATTTGCATCTTGTAGAACCATATAGAACCACACATGTACAGTACTGCAGCATAGCCTGCTATGTATTTCCATGTGGTGCTGGTGTGTCAAGAAAAGCTGCAGATCCAGACATGCGGTTCGGTGCAGATCCTTGAAAGTGCATATCCAAGCAGTCCCCAACCCCCTGAACTTTAGGGACGACTGGCTCCACACCCCAGACTGTAAGGTGCTAAATGAAATGATTCATATCAAAAACGGGTCCTGCAGTCCTAATCTGCCCAATTTCTAGTATGTGTATATCGTGATATCACTAATTATTTACTAATCTGTTTACTAAGCTACATATCTATATTTTGACCGTGCGCCACAGCATGGGATTCATTCCGCTTGAGCTTGCTGGCTCGAAACCTGTCTTCAGCTTTCGACAAGCAGCGTTGTCGCTTGATGTCGCCCGATTCACAAAGCTGGTAGACCCTGCCGTTTTGAGTGCTATATAGGGTCTATCTAGGGTTGCTCAAGGTGTCAGACATAGAGGTGCAGACACCACATGTGGAAGTTGAGCCTTTTAAGAATCTTTCGTCAGACTTTAGGTGGTCAGGTGGTCCCTGATTGCTACATCAGCGAGCTTTCCCCATATCCACGTGCTGGTGCAGAGACACATCTGACCAGCAAGCCAGCAAGGCGAGGCTGGGACAGCAGCTGGCCACTGGCTCTGCGTGATTTCAAACCGACTGTGTCAGCTTGTCCCTGCACTGTATTGTATGGTGGCTGAATAGCAACAACTGTGCCAAAAGGTAAGCTGCGGTCATACCTTGCAGCAGCCAAGAAAAGACCTGCCACTCTGGCGCAGCAGCTGCAGTTGCAGCAACTCGGTGAACAAGCTCAGCTGCCTGGTGAGAGGCCTAGCGGCAGTACAGGTGAAAGCTGTGACAATGCAGTTGCGCGTCTGCAGCCAGCGAGCAAAACCCTAAGTGGTCAGTGCATCCGTTGTTGCTGTGGTGAGCCTATCAGGATCATCAATGAAGAAACTGCAGTTGCTGGCAGCTGCAGCCATGACAGTGGGATTCTAGGCATCACTCCAACAAAGCACGGATGCTAAGGCTGTTGTACAGCAGTTAAACACAAGCTTGACCCAGGACTTGAACAAGGACACTGACAATGCCAGCAATGCACTGGTGTTCTGCAAAGGTGCTCATGAACTGATCAGGGCATGCACAGTATCAACAAAGTCATGCAGCAGCGTGTTCAGAGTTGTGGAGCTGCCGTGCAAAATGCAAGGACACAACCATGCTGTCAGCATGGCTCATTGTAAAGAAGCTGAAGCAATGATGGGCCTGATCTTGCAAAGGGCCATTATGTCAACCCACAAAGAAAAGGGACACAGCATGTTCCCAAGACAGGCAGAGGACTGATTGTTATGGCAACTGCTCTCAATATTAGCTAGCTCTGCAGGGGCCAAAGAGCCAAGGCTGTAAAGGCAAAACGGAACAGGTTGCTGCTGTCACAGCTTTGAGCTGGCAGCAGCTGCCTGTCAGAACAAACCCAAAAGCAAACCGTGGGCAACGCTCATGACGTTTGTAAAGTTCATCAACGCCAGTCTTTTGGAACATGTTTTCAAACCTTAAAACCAAGGCAGAGTTGCTTTATTTGCAAATTGCAGCAGCAGTTGAAAGAGACTGTGAAAAGCTCAACATCTGAGTTGCCAATGAGTTCATTTGTGGCAGAGGCG
>JAABUP010006861.1_pt1 | contig 15784 bp, 15 predicted proteins | sample 5559201 | NCBI WGS metagenome assembly JAABUP01 (sample SAMN10711887, study PRJNA513373) | rock metagenome | isolation source: Antarctica rocks | place: Antarctica
CCAACCCCCTCCATCTACACTGTCTCTTGGTCTTTGGTGACATCATTGATTGACCAGGGCTTGCAACAGACTTGACTGTCTGGGTTTGGCTGCACAGGGCAAGACTACTTTGGCAAAGGCTTTTGGGTGGCAGCTGTGGACCAGCCAGCAAGTGCACTGCACCTTCTTTGCTGACCTGAAAGGTATCACACATCCAACATTGCGTGTCAACACTCCCCTCTGTGTTGCTCAAGTGCAAGAGTCTCTCCTCATTGTCACAAGATGCATGTTGAGCAACATGCTGCATGCACTTTACCTGCAAGTTGCATACCATGTGTCTGTCTGTATGTGTCTGCATGCACCATGCTGGATGCTTTCTTGCAGACAGTTCATCGTTCATTCGTCACGATTACTCATCAACTTGATGCAAGCTGCATATCATGATATCACTAGGTGATACAGCCGCACATGTGCAACGATGATGCATGACCAGAAAGTAAGGATGTGAACTGTAGAGGCCAACAGCATTGAGGAGGGGCTGCTGAACATGTACCTGGCTTTTGAAGCAGCAGAGGGGGTTGGCAACACCAACATGGTCAGTACTTGTCCCGCACAGAGTGCACACTTATTATTTGTTATTGTTATTATTATTATTATTTATTATTATTATTATTGTTATTACTTTCTTTTTCTTTTTTTTATAAATATGGTCAGTCCTTGCTCTGCTGGCATGGCTCTGCCTAAACCTGCATGCCACTACAGTTGTTTTTTGGGGCTGTCGCTTTATGTCACGTCACTTGATACCTCGTAGGCATCCCTTGCTACATAACTCTGCATGTCGCACATTGTCCATGTTGCACATTGTCCGTGTGTTACGCGCACTGCAATGTAGACAGGTTGAGTTTTGCTGTGTGCAGATAATCACCTATGCCTGAGTCAGTTGGAACGACGAAATGTGTAATATTGCACATGTAAACGTACACTTGTACAACTGTCTGATATGCTTCATCAGACTCACCTTCCTTTGTATCCTTTCCGTGTGTCTCAGATTTGTTTGGGTTGCTGGTGTCATATGATGCATGCCAGATGACAGCAGCTGTCAGCTGATACATTGCATATGTCTTATACATTCAAGAAGAGTACAAAAGGCTGACCTGAGTGACAGACCAACAGACTGACTGAGGGACTGGCTGCATATGCTCAAGTACTTGAGCGTATTTGAGTCTTTCGTTGGGTGGCGCTTGCCTAAGTGCTTGATTGATCAACTGCCTGTTTCTGTTGCAGGAGTCACGGAGTAAAGAATTGGTGACCAAACAGATCTGTGCTCTTCTTCAGCGGTGGCCAGAATCTCAGAGGCTGTGCCTTGTCATTGACAATGCTGAGGGCGTTGTGTCCTCTGCTGCAAATGTGCTGGTGAGGCTCTACAGCTTCAGCTTGTTTTGTGGGGTGGTGCAACACGTTTGTTGGTTGCATGGATACTAATAAGGATTTTCTGGCCTTGATGCAGTCCCCAGTGCTTTGGCAGTGCCTTGACGCAGTCCCCAGTGCTTTGAACGTGCCTTTTGCAGTCCCCAGTGATTTGACAGTGGCTTGACGCAGTTCCCAGTGCCTGGACAGCATGCAATATGTTTCTGGCTATGATTCAAACAGCCCACAGTCTGATCACCCTTCTGCTGACAGCAGTCAGACAGCATCTGTCACAAGATCTACATCATGTTGCATTTGCTGATTGTGCTGAGCTATCTGACCAGATTAAAGTCTGCACATCTAGTAGCAATATGGACTAAAGCCTGTGAGGAAGTTATTCAGTGTTCCAGAAATGCTGGCAACCTGGAGCCAGCTGTGTCATCATTATAACAGAGTTGTGTGTATGAGATGAAAGAGCAGAAAAGTACTGTGCCATCGTTTTAGCAAAGCTGTGTTTTTGAGATGAAACAACAAGAAAGCATTGCGACATCATTCTAGCAAAGCTATGTCCATGACATGAAAGAGCAAGAAAGTAATGTGCATGCAGGACTTGGCAGCAACGATTTCAAAGATGCTGGAATGTAAACCCATGATGGTCATCATCATCACGTCCCGTACACTTGCTCACCTCCTGAACATACAAGTTCATACTGAGGCAATGAAGCCCTTGGCCTCTGAAGATGCTGAAAGGCTGATGCGCTTGGTGACACCTCAGACCAGTCAGGAGACGTCTGCAAGGCTGGCCGAGCTGTGCGCCAACATTCCATATGCCTTGCGTCTGGTTGGCGACAGCATTTCTGAGTCCACTACTGCAGAGGTAGTTTGACGTGCCAAATGCTTGAGGGGTTGCGCTGAATGTGCTGCTTGTAAGCCATGTGCGGATACTTGTCCTCTAGTTAGCGTATGTACTTGTCTCAGCAACTGTGACCAGAATGCCATCCCACGCAGTGTTTCTAGCAACAGCATGTAGCCGTTTCTGTATGCTGGCTTGTTATAGTGCAATGCATTTGCACATGAATTTACATGCAGAATCTTTTGCAACTTGCTGTGTTGCTTGCTGGAGATTGTCAAAGGTCAAGGCTGTTAGAGTACTTCTTGATGACAAGTAGGCTGAGACATGACATGGCAAGAGTCTTGCGTCTTGAACGGCACAGCTAAAGTTTTTGCTTTTGGCCACAGGACATGCTGGATGAGCTGACCCGTGCTGGCTTTGTACAAGGCTTGAAGCTGACAGCAGAGACTGCGTACCTTGCTCTGGAGCGCTGTGTTGCTTCCTCCCTGAAGGTGATGAAGCCAGATGACCGGCTCAGCCTTGCTCAGCTCAGCCTTTTCCCCAGCAAATTTGATGCAAAAGCTGCAGCAGCTGTCCTGGGGGTTGAGCCACGCGTGGCTAAACGCCAGCTGCGGCACTTGCAAAGACAGGTCTCTGGTGATTGCGGAAGCAGTACAGCCTGGCCAAGACGCACTGCAGCAGTATGGGTTGCATCTGTTCATCAGGGACATGGCCGTGTCTGGATATGAGCAGCATGATGGCTACACACAAGCACAGAGCAGATTTGTGGAGTACTTTGTTGCCATGCTGTGTGCTCTGGAGCACCACCACACTCCAGCAGGCCTCTCAGGCATTCGCCAGCTTGCATCACAGCGTCACAACTTGGTCAAGCTCTTCAGCCTACTGGCAGCCCAGCCTCAGCCTGTCACAGCCAACATCCTTGCAGCTTGCTGTCGCCTCCCCCACGCAGCGCTGAACGCCATCTGGGTGTTGAGGCTGGACCAGGAGTTGGTCTTTGAAGCATTGGAGAACTTGCTCAAGTGGGTTGACGCTGGTAGCCTCACCAGCAGCATCATTGACGCCCAGGAGCAGCTGGGTTTCATGTTGACCCACGACTCCAACAAGGTAGACCGCGCTGAGCAGCTGCTAAAGCGTGCTTTGCAGGCCAGACAACAGGCTGGACAAGATGGCATGCGTCTAGTACTGCCCCTCGTTGGCCTTGCTAGAGCTGTCAATGATAGGATCAATGCGTCAGATATTGATGAGAGCCAAGGCTACATGCAAGGCCTTCAGCTTTGCAAGGATGCACATGCAATCCTTGTGGATGCAAAAGGCGAATCAGACCCTGAGACGCTATCAATTGCATTGTTCAGCTGCAGCTTCATTCAAACTGAGCCAGACCAAGTGAAGGCCATCATGGCGGTGTTGGAGAGCGCATTGAAGAGCTTGCCGCCAGACCATCCGGCAGTGCTTGACATCAGGTCAGAGTTAGCTGCAGCCAGCAACAACCAGTTGGCAGAGTCAATTCCGGCATTGACTCAATACCTTGAGCGATGCATGAGTCAAGGAGGTCATGATGAACAGTTGGTTCCCGATGCCATGCTCATGCTAGGCAATGCTCTTGCGTTTAGCAAAGAAGCAGCTCAACAAGAAGAAGGCTTGCAGTACCTTTACAAAGGACTGAAGCTAGCTGAAGCTTGCTACACCATTGAGGACCTTATCATTGCTCGGCAAGAAACCCTTGGCAGGGCATTGATTGCTGCAAAGCGCTTTGATGACGCTATCAAGGTTCTTCAGGACAGTTTGCCGATCTGTGAGAAGGAACGTGGAAAGGACAGCCGTATCACTTGGATTGGCTACACAATCTTGGCAGATGCTTTTGAAGCAAAGGGGGACTACAATGCGGCATCCAGAGCATTCGAAACGGCACACTCCAGGATAAGACAATCTGCCAAACGCAAAGGTGGCCAGGAAGATGAGGAAGTGTTTGTTGTCAAGTCTGGGATTTGGTGTCAAATTGCTCTAAATTTGGAGCTTCGCGGCAGGTGAGATGAAAACTTTTGCATTGAGGTTGACTCGTCTGGGATTAGAACCATGCATGCACGACATGACAGCTTGTCTTGTAGCTTAACACCTAGTATATGCACTTCTATATCGATCACATCAAAGCGCTCATGCACAAATCTTGTTTACCTTGGTAGCACAAATGCTAGGATTCTGTTTGTTGGACCTACATCATGGCCAACAACCTAGTGCATGGAACTTTGGTCTTGTTGGTGCAACAGCAAGCAGGCGCATGGATGCCTTGTAGAAACCTTTTTTGCGGTCAACGTAGGCTTCAAGAAGCAGATGACATGCACACTGAAGCTGTGAGGCTGGTAGGAAGTTCTGAAGCCGCTTGGTTTCTTGAGAGAGGGGACCACTATATTCTCCTTGCCGGCTTACGGCGGCGGCAAGTCAGGTTCTCAGAAGCTGAGGAATTGCTACAGCAAGCCATTGTCGATGCTCGCGGGGACCAAAACCAGCTACAGAGCATTGCATTGGAGAAGGCTTTGCTAGCTTTTGATATGGGTCAACATGATGTCGGCATCAAGGGTCTCCTCTTGTTCATTGACCAGTGTGATGATGATGATGGCCTGCTTGTGGCCGCACGCAATTCCCTTGGGTGGCTCCATTTCTGTCAACATGATTGGGCTGGGGCCTTGAAGCAATTTGAGCGGGCTGCTGGGATGTTGGGTTGCTTTGTTGATGGAAGTGCAGACCTAGAGATGGCAATCGGTTTCGCAGGCACAGCTGCAGCCCAGATGCGGTTGCTTCCTGATGCAAGCGCGCTTGCTTATGAGGAGAAAGCAACACGGCTCTTAGATCGTTTTCCTTTTCAGCAAGCAGATGGTGTACAGATTGCCAGGTACTGTTTGGGTGTTTGCAAGGTGCTGAGGGGTTGTGATGAAGAAGGACAGCAGCTGTTTGCAGATGCTTTGAGTTTGCAACACAAGCTTTTTGCTGCTGATCATCCCAACAATGCTTGTTTCCAGAGCAATTTCGCACGTTTTGGTAGAGTTGATGCAAGCGTGATACCTGCAAATCAGGATCACTTGCAAGAAAAGGTGCTAGAGCAGCATAGGGCCACTGTGTCACTAGTTGCAAATGCCAGCGATATTTGAGTTGCAACAATTGATACTGTAACATCTATGGATTAATCGGTAATCAATATTGCCTGTCGAGATGATTTTGGTGAATCCCGTTGGTCATGAATGTTCATTAGCTGTGTTTTGCTACATGAACAATACCTCATGTTTGAAGGTGGACTGCACGAGATTGACATGACAACATCTTTTGTTCTTTGAATAGTCAGTATTGGCTCTATCCTTCAGGGTCAAGTGTGTGAGGTGTATAAATCCTACGCACTACGTCTACAGTCTCTTCTGTCACTTTGATGAGCTCTTTCATCCCACTTTTGCCTTCATTTGATGTCGGCAGCACAGGTATGAGCCTGGCAAGAACATCAAAGCTGCTATTGTCTCCTGCCCAATGCTGTAGAAGCAACATCATGTTGATGGTTACAACCTGCTTGACATGCTGCAAGTCTGGACTCAAGGTGAACCCAGTGTTGCCAGTGACTCTTGGGGACGCTTCCAGTGTGACACAGAACACACGTTCTTGTGAAAATTTCTCTCCTGGGTGTTGGGAAACTCTGAGGTGTGGATCAACTGCTGCAAAGCCGCCGTGTTCCAAGATGTTGTTTTCCATGATCAGCACTGTCATCGGCAGCCCTGTGTCTCTTGGATATGCCGGTGTTGTGCAGAAGCCCTCCTCCATGGCAAATGGCCCTGCACAAGTATAGTAGACTCTGCTACACTTGACCGCTAATACAGGACTTCTTGCTGTAACCTTTTGAGAGGAAACGCCTCACTTTGCTGCATATTTGGTACAGGTCGCACATTTGGTGTAGGATTCGTACCGTTATCCCACTCTGTCATTAGGCTGCGCCCCTCCTCTGTCGTCCAAAAGTCCTTGGATCTGCCCAGTGGCGGATCGTGCTTTTTCCAAAAGCTTCCAACATCTTTAGGGTCAACCTTCTGCGTCTCTAACAGTGGTATCCCCATAAAGCCGTCCGTGTTAGGGATGCGAAAAGCAGCGCTCGCAGCTCTGGTGCACAGGTGTCGCAACATACCAGTCATCGCTGTGTTTCTGAAATGAAGCATTTGTCGTAATCGTTGATACGCTGTGGTTGGAACAGGCGGCTGCCAACACCGAGCCGGTCGTGTGTCTGGTCTGCGGAGTGTTGTGACGCATCGCATCGCTGGAACTGGGACTGGAACTGGAATGAAATCAAAATCTCAGCTGCAGCTACTTCGTCCGTAATGCCACAGCTATAACGCCGGAGTTCGTTCCACAGCCGTAACGCCTGAGTTGACTCCGCTGTCATCAACACTGTTTGTTTTGCTTTTCATGTGACCTTGTATGAGGCTTGTTGCATTTGCTCTAGCCTTGTGGTGCCGTCGGAGCATGTCCAACAGAGTCTGTCACAGGCTCTGGAGGTCACTGACATTTATTTAACACAAATGAATAATTATACTACTAGGCAGGGTTGCTGAGGCTCTGCCATGAGCTATCAGACTTGTTGACTGGCCAAAGCTTGTAATCTTCTTCTTCTTGCGCTTGACATGCAGGCCAGGAGGAAGATTTTGAGTGCACCAACACTCTTGAGAGTTTGTACAGCCTTATAGATTGACATGAACTTGTGTGCCAGAGATCTCTAGACATGAATAGCAACCCCATGGGGTGCACCATGTAATGCAGCAAGTCAGACCAGCAGACATGACACATCCTCCAAAAAATGCTTTAGCCAAAATGTTGTCCAAGTTGCACAAAGTGATAACTCTGTTCTGAGTCAGACATTTCATTCTCATGTCTCTTTAATGTACTATAGAAAGAGGAGACAGGCAAAGTCAGACAGAACAGGCCTGATCCACCGTGAAGTTTATGATTTTTCCTTTCCCGTTGTGCTGTGGTCTATGCTCATAGCTATGGGCTGCCGCCTTGGGAGGCTCCCATTATGATTGCTCAAAAGCACAAAATTGTCTTTTCCGTTTCTTCTCTAAACGCTTAAGCTATCTTGCTATCTAAGGTTAAACAGCAAGACAATGCATATATGATATGTGAGATGACCACCCCAAGTTGAGTGATGACCAGCATTTCTACAATCGGAAAACGAACCTGCCGCACCCAAACCTGGCAGTTTGTTCTGTATGCATACATCAGGTGGTATTGAGCCTGCTGTTGATAGCTCGCTTGGCCGCTCATCCAGAGCCCTGGTTGCCCCGGGGCAAGGGGCTGGGGCCTTGGCTGTGACAGGCTGACTGTGTTCAAGGTGTTGAGGAGCTCCTGCTGAAGTGTCTGACTGTGTTCATGCTGCTGCTGTGACCGGCAGGTCTACACCTGGTGCTGACACGACGCCCCTATGATGCTGCAGGAATGCCCTTTGTTGCTGCAGGAATGCCCTTTGTGCAGCCCTTGCAGCTTGTGCCTTCTGTGAACTCTAGTTGGAACCATGGCTGCCTTGTCAGCATCTGCTTGCTTCTGAGAATGTGTGACCTGCTGAAGCATTAATGAAGAAATATTTCCTCCTTAGCAGGCTTAGCTTTTCCAACATTTTCTGTTGAAGAAGCGCCTTTGAAAATGCACAAGCTTCCCTTGGAGGTAAAAGATACTGTTTTGACAGCTCAGTGTCACTCAGCTGCTCGTTCATCTCTTGCTGCCAGGTATGCAGAGTAAGGTATGCTGTGTGAAGCACTGTATCTGCTGGTGACACCTCCAGATGCCGTGCAGGCGGGGCAGCTTATTGTTCAGGAAGAGCCTTCACAAGTGCAGCAAATCTGAGTCTAGTGTGCATTGAGTACATAACAGGTCTTACCCTCCAGCTCTAGCAATTGCTCAGGCATCCCGTACATGTGCCTTTGACGCTTGTTTGGTGTTTTACTTGTCGTTTGACTGTAGGCTCAGGTGTCAGTTTGCTTACATACTGCACGTGAGTGCATGATGTATGGCTGAGTCTGCATGTCATTCTGAGTTTGACTGAGTCTTACTGAGTCTGACTGAGCACATTGTGCAACATCCATCAGCTGCAAGTGATTGTTCCAGAGACCAGCACAAGCTCCAGGAGATGACTAACTTCAAGTAGCTTGACTGGAAGGGCAACAGATTGTGTGTGCTCAAACAACAGTTGACAAGTGTTGTATCTGTTTTTCAAGTTCAGGCAAACAATGGCTGGCTGGTTGATCGTTTGGTTTGACTCACAGACTGACCGTGCGCAGATGCAGCGCAGGGACTGCAACACAAGTGCCTGTCCTGTGCTGAGTTGTACCTACTTTGAGATGGTGCTTGCACATGCGCAACACATGATTCGAGCAACTGCATCTGAGCGATGATTTCACAGACACCGCCAATCAGGCTGCACAGATGGCCGTGTTTGCATACTCTAAGCTGTGCGTGAAGCCTGCATACAGACGATGCCTGCACACGCAGTCCCCGAGGTTGCACAGGGAACTATTGGCTATGACGTCACCAACTCGAGACGCACATGGCACAACGCGACAACATGCAAGAACCCTCATTGTCTGCCAGATGCACGGCTGCTACTGCGCCTTCTGCATGCTTGTTCGAGCAATGCCCTCGTGGTTCGTCTTTTAGCTAATTTCTTACTGTTGTCAGTCTCCGTCATCTTCTGCCTGATCCTGTCGCAGGCGGCCTTCTTAAAGCTTTCTGGCACCGTGCATCCTGTGTTCTTTGCCGCTGACTATTGCCATTGCGCGAGTCCTCACACTTCAGCCTCACCATGCGAGCCGAGCTCCTATTGGTTGCTGCCTTGCTTGCAGGTGATCAAACTGATCGAGCTGGTGTCTTGTCACGTCTTACCTGCTTGTGCTTGAATACGTGGATCATGCGACCTCGCATCAGCACTGAGAATGCTGTGTGCATGTTGAACGTTCTGCAAAGCTGTGTCTCAAATCCGCTAGTATCGGCGTTGCGTGTCTGCAGTTGTATCGTTACCGTTGGCGCACGGGCAGCAGGGCTGGACGCCTACTACCCAGGGATGAACGCTGGCGCTGATGCTGTCGACATTCCGGCCAGTGCCAGCAGTTCCTTTATGTTCGAAATTCACTCCACTGAGACTTCTTCGGCCGGCGCCAACCCACAGCCACTCCAGACATACACACGAGGTTTCCCTGCTGTCGGCTGCAACGTGAACGGCATTTGGAACATTTCTTTTGCGCAGCTGTTTACTCCGTATCCCTTTTCCCAACAATGTCACTGGTGAGTCTTGTACTCTCGGACCCAATGCTGCTTATTGGGAGTTACATTCGGTACAGTTTCAAGACCTTCTTCACAGTCTCTCAGCGTCTTCCCAGCAGCCCCTAACCAAGCTGCTGCATCATGTCCTGCAGGTAGCAGCAACAGCACAGACCAGAGCATTTTCTCCATAGCTGCCGACACTTGGTTGAACCTCAGGACTGGCGTCGTATCTGCCCTCAACACCACTGAAACTGGCCCTGCCTTATACACCTTTGACCCAAGTCTGGATGGCCAGTATGCTGGAGTGGTTTCTGGAGGCCAGGTAGTGGGTGCTCGACAGGTGCGCCAACATACAGTTTGTCTGTATGCCATCAACCATGCATTGCATTCTGGTGTGTTTGCAAATGTGTACATGTAAAGTCAACCCAGAAGCTGTTCATCATTCACACATGCTACTGCAGTGGTTGTTGGCTGTATCACTGAAGGCATGTCAAAGTGTGCGTTGTGCATGATTAAATTCACCTGCATTGACTGTTTGGCAACTGTCACACAGCTGAATACTCAACAGGGAAGAAGAGTCTGGATCATTGACTGTGAACCATGTGCAGGTGCATTATGTTTCACCGGATGTGTTTTATGGAGCCAGCAGTGGAAGCAGCACTGAGCCGGCGCTAACCCCTGGGCTGAACGCTGGCCACTACTTGTACCCATACCCTGGCATTGACTCAATCAGCCCCAATGACACAGGTCTGTCATGCAGCTTTCAACGCGCTGTCCTCTGCCTCTTTGCATCCACCTGTACCCAACCCATATCTGTGTACATTGCGACCATGTACAACACTGAACATATCTGTGCGTACACATTACATGTTGTGTTCTGTCCATTCTCAGGAACCACATGTGCCAAGTGGTAACAGCTGCTGTGTTTGTGCATGCGCCGGCTGATGAGCTGCTTGCACAGTATGCAGGTGCTGTTGCTCCGGCAGGCAGATTCTGTATTGCTGCTTTCTGCTTTTCAAGCTCAAGCTTTATGCCGCGTACAGTCTCCTCAAATGGCTTCAGACAGCATGTGTGTTTGTTGCCTCATGCTGCTGCCAGACTACACTATGCTACGCATGCTATGCAGCTGTGCTGGGCTGTGACGCACACAGGCTTCTGTAGCCTCACTCCTGTGACACAAAAGACACAAATCATACACAAAGCCTGTGCGTTCTCTTCTCGCAAAAGTTGTCTGCAATAGAAGTTGCATATGTGTGTTTGTATGTTTAGGCAAAGATATTGAAAGCATATAACAGTTTCTGCCACTGATTTACAGCATGAACATGAAGAGGCAGGTGTCTGATGATCCAAGCTGTGTGTTGCAGGTGTGAAGCTGAACATTGAGTACAACTGGCTTCAGGGTGCAGAGAGCCTGCTGTTCTGGGGTGGCTTTATAGCCACACAAGCAAGCAGAGCAGAGCCTTGCACCTCCCTCAATGAGTGAGCCTTTCACGCTTTGCAGCCCTCTTTCTATGGTTGTCAGATTGACAATGCACCTGCCTGCAAGACTGCTTGTTTCACTGTCTTGACAAACTTCAGCGTCCTTCTTACCCCCTGTTTGCTTGTCCAAAGTTCCTGCCCCGTGCGTGTTTGCTGTCATAGCAAACGAGGCTCTGCATCTGTGTGCATAGGGACACAATGCATGCCTGTGATTTGCCTCATTGCTTATCCCCTTGTGAAACATTATGAGTTGCAATGCATGCCTGTGATTTGTCTCATTCCTTATCCCCTGGAGGAACTAGGTGAGATGCAATTGCAATGCATGTAACGTGTGACAGTGCACTGCAGCTGCCACCTTGAAGCAGCAAACTCACAACAGCATGTACAATCGCAGAACTCTGCTTGCTTTATTGATCACACATGCCACAGCTGTGGGCCGCCCGCCTCAGGAGGCTCTTGTCACTATTGTTACAAGGCTTAGACCCTCATATAATGTGTTGTCAATGTTGGTGGTTTTTTCCACCTCGCCTATCACTCTCTTGACAGCGTACAACATAGAAAAGAAAATTCTTATAGCCACCCTTTTGTTTCTCTCAGACAGAGCGTACAACAAGAAAAGACTACTCTTTCAGCCACTCTTTTGGTTTCTCAGACAGGCTGTATGTGCAGGGGCTTTTCTGAGCTGGCCCCTCTGCTAGCTTACCTCACCATCGCTCTGCAAGACTCAGTTATCAACGCTGGACTCAAGTACACTGAGGCAGAGCAGCAGCAATTTGGCAATCTGTACACCGGATATGTGCAAAACATCGCTGATGGATTTGCGCCGGCAGATGAGGTGACTGCTGCACCAACTTCCGATGAGTCAACAGGCGTCTTTGCCAGCTTGATCGCCAATGAGTCGCTCCTTGGAGGAGCTTTCCTGCCGGTGAGTAATCTAACTTTGGCGCATGATGTGGATGATGTTGCTACATCATTGAACTTTTGTATGCTGTGCACCAAGTGTATGCCATGCAGTGCCATTGGTGGCTTACATTTTCATGTCAAGTTTCAGGATGTGTTACAGCCTGCACTGTTCTTTCTTTAGCGTTTGGGGTTCCAAAGTAACAACACTGTTATATGTTTGTCAAAGCATTGACAGGCTGTCCCGGCATGATCGCTGAACAGCGCAAAGTTTTCTTGTCTTTCTCGCGTTTGGGGACGACAAAAACAACACAAAAAAACGCTCTGTGTTTGCACGCAGATGGACCTGCTCATCAGCGACCCATCCCTGGGATTGACAGAGTCCCAATGCCTCGTCCTGGCCAAAAACCACACCCTGGCAGTCTCCAACGTGGACAACACTGCTCCAGCCAACGTCTGGAACTTCTGTGCAACTGGCGTCTGCAACTATGCTTTCGCAAATGGCACCACAGGGGTGCTTATCAGCCCCTATGCTGGGTCCCACACTGCATCAGTTTGTCAGCTGGGCTACTCAAGTGCGGTGGACAACAATGAGTACCTTGAGGCCGCTGTGATCCAGAATGGAGAAGGCAATGCTGGTAAGGGTGGGCCTTATGGCATGCTGCCTGACTGCCCTTTGCTTTTGCCTGTCCAATTGCCTTCTTGTATTTGCCTTCTGTGTTGTTGTTTGCCCTTGCCTTTTACATTGCCTTCTTGCCTTTTGTGCTGCATCTACCTTTGGGATTGCCTATGCCTTTTGTATAGCCTCACAAACAGCCTTTGTTATCTTTGTCTCTGCCCTTGCACTGTTTCAGCTCAAGACCTGCATTGCTGGGAGCTGTGCTGTTGCATGCTGTGCTGTTGTGCCTTCCCAGAGCCTTGCTGATCAATATCATGCTGCCAATAACCCTGCTCCTTTGCGCCCTTCTGTGCCATGCACATTATGCTACTCGCCAAGCCTTTTCTTATGAGTGCGCTGATTGTAAGGCCTCCAGCACAGCTGTCCTTCAGCACAAGCTGTTCAGCAGAGCACCTAGACTGAAAAAAAGAAAAGAAATACTATACCTTTGGGCGTGAATTTAATGACAAGCCAAGTATTATACCAGGCCGCCCAAATCTTGACTGAACAGCAGTACCTTTGACTGCAGGTCGTTTCAATCCAGTCAGGCCCTTGATTGTCCCAGGACCAACAGGCATCATTCAGACTACCAACAGCGCCTTTGTTGGCAACTCTTTCTCTCAGCCTGACACCTCAACAGGAGTGCCTGCCTCTGTTGGTGCAAGCAATGCTCGCAAGTAGTGCTCATAAGGTACACCCACTGCCAACATGCATGAAGCTGTGTCTGTGGTCGTGCATCGCTGTGCCTGTATGCTTCAGCTGCAAGCATGCTGCTTTGAGTGGTGTCATTTGCTGCCAATCAGTCATGTGCTTGTGACTGTTGTGTTTCCCATATGTTTTGGATTCCCCACCGCCCATCATCTTGAAGGCAATACAGCAGCTGCCTGCTGCAAATGTGGTTCAACTTTATGGTCAAGTGCTGATGCAAAGCGAAACAGTCTCTTGATATGCCATCGGTGCAGGAACTCACATTCAAAACTGTTGCAAAACAGCACAGTGGTACACAAAAGCAGAGACAAATCTCCTGTGGTTTGGACAGATTGCTAGCTGTAAAGAGCATTTGGGCAATGTATCCCCAATCAGGGTTGGGGAGAGGGCAAGGCTGTTGTTGTGGGAATCACACAGCCGTGTCTGCAACTCAGAGGTTACAACTCGTGCTGTTTGTCTGCAGGAGTCTCAGAAGTTGTTCCAGCAACTGCACCAGCGAGTGAGCCAAAAATCGTATTAGTTGCAGTGTCAGGAGCAGATGCAGCAGAGCACAAGTGCAATTTTTCAGAGTTGGATTCGCAGTATAGTTACTTTGTGTACTGAATTGCCATGACATGATCAAGACTTTCAGCATGACCAACTTGAAGACGGTATGGATGTTTTAAAAGTTGTCCGAAGTGTAATCAAGTGATGTGTACTCAGCTGAGTATCATGTTTGCCAAGCCAGCAGCTGTTTCAGCACTCAATGCGCAGGGAGATCTTTGATTTTGATGCAAAGTTGCAGACGCAGCAAGTGAATCAGATATCACTTGTGCTTGTGCCACCGTGTGCAGCACCCTGCACTCTAGTTCATTTGTGGCACAATGCTGTATGTCAGCTGCAAGCATGGCAGTACACTTGATCATCTGAATGCATTGCTATTGGCAATGTGACACAAAAGCTTTGCTATACATAACACACATCAGACTCAAAGGCTACTTGTCTCCTGCATGATGTCTTACAGAATACTGCAGCTTATCTATAGTGCAAGAGACCTTTCCGTAAAGTTCAAGCACCTCAACAGGTATTGTGTCCTCACAGGACAGGTGCGAGTCAAGAACTGTACAGATGAAAGGTCAGTATGTTGACACAGCAGCTATTGCTATCATCCTTGTTTGGCGCCAGAAAGGAGGATCTTTTCATACGGGCAAATGCATGCCAAGCTCATGCTTGATGAATGTGTCCCGATGCATCAAGGGATGGTTGCACCCTAAGAATAGCTTCACAGGTCATATCGTATGCTCCAGTCGTTTTTGAAAGTGGTGTTCAGTGACCAGTTGTTCTCCCTTATCTGACCATAAGGTGCCTGCAAAGTCACACAAGCCAATTTGTCCTGATGCTGATACTCACACGCCCCTCACAACATGCCGTTAGATACATGTGAGCGGGTACTGACGTTGACATATGGCCTTACTGCTGTACATGTACATGCGTGTTTGTTGACCAATACAGTTCAATGACTGATGTGACTGCAGTCCGCAGGAAGCAGTGCAGCGCCAACAGTCAGCAGATTATGCTGAGTCAGCATCAGTAGGCATATGTGCTGAGAAAGGCCAAGCTGCACACTGTTCTGGGTTCATCCTTGCAAGAGCGCTCAAAGATGACTCTCACTCCACCCTCATAGTCATACTGGCATATATGGGTGCACATTCAATGAATGTGCAGGCACAGACAATGAACAGACTGAGTGCAGCTTTGATGAAGCATACACATGACGCACCCCTGAGCCAGACGTAAGTGGCTGAACTTTCATGTATCTAGACAGGCCATGCTGTTCCACCAGGCATCTGTGATGCACTTAAGTAGTTGATACCCTATATCCCATTATGCTTGAGACTTCCTTCTCGTAAACCAGGTTTTATATAGATTTTGAAAGCAACATGTTGAATGATGCTGGGTCAGCATGTGAGTACCTTCACAATATCACCCTTGTGGTTGATCACAGCATTACAGCCCACCAGCAGTCTCACATCCTGAGTGTCAGTGAAGTTGAAGATGGACTTGCTCAGCTGCACGGTGCCCACCCCTGCAGGCTGCAGAGATACACACACACGGTAAAGAGGGGAGCCATCAAGGTGTCATGGGTCAGCATATGTAATGGGCCTGCTTGTCAATTCTGCAAGACAGCTTTTGGGTACAAGGCAGCTGTCAAGGAGCCGATGTCAAGATTTGCAAAGACACCGTGCATGTGGCAAAAGCCTGAAAGCTTGTCATGAAGTGTCAGTACAGAAGCTGCAACAGATGGAAAGCTTGTCATGAAGTGTCAATAGAAATGCAGCTTGAGCTGTGCCTACTCAGCACGCAGCAAAAACCAAACTTGTCATGCCTGCTGGCCGCCTGCTTGCTGGTGATATCTGCAACAGCGGACGCTTAATGCAGGACAATATGGACGCAAAAGCAGCCACCTTGCCAGCAGATAAGCAAGCAAGCAAGCAAGAGAATGAATGAGTGAACATGTGGGTGGGTGAATGAGTGGCCAAGGGGTG
>JAABUP010006863.1_pt1 | contig 15780 bp, 19 predicted proteins | sample 5559201 | NCBI WGS metagenome assembly JAABUP01 (sample SAMN10711887, study PRJNA513373) | rock metagenome | isolation source: Antarctica rocks | place: Antarctica
ATTTGTATGTGTATAATTATATTGGGGCATGGCATGCGCCTGCTGAGCGGCAGCGCGGCAGCTGCAGGCGCACCTGGCGCCTGCGCTGCACCAGATAGGGCGTTCAGCTCTGCTGCCGTTGCCCTTTGGTGTGAGGCGGACCCCGCTAGCATGCGGCGCGTCCGGCGAGCGGGCGCCCGGGCTGAGCGCGCAGGGCCGGCGCGTCGTGCAGCTCGAGTTCGGCGGCCAGCACGCGCTGCTGCTGACGGTGCCGAAGCCGGCGTCCGGCGGCGCAGCCGCCGCGGCCGCGGCGCCTGCTGTGCCCGCTGCAGGTGCGCTCGCTGTGGCGGGTCGCAGAGGGCAGGCGCCGCGCGGGTCTGCTGGCCTGCGTGTGCATGCAGAGTCAGAGTCTCTACCTGCGTGGCAACTCAGCTGGTGTGCGAGTCAGGCATGAGCTGGCACCCCAGCTTGTTCTTATATTGTGGCATCATGCTCCAATAAAGCAACGAGATGGGTTGAGGACGCTGCAAGAGTACAAGCACGGTTGGTTGCGCCATGGCTGACCGCTCTGCCGCGACAGGGGCGCCTCCCGCCGCGAGCGAGCCGCCGGCGCAGCCGCAAGCCGAGCCTGTGAATGGGGGGCCCACAGCTGATGGGGAGGCAGCCAACGGGCCCGCAGCCGCGCAAGGCGCGGCTGCGGAGGGCGCGGCCGATGACGGCGCTGCCGCGGAGGGCGCGGCCGCGGACGGCGCCGCGGCAGTTGGCGCGGCTGTGGACGGTGTGACCGCGAACATGGGCGCGGCTGCGGGCGCCGCGGCCGAAGATGAAACCCTCCCCGCAAACGGCCAGGACAATGGCCAGGCGATGGAGGAGTGAATCAGTGCGAGCTCAGCATAGGTCAGCATATGGCTGGCGCAAGGTGCAGCAGGCGGCCTCTAAATGCTGCAGGCCTGCGCGAGACGCTGTAGTAGATTTACGAGCACACAATTGACTATGGAGGGGCTTGGTCGAGGGCGACACATGACACTGCATGCACTTAGTAGTAGAAGGACCGGTAGTACTGAGGGCCAAGTTGAGCATTTGAGTGGAGCGTGCCGCAGGCCTCACGAGGGTGCTCTGCAGTAGCTTGCAGACCTGGCGCCATATGCACCTGTGTAGCAGACATACTGCTGAGCCCACAAGGAGCTTTGATGTTACAGGTGAAGGTCCGCGGTCAGCAGCCTTGCACTAGCGTATCGTCTCTGGCAGCTTGTGTGCGGCTATTAATTGAAGCATGCGCAGACTGTGCTCTGCTTCCCAGTCTCTGAGACTTGCGCTTTGCACACATGGCTGATCATTCTCTGGACATTGAAGCACATGGGAGATGGCAGATAAGACATCTCTTTTTAACCGGGAAAGCACTTCAGGGCCTTAGAACCATGCTGAGCACTTCAGCAGTGCATGGCCATGGTATAGTATCACAAGCCACGGCCAGGGACTTAAAATAACCTTACCTGAGATGAGCGCATGAGCGCGCTCGAATTGCCTGTAAGCTACAGGCTGTAAGCATCCTTAAAAGGCATGGCTGTGCACGGGCGCGCAGCGCTCTGCCAGGAGCTGGCTGCGCTTACATGCAGACGTGCGCCAGCGTGGCACGCTGCCTGCCTGCACAAGCCGCACACGCGTGTGCAGTGCTGTACCAAGCATGCGAGGCACTTGCAGACACCAGCTGACGCGAATGCGAAGTGGAGGTGCTCTGTGTCATCGAGTGCCGCAGCAGTGGATGGCGTGGATGTGGAGCCAACAGCTCAGGACCCGGAAGCGCCTTCTGAAGCAAGGTGAGCAGTGCACTGTGCTGAGAAATAGCGGTGAACAGCTATGGTGGTAGGCGGCGAATGTGAGTCAGAGTTTGGACCACCGTCTCGACTAACGTGGAGTGCCGCAACGGCAGTGTCCTGGACCCCAAGTGGGTGCGGCGGCTGCGGCTGGACGACGCGCTGATGCAGCAGCTGTCCGAGCTGCCCGGCACCAAGCACCTGATGGACCTGCACGACCGCGCGGTCGTCCTGTCGCAGTGGCGGGCGCGCCTTCGCGGCTGAGTGTCCGAACCTGCTGTGTATGCCTTGTGCCGTCAAAGCAGCTGACGCGCTGCTCAGCGCAGCACAGAGTACCCCAAGTTAGGCGCCTGTCACTGCACTGGCCGGTGCTTGCAGCCCTCCGCTGCGAACACTTGTGGCTCTGGTGCGTGCAGGCGCGCCTGAAGCGTGGCGTGCTGCCAACCGCGGGCGAAGCGCCGTGGCCGGCCGAGCCTTTCCGCTCAGGCTTCCTGCAGGCGCGCCCTTTTAAGTTTGGCTCGCATGGCTTGGGGTCGGTTTGCACCATTTGTATCCCAGTCAATTTTTGAATGACCATATTTTGCACCCCTCCCTGAGGATGTGTGCAATGCCCTGCATGCACGGCGCTCTGCAGTTACCATCGTGTTTTGATGCAGCTGCAGTTACTTCCTCCTGTTCAGTGCGTGTCATTATGGTGTCAAGCACCACTGACTGAGCTTGAGGGGCGACCTTAGCGTGTGCCTGGCCCTGCACGCCTCGGCGCTCGTGGCCACCGCTTACGCATGCATTGATCCGGGCAGGCGCTGGACCGGCTGGAGATGGCGCGCTTCACGCGGCGCTACCCGCAGCTGCTCGACCCGCTGCTCAAGCAGATGCTGGGCATGGTCGCGGTGCGCTCCCCGCACGCGCAGGCCGCGCGCATGTGCTGCGACAGATCACCAGCCGACAAAGCTCAGGGTCCGCCACACAGCCATGCAAAGCCTGGGGGCCATGGAGGTCGGAGGCCCGTGATGCACCTATTGCAGGCCAGGAGGGAGGCCGTGCTCCAAGGCCATGCGCCCGGCGTCCCAATGATGCCTGCAGAGCACCGTCTGTCCAAGCGGCTGCAAGGCCGCTCGCGCGCCGGCAGGACTTTGAGGCCAAGCTGGAGGCCGAGGAGGAGTCCGCGTCTCCGCCGCAGCCCGAGGCGGCGCCCGCGGGCACGCCCGGCCTGGCGCCGCCGTCGGCGGGCGACCAGGACGATGACGAGGACGCCGAGCAGGACGACAGCGCTGGCTCGGCCGCGCAGGCCAAGTGGGAGGTGCGCTCGCATGACAGACAGGCACTGGCCGGGGCCCCCGAGCGCGTGGTGCATTGGGGCGGCGCCGGTCGGCGTGCCCGGCGACGCGCCGCCTTCATTAGCCTGACGATGAAGCGCGGGGGCGGGGCGGCAGCGCGCGCTGGTCAGGTGGATTATGCGCTGGTACCCTCACCTGTCTGCCCATGGAGGTCAGCACCACAGTCCCATGTTCCTTCGGCAGTGCAGGGCTGGCGCGCGTAGCAACCCTGCGGCGGCGCCAGGCGCCGTGGGCGCAATAGCGCCGAGCTGCAGCGTGCGTGGCGCGGCCGCGAGCGCGGGGCGGGCGCGCCGCGCAGGAGCTCACCGAGGAGCAGCTGCGCGAGATGGCGCAGCGCGCGCAGCAGGCGGACGGCGCCGGCGCCGGCGGTCAGGGCCAGGAGCTGCACGTGTCGCTGGAGGGCATGGAGGGCGGCGCCGGCGACGACGCCAGCGAGTGCGGCGACACCCACCCGTGGAAGCTCCCAAGCAGCTCCCTGGGGGTGGCTCGACAGCCGGGCGAGCTCAGATGCTGCACGCGCCTTTGCCGTCCAGCTCGGCTGGATTTTTAGGCTCGCGCCTGCACATGCGCGAAATGGTGCTTTCAGCCTTTTCAGTTATGGCTGCCATGGCGAGTGCGGCCGCTGCTGCGCGCAGGGAGGACGCGCAGCGCGCGCGCGAAGACGCGGCCGCGGCGCTCAGCGAGCAGATGCTGCGCAAGTTTGAGGACGACTGGCGCCCGGCGGTGGAGAACCTGGAGGAGGCCGCGCTGGCGTTCGACGACCTGGAGGGCGCGCCGCTGCCGGCTCGCGCGGGGCGCGGGTGCAGGGTGCTTGTGTTCATTACGTGATGTTCATTACGTGAGTGCATGCAGCGCGCGCTTTTGTTCGATGTTGAGCGCGAGGGCACTTGCGGTCAGGGATGACTCACCCGCGGGGTCTGCCAGGTGTTCAGCGTGGTAGAAAAGGCGGCGCTGGTGCCTGAACAAGCTACTGTGGACCCTGCTGTTTACTGGCGAGCCGGGTAGGCGCCCTGGGGGAAACAGGACGGCCCGGGTGGAGAAGAGGACTGGAGCAGCCATGCCGTGACATAGTCTGCGTCAGGCTGCGCCCAAATGCATGCCCGGCATGCTGACGCGCCTCACCGCCCCCTGATCGGGGTTCTTTCTAGGTGTTTTTCTAGACGCAAGGGCGCCCGCCGCGCAGGCCTGATGGCGGGGCCGGACGGCTACGACCTGAGCCGCGCGCTGTGGCGCGACGCGGGCTGGGCCGAGGTGGCGGCGCTGCGCCGGCGCCTGGAGGACCTGGCGGAGCTGCGCGACCTCGTGCGCCAGCTGGGCCGCGCCAGCGGCCGCGGGCCCAAGCGGCGCGCGCCGCAGGAGGCGCGCGCCGGGCCCCCCGGCAGGCTCCCGGCGGGGCGCGCGGGGCGATTATAAGGCATTGGCCCGAGCGGTGTGCCTTGGGCGGCGTGCGCCGCGCATGTCAGGGGTGCAGGTGCGGAGCACGTTTGTGAGGCTGCGGAAGGCTGAGCTGCCCTCGCTGCTGCGGGCAGGCTGCTGGCCTGGCAGCGCGCTGGCAGCAGCACGCCGCGGTGGCGGCTGGCTTCAGCGCGCCGCGCATCACTGCCTGGCCAGAAACAACTGATGCTGGAGGCCTGTCCAGACCCTGCTCTACCGCGCCCTGCACCCCTCGTCGCGCAACAAAGGCTCCGCGGCCCGCCGCGCGTAGGTGGAGGCGAGCCGACGCCGGCCGGGCCTGGTGCGCTCGGCGCTGCAGCCGGAGGAGACGGCCGGGCTGACGCGCAGCGGCGACCTGTCGCGCATGCTGCCCGCCGAGGCGCACCTGCTCGCGGCCGGCTGGCCGCGCGCGGCCTCTGACGGCGGTGCGTGTGCGCGCGCGCTTCGCCTGGCACCGGCTCTCGGTACACCTGCTTGGCGGCGAGGGGCCCCTGCGCGCGCTCCGCGGCATGGGACTTGAGTCGTGGCGGCTCCGTGCGCGCTGCCCGCTGACGCGCGCCCCGCTCAAAGGCCACTCTCTCCGCGCGTGGTCGTGACTCTGTGGGGGCGGATCAGGGCATTGCGTAGCGCCTGGGTGATGGCCTGCGCGCTGTCACCAGTCACAGACGCAACAGGTGCTAATAGGTCAGTCGTCTCCTGCATCTCCTGTATCAGACCAAGGGTGTGCACAGGGCCGGCGCGCGAGGGCTCGCGCCCGGCGCGCCTGCTGCACATGGCGCGCCGCGCGGAGCGCGGCCTGGCGAGCTACGAGCGCACGGGCTGGCTGGACGGCGAGCCCGCGCGCGTGACCGGGCGCCTGGAGATCCGGCCCGCAGCCGAGCTGGGGCCCATCATCGTGTGCCTGGACACCAGCGGCTCCATGGCCGGCGCGCGCGAGACGGTGGCCAAGGCGCGGGCCCGCGCTGCTCCCGTGAGCAGAGGCAGTCGGAGGCCGCGCGGCGTGTTGGTGTAATTGCGGCCGCTGCTCGGCGGCGGCAGCCAAGCTGCGGCGCACTGTTGATTTCTCTGGACGCCGGCAGACGCCCGCGGTCTCTGCCCCAGCACGCACTCTGCAGACGACAGCAGCAGCCAGCACCCAACAGCTGCCACCAAGCCAACGTCCCGTTCTTGAGACTACGCTTGCCACACTTCTTGGCACCGCGCGCGCAGGCCGTGGCGCTGGAGTGCATGCGCGGCGCGCACCGGCAGCAGCGCGCGTGCTACCTGTACGCGTTCTCGGGGCCGGGCGACGTGCAGGAGCTGGAGCTCAGCACGTCCGCGCCGTCGCTGACTGCGCTGCTTGCCTTCCTGCGCAACAGGCGCGCGCATGTTGCGCAAAGCGTGCGGCCGCTGGGCAGACGCCGCGAGGAGCACCGCGCCATGAGCGCGCGCTGCATGCCCTGTGTCCATGCCCCGATGGCACCCTCATGCTGATGCCTTTGCGCTTCAGTTTGTCTGGCAGCAGTATCTGCGGCAGCGCCCGGGTGCCTAAGCGGTCCCTGCTGCGCAATCGGCAAGGCCGGGGCGGCGCTGCAGCGCCGGCATATGCGGCTGCGCTCGCATGGTGCGCGGCTGGGTCGGCCTGCCTGGCAAGTGCGCATGCGCCTGAGAGGCGCCTGCTCGAGCGCGCAGCTTTGGCGGCGGCACCGATGCCGACCGGCCGCTCGAGCTGTCCCTGCAGCGGCTGGAGGAGCACGAGGAATGGGCCAATGTGCGCCCTCCCAAGCGGGTCCTGCGAGAGATTGCCGCCTCCATGCTTGAGAAGCCGCCATTGCGGGTTAGGATAACACACCCTGCAAGCGCATATTTATGGGTTTAGGGTTCGTGGCTGGCCGCGAGCGGGCGGGGCGGGCGGCAGGCAGACATCCTGATGGTGACCGACGGCGAGATCAGCCCGCCCAGCGAGGCCGTGCTGGGCCGGCTGGCGCGCGCGCGCTCCGACCTGGGCCTGCAGGTGCCGCCCCGATGTCCTTGAACGCACTCGCCCTCAGTGGGTTTCAGGCTTGCAGGTGCCACCCCGATGTCATGCGATCCGCCTTAAGCCCAATGATACCCTTGACATGCTTGTGTGCGTGACAACGTTGCTGATATGCCAGCGGGCTCAGCGGCTCAGGGCTCTGACAATGTGCTTGGCGTCTGTTGGGGGGACAGCTGCGGTTTTTGGACAAGAGCATTTGCCGGAGACGGCGGCATGGGCGCTGGCGGGGGCGGGGTCACGGGCCGCGCGCGCGGGCAGCAGCGCAGCCAGAGCCCAATGCGTGCGCGCTGCGGCAGGTGCATGGCCTGCTGGTGGGCAAGGACGACCGCGCGAGCGACGCCATGACCGCCATCTGCTCGCACCTGCATGTCTTCCGCAGCTGGAGCGCCGTGGAGGACGTCGGCCGGCGCTGAGGCGGCCCTCGCACCGCATGGAAGGCATGATTTATGTGCCTGGGGTGTGCCGTGTTTGCCATGTTTGCAGGCCGGCCCTGCTCCAGGCGCCGTCTGCACCATGGGCAAGCTGAATGCTTCACACTGACTGCACATGGCGGCTCGCCATGTGCAATCAACATCTGTAAACGAACCCTTTTGAATCCGTGGTTGTGGCACATGTGAGAGAGTGTGCAGCTGCATATAGTGCTTCCACACACGCCTCTCTCACATCTCTCACACACACACCTGACGAGCAGTGACCACAGCGCAGCCAGCGCAGCGACCCGCACACATCTCATATCAGGGTCTTGTTGATGAAGTTTGCAAACTTGGTCGTGGTGTTGTAGTGGTACTCCACGCCGTGCTGCTTCAGGAAGGCCTCCAGCTTCGGCTTCAGCACCTCTGGCTCGGGCTGCCGCCACCACAGATCAAACAGTGAGCGCCCGCGGCTGACAGAGCTCGCCACAAGCTCACACGCTGCATTGTACAAGTGCGGCTGGGGCTGCCACCATCAGAGCAAGCACAGTGAGCGCCTGCGGCTGGCAGAGCTCGCCACGAGCTTTCACATGCAGCGACGTACCAGCGCGGCTGGAGCGCCCTCTGCCGAGCCCCTCGGGCGGCGCTCTGTTCAGGACTGCGCCAGGGCGCGGACTTGGGTTCATGCACTTGCCGTATGCATGCTGCGGTGTCACCCGGCAGCAAAGCCACTGGCGCAACCATGTGCATGAGGTGGGTGTGCAGAGTCGTGTGCGTACGCAGTGCCAGCGACTGAGACAGGGTGTGCGGCAGCGCCAAGCCAGTCCCGCACCGTCTCCACCTCGATCTCGTACACGGTGCCCCACTCGAAGCGCGTCTCGTCCAGCTCCAGCTTGAAGCCCTCCCAGTCGAAGTCGCTGCGCACGTTGCGGAAGCCGCCCAGGCACACCAGCTCCGCGACGCCCGTCTCCCTGCGCCGTCGGCCCCTTACGGGGCCGGGGCGAGGCTAGCCGCAGCCGCAGCGCCCGCACTCCCTTCGTCGCCCACGCGCCCGCTGACGGCAGTCGTGTCCACATTTTGACAGCATCGTCTTGTGTCTGGGACGGCGCACTTACATTCACACCCACCCCAGCCGCCACCCCAAGCAGCTCAACACGCTCTCAGCACCGCCGGACGCACCTGCGGACCTTCTGCACGAGCGGCGAGTCCAGCTGCAGCAGCGCGGCGGGCTCCGCAATGAAGCGCCGCGCCGCGACCGGGTCCAGGTCCTCCTCCTCCTCGGTGCCCCGCCCGATGCCCTCCCGCAGCTCCTGCCGGCCCTGCCGCGCGCGCCGCGCCCGTCGATGGCCGCCACGGGGGAGCGCCCGGCGAGCCGCCCGCCGTCAACGACATTGCTGCAGACGCACCTTGCACGCAGCAGCGCTGCGCTTGCAGTGGTGTGTCCTGCACCGCCCCACTGCGCATGTGCCGACACACAGGCAGGACCCCTTTGCCGCAGCTGAAGCAGCGTCGTCAGGTCGGTTCGCAGGCAAACGGGCACCACACTGCCTCACTGCGCGCGTACAGATCCGGATGCGGCACCCCGCCGCCCGCCCTGAGGCCGGGCGCGCGGGCGCGCGCGGCCGGCGCGCGCGCCTTGACGGTCAGCAGCGCGCGCTTGTCGACGTTGTAGAAGCGGCAGCGCATCACGCAGCGCCGCGCGCTGAGCTCGCGCGCCGCGCCGTCGAAGAATACGTTCTCCTGCTGGTGCGTCTCGCGGAAGGCCGGGCGCAGCGCCTCCGCCGCGCGCGCGTGCGCTGCCTGGCTCGCCAGCCGCAGCTTGATCTCCACCTGCGCCGGCGCTCAGGCTCAGGCTCAGCTCAAACAGGCAATGGCTCCGCGTCCCGCCAAAGCGGTGGTCACGCCCAGAGCAAGCCCTGAGACTGAGCTCGCGAGCGCGGGCCCTGCCCGCAGGCCGCAGCTGGGACGCCGTACGCAGGCCCGCACAGCTGCAGCATGCACAGCACCCATGCCTGCCTTCCCCTTGTTAAACGTCACTCACCTTAAGCCTGCCGACAAACAGCCGAGTCCGTCACGGCACACCTCTGACTGCTGTCAAAGACGTTTCATCCAAACGGGTAGACACACGCCTCCCGGCAGCACTCTCAGGCCCCGTGGCCGTGCACCGAGCCCCTGGCAGCCCACGCGCTCCCTCCAGAGGACAGTGCCCTCGCCTGTGGAGTGCCAGAGCTCACCTCCACGCCCTGAGTCGCACTGCAGGAGCAGCTTGGGCGCGGGCGGTCGTGTTGCGTGGCGCAGCTGCCGTGCTCAGGGGCCGGGTCCAGCTCACAGCGGAAAGCTCGGCTCTGCTGCACTATGGAGGACCAGGGCTGACGCACGGTGGTGGGCCATCCCAGGCGAGCCCAGCACAGGCGCGGCGCTACCCGCATTGGGACGCCTGCAGGCAGGCGCCGCTGAGGGGTGCAGCCGGGGGTCAGCGGGCTGCATGGGCAGGAAGTCAACGGGTCGCACCTCCATGGCGCACGCTACCGCTTCAGCCCAAGCCGCTGTGCGGTTGTCAGAGTCTGCTTGCCCTGCGCGCGCAGGCGCTTCACGCTCCCAACTCGGCGGTGTTGCGGCAGCAAGGCAGCTATGCAAGCAGCAGCTCGCTCACCACCTCCAAGAACGGCTGCTGGCCGCCGGACGCCTGCTGCGCGGCCTCTGCAGCCTCCGCTTTAATCGCCTCGTACTGCGCCAATCAAGGCAGTGCCTATCGTAAGGGGTCAGGTGACTGCATTGAGCCTGTATGCATCTCCATGCAGCCGTGCGCACCTCCTCCTTGTCCTCGGGCTTGAGCTCTATGCGCGTGGGCTTCCTGCGCAGCATCCGCCGGGCACTCAAATAATAATTGTCAGCCACAGCCACGGAGGTACAGAGGGTGTTGGTCTTCCCGGAGATACAGAGTGACTCGTATGCGCGGAGATCTCTCCAACTACCACTGCCAGGCAGCTCAGCCCAACCCTAGGTGTCAGGTGCTTGCTCAATCACGCCAAGCGGACTCGGCACTTTGTTGCTCCCCTGCTGCCGGAAGACGCGCCTACTTTCTCAAGATGATGCAGGCCTGCAGACGAGCGGCCGGCGCCCTGGCCAGCACATCGCTGCCCGCCGACACGCTGCGCGCGTCGCTGCCGGCGGCGTGCCAGCGCCTCTACCACAAGAACGTGCGCAGCCCTGCTGGCGCGCGTGTTACGGCAACGCGCTCAGGCCGCACGGCGTGGCCGTATGTGAGCTGCTGGAGCCTTCTTGCGGCGCTGTGACGCGCCTGCCGCCTCTGCGTGCAGGTGGTGGACCACTACGACCACCCGCGCAACGTGGGCTCCTTCGACAAGACCGACGTCTCCGTTGGCACCGGCCTTGTTGGCGCGCCAGCGTGCGGCGACGTGATGAAACTGCAGATTAAGGCGCGCTGGCAGTGCGAAAGGCGAGCGCTGGGCCGCAGGCTGGGGGCCGCGGCGTGAGCGAGCGCGCGCGGCGCGCAGGTGGACGGCGAGGGCAACATCGTGGACTCGTGCTTCAAGACGTTTGGCTGCGGGTCGGCCATCGCGTCCAGCAGCGTGGCCACGGAGTGGGTCAAGGGCCGGTCCATCGACGACGTGCGCGCCTGTCGCCCCTCGTTGGCACAGCCTGCGCAGGTTTCGCTGCGGCGGCGCTTTGCGCCTACCTGCGCGCGTGTCCCAAGGTGTTGCGATCTTGACCTGTGACTGCACGCGATACTGGCTGGGATGAGGCGCACACAGAGCTTGTGTGTATAAGTCAACGACTCATACGGTATTGCGATGGACGCGCGCAGGTACTCACCATTAAGAACAGCGACATCGCCAAGCACCTGAGCCTGCCGCCGGTCAAGCTGCACTGCAGCATGTTGGCGGAGGACGCCATCAAGGCCGCCGTGCGCGACATCAAGGCGCGCCGCACAGCTTGGAACGGCCCGCTGTGGTGTATGTGTCAGGACCCCGGTGCTTCCTGCATAGCACGCTTCGGCCCCGTGCAGCACAGGTGCTCTGCTCAGCCGTAGGTGACGCGTGCCAAGGTATGAAGAGGCCTAGCACGTTGTTTCTGCGGAGTGCTCTGGCTAGGGTCTGCCACGAAGTGTCACGTCTGTAGCGCGCACGCTTTCAGCAGTATGTGACTTGCAGCGCTGGGCAGTTGCCTGTGCCTGTGCCTGTGCATGGCCTGACGCGCGCGTGTGGCACCGCGCAGGCAAAGCGCATGGCTGCGAGCATGCCCAAGGAGAACACGGAGGCCTTTGCTGCCGCTGCCGCGTCGTAGCGGTAGCGGTGTGCCAGGAGATGGACTTTTGCGCAGCGGCCAAGCCAGCAAGGCCTGCCCTGTAAGTGAAGGAAGCGGGCCACGTGAGGGCTCCAGGTCAGCGCGGTCCAGCGTATGGGGCAGCTCGCAAGCCAGCAACGTGTCCGTTGCAAGCGCGGGCAGCTCTGCGCGCGCGAGCGTGTGGCGTCGCGCCAGCAGGCCTGGCGCAGCGCGGCGGTCGCGCCGACTGCGCAGCTGGCGAGGACGCTGCGCGCCTGCGCGCGCGCTGCTTGCGGCCTGCCCAGGTGCTGTGGCTGTGTGGGACTCGCTCTGACCAGCTGTGCTACACCCGCTGCACAGGCAAGCGGCCATGCGCACCTGCTATGGTATGTTGACATTACCATGTCTGGATCAGTGAGATGTTGCGGGTTACATGTCTGAGCCAGCAGGACAAGTCTGCACACTGCCTGCTGTTGCGCCGGGCGGGTGCTGCGCAGCCTTGCTGAAGCACCCAAGGAGGCTCAAGATGCGAAAAGCTGTCTGAACCAGTGATGTGCATGCATGTCTTCACTCGTGGCTCTGAGGCGCTGAGCGGCCTGCCTGCCCTTTCTTGCTACAAGCACTATTGAAGGTTGTCATAGGGTAGGGCTGCGGTATTGCCAAATTCCGGTGTATGGAGTGTTTGCAGAGGGTAGGTTAGGATGCGCATGTGCGCTGTGAAGATGAAGAGCCTCGACTGCCTGTACCAAGAGCTGCACACATGATTGTGCTAAGCAGAGTGAACGGATGGGCAGCATGCTCACATTGTCACGCTGATGCGCATATCATCAAGCCACCGGCTCCTCTGCCTACGTATGGCATGCTTGTGCTAATGCAATACCCCACTCTACAAGGTTTGTGGCCATCTCCTCACCTTAATATGCAGCGTACTTAGAGTCACTCTGGCACTGTCTCTCGGCCCTCGAATGCCTACCAGCCATATGATGAGCCCTATACTCTCCCTGACCGATGCCAGAAAGCCCAAAGTGAGCTTCGCGTCTCTATGTGCGTACTTGTGACAAAGCAAGCTCGCTCACAACATGGCGAAGAAAAGGCGACTTCCGCAAGCGCGGCGTCAAGGCTTCACACCAGTTCATTCCCGCACCCAGCAAACCCACATTCGTGCAGGAAATTGAATGGTACTCCAAGGAGTTGCATGCCCGGATGGGTGAGGGAGAGGAGCTCCCTTCAAGCAGGCCAGATGCAGGAGCACGCTGCTGGGCGAGGTCTAATGCAGGCCCAGGCACGCATATACACACGCGTGGATAGCAGTGTTCAGGCTCCCAAGGGCTCGCACTGTTCATGCAGAAGGCAAATTCTTCCAAGCACATGAGCGTCGTCGCGCTGTCTATACGGACATGACGGCACCCTGGCGCCCTGCCTGAGCTGCCAGGCAGGCGCGCTCTGCTGGTGCCGCCGCCCACTGTGCTCGCTGCTCGTCACTTCTTGGGCACACTGACCATCATGGTGCGAAAGCCAGGACCGGGGGAGGGGCGAAGCTGGGCGTCCGTACAAACCCACTGGGCGCGGCCGAAAGGCGCACAGCCTGCCCAACGGAATGCAAGCAGGGCCAAACGCAGCAGCAGCGCAACCCCGCATGCCGGGAGCGAGCGGGCTTGCCTTCACGCCACCCTGCCGCGCGCCCGCTTGCTGGCAGATTCGGGCAGGCCCAGTCAGGCCGGATCGTCCTAACCCTCGTCCAGAGGGTCAGGACGATGGCGCGCGGCCCTGCCCACAGCCGGCCGCTGGCGACGGGCCTCTTGGCGCACACCCCCGCCCTCTATGCTGCAGCAGGCACATAATATCAAGTCCAGCGCTTATACGCAGAGGCGCAGATTCGACCGAGCTCACCCGGTTGCAGCATGCGCCGATGCGTGTGTTGACATGCGCGCGCGGCATACAGTGCAATACGTACAGGCGCAGGAATGACTGAAATGAAATCCTAGGTAGAGACGCGCCAGTCACGTCTGTCACAGCGCGCCCTCGGGCGCCCCGCGGGGCGCGCGGCCCCGCGCCGTCCGCCTGGGCGGGCGCCGGCTGTTGCCAGGGTCAGGGTCGGGGGCCGGCTCTGGTCCCGCTGCGGCACCCGCGCTGGGCGCGCCGCCGCCTGGGTCGTCAGCACCGGGGTCTGGGTTGGCAACCCCAGGGTCCGCTGCTGCGGTCGGGCCGCCAGCCGTCGCAGCCTGTCCGGCATCGGACAATGGCAGCGGCACCGCGGCGGGGCCAGGCGCCGCGCCCGGCAGTAGCGCCTGCAGCGCCCTGAATAGCCGCACGCCTGCGCGCGACGCGCGCACATGCATATAGGCTCGAGGTCTTGCTGCACTGCAATGCCTTGCACTGCAACACTCCCAGCAAGGATATGGTGCCGGACACACACGCGCGGACATTGCCAAAAAGCCCGCACATGACCTTGGGGCACTATCAACTGTAGAGCCTCTCGAACGGTGGCGTGCAGGCTCCCACCCATGCACATAGCATGGGAGGTGGGGGTGCGGAGGCACACGAGCGGAAGGGCGCGCACCAAGGGGGCTGATGCGCTTGTTGAGGTACGCAATGACGCCGGCGCTGGTGAGGCACACCGTCCACTTGTTCGAGCGCTGCCCTTGCTCGATGTGCGCCTGCGCTTCACAGCGCACCCTGTGCCTTGCTCGCCGGATCAACTGGTCCTCGCACGACTGCAAGTGCTCTTGCAGCATGTTCTGCACGAGCAAGCAGGCTTGCATGGGCCGAGCGCACGACGTGCCGCGCGCCTCACACCTGGAAGCCCTTCCACAGATGCAGACAGGGGCGCGCCTGTGCGGGCACGCGCGCGCCGCGCTCTAGCGCGGCCGTAACGTCCCCGCTCTCCACAAATGCGCGGTGCTCGACCGGCAGCTTGTCCGCGTTGCGCCAGAAATGCTGGTGCCGGCTGCGCCGGCGGCGGCTTGCCGTCTGCGATGTAGGCGTCGCGAGGCTGCGCGCGGCGTGCAGCAGGACGTCGTCGCATGCCCATGAGAGTCACGCCATCCCGAACATGTGACAGCTGCACGCTCCAGGGCAAGTGCAGTCCAAGGTGTGCACGGCATCGTCCTGGCACAGAACGAGCACGCCGCGGAAGAAACACTGCGGGGGGCTCAGCCGCGCCGGCTGTTCAAGAGAGCGCGCCTGTCCAGCCGCGTCAGCTGCTCAAACAGGAACAGGCGCTGCGGCGGCTCCGGCGGCGCCGTGCGCGCAATCGTCTGCAGGCCCACCAGGCCCGCCACGGCCTCCAGGTCGCCCTCGGTGAACCGCGCGGCGGCCGGTGCAGCCCCCAGCGGCGCCTCAACTGAGCCTGCAGCCTCCGCAGAACCCGTCGCGGTGCCTGCGGAGCCCCCCGCGGTGCCCTCCGGCCCCGACGACTCCGAATCGGTCTCGGGCGCCTCTGGGCGTTCGGGGCTGTCGTCGCCCTCGGACGCCGCGGCGGCGCAAGCTACGCCGCCGCGGCGCGCGGGGACCGCCGACGGCGCAGAGCCGGCGGCGGCCGCGGCGGCCGCGGCGTTCGCGATGGCGGCGGCGGCCGCCGCCGCAGCGCTCGGCGCGGGGCCGGCGGCCGGCAGGCCGGGCCCGCCCGCGGCGGGGGGCTGCCAGAAGAGCGTGCGCGGGACATCCCAAGGCGCGCTGGCGGTCGCGCCGCGGCCCAGCCCGCCCTGGGCCAGGGCAGCAGGGTGCGGCATTGTCAGCATGTCGCCGCGCGCCTGCCGACGCGCGACCAGCGAGTGCTGATCGCCTCGCCTGCAGCCTCGCGGTGGCGACGGTACAAATAGCCCACAACCAAGAGGTCAGGCAATTGCACTTTCAGAGCTTTACAACTTGCGCACAAGCACAGAGGCTGAGCCTGGCTGATGCGAGGGCCCTGCGTGGGCTCAGCACAATCGAGCGCGCCCTCCAGTTGGGGTGCTGCATGGGGCGCCCACACAGCTGGATCCCGCCACAGCACGCTGCGGCGGGGCGCACCAGGCTGGCCGAGCGGCTGCCCCCGCCGCCGGCGAGATTGCCGGAGCGGCCGCCGGACGCGCCCAGGCTGGCCGCGCGCGGCAGCGCGGGGCCCAGCCCCGGCCCGCTCCCGCTGCGCCCGCCCAGGCTGCCGCTGCGGCCCGCGCTGCCGCTGCGGCCGCCCAGGCTGCCCGCGCGCATGAGCCCTTCCGGGGCCGTCCAGGGCGTGGGCGGGCGCATGCCCAGCAGCGGGCCGCTGCCGCAGCGGCTGGTCAGGCTGCCGGAGCCGGACGCGGAGGCGTCGCGGCCGGCGATGGAGAGCTGGGTGGGGTTGGGGTTGGCGTTGCTGCCGGTGGCCGCCGACGCCTCCGAGCCGTGGCTGCCAAAGGTGGGCGCCGGCTGCAGGCCCCACGGCGCGGCGGCGCCGGGCGGCGGCTGGAACCCTAACCCTAGGTCGGCCCCCCCACCCGCTCCACTGCGCAGGCCCTGCCAGGCCAGCATGTTGAGGCCGG
>JAABUP010006864.1_pt1 | contig 15779 bp, 12 predicted proteins | sample 5559201 | NCBI WGS metagenome assembly JAABUP01 (sample SAMN10711887, study PRJNA513373) | rock metagenome | isolation source: Antarctica rocks | place: Antarctica
CCCAACCCCAACTTACCATACCCGCACCACCAGCCTCCCCCACTACCAGGGAACCTGCCCCAGCGGCTGCTACTTCAACGGCAGCGGCGGCTGCAAGTGCGGATAAACCTTCCGGGCCTACGTCATACTTTTCGGCATAGGTTATGAAGAGTTGTCGATGTTTCTTAGCCAAGTTTCATCAATGCCATGTAATCATACACTATAAATTGACATTCCGTCCAAGCACTTCTAATCGATAGCAGCGAGAAGTCGGGGTGAAGGTAGAGGGCCCCTGGGTGTACATACTGCAAATATATATAAAAATTAATTATAGATATTCAGCCATCTTACAGTATCAGATTAATATATCTTTTTCCCAAATTTTGGATCAGAGAGAATGGCGCCCGGCATTGTCCAGGAAGAACAGATCCTTTTCCCGAATGTGCTCTGTCACGCTAAGTGTGCCTCCTCCTCTTCCTTAATGTATGAAATTTTTTTCGACATCGTTGCCGGTATCACTCTGATTGTTCTTGAGAATTCCAGTCGCATTTGACCTTGGTGGCAAGAGATCGGGGTATTTTCTCCGGGAACGTAGTGGGGTGTTTTAATTCTTCTTGGAGTTTAAGGAGCAGAGATGCTGGATTTACTCGTGAACGGATGGAATTTTAGACAGGAGATATGTGCTAACGATTGCCAAAGGTATTTACATGGACATAAATATTCACGTATATACAACCCCGCTCTCGACTCCCAATTCCACATCTCACAACTTCGCCTCCCCACCCCGGCTCTTCCTCCCCATCTTCTTCCCACTAGCCTGCCACCCAAACTCCAGCTTCGCCCCCTTCCCAGCTTCAATAACCACGTTAACCACAAACACCTTCCCGCTCTGAAACCCCTCCCTCGCCGCCCTCTCCAGCTCCTCCGGCGTACGTACCAAAACCCCCACTCCCCCGCACATCTCCGCAATCTTCTCATATCCGACCTCCCACCCCAAACTCGTGCTGCGGAGTCCCCCAGTTGGTTTCCCAGAGGCGGTGGCGGCTTGAAGCGCGAGCCAGTGGTCTGCCGAGTCCGAGTCGCCGTGGTAGACGCCGCCGTTGTTGAGCACGAAGATCAGCACGTCCATGTTGTAGCGGGCCATAGTCTCGACTTCCATGGCCGAGAAGCCGAACGCGCTGTCGCCCTCGAGGCAGACGATTTTCTTTCGTCCTGGCGGGCCGGAGCGCGCTTCAGGGGCGGGACCGTTGTAGGCGGCATGTGCGGCGATTGCGTAGCCGAGACCAACGCCCATGGTTGCGTGCGTGCCGGCGTCGAGGCGGAGGCGCGGGTGCGAGACGGGGAAGATGGAGCGGGATATGTCCATTGTGTTTGCGCCTTCGGAGATGTAGACGATGCCGCCGTCGTCGACAGGGGAGAGCGAGTGCAGGGTTTGTTCGATGGTGGAGAGGGCGCGGGAGTAGGTCATGGGATGGGCGGTGGAGGCGGCTTTCGTGGCGGCGGTGGCGAGGTTCTTTTGCGTGGAGGCGTGGATGTGTTGGGTATATGGGGTGTTAGGGGGGTAATGCCAGGAGCCGAGAGCGGCGGTGATTTGGGGCACTATAGTTGCAAGGTCGCCGAGGAGAGATACGGACCCGGCGCTGGGGCGATTCCGGCCAAGTTCTTCGGCGGAAATGTCGATTTGGATGAATTGCGCATTGGGGTTCCATTTGGGGGCATCACCGAAGTGGAGGATCCAATTTAAGCGGGCGCCCAGGATCAGGACGATGTCGGCTTCCTTCAGGGCGGTGCTGCGGGCGCTGGCGGTATTAGAGGAGTGGGAATCTGGGAGGACGCCTTTACCCATGGGAGTGGGGAGGAAGGGGAGGTGGGTGCGGTTAATCATGTCTGTTATAGCGCGTTCCGCTTGAGCATAGGCAGCGCCTTTGCCGATAACGACCAGGGGAGCTTTGGCGGATTTGAGCATTTGCGCGATTTTAAAGAGTTTGGCTTCTTCGGCTGCGCCTTTTGGGCCCTCTGGTACTGGGAATATATCCTGGACCTCAGCGGCATCTTCAACGACGCCTTGGATAATATCCGCCGGGAGATCGACGAAGCCCGTGCCTGGCCGGCCGTACCATGATGTTCGGTATGCGTTTTGAATGACATTTGGAATAACCTCGAGACCGGGAGGGCGGATGGCGAGTTTTGTGTGTGGTGTAAGAAGGGAGATGGCGTCCAACTCTTGGAATGCACCTCGAGACACCAGATGCGCTTCTGAGGAGCCGGCAAGGAAAAGAAGCGGCCAGGCATTGACTGACGAGTTACCAATCTAGAACACCTCAGCGTTTAATGTAATCTGAAATTACGCGAATTTGAGGGATGAATGCAGAGCGAGCAGTCAAATAGATTGAATTGAATTCCGCACAAGACTCGAAGAACTACATACACCGGGCATGGCATGTAGAACCCCTGGACCTCCAACTACCAAGCACACCCCAGGTCTTCCAGTCAAATATCCATATGCACTTGCTGCGTAGCCGGCAGCCTGCTCATTCCTGAACCCAATGAACCTGATGCCCAGATTGATGGCTTCCTCTGCTATCTCGACGACGGGTATGCCCACAATTCCGAAAAGAACAGTCACACCCAAGTCTCTCAGACTGCGTGCAATGATCCGCGCGCCTGTCGGAGACGCCATGGTAAGTGTGTCTGTAAAGGATCGAAGAAGCTGAGCCCAGATGTTGGCGTTCACGGCTTCCTCGAGGGCACTAATTACGTATTTTAGCCGAGCTCACTGCTAGTAGTTGATCAGCAACATGAGGAACGAAGGGATCGAGCTGGTAGCTCTTGGTTATCGTTCTACAACAACTGCAGACGGTCAACACCTGTAACCTTGAAGCTATCTAAACGTTAAATGGAGAAATTCGGATGAGAGGAGGTGGGGGGTGAGGTCTGCCTCAGGGCCTCAGACGTGGGGGTTAAGCCCCTTCGGGTTAGCGCTCTGATTACGCCTGAGCTCGCAAAGTGAGCAGAGCTAACCCGAAGGGGCTTAGCAACGCACGTCTGAGGTCCTGAGGCAACTCCCAGGTTTAGCGCTGGAGCTGCTGAGTCATGTGAGCCTGAAGCTTTTGACGCCTTCTAAGGTTCTCTTGACTGTTTATCCTTTGGATGACCAGAGTATTGATCGAAATCCTTGTTGCATCTGTGCAATGCCTTGAAAGAGAGAATGCTTTGCCCTACCCCTGAATGCTCAGCCCTTTTACTTTCCTGCGCGTTCAAATCTCGTCGAAAAGCTAGCGAATGAGATGATGTAAAATATAGCTGTACTTACAGCTGGGTTGCACAAGCACTCCTTGGGCTCATGAGATGTTGTTTCGCTTCCAGGCTGCGTTGTACATCATTCAGTTGAGGCTAGTCGCGACTATACTTACTTGATCTTACCCAATGATTTTCGCTTTTCTAACTGGTAGTAAGTTGTCCCTTCTGGAAAATCGCCATGAGATGAAGCACAGTGTGCTGCTGCCTTTCCTTCTCGTTGTCATTATGTTCCTTAATGTATTGAGGAAGACATGCTGGTTCAAACAATGGGGGAAAAGTTGAAGGGATCCCACTAATTTGCCAATATAATCTTGTAGCCTTCCAGGCTTTTCTCCTCCTGGAAAAGGCATGTTTCAAGAATGGCCTTCGAGAAATCAGAACCGCGAGAGGAGTCTGTAATAGGTTTCACACTAATGCATATTACAGTTATTGCTACGTAGGCTATAGCAACACCAATTGCGCCTCTGTTCGGAGGGCAAGCCTATTACTTCCCCCCATGCCTGTCTATCTCCAAACTTCTTTTCTTCTTTATGGCTTTGTAAAGGCAGGGCGTGTATATCAATCCAGAATATGCGCGCTCCTTATTCAATTACCGTTTCTAACTATCGTTTACTTCTCGTCTTCAATAGGACAGCTTAAAACAATCCTAAATAACCATCAATCAGCAAAAGCCCTCAAAAGCCGTTAAATCCCGGGCGTTATAGCCACATCGGAGTTCCTTCGACGAGGCTTTCATACTTGTGAGTACTGATACCCTTAGGGCTGGCCGAGATGCCGGAACTGAGAACTTGTAGCTGTTGTTGTCGGCAGCTTGGTCTACATTGACGGTGGGGATTTGGCGTGGACCAATAACGGCGACACAAATTACGACTGTTGTACATTTCTGAAGTATATTTCAATTCGAAGGGTTCGCTTAGGCTAAGCTTGACATCAGCATCGACGATTCTCTCCATCGATCTTTCTCAGAGTTGGACAAATTCATCGGTGACAATACAGTCGACTAGCAAACCCTCAGGAGTACCATCCAAGAACAAACCCTCACTCTGGTACGATAAACAGAAAGATGTTCTCTATACTGGCTATGCCGGCGGGCCGTCCAACGTTGCTGGTCAATCAGAACCTCCCATGTATGTGTGGTTGTTCAAACCAGATCACACCGGAAGCGGCAACTGGAGCGGAGTGATAGGCTCTGACGACCCCATCTGGAACACATTAACGCGGTCCAACAACTGCCTGATATCTTACGGCTCCGATAGCGCGTATATCTTGGGAGGGACCGACCCAACGAATCGCGATACACTTCTTCCAGGGCTCGTGCAATTCAACTTCACAACTCGCTCATTCTGCAATTCGCGTGCTTCTGGGTACACTTTCAATGGTACCGCCGCATCAGGTTCGATGCATTACGTCCCTTTCTATGGCCCACAAGGTCTTTTCGTCATTATGGGTGGAGAAAACCAAATTGATCTCAAGGACTTCAATGTGATTTCAGTGTACGACCCTTCATCGCGACAATGGTTTAATCAAACTACTACTGGATATACGCCAGAGCCGCGAAGGGAATTCTGCACTGCTGGCATTGCTTCAACTAATGGCACATACGAAGTGTAAGAATGATAGTCCCCAATCATACACTGCTAGCCGGACTTGAACTTGACCTCTGCGATCGTTGGGTTTCTGTACGCAGGACGGGCCTATCAACTCGGTGCAGCGGCCGTCCCTTTTGACACAATTCATTTTCTCACACTACCAGCCTTCCATTGGATCCGAGTTGACTACAATCCTCAAAGCCCTCGCTTCGCTTTGTCCTTCAACGCGGTTGGCGGTAGCCAGATCCTCACCATCGCTGGCGTGGATGCAAACTCGAAGATTGACGTTGGTGACCAGCACGATATTTCTCGAAGCACCTACAACACCTCTGAAGATCCATTTAAACAAGGTTTGGCAATCTTTGATATGACAACTCTTGAATTTGCGACCTAGTACGTTGCAAATGCCCCCTTGTATGCGCAGTCATACTTAATCCAGAATTATTATGCCAACCAGTGAGTTAGACCAATACTCCCCTGAATATGATGAATTGCTGACATGCAATGAGACCAAACCCCGATACCACTTCCGGACTTGGCTCACTCTTGAAGGATACTCACTTCACAAGTAGTTAGTCGGATCTGTGTTCTACCCTTCGTTAAACATGCGCCATAAGTTAACATCATGACTTGGATTCTGCAAGCCTGATAGGCTCATCTAGCTCGAATACCACCACATCGACTTCCCCAAGGCCATCGACTACCTCAAAACCACTAACTACCGCAGGAGCATCTACTTCTCCAGCAATACCACTCAGCTCAAGGCCGACGAGCTCACATATTGCAACCACAGCGGGCGGTACGATTGGCGTTTTTGTTATCGTCGTTATCATTAGTTCTATCCTCATCTTTTCTATGCGGCGGCGAAGAGCTCGAGGAGCTAAGCATGTCGCGGCTAAAGAACTGTACGGCTCAATAGAACAGCCGATACCGCTGCAGGAGGCATATACACAACCACCGGAGCTGGATGGACCAGAGACGCAAGTTGGACTAAGCGGAGCTGAACGGCAAGTTGAACATAGTGAGCGGGGATAATTTAAGGGGATAGCAAACTGGATTTGATAGCAGACGCGGATCCGAAAGTGCCCAGGAGCCAAGATATCTTAGGTCTGCTGTAACCTTGCTCCTGCTATCTTATCTAGTAAGATATCTGTTACCTTGAAATTTTTTATTCTAGGTCAAGACCTGAATGCTAGTTTATTTCCAAATTTCGAGTTCTTTACGATTAAGCACTCCAACGGGTATAAATTGCTTTGTGTAAGGGCTGGGCTCGTTTCGAGACTTGACAGAGTCATCGAAAACGTGCTATCCTCTGCACTATCAAGAACATGGGCCATCGATTAACGATTGGTGGTTTTGCCAAGTGGGCACCTCGTGAAGTCATGCATCTACCGTTACCACGAATCAAGGCGCCAGACCATTCTATCAGCATGCAGAGTCGACAGTGCTTAGAACGAGATGGACATATGTCACGGGAAATAGATTGACCAGCGATGTGGTTCGATTGCACGGCTGTTGTGGACGGATAGAGCAACAAAGTCGAAAATTTGCCTAGGAAGAAATGAGACTATCTGTTATGGACGTTTGCATTCTTCATCTAGAAACCCATAAAAGAAAGGTAGAAAGGCTTAATTCACGCCGTCTCGCTCTTCATCATCCATGTGCTCTTGTGCCTTCATTTCTAACCCTAACCATGAAGCGGATTATGGATAAACGTAAAGCCGAAGACATCGGGACCCTGCATCCGCGCTAAGCACCATGTTGTTCTGTACGCAGTGTTGGAGAGCTCGCACTTACTGTTACACCTGCCTTAATGACACTGATCTCCTCGGTAGCATGACATCTGAGAAATCCCCCAAAGTTCTCGGCTCCGTGCTCGTCATCGGCGGCTGTGGTTTCCTGGGGTACCATATTGTATCTCAGCTCCTGGATTCTACTTCCGCCCAAATATCCGTCCTAGATCTCCGCACCACAAACAATCGGTTACCCTCTGTCAGCTACTACGATGGCGATATTACCTCAGAGGCTGATGTGCGGTCCACCTTGGAAAAGACAAAACCAGCAATAATCATTCATACGGCTTCACCCCCTGGAGCTGACAACACTACGAAGGCCCTCAGAGCGCTCTACAAGAAAGTCAACATTGACGGCACGAGGAATCTAGTCGAGCGCGCAGGAGAGGCTGGCTGCGTCAAAGCCTTCATCTATACATCTAGTGCGTCCGTCATCCACGACACAGTGAGCGATCTCGTCAACGCCGACGAGCGCTGGCCCATCCTCCGCGCTCCAAAACAGAGAGAATACTACTCAGAAACGAAGGGTATAGCTGAGTGTATTGTCTTAGCTGCTAACAGGCGATATGGCAACATGCTTACCGCCGCGTTGCGGCCTGCAACGATCTTCGGGGAGGGGGATACGGCCATAACACCAAACCTTCTGAAGGCGTATAAGAAGGGACAGACAAGGTTTCAACTTGGCTCAAATCAGAATCTTTTTGATTTCACATACGTCGGAAATGTGGCCAACGCGCATATCCTTGCTGCTGTTGCATTAGTGAACACACATGCGCTCAAAACTCAACCACTAGACCACGAAAAGGTAGATGGCGAAGCATTTTTCATTACGAATAATCAGCCTATATACTTCTGGGATTTTGCTCGAAGGATATGGTTGGCAGCAGGAGACAAGACACAGTCCTCACAGGTGTGGGTGATACAGACGCAGTTGGGCCTGGTCATCGTATGGCTTATCGAGTGGCTCTTCTGGTTGGCTGGAGGGAGGATACCAAATCTAACCAGGAAGAAGGTCATATACAGTAGTTTGACGAGGTACTATAATATCGACAAGGCAAAAAATGTCCTTGGCTATGAGCCGCAGGTTGGGGTCGAGGAAGGGGTAGAGAGGACTGTCAAATGGTTCAAGGAGAGGGATGATCAGCGCAGACCGGAGAAAAAGTCACAATAATGGAGCAGTACTCCGTATGCTCCCACGAGCCTGTACCATAGGAGTAGACAAGATAGATAGTACTGTACATTATCGAGGGCCGACCATTCGATTCCCCATAGCATTCATCGCTTGAGGACCGGGCATCCTTCAAAGCCATCCGGCGTCAGTGTCACTCTTAGCTTGTTATGCAGGGTTGACTGTCTATCCAACTGTACAACCTACATACTTTAGTAGATTTTGACCATCCTTTCTCAACACCATCCGGCAATTCCCTTCCAGTCTTCCCCAGTAGCTGTGCTTACCCCACATAGATCCCAAGACCACGGGTGCAGTAGCGGCGGATTGCGAACCACGGCAGCACGTCGATTCCTTCCGAACTTGGGGGAAAAAGATTCTGCAAAAGGTACTCCTGTCTTCGTCTTGCTTCATCCTCATTGTTGGGTTTTGACAGCGTGACCCGTCACTTGACCGTTGCGTGTTTCGTGCGTTGGCAGAGTTATGAAGGGTTCTTGTTGACGCATGAACTGGTGGTGGAAGCTATGGCGCTGCAAGGAGTCTGGCTCTGGGTTCAGTCTCTGCATGTCTGTTGATGTACGATAAGCAAAATTAAATCCTGTCGTGGATGTAGTAGGGGTCTGGTGCCTCGTCATAATTACCATGGCTCGTAAGGAAGGTAGGTACCTAATTGGATGACACGCTCACGTGTTTGTGTTTCGAAGCCAAAGATGGTGACTGATCTTTTTCTGCCGTACTGTAGACACTTTATCCGCAACCCTAGGTGCCCCTCCACCTCCTCCACTACCAGAAACTTCTCCCTCTTCCGTAACATATCTACAATCAGATCAGTAGTGAATTGGAACCCCTGGATATTCGTCGTTGCTAGCTAACTACAATGTATCCACGGCAGGGCTGATCCATTGGCGATCAGAGCCATGACTCTTTGAAGCACATGCGCGGGTCTCAAAGAAATTCCTCTACCCGACTCTGATAATAACAACGCCACGGCACCAGCGAATTTCCACGAGACTTCCGCCACCAAGATGCTTTGCATCTGGAACAGCTGATGCAGCACACCTTGGCGCAGGGACAACGTAGCCCTTCGGGGCAAACAGGGCAACTGGCCTTCTGGTGGTCGACGATTTGGCAAGATGTCGAGTGAAGAAACGAGTACCCAGCAATTCCTCGCTCCACCAGCAGTCACTGCTTTGCGTCGAGAAGATGGGGTTGTCCGAGTGTCTATGGAGAGAACAATAAGTTCAGACATACGAGCCGAACGTGAGGATCTCAAGCAAGCCGCCGAACAGTCTTTGAACGTGATCCTCGACCTTGGTTTGGATGGGGCTATCCGTTGGGTCAGCCCGTCATGGAAAGATGTTGTCGGTACGTCTGCGGAGTCGGTTAAAGGCACACCTATTGCGGACATCCTACTATCAAATAAGGAGGCCTTTGCCGATGCCGTCGAGTCTATGAAAAAGGATGAGTCTAGAAGTCAGATCGTACGTTTCCGTGTACGAATGGGTCCGTCTTCGGTACTCAATCAAGAACCTGTTTCGACCGAAGATGATACTGGTGAGGGAGGATCGTCTGCGGAAGGGACGACCTCTCAGGAAGAGGAGATACTGAATCTTGAGGGACAAGGAATTATGGTCTACGATCGATCGTCCGGTGGTGAGAGTCATGTATGTGTCCCTATCGTAATTGTGTGTCAAATCTTAACTAAATAAACTACAGACAATGTGGATGATCCGTCCATCTGCCCAGCCGAGAGAAGTAACAATTGACTTACCAGAAGTACTCGTTGAATCTCTCGGTGTGGGAGCCGAGATGCTCGCACAATATCTAACGGCATTAGCAGAAGTCGGGGCCAACGACCCTGCCAATCATCCACCTCCATTGCCAGTTCTATGCCGCATCTGCGAACGTCAGATTACACCTTGGTGGTTTGAAAAGCATTCTGAATTTTGTCTGCAGGAATACCGAGCGGAAATGGAGGTACAATTTGCGCAGGATGCCCTTCTAGAACATCGCGGCGCTATTGTGAAGGTTCTAGATGCACTCGAGGCACGCAAAGGTCGTCCTACCTCAGGCGAAACTTCTGGATCTCCAGTCCCACAAGCGGAATATAAAGGCTTACTGATCAGTTCCTCGTCGAGTCCTGCATCAGGCTCAGATTCAGGGAGACTGTCGCCTGCAACCCCTTCTCGTTCTCGTGAACGGTCAGTCACTGGATTGGGCCATAGTCGGTCAAGATCATTTGCTCCCCGTCGTCCTGCATACAAGATTGTCGAGTTGGTACTCGATCTTTGTGATACTGCTATAGAAATCAGCACACCCGCAATTAAGGAGAGTAAGCCCCTAAGCGACGGAGAATTCAGAACTCAATCACCACAATCGGAGTCTCGGATATCACAGGTCTTGGGATGGCAGACACCAGGAGTCAATACCCTGGATAAAGAACCTGGCCTTGCGGCTTTGAACGCAGATACTGAAGTTGTCACCCGAGCAAAGGTGGATGCCGTTCAACGCCACCGAGGAATCATTGAGTACTCTGAACGCATCCGCGTCGAGTACGATACGCTTGTCATGGAATGTATTGATGCGGCCATGCAGAAGGCTGCGAGTGTTGCTGCAGGCCAGCTGAGCGATTCTACCGAAGGAGATGATGAGGGTGATGACGAAGTAGTAACGCCGGCCGCGCAAGACCCTTCGATGTTTATGGGTTCCTTTGGCGGACCGTCAGCAATGGTTTCCGCTCTGCGTAGTACTTCAGACGCGTCGCTGGCGTCTCGTTCGGAAAGGAGGGCATCTTCTATCGCACCGTCATCGAGGTCCAATAGTCCCATGGAATGTCCGACGCCTCGATCTCACACCCATAGTATCGCGTATCTGAGTCGGTCACAGTCTATTAGCAAGCGTCGTTCTATGTATGCTGACAGCGATGCGGGAGACAGTGATTCTAATCTTCCTCCCTCAGCATTCTCCGGAGCCATGCGAACCGAGTCTCCGAGTTCGGACCGTGCGCTGGGAAGATCCGCGAGTTCTGGAGAACGGAAGCGCCGAAGTCTCAAGCTTCCAAGCTTCCCTTCTCCGCACCGTCAACCTTCGCCATCGCGAATGAACCCGCCATCGTCGCCCTTGAAAGTTTCGAAACCCCGAATACCCAGCGGTCAAGATTCATTTCCGTCTCCAGTAACCTCGCCTTCTATGTCCAATACAGAGCACTCGTCTCCAGTTGTAGGTGTTCCAAGACATCGCCGAGAATCTTCAGCAGCGTCTTCGAGTCTGGATCTCGCGAAGCCTCCGGTCTCCCCACGACTCTCGTCTATCAGTCACCCGCAAGCAAGGGCTGTGCCAACATCAATTAAAGACTTTGAAATCATAAAACCAATAAGTAAGGGGGCATTTGGCAGCGTATATCTGTCGAAGAAGAAATCTACGGGTGATTACTTTGCTATCAAGGTGCTGAAGAAAGCAGATATGGTAGCCAAGAATCAGGTCACCAACGTGAAAGCTGAGAGGGCCATTATGATGTGGCAGGGCGAAAGCGAATTTGTTGCCAAGCTTTACTGGACTTTTTCAAGCAAGGATTACCTCTACCTGGTGATGGAATATCTTAATGGGGGTGACTGTGCCTCGTTGGTCAAGGTTCTTGGAGGTTTACCTGAGGATTGGGCGAAGAAGTACCTCGCAGAGGTGGTACTTGGGGTCGAGCATCTGCATAGCCGGGGTATCGTCCATCGAGACTTGAAACCGGATAACCTTCTTATCGACCAGAAAGGGCATCTCAAACTCACCGACTTCGGTCTTTCAAGGATGGGTCTCATTGGACGTCAAAAGCGACACCTCAAGAGTCCAAATGAACCTACTCCAGAGTTGTTCAAACATGGTCCGTTTGCTCGCACACCATCGATGACATCTTCAAGGTCTGCTTCGTTTGACTTTCAAGGAACCCATTCTCCGACCTCGACCCCAGTCATGACACCAGATTTAGCCGGTTCCTTGGGTCAGCCATCTTATTTTAATCTAAATCGTGAAAATGTTCTAGGACGTGACCATTCGAGGAGAAAGTCGGGTTATCGAAGTGACAGCGGGAATAGCGATACCTTCCCTGCAATGTTCAGGAACTTCTCGCTTAAAGACGAAACGGCGCCAAGAGGAGCCTCGATTGAGGAAGAAAAGGGTAGTGATTCTCCAGGCGAAGGCGGCGAGTCTCCTGATCCATACGCCCTACAGCCAGTAATCACCAATACTAGCATTGGTCTCCAAAATTCTCCGCCCCTGTCTGGTATGTTGCCGCCGCCAATGGCTCTTTTTGACCCCGAAGATCAGAACCGACGGTTTGTCGGGACGCCGGACTATCTGGCGCCTGAAACGATCAATGGATTAGGTCAAGATGAAATGAGTGACTGGTGGTCTTTGGGGTGCATTCTGTTCGAATTTCTCTTTGGCTACCCACCATTCCACGGAGACTGTCCCGAGAAGGTCTTCGAAAATATCCTAGAGCGGAGAATCGATTGGCCTGTAGACGAGGAAGCCGCGGTATCTGCAGAAGCAAAGGAGCTCATGGAGAAACTCATGACCATAAACCCAAAGGCGCGTCTTGGTGCCAACATGTCGGAGCAGTACGCATCAGGTGGCGAGGAGATTCGTAGACATCCCTGGTTCGAGGGCGTTGTCTGGGAAACCCTACTTGAAGATGAAGCGCAATTTGTCCCAGCACCTGAGAATCCCGAAGACACAGAATACTTTGATTCTAGGGGTGCTACTTTGAAAGCTTTTGCAGAAGACTTAGAAGACCAAGCTTCGTCTCCAGCTGAAACGCGTGCGGATTATCCAGAGAGACCTCATGACGCGCTTTCGCGTGTAAGAAACCAGGTCAATTCCATCAAGCGTGGGCTAATGCCACTTCACATACCGGCCCATGTTCGTGACGGCCGCAGCAGAAGGCTTAGCGAGCCTGTTGTCGCGGACGATTTTGGTAATTTCGTGTTCAAAAACCTTCCCGTCCTCGAAAAGGCGAATAAAGATGTACTGCAAAAGTTACGTGCCGAGGCGGCTCAGAAGCAGACGAAGGTGTCTTTGCCAGGCCAGTCTCCAAGCGCTGGCTCACCAGGGCCTTCTCTGGACGGTAGCCCTCTTCTGCCGATGCCGCTTAAGCGAGCACTGTCTGCGAACAGGGGCAACAACAGGCCTGCTTCGCCTTCAAACCTGGGCCACACCAATGCGTCCCCAAATAGGACATCTCAACCTTCGTCCCCATTGCTTGTGTCTTTTTCCACGGGTCAGAACCACGAGAGAAGGAAGACGTCCAGTAATTCATCGTCTTTATCACACCATTCAAGCGGGTCGTTACAGCCAGGCAGCTTCTTTGATGTGCCCAAATTACCTACTGGAGTTTCAGTTCCATCTGCGACATCATCTCCCATCAAGACAGGTCGTGCGCCTGTTAACATGCAGATAATGTCGCCAGAAAAGAGCTCAATGCTACAACGCCCCCTTAGCATGCCCGCGGCACGAGCGAGGTCACAGACGGTTGGATCCCAGGAAGACAATCTACCACCTCCTACCAAACCCTTTGGACATCACAAACGTAGAAGCCAAGTCTTCGATATATCGCCATCTTCATCAGATAACGAAGATCCCCGTACCAAAGCTCTTCTTCGCGTTCAAAGGAGAAGACAGAGTTCAAGACGGATGTCTCAGATCATGATCGGCGATGGGCCTACTTTCCGTCCTCTAGACGTTCTGATATGCGAAGATCACCCAGTGTCGCGGTTGGTCATGGAAAGACTATTGGAGAAACTCCGGTGCCGTACTATCACAGTGGTCAATGGGCCAGAGGCGGCAAGATATGCAATGAGCGAAGTACAATTTGATATCATCATGATGGAGTTCAAGCTTCCGCAAATCAACGGTGCTGATGTTGCTCGGATGATACGGGACACAAAGAGTGCAAACACTCAAACACCGATCGTTTGTGTCACTGGCTATCTCAAGGAGCTGCCACGGACCCATCATTTTGATTCGCTCATGGAGAAACCCCCGACGCTGACAAAACTAGAGGAAGCATTGTGCAATCTTTGTCAGTGGAAACCTCCTCCGCCAGGCTGGAACCCACAGCAAATGCAGAACATGCCGTCTGGACTTAGACAAGAATCCCGGCATACTGAGGATAGTCCAAGCTCGCAGTCCTCGGGTCCGTTCACGCGTATACCTGGATCCTACAATCCCACAAGCCGCGAGCACTCCATTGGGTCTAGCTTTTTTGGCGACACAGATTCTACAAATACCGAAGACCAATCCATTATAATCGGTAGACCCTCAGACGATTGGCACGATAATGCCCTCGGCATATCCGAAGAACCGCTTCAAGCCAAGCCTTTCTTCCACCCTGGCCTTCCACATCTCATCCATCAAAACTCTGCCCCTCCAGTCCTTGACCTCCGGACTCCACGCAAGCAACGTTCTGTAGAAGCTATCAAAACCAAGCGTGAGAATCTCGAAAAGAACCGCCATGAGTGTGCCGAATCCGGCGACGACGAAGACGATGAGCTCGGCGACGTGCAAGTACGCACTCGAAGCCCCCAAGGTAAACCTCGCGGCTCAAAGCTCGGCACAGAAATGATGCGCACGAACAGCCGGGGCAGTGTCACTTCTGGGCCTGATGATTCAACGTACAAAGGGAGTCTTGCGCCTCCAGCGATGTCGCCTGCGAAGCTAGAGGGTGCAGACAGCCATCATGCTGGTATTGAACCACCGGAGATCTTCCCGAAAGAGGCCGGAGAGAAAGTGGCGGTTATTGACATGGATGCTACGCCGAGGGCGCCGACGAGCATACCCGCTGTTATGAGTAATCGATCGATGCTTTTGTCGCCGGATCCGCCTTCGCCCTCGCCAACTTGATCGAATATTGGCGGCTATCGTATCTTCCCCACTTGGTTCCATGCATCACGATGGCGTAAAACCGCAACAATTAAAGACTTGCCGCGATCGTCTTAATCTAATCTTAAGGAGGAAAAAAGCCCTTCATTTGTACTATATCCCCAACGACCACGGTCGCCTCAACCCTCCTTTCTTCCAAAGATACCAAAACCCTCATCAGGGCCTTTTTCCTCTCATACGTACGTCTTTTCATGTCGGTTTTTTCAGCGATGGCGTTAATGTCTGCGGAGTTTTAAAATGAGATTTATTGCGCCAGCACACTTTTTCGGGGGTGGATGTCATTGTATTTCGCTAGCGGGATTCCCAAGAACATGGACGGGGCTTTTCATAGCTGAAATGGAAGGAGGTCAAGGGTATCTCAATGTACGTCGAGTTCTTTAACTTGTCATAGCCAGCTTTAAGGAAGGAGAGGTGCTTCAATGTATGCTAAGTTCTTGGACCCCTCATAGCCGAATTGAAGGGGAAGAGGTGCTTCAATGTAGGCCGAGTTCTTGGACCTTTTTCTTCCCAGGAAGAAGAGATTGAGATCATAGTAATAGTACACATGTTACTCCAATCCTTGCTTGCTTGGGCCGTGCCCGAGGTACCTTACTAGAACCGAACAGTGAGCTCGTCATTACTGAATTTAATTTCGGAAATAAATATCTTCTCTATTCTACACACTATGCGTCCCATCCCTCCCACAAAATCCCCAGTCTAAACTCTAACAACCATCTTATCGATACACAAACTCTCTCGCGCGCGCCATGGGGGGTATCAAAACTCTGGCAAAAACTCCAAGAAAATCTAACCAGAAACCTCGAACACAATAGGAGATGCCTAGCTTTCCAGCAATAGGACCCCTACAACCCGCCTCCCTCCTCCTCATCCCACCCCCCCTTCTCAAACATCCCATCAACCGCCAACACCCATTCATTCTTCTCCCCGGCACTCCTCGCCGCAAACACCCACGTCTGCATGCCCCCATACACCGCCCACAGATTGCCCCTCCCTCTTCCATGCGCACCTGGAATCGCCGGTTTG
>JAABUP010006865.1_pt1 | contig 15777 bp, 19 predicted proteins | sample 5559201 | NCBI WGS metagenome assembly JAABUP01 (sample SAMN10711887, study PRJNA513373) | rock metagenome | isolation source: Antarctica rocks | place: Antarctica
AGGAGCCTCCCAGGGATCCTGCTGGGGACCAGCAAGCAGCTGGATGGACTCCAGGGGATGCAGGACTGCTTGGCAGGCATGGTGCAGGCCGCCCACAAAGGCCCTTGACACGCTGGAAAGTGCCCCTTCCCGGGCCTCCCTGTCTGGAAATGCCCCTGCCAAGCTAGTGGTCAGCTGCCCTGCACCTCTCCCTACACCCCACAGCGATGACATATAGATCATATTACATAACTTGAGGACTACGTAAGCTGATTTGTGTGCCTCTCTTCATGAGAATTCGGTGCAGAGTACTTTCAGGACTCCAGAGCTTGACAGTCTTGCATTGTAAGTCTGAGCAGTGAAACATGCAAAGAAATGACCAAAGCAGGGGCTGCAGAAGACTGGATCACTCAGGCAGGTCTCGTGGGTTTGTGTACCAAGAACAGGTCACCAGGTGACAAGGGAGATGAACTAGCAGCAGCAGTAGCGGCAGCAGCAGTAGCAGCAGCAAAAGCACGAGCGAGAGCTGGACAAGAGGACTGACCAAACTCTAGGAGTTGCACGACGCTGCTGCGGTCAGGCAGGCCTGAGAGGCCCACCTCCTCCCCAGCTGTGGTGCCCAGAATCCCACTTCCTTGCATGTCCTTCGGCAGATTGCTGAGTGACCTGCATACCAGCAAGTGTTCTGGGTGTCATGCACTGGGCTGTCACTGGTCCCAACCCCTGCTTGCTGCTGTGTCGACCGTGTCTGTGCTGATGAAGCATCGACTAGCCCTTGAGAATGGCATTGCCTTGCCCTTCAGAATAGCATTGACCAGCCCTTCAAAACAGCATTGCCTAGCCCTCCACAACAGCATTGACTAGCCCTCCGAAATTGCATTGACTAACCCTTGAGGATGGCATTGCCTAGCCCTCCATAACAGCATTGAGTAACCCACCTGAGAGCATTGACTAGCCCTCCAGAACAGCATCCACTAGCCCTGGACAATAGCAGTGACACAAGCATACCTTGACATGCACACACCTTGCTTGCCCCATGTGACACAGACCCCAGGGCACCAGCTGGCTGCAGATGTGTCAAAGCCCATTGCACCAAAGTTTGCAGAGCAACTACAAGGCAGCACGTGTGCAATGCCGTGATCTGAAGCCAAACTTTCACTGAAACATACATCAAATGCATGAATGTGTTGCATGCAGACATGGAATGCTCCTGTATCCAGTTAGGAACTCAATGAGCCATTGTGTCATTGCATACTGTATGACAGTCTCCCTGATGCAGCTAGTGTGCCAGGCTCGGCAGATCAGTGCATCTTTGTGGACCCTGTCTCCAAGCTCCAGCTGATCAAGGATACAGCCAGCTCTTCTCAATCCCAAAACGTCTATTTTAATCCAGAAATGTCATTCCTACGCTAGAAATCTAAACTCAGAAATGTCTGGGGACAGTAAAAACGCGTTTCTACATTGGGGAGATGTTTGAGATCTTCTGAGTCACACTTCCCTTGGCCTAAAGTACATGACTGCTCACCTGCTTCTGCCATGCCCAGATCAAGGATACAGCCAAAATTTTCAAGTCCTTGGCCTGAGGGCTTACCTGCTTCTGGCATGTCCAGACCTGCGGTGGTCCAGAGTGACTGGGGGGGCAGGGCGGCAGGCATGGTGATACATGACTGCTTACCTGCTTCTGACGTGCCCAGATCTGCGGTGATCCAGAGTGACAGGGGGGGCGGGGCGGCGGGAGTGGCGGTGCCGCCCCATCATGCTGTCCACCTCATCAAACAGCCCAAAGAAGCCTCTGTCCAGGGCGTCTTCTGACTCTTCTGGAATGTCCTCTACTGACAAGGCGCGTTTAACTTGTTCTCCATCGACTGTATCCCTGCAGCAGTGTTCATGCTTATCCTACAGGGAAGCTTTTGATCAATCCATGCCTATGGCTGTATATTTAGATTTTTAGACCCAGAAACCCTAACCCCTTTAAGTTGGGTACTTGTCAGCTCTGTTTAAAGTATTTGTGGGCTGTATTCAGAGGGCATCTGCTGGCTCTGCTGATGTGTGCTCCAATGTCAAGGCTGGCTTGGCATGTCCTTCTGAGCATTCTGCCAGAAGATGGAGCATTGCGGAGGCTCTATTGCTGGCAAATGTGTAGTGAGTGTGTTGCGAAAGAACAGATTTTTGGGTGCAAAGCAGACTGTGTTCAGGACGTCCTGTATTGCTGATAGAAGGGTTGCTGTGTTGTCAAGTCTGACCTTGTGATACAGACCCACATCACATCACAAACTGCAGCATGACTCAACATCATGACTCAGCATCTACAATGCATGCTTCCAAATGCATTAGCAACTACCAGACTCAGGCTGGCACTCACTGCCTGCCTGCTTTCCTTTTAAGGCGGAGGCTGGACCCAGTTGCTGGCTTTTACACTACACTACACTACACTACACTACACTACACTACACTACACTACACTACACTACACTACACTACACTACACTGCACTACTCTACACTACACGACACCACACTACACCTTTACACTACACCAACTACCTTCCACTGCAAATGGAAGGCATCCTATACCTGCGACTATGCCTGAGGCTGCTGATGCTGCGGCGCAGCTTGGAAAGGTACCCTGGCTCCCCAGCATCAGCCACCTGTGTCTTGTCAGAGTCACTGAGGGACCCAGAGGCCTGGCGAGACCTCCTTTTCTCTAGGCGCTTGCACTGCTGCAGCCGGGAGCAGTAGCCAATGTCCAGCTCGGAATAGAGGGCCAGGGCTCCTGGGTACATGCACTTGCGGGGGTACCGCATGTCCCTGCCTGCTGGCCAAGTGCCCCCGCTGCACATCAGCGTGTCATCTATGTCGCTCACTACCTGCATCATGTAGCTTTGTCCTACATGCCTGCATCATGCAGTTTTGTCACACATGCTTGCTACCTGCTTCATGCAGTTTTGCCACCCACATTTAGCTTGGCTTCTGATGTTTGTAGAGCTAGATTAGAGTAGAGCGTGTAGCGTCACAGTATTAGCGCCCTCCTTCATTCTAGTATCACCACAACACCTTCTTTGGTGGTTTATTGCCAAACGCCTTGAACATTTAGTGCTTAGTGTATGTTGTCTTCCCAGCTATTGTCTGTTGACTCCTCTGAGGAATCCTCAAGACAGGAGTCATACATTGACATGATCACCAGCTGCAGCATGCAGCTTTGCTGACACATGCATGGCATCTGAGCTTGAGGCAGACACTGAATGCTGTAGCTGCAACAGCATGCAGCTGCTGCAGTGCTTGCTGCCCAAGAACGCTGGTGAGGTGTCAAGGTGCTTCACATCAAGGCAAACTGTGAGACAAGCTGTAAGATCAACAGCATGCAGCTGCTGCAGAGCTTGCTGCCCTACAGCGCTGGTGAGGTGTCAAGGTGCTGCACTTTGAACCAAACTCTGGGAGGAGCTGTAAGCTCTTTTCAATCCCAAATCGTCTATTTTAACTCAGAAACGTCATCCCTACACAGGAAATCTAAATAGAGAAACGTCTGGGGACAGGCAAAACGCGTTTCTACATTGGGGAGATGTTGTGGATCAACAACATGCAACTCCTGCAGGGCTTGCTGCTGATGAGTGCACAGCATCGCACCTTGAGGCAGACTCCGGGAGGCGCTGTGGGCGCAACAGCATGCAACTCCTGCAGTGCTTGCTGGCCCTGGGTGCTGATGTGCTGCAGCACACTCCTCTGCGCCTCCCCCTGGAAGTCATTGTACACCATCTTGTACAGGGTCTGGTAGTCATCGCCGTCATCCACGTAGCTCTTCAAGCGTGTGAGCTCCCGCCCATGAGTTGACAGCAGGATGTTGCTGGCCCAGCGCTGCCGCATGGGCCGCCACCGCATGCCCACCTTTTGCAGGGCGTCCAGCAAGGCCGCCCTGCAGCGTAAACGTCTCAATGAGATGCGAAATGGAAAAGAACAATGTATGGGCCGCCACCGCATGCCCACCTTTTGCAGGGCGTCCAGCAGGGCTGCTCTGCAGCATAAGTGTCTCAATGAGATATGAACTAAAGTAAGAAATGTATGGGCCGCCACCGCACGCCCACACTTTGCAGGGCGTCCAGCAGGGCTGCCCTGCAGCATGAAGCTTTGGATGAGACAAAAAGTGAAGTGAACTAGATGTGCGCCCTACTGCATGGTCACCCTTTGCATGGCGTCTTGCACAGCATCTAGCAGAGCTGATTTGAAAGCACAAGCTTTTGGATGAGACATTTTGCAAAGTGAATGGATGAGTGTTCCACTGCATGGTGACCATTTGCAGGGCATCTAGCAGAGCTGTTTGAACAGCACAGCGTGAGACTGAAGATATCACATGTTTATGTACCTCATGTACTGCTATTACAATTCTTGCATAGCACCTTTGTATGGCTCCCAAGAGAGCAGCTACTGCACAAGACAGTCAGCACATCATGGTTGTACGCGTGAACACTGGTTTGTGCTAGGTTGGCCATCACATGCCTGATAAGAACCAGACATATGGCAAAATAGCTCTATAGCAGACAAGCCGATTCAACCACCACTGCAAGTGGCAATGGGCCTGTGCCTTGCTGTTATGCTGAAGAACTTTTGCTCGACTTCTGTACACATAGACACACCAATGAGCATGACATGTTCAAGAATGTATATTGCATGTAGGACTGACCTGGCAAGGACGTGCAGCTCTGGCAGGCGCTGATCCGAGCCAGTCAGCATGTCCATGGTTGGCCGACTTACCACCTCTGCCAAGGCTGAGCAGTTGATGTTCAACAAAATGAAATTCAGCTCCTCTGTCTCTGCTTCAGCCAGCACCTGAATGCCGCATGTGATCAATTGTTTGCAATTGGCAGTGGGAGCAGTTGGCAGTGGGACAGCACAGATTGGGATGGTGTCACCTGCTTGCTGCATGATTTGATGACAGCATGCCCCCATGATGTACATGGGGGTGCAGATTGTGTAGAGACATTGATGACGGAGGCTGTAGCATAGCAGAGGCCGTGAGCTTATGCATTCAGGCTGAAAGGATATTGTCCGCTGTATCATGCCAGCAAGCTACGCTGACTGTATGTAGGGTAGACAGGGGTTTGCTAGGAAGCTGGGCTCGGGAACCAGGAAACCTTGCTAGGAAAACAAGGCACTGATGCAGAATGAAATACGTTTGGCTTGCATCAATGTGATGCAGAGCAGGCTTAGTGTTTGCTGTACACTGATTTGAGATGCAGAGCAGGTTTGCTTTGCGCTGACCTGGTGCAGAGCAGTCCTGCGCTTGCTGAGGGAGCCTGCAGCTCTAGCCAGGACCTGGGACAGCCCTGCCGTGAAGCCCTTCCTGTGATTGATCTCAGCAACAAGGCTAGAGACGTAGTCTGCCTTGCCCTGTGCCTCGGGCGTTCCTGTAGTATTGAGACACAAGTTGCTTCATTGGGCGAGCAAGAAGTGTGTGTCCAAGAGGCATCTTTGAATTAGGGCTGGATTGAAGCACGACACAAATAATCATGGCAAATGCTGAAGCTAAGTCTTGTACATGCTGGGATGACAACATCATCTGGGTGTCTGACATGCAGGAACATGTTGCAATGAAGCAACCCAAACTGCTGTTTCCTCTTGAAATGGCACTGAATGCACACATGACAGTGCATGGCATGATGCACCCATTCCATGTGTACGGTCATAGGGAGTTTGTGCCAGGGTCACCTGGCACATCTGTGGCGGCCTTCACTGGGAAGGGAGTCAGGTAATATTTGTGTTGGATTTCATCCTCAGCATAGCTGGCAATGACCACCTGAAGACCATGTCACAGTGTGACTGTTTGCACATGCATATCCACAAATGGCGAAAGCAGATTTGATGAGGCCAGGATGGACAAGCTGCAGGTGCTGTGAGAATGACCATGTATCACATGGAATACTTACAGACAGCAGCAGCAGTCCAAAGAATCTTGAGCTTTCCAGGTCCAGATGCTTCAGAATCATCACAGACCAAACGCAGAATATTGCACTCAGTAAATACCAGAACAAGCGCCTCACTGTACGACTGCATATCAAGACAGTACTCTTTGTGACTAGAGCCTTTGTGGGACTACCAGTGCTATGTGGCACATATCAAGGACATGATAGCCTGTTACTAACAAGGCAATTCATTGGCACATGCTGTTTTCGAAGAGTGCTGAATGCTGAAGAGAAGTGAAGACGTTTGACAAAAGGTGAATTGCTCTCGGAGGCAGAGGTGTTTACCTGAAGTGTAAGGGTGTTTGGTCAGTGACTAGAAACACCAATGTAAAGATGCCAACAAGCACCGTAACATACGTTGAAGCTATTATTGCATACATGTCAACAGGTTTTCTTGTGATATGATCAGTAGCTTGAGGGCAGCCTATCTATGGTGCGCAAATGCTACCAAAGAAAGCTGATCTCGATCTGTGTGTGCATGTCACAGGGCAAGGAGACGACCAGCCGCAGATTGACCTGTGCTTTCTACGACGCCGCGGAGAAACAGCTGCAGTGCATGGCAACGTCTGCTGAAAGCTCATGAGCATTGACCATGCTCGTCGGTGATCCAGCTTAGAAATTGCCAATTGTAAACTCTGACCGCCGCAGCTGGCAGCATGGCGGTCTGCTTAGCAGTCATCCATGTGGGACACATGATGTGGCGAATTCTGAGGCCTGTCCTTTGCTTCAACCTTTGCACCTTCGGAGCGGCGACAAAAACTCCGCCAGTAGTCCGAATGGTGTAGCAGATTGCGTAAAGGAGAGATTGGTGTAAATCACTTCGTTTTGACTGTGTACATTCCCTGATGTCCCCAAAAGGGCTGTGTCAAACTTGGGGTACAACGTCGTCTGTCTCTGCTCTCGGAGTTTTCCTTGGTACCAGCAAGCCTCCAATCAGGATACTGTTATCGTTGCATAGCACGTGTCGAGATGTGCGACGAAGTATATCAGAAACTGCAAGCTTGCAGAGCCCAGTGATAGGAAGCCTGATCACAAGCTCTTATAAAACACCCAGGTCTGCAGCTTCTTTACCGTCTGTGAATAATGCGGAGATCAAGCTCTTGCACGCGATCAGCTCAGGCCAGCTGGACACAGCAATGGAAGAGCTGAAGCGCTTGAAGAGCAGTGGGTGTGCAGTAGAACCGTACAGTATTGAGAAACTTGTGGAAGGTGTGTGCATCACTTGTACATTTGCAGTTCTTAGCATTGGCAATCAGGTTGAGGCTTGTTGTTCACTCATGGTGTTTCTGCTGCAGCTTTGCTGAGTAAGCAGAGGTTCCGAGCAGCGTTGACTGTATTCAAATCTTCTCAGCACAAAACCCCAACACAGCTGCATTACTTCACGTATCAATCATTGGTCACAGCTGCCATCAAGGTAGGCTTGTGTACTGCTCTGAAATGCCTCAATTCTGAGCACTGGTTGATTGAGGGCTTAAGAACTAGCTATGGAATACAGACTTGCCTGTTAACATTCTTGACACTGATGGCTTGACAGGCTGGCGAACCCTACACAGCACTTGAGATCTTTCGGCAGATTCAGGCAGCTGGCCTGACCCCAAATTTCATCACCTATTGTGGTCTGATCTCGGCATTTGGCAAAGTGCGAAGGCGAGGCCAGCCCTCAGCAGATCTTGCCTACCAGCTCTGGCAGGAGCTGTGCAATTTGCAACTGCCCCTTGATGCAGCTGCCTTCCGCACAGGTATACTCCTGAGCAATCATTTCATTTAAACACCTACACTGAAGTGTACTGGTGATACTGCATCTGTTGCTGTTAAATGAATAGAGCGTTGCAGTGCTGGCACTTGGGTGACGACAGATACCATGTCATCGTGACAGAACTTGTTGGACGTGCAGCTCATCTGTTTGCTTCAGTTTGTCGTCTCTTTATGATTGTCGTGAATTCTTCAGACGTTCATGCTCGCAGTCTGCATGCTGTTAGACTCTCATCAAAGGTATTGCTGCGACCTTTCCTATCCAGCCTCGAGCTCGACAAGCAACTCATGCATGCCTTATTGCTTGCCAAACAGGAATGAATGCCTGCATCTCTGTCGGAAAGCTCACAGAGGCGCGGCAGCTGCTCCAAGACATGAAGCAGCGCAACATCGCTCTGGACATCAGGGTCTTCAACATCCTTTTGAAGGGTTATAGCCGCAGAGGAGGTGTGTCAGCAGTCCCCAGCATCCTCCAGGAAATGGCAGATGCAGGCCTGAAGCCATCTGCTGTGACATACAATACCCTCATAGACACATATGTCACAGCTGGCCAGCTTGCACAGGCTAGACAGACGTGTGCAGATGCCCAAGCTGCAGGTATGGCACCCTTTCAAGTCTTTTTGTGCGTCAAACACACAGTTTCTGCACTGTGACATTGCAGTGGTCTGCAGCTGCCTGCATATGCCAGGTCTTGGACATGTTTATGCTGGTGCATTTACCTTCAAGGTGGTACGGCATAACTTTGCTGTACATGCTTCTTGATAGTATTTCACAAGGAATGTTGGCATGCTTGCAACGTTTGTTGAAGCATACTTTGGTAGCAAAGCTTAGCAGTGTTACATGACTTTACAGGTGTGGCTCTGGATGTTTGGAGTTACAGTGGTCTCATAAAAGGGTTTGTTCAGAACAATGAACTGCGAGCTGCCCTGGAAGTTTTGCAAGAAATGAAGGAGGCCAATAATATCACCCCAAACGAGGTATGTCTGTGACCGTGTGCTATGTCTGGCATTGTATTGCCCTCCTGTTCAAGTGGTCTGACTCGGCACAACACACAGAAGGTTCAGGCTCAGTTAGGACAAGGCAAAGTTGTGGGTACACTGCAGCGAATTGCAGCACAATTCCACATGATACTCTCTCTTGTCCTATCCATCATATTATACTGTGTCACAGCATTTGTGCTGTGTGCTGACTTCTTGTCATGCATGCCACACGCATCCCCGCACGTACCTAGCTCATTATGAGCTGGAGAGCAAATATATCATTATTCTTTTAATTATGTTACAGGTGACATACTCAACACTGATTGATGGATGTGTGAGGGCGGGGTCCATCGACACTGGCAAGGAGCTGCTGAGTGAGATGGTTGCCGGAGGCGTGAAGCCCAATGCTGTCACGTATAACACGCTGATAAGAGCCTATGCCATGGATGACAAGGTAGACATGCAGGTGTGCTCTTGCATTGCAACTGAATGAGAGCCTCATTACCAAAGGGCTGCAGATTGTGGTTATGCTCCTTATGTGTAGCAGTGCACAAGTGCCATACTGCAGCAGTCTTTCTCACACGATTGGCTGAAAGAAGCTGGGCATGGCATCTAACTGTACGGCTGATCAAAGTTGGACGAGGCCTGATTTTTCGACAAATGCTGAATTGGCTGCAGCCAGCATTGCAGCTAGCATTTGCTTTGCAAGGATGCTGCCACTGCATGACATATGCAGCAGGCTTGTGGGTATCTTGATAGGTGTCTTGACAGGCCTACTGCAATGAGGAACCAACTGGGCAACAGCAGTTGAGTATCACAAATGGTGTCGTGACATGCCGATGATGTGCAGGACGCTTTTGGCATGTTGAACGAGATGGGCAAGGCAGGTGTGGTGCCCACAGTAGACACCTTCAACACCCTCATGGACGCCTGCATTCGCCGCGTCGACCCTCCAGCCGTGCTCAGGCTGTTTCGTCAGATGGTGCAATCAGGTGCGCTTTTCGCTTGTGTATGAGACTGTTCATTGCACCCTTCTCCATGCATCTGCTTTTGCACAAGCAGACAGACTGCAGTCGTGAGTGCATTGGACTGTTATGCAGATGAGATATGGATGCAAGCATTGCCAGAGTACGTTATTCTTTTCAGCACAATTCCCTTGTAGCCACTCTGTGGTCATGTCTTACCTGCCTTACTCTGTTTATGGACTACCAGCAGCATGTGCTGCATGCAAGCTTGCTGTCATTCAAGCTTTTGCTGTCATGCAAGCTTGCTGTCATGCGCAATGTGCTTATGTCAACACCATCAACACACCAGCATAGACAGCCCACGCTGAGTACACCTTATCTTGCACAACCCAGATGCACCCTGTAACAGACCCAGTTTCTGCAGTGAGCCTTTGGCATTGACTCTGCCCATGCTTCATGCAGGGTACAGCCCAGACGCAGTATCTTACACAACCCTCATCACAGCCCTTAGCTGGCTGGGCCGCAGCGCAGATGCTCTGGAAGCTTTCAAAGAGCTGGATGCCAGCCCCAGCGCTCAAGTGGACCTCTACGCCTACAACGCAGTCATCAGTGCGTTGTCTGTGGCTGGTCGCATGACTGATGCCAGGAGCTACTTGCAGCGGGCAGCTCAGCTGGCTCAGGACCAGGCTGCTCCTGCTCCTGTTGAAGCCTTTGGCGCCATCATCAAGGTATGCTACAGTAAGACAAAGCATGCATTGGCATTTTGTGTTTCATGGAATGTAGAGCACACCAGCAAGCTGCCATCATCAAGGTGTGGTACAGTGAGATACAGTGAGACAAAGCATGCGCTGGCATTCTATGTTTTGTGAAATGTAAAGCATGCACGCAAGCTGGTTTGCCACCTGCAAAGCAGATTGTGGTATTTGTATGCATGCATACTGTGGTGGTATGTCAGCAATGGCTTGCTCACGAGTATCCAGCCTTGCTTGCCTGCTGCTGCTCTGCCTAGCAGTTTGTGGACACAAATGTGTCTCAGATGTGATCACATGCAGGATGTTTGTATCTATGTGGCACTTGGGCACACTTGATTGCAGTAAGAGCGGTCATGTTCAATTGCAATATGTGCTTCTCTTTGTGATGTGCAATTGGATCATGAGCGCTGTCTGTGCAACAAGCTCCTGAATGCCATGTAAACCTACACAGTCTGGTTTGTCCCCAAGGAATTCTGCCTGGCAGCAGCAGGTGTTTGTCCAGAGCACAGTCCCAACAATGTGTTCTGTGCTGAGAGATTAGAGAATACAATGCTTTAGCCAGCCAGCAAGTCAAATCACAAAACAACAAACCAAAACAAAACTGCTGTGCAGGGCTATGCACGCCTGAACCAGGCTGAAGCAGCACTTGATGTGATGCGAGATTTCTGGCAGCAAGGCGGAGAGCCTGACGACAGCATGTTTGAGGTGCTGGTCACGCTGTGTGTGCGCACTGGGGAATTTCGCAAAGCCCTACAGGTCGTTCATGCCATGGACAAGCTTGGCAGGCCTGCTGACAAGATGCGCATCAAAAAGGTTTTGGAAGAGTTCTACAGGTATTGAAACCAAGCTCAGCATTGTTATTTGCATACATGCACATGTACGTGCTCGTGTAGCAACTTGTAGCACAGATTGCTTAATGTGTGGAGGTCAACATTTGGTTGCATCCCTCAAAGGTCAAGTTGAACACAAGCATGGATCTTCAGGCGGAAAAGGTCTTGACACCTATGTACTACTGCACTGTAAGGTGTAGCTACTTCATGCATCCCCATAGCAAAGTCTGCAGCATTGTATCATTGCACTGTGCTGCCTGACTTGTCTAGGAGTTTGCCTGATGTGTGCATGCATTTGTATGTGTCCTATGCATGCAGTACAAGGTTCCCTGCCATGTCACCTGCTTGTGTTGAGTCTAGGCGGCAAGAGAAGCTCAAGAGGCCAAGACGCACTTTTGACAAGCCAGTGAACGAGGGTCTGGAGCGTTTCAAGTTCTGGCTGGGCTTGCCAAATCAGTACTATCAGGATGATTGGCAATCACGCGGCGAGTGAACTGTGTATTGTGATGTATGTGCGTCACGTTCACAATTTCAGTTGGGACACAGGGTTTTGATGAGAAGACTATGTCAATCATGTGATGATTGTAATGTAGCACACATGTGCAGTGATGCTCTTGTTGTCAAGGGAAGCTTGTGGCAATTGTTGCTGGGACAAGTTCACAGTATTTAGGAGCACTTTTGCACCACACAATCATTGCTTGATCATTCTTTGTAGTATGCAGCTGTTTCATTTGAGTTAGACTGCACTCAATCGCTTCTGAAGCGTTTAGTGGGTGACTGTTCCCACTTTGCCCAATGAGCAGGCTCGTACTTGCATGCTAAACGGTCTTGGCAGTGCTGTAGCGGTTTAGTCGACATCTTGCAAGGTTACGGTATGTTCATCTCAACTCACCCCCTGAAATTGCTGTGTGAAATATATTTAGCAACGTAGTCAGCTGAACATGAATGAAGTAGAGATTGCTTTGAGTCTCAGAGCAAAACTGTTGAAGCGCAATGTCTCATAGAACGGCAGCAATTGAAGCAGATATGAAGGTTTATGCAACATCGCTGTGCTTGTTTGGTTCATAACATGTCAGCCGTCACCTGCCATTCAACGAATATTGCGTTGTACATTGTGGCTTTGTATCAAACTCCCGCTGCCTTTTTGCATTGCCAGACTTTACTGAACTGCATTGCCACGCTGAGTGACAGCTTGATTCCATGCTGCGCAATGAATCCAGCAAGAAGAAGTACAAGAAGGTCTGGGGTGGCCCTCAATGCCACCCAAACCGCAGAGTAATTGTGCATGTGGTCACTGAACACAGACCATACACAGCTTACCATGTGATACACAAAACTCTGGCGTTTTTAGCCTTCTTACTCAACACACACCACACTTTTGTCTGTTGTACATAATGTCTGGCACTTGCAATTTGCATGATTGACTGATTGAGTCCTGCAATCTCCAAAAGAAGCTGTGTTTCGGGACACATCCTGCACAAGACTTGGTCGAGGTCTGACAAACGCTGACTTGTGACACAATATCAATACTGTTGTCAAGCAACCTGCTGCTACACTAAACTGAGAGGTCCCTGCTATCACTGTTGCCTTGCTTGGTTGGCAGCATCAATATCTTATCCTGTCTTCTTCTCCATCTGGGTCGTATACATCTTACCCACAGCTTCCATGCAACATATGCCACAAGTGCTACTGGCGTCAATATCTGCCACCATTTCTCTAGATCTAACACTGGGTTGTACACTAGAATCTCCCATACCCTGACCAGGATGATCCACCACTGCGCTTCATACATTGATCCCCCATTCAGGTACAGTTTTGGGTATACCTGCAATGTACACAAGGTGGGCAAATCAACAACATGAACCCATTCAGGTACAGGTTTAGGTATCTCTGTAATGTGCAGAAGGTGGGCAACTCAATATCACAACATGCAACACAGCTGGTGTTGCTTGCCAGAACAAGTCTGTGTGCACTCAAACCATGATGTGAGCAGCCACTGCTGGTGTGAATTACTACAATGTGGACTACCATTCGTATTAGGGTAGTGCACATTTATTCCTTGCATTTTGCTGTAGTTGTTACTGTTGCTGAACGAGCATAAACCAACAATTCAACAGTCAACCAATCTCAGCACAACAGCTGCCGTGTGACCATGCAATACCAGCTCAATGTGTTCCAGTGAATTGTGCCGCAGTCTCACTCTCTTGCCAACTGGGACAACTGTGGCAATGGCTGAAAAGCAGTAACAGTAACAGCAACAAAAGCAGTAACAGGGGCTTGCCTGCAAGAAGAGGAACACGATCCAGCCAAGAGACTCCAGAATGCTGAACTTGATGACAAACCTAAACATGAGGATGTCCACCAGCAGCAGCAGCACCAGCCCATTGTACAGCTTGTCATTGTAGTCATGCTTGAAACGGGTGTGCTCCCTTTTCCAGGCTTTCTGAAGCCTCTCACTCTACAGAAACAGCAAGGAACAAGGGCAAATCAGCAGGCCATGATACCCACGACAGAGAAGACAGAGAAGAGAAGAAAAGAAAAGACTACATGTTTTGGGGTCAACTGGATGAGAAGCCCAGTATGACACCGGGCTGCCCAGGCCCCTGGCACCCATGGCTTGAGCATGTTCAGATTTTTTGTCGGGCCACAGTCATGAGGTGTGACACAAAGACAGACGTGTGAAAAGGTGAGCCAGTGTGGAACAGGCAAGCCAGCAGGCAAGGAACAGTTGGTCAAGGACCAGAAGAGCCGGTCAAAGAGCCGGTCAAAGAGCTAGTCATAGAACCTGTCGAAGAGCCAGTCAAGGAGCCTGTTGAAGAAGTACAACAGCATATTCAATGCAAGCTGATGGAATATGAGCAGCCAAGAACGCTGTCAGTCTCAGAGTGAGTCTAAGACATGGCCAGCATCTGCAATTGCACAACAAAGCTAGCAGCTGTAAAAGCAAAGGGGTGTCTGCAAACAAGACAACACACTTGACAATTCCTGAGCCAAAAGTAATCCTGTTCGGCACAAATAGAGGCAGATGTATGTTTGCCAAGGGGAGACATGTGTGTACCAGCTGATGTGAGCATGCAGGCACAGCATGTGAGAAAGACACAGTTGCTGGCAATGCTGCTGCAACACAGGCAGAGAGAGCTGTGTAGTCTCACCTTGCTGACTTAACACAATTGACAGGCAAACACAACAGACAGGCAAACACGATAGACCGGCAAACACGATGGATAGGCAATACAACTGTTGGGCAATGATAAGGCTTGATGGGGTATCTGTCCGGTCCTATGCACGCCAGGTTAACGGCAATGCAACTGATAGGCAATGATGAGGCTTGATGGCTGTACCTGTCCAGTGTGTGCTGGTCCTATGCAGACCAGATCAAAGGCAGCCTGGCAGTGTGAGAAGCGGTCCTCAAAACGACCGGTGGAAGGCAGCCTCACTAGCTGCTCCTTTTCCAGGGAATCCTCGCACTCTGTCTCGGCCTTCTCACACCGCTTGTTTGACTCCAAAGTGTTGGCAGTCTGCCGACCTCTGCATGGAATCTTTTTTTAACAAAGTAGTTTTTATCTTTTCTGTTAGAAATTCTTTTTATTGACTCATCCCCTTGAGAGAAATTCTGCCGGTTGCTAGCTTTTCTACTGTTTGGGAGACTGCGCATGGTGTTGCCCTTGTCCACTTGTGATGAGCCCATGAAACAGAAATAGTGATGCATGTGTGTGTCGTTGTCAGTCATGAACTGATCAGCGTGCAACAGCTTTGGTGGTGCTGCAAAATGAGGCGTAAGTGGTCCCTGCCAAGGCAACCTGGCTGTGTCTGCGTTTGCAAGCGCCTGTCGCACAATGCAGCCTCTGCAGTTCATTGACCACTGTCTGATGGAAGAAAAGATGAGATTGTGACACACAGCAATAAGTACCAACAGCACGTTTGCCTTGCTGTTTTGATTCAGTGAGCCTGGTCATTGCCCAACCTGTACATTCTCACCCACTGAAGATGGTCCCAGGTCACAGCGTCAACAACACCGTTGCATAATGTGAAAGCTGCCTTGGATCAGATGCACCTCACACAGATCAGATCAGGTCAGATCAGGTGTTGTCAGATCAAGCAAAGGTGGAGACAGAGCACTCACAAGAACTCCTTGTCCAGCGACGCTTGCAGCATGTCTTGAAGGGACCCCAACCCAGTAGTCAAGTCATTACCAAACTTCTCAGCCTGAAACTTCTTCCTGGCAGCTGCTGAGGCAGTCTCATGGTGTGCTGCTAGGGCTGCATCGCTGACTGGTAGGGCCAGGGACTCGAGCTGCGCAATGTAGCTATCGCGCACCCTGAAAAGCAACGCATGGGCTTCTCAGTTGTAGTAACGTGCTTGGTAAGGCTTGCAAGTTGAAGACAATGGGCTCCCATCATGACTAATGCCACTTAGTCAATGCCAAAGCATGACCTGTGTGCCATGGACGCCGTATTTGTGCTGTCTTAACAAAATCTGTGGACAACAAGCACAACACTTCACATGCTGTGGCACTGAGCTGTTCTGTTGAGTTCAGGTAGTGCAGGCAGATTGGTGAGCAGGTTG
>JAABUP010006867.1_pt1 | contig 15776 bp, 17 predicted proteins | sample 5559201 | NCBI WGS metagenome assembly JAABUP01 (sample SAMN10711887, study PRJNA513373) | rock metagenome | isolation source: Antarctica rocks | place: Antarctica
GTGGGTGCGGCCGGGGAAGGAGGGGAGGGGGTAGACGGTTAGGGCGGAGAGGAGGGGCTGGTTGGTTGTGAGGTGGGTGGAGAGGGAGGTGAGGGAGTGAGCGAGGATGGTGGTTAGGGAGGTCAGGGAGGACCTGTTGCGTGGGGGGGCGTTGTTAGTTTGGTTTGTTGGGGGTGGGGGTGAGGGGGAAGGGGTTATACCATGATGGGAGGGGATCGGATTGTAGGAGACTTTGTTGGAGGGAGGCGAGGGAGTTTGTGAGTTGGGAGAGGCGTTGGCGGGTTTGTTCGAGCGTTTTGATGTCAGTGGGGGTGAGGGTTGTCATGAATGTGGTGGTGTATGTGGGTTGTGGTTGAGAGGATGAAAGGCGTCGGGTAAGGAAGTCTACGTAGGGTGTGATTGTGATTGGTCCATGTTTAAATCTACTGATCATTCGAACATGGATATGGACGAGCCGTCTACGCGATATATCACTATATAGATAACGCAGGGCCGGAGCTGTGTTGAACTCGTATTTCATTTGATCCTATTGCTGTTGCCCACCCTTCATTGTCGACTGACTAACCACTTGCGCATAAAGTACAAGCAAGTGTTACAGAAAAATCCAAAAGCATGCAGTCTTCACAATTTCATACCCAGCGCTTTGTGCACCCTCAATGCCTGCCTTATGCTCAGATCCAGCATAATCTCCTCGCTGCCACCAGGGATAGCATAAGCTCGGACATCTCTGTAGAGTCTCTCAACCTGTCGAAACGAACTCTTAGTACGTGATAAAAGCTTCCATCAACTGATAGGAGAACGTACCTTTGCACCCTGACCGCCACGGCTGTAACTCAATCCTCCAAATATCTGACTAGCCTCCCTTGCACAAAATTCAAACGTAATGGTCGACTGTGCCTTCAAGCTTGCGATTGCGCCTCCAAGTTTCAACATTGCTTCGGTATCGCTCATCATTTGGCACTGGTAGATGACACTCTCCAGCCAGTTGTACGAAGCTTCGATTTGGCGAGCCATGTGTGCTAGCTTTAAACGGATGACAGGGTGATCGATGAGCTTCTTGCCAAAAGTACGGCGCTTGTGCGCGTACTTGACGGATTCTTCGTAACAGACCCGAGAAAAGCGGATACATTGGATGATGATGCCAATGCGTTCATGGTTGAAGTTGGTCATGATGACTGGCGAGGAAATCAGTATACGCTCCTTTAGTAGTCGCAATAGTGGCTTGTCACAGTACCTTTGAAACCTTGGTTCTCCTTGCCAATCAAATTTCCAACGGGAACCTTGACGTCTTCAAAAGTTATGTATGTGGTTCCACTTGACCAGACGCCTTGGCAGTCCATTCTTCTCGTGCTGACACCACCATGCTCACGCTCGATGAGAAGACATGAAACCCCGTTCATACCCTCACCACCTGTCCGTACGGCAGTCGTAAAGTAATCACTCCAGATGCCGTTCGTAATCCATTTCTTCTCACCATTGACAATGTAGTGCTTTCCATCTTCAGAGAGCTTGGCTTCACAGGTTAGATTGGCGACATCACTGCCGGCATCGGGCTCGGTGATAGCGAGACATATTCTCTTGTCTCCGTTGAGAATACCTGGTAATATCCTATCCACCAAAGGCTTCTTCCCGAACTTCACCAAAGGGGGGCAGCCGATACCGAATCCTCCGAGCAGGTTCCAGACCAAACCACCGCTTCCAGCTCTCGAGATCTCGTCTGTCGTAAGTAATTCATGGAAAAGATCCCACTTCTCCGGCTGTACACTCTTAACTCTGTGGTCGGTGAGGTGGGTTGGGTACTTGTGAAGCCCCATGAGGCCGGCGAGGTAACCGCGCTCACCCATCTGCTTGTATATCGTGTCGGGCACTTTCTTCGCCTCTTCCCACTCACTGACATTGGGCTCAATCTCAGAGTCTACCCATTGACGCACCTCATCACGTAGCGCTGCGTGGGTCTCATTGAAGTAGGGTGAGTGGTGCTAGGAACGGTCTGTCAGTCCTGTAAGACGCACCATAGAACCACTTACGCCCTGGTACCACGACGGATCCGCATAGGGTATCATGTCTCCGTAAGAATCCATCGTCTCAGCCGCCTCATGAACTTCTTTGCCTGGCATAGGTGCTACAGTTCCAGACTCAGCCTTGGGCTTAACGATCTCCTTCTCTTTCTCCGGCGCTGGTGGCGGAGTGGCTGGAGGCGTGGGAGGTGCAGCAGCTTGCTTTTTGCTGTCCAACGACCCGACTTGCAGCTGGCCCTTGAATTTCTTGAGAATACCTTCGTTGTGATACTTCCAGAATTGCTTTGAGGCATCCTTGCCGCCGACTCGTTGAAGGACTGGGAACATGTCAATCGATGCTTATTCTATTATGTGGTCCAGTCATGAGCTTACTCTTTTGCCCACCTAGTAACCGTCAGCTCAAAACCTAGAATCAAACAATCTGGGAGATACTGTACTTACCGGGATGTTCGGTCTGGAACTGAGTCAAATCATACACATCCTCATCAACGATGACCCATAAGTCATCCGGTTTTTTGTGGGCGGCAACATCGCTGGCAGCGAAGGTCTTAGACATGATGATAACCGCCAAGCAGAACTCCAAGGAACTATAATGTAAGTTATATTAAAGGAAAGAAGGTGAACCAGGAGAAGTGTTGTAAGTAGGCGGGAAGTAGTATTTGAAGGAAGACAAAGCGAGATTCACATGTAAGACCTGTATAACAATCTCCGGTGTCCACACAACTGGGTAGTGTATGGGGGGCTTTCCACGGGTCACACCTCGAATGCTATCCTGTCCAGCTGGTACTCAGCATGATGCTATTGGTTCGAGGGCGCCGATTCCCACTCCGTACCACTTGCGGCCGTTCTCTCCACGTCTGGAATTCGATTGTGCCTCGGCTGAGCGGAGAGCTCCGCCGGAACATGTCCCTCGGCCATAGGTACCTTAGGTAGCCTTGCCATAATAAGTGGCATACTTGACTACATACAGGTACCTTAACCTACCTGTTCTTAAAACTACTAGCAACAACTCAGATGTACTGTACTGTAACATGTGGACGTTGACTCCAGGTGCGAATCATGTTTGGTTACTATTTTCCACTTGCGTGTAAAGTATCTTGTCTTCACCTACTTGAAAGCATACCTAGAGCATTGTGCGGTAAACCAAAAAGTGCATCTGACCCCCCGTACGGAAATAGAAGACAAGAAGTCTCAATAGAAATGGCGATTATTTTAGCGGCTCTCTGGCGTGTGGCATGACTGCGACCGCGATTCCGAACCGCATTCCGTTAGCAATATGGATTTTGATGGATTTTGAAGAATCTTAGACTACCTATTACTTTATTCACTAACATCAATAGTCTAGCAAGCTCGTTTGCCTGTACATAAGCCTATGTGCAAACGCCTCCTACTCCATCTCATACCTAGGCCAACCTCGAGAAGATGACAGCTGAAGTACAAGTGATCAAGGCCTCAGACATCAAGACTAGCACTGGCCAGACTGAGGGCATGGTCCGCCAAGGTGCCATTGTTGACAAGTCAGACAAAATCTGCGCCTCGAGTACGCTCTACCACCTGATAGCTTCATGATCTAGAATAGCTCAAGGCATGGCCAGTCATGATCGCAAAGCCCCACTCATCGTCAGCCATCCATCACCACGGCGATCAAGATACGATCGTGTATGCGGTTTGTGGTCGAGGAGTTGTTGTTTCAGAGGGTGGGAAAAGGCGCCAGATCTTGGAAGCCGGGGATTTTGTTCTCATACCTGCACATGCGGAGCATCAGGAGGAAAACGATGGAGATGAAGAGGTGACGTGGGTTATCACGAGAAGTGGTCGGACACCGGTGGTTCTGAACCTGACAGGATGGGGCTCTAGCTAGAGGACTTGGGTATAGGCATGGCGAGGCTTGCTTTACGAGCACTTTTATAGTGCTGTGCTTCTCAAAGTCGCCCAAGGTGGTCCACAGCCCCAATTGTGCAGGCGTTTGGCATTCTCTCTTTTGATATAGCTATGCGAGCCATAGGTGTCCAAGGTAGCGAAAGTCGAACCCGCGTGGTGTACTTTAAGTTTACTGACCCCTAGCGTTGATGCCTAAAAATGCGGTCATCCATAGCTGGTAAGATTCCGAACCTCTTAGCACTTCATTGACCAGGGCTATGTTCTGGACATCGTCCAACGACCCATCGCTCCCACATCTTCCGTTGCTGATAATTCACAAAAAGTCCATTATCTCCCAAGTCCTCAGCTGTTGCAGGGTAAGAACTGCGAGAACACGTACAGAACGGTAGTGACGCTGGCGTATCAGGCGATAAGGCGATGTCATCGGCCTCTGGGCCATGATCAGTGTCTGCCTCGCTTCGTTCGTCCGAATCCTCGTCTTCACTTGCGGTGTCTGTGCCTTGAACACTCCAATGCGTTGCAAAATCGTCTTCGTCGTCGCTGTCACTAGCACCAGCTGGTGGATCATCAGGAACCTCCATACTGTTGGCCCACAGTTCGTCGAAATGCTTCGAGTAATCTACTCGTCGTAGACTGACCCAATCCAGTAGGTCCATTTCTACGCGAAGCATCGCAAGGACGTCTTTCCACATACTCCCTTCTTTTAGCTGTACATCGCGTAGGCGAAGACCCCTTAACGTTTTGCTATGGCGTCTTGCCAGATTGATAATCTCATCCGCCTCAAGACGCCAGGCCTGAATACCAAAGGCGCGCAGTTTTTCCCATTGTACATTATGGAATACATCTTCTAATCTTAAGTTCAGAGGTGAATGCGAAGGAAATCCGATATGCACTGCCTGTAAATTCCGAGCTGCGGAGAAAACCGTCCTGAATAAGTCTGAAAGCTCAGTCATCTTCTCATCTAGACCCACTCCGTCATCAAAATGAAGCTCTAGGCAGGTAAGGCGCGATGCAAGAAAGGAGACATTTGGTGGTATGCTTTTCTTCATGATAAGCGCGCTTTGTGGATTCATCATAGGCCCAGAGAAGCGACTAAAAGGCGATCGAGCATGTACAAGAGCCTCTCCAACTGTTTTAGTAGCGTGGATACAGGCAGGTGTCCATTTTAACTCGACTAATGATGTTCCGGCGGCTTCACTCTCTTGCAGAAAATCAAGGAGATGCCTGTCCGCTTCGTCCTGTAGCCTGAGAATTTGTACGTGTTGCAACGATGTGAAGGCGGACATCGCCTTCTTAAGCACGCGCACATCTTCTCCGGAGCGAACAATATTCCTTTGGTCCTCGGCTTTGGTTTTAAAATACGATGCGTCTAGACTCTGTAAGTCACCGTTGGCAGAATGCAATATGTCTTCGATCCTGCCCCTGCCTTCATCCTCGTCAGCCTGGAGCTGCCAAGCGCACTATAAAGCTCACCATACCCTCACCATAGAAAAATGGAACGAGATAACTGAATTTCCTCGTATGTTTTGCTAGATATCCCTTGCTACATATTCTATCCAAGCGCCGAAAGCCGCTGCGAGAGAACCTCGTAGCAATCTTTGTGAACTGATATGGCACAGCTAGTTCGGCAAATCTCTGACACACCAGTCTGAAGTTTCCGATGTCCTGCGCTCGCGAAGGCAATGGAGGACTTGGGAGTCGAAAGCTCTCGACTGACAGATAAGCCCGACGGTCGATATTCACAGATCTCTCGGGATCGGCCTCAATATGATCGAGGATATCCTTCAGCAACTCGTTTGAAAGCTTCTGGATAGCGGCAGTACTCGACATCATTCAATCAGTGACAAACGTAGCTTGTTTGACCGACGCACGTAATGGAACTTGGGTCCAAGAGCCAAACTACATTCTTGATTAATCTCGCAAAGTCTTGACAGAGGGAACGTTCTTCCAGTGCTGAGAGTAAAACAAGGAAAGGAAGGAAAAGGTGTCAGACGACGTCTTGCCAGCGCACTTCGGTTCAGGCACGGGAACACTTCTGAACCAGAGAAGACGCACAGCAACAGATGTAGCAGCACGGCGCTACATAACGATTAGGCCGTCGAGTAGGAAGAACAGAAGCGAGCTGTGCATCGAAGCCAATAAACAATCCGCAGCCAATTGAGGCTCGTGCTCACCCTCCATGAAGGAGGAAAAGTCACATGATTGATTCTTCACCGTCGGAAGGGCGGTCCCGCTGCCAACCGGCACACTATTGTGACATGTTAAGGGCCAGGAGCTCTTCGAGTGGTGGATGGCCCCGGTCTGGTAGGAAAGGAAGCCACACGAGCGAATCCGCAGGGCATAGACGGGAACAAGCGTCAGAAGGTGCAGGTCAAGACCGTAAACCTGCATCAACGATGCCACTACCTTTGGCGTTTCGCTCTTCGGTCCCAAGAGCAAGGCATGTCCTCGCGACCAGATACAGCTAATGGGACTGGCTAAATATATAGAGTTACATACAAGATCCTGTATCGTAGTACTCCGTACGGAATACGCTATTGTGTGGACCGAGTGAAATGGGCCCAGTCAAAGTGGTAGGCAGTGATTGGCTCCCGCCTTCATGGCGACAAGAGTCTAACCCAGGAAAAACTAGGCCATCTCGCCGGCGCTTGCATTGCTAGCATGTATAGACGACGACACATCATCTCCTGAGCTGGGCACTCATCCAGGTGCTTCTGACCGTCAGTAATCATTCTAATATCCGAGACGCCATACGCGAGAGACACCCTTTCAATAGACGAGATGTCGCAAGAGAGATACATGGGTTTGAGGTATTATCTAGATAGGGCCGACTCTGCCAATGGCCGCTGCATGGTGCATACCGACTGCATTATATCCACACTGCTGCAGCATCCGATGGGCGCCAACGCTCCATCTGGAACTGGTAGGTCACACAAGCTCTTCTAGGGAGCCACGATATCCTAGCAGTGTGTTTATAACACACTTGACCGATTTCCACTGTACATTCCCTCCCCAACTTGATATGTTATTGATTCACTAGATGGACTCTGACCAACGAGTACCTCAAGAATCTTAGACTCTTAACAATATTTGTCCGGCATACTGGTACTTTAAGCACTTGACACAATCTAGCTATGGATGATTTAGTACTTTAAGGTGAAGGCTTTGACTCGTGATAGGTCCTAGTCGTCTCGATATGTTGTTGCGGCGGAATGGAGATAATGCAGTCTCCGGCGGATCTCTGTACTACTGATTTTGTTGAGAAAGGCATCTTCATCGTTTGATTTCACATCATCCTTTTCTTCAGCGTCGAGCACGTCGACTTCGAAAACTTCCAAATCCGACCATCCTTTATCTTTACGTTTGTCATTCACAGCTTTTCCACCGGCCCTGGTTTCGCCAGAGACGACCAAGGCAGATATTTTCTGATCCGTAATAGTTGGCCCGAAAGCATCAAACAACTCAACGTATTTAATGGTCAAACCGGACTTCAACTCATCTTGGACTGCTTTGCCAAGAGTGTTCGAATCTGAGAGATCCTTAGTAGATGTTACAACCTGAGCCTGCGAGTTCAATTGAAGAAGCGCCAGGAGGAATTGCCTCACACAGGCTTGCCGCTGGTCCCAGCTCTGCAATACTTCGGTAAATTGCTTCTTCTTCAGGAGCTCGTCACCCGTAATCCCGATCGTGAGCGTTCTATTCTGTGGGATCCCAGATCTAGTAGCTGGTTCTAGCACAAGTGTAGTCATCGTCAATAGAAGCTTATGGCCCGTATGTAAATGATCAAAAGTTCCTCCAACGGCAACGGAGTAGTGGCGCTTTGATGAGGTTTGGGGTGTACAAATGCTTTGTGGCCAAGATTGATCGGACACCTCCACATCTGAGCCGCTCTGCAACCTTTCAATGGCTATACTTCGCCGCATATCACCTAGTGGAGACTTTTGAAGCCGCTGGAAGACGCCGAGCAAAACATTTCCGCCCTCACTATCGATCACGCACAGGCGTTGCCATTGTCGCTGGCATTGTGCCAGAGCTTGTAAGCTTAGAATTGGTCCCTCGAATAGGTAAGTATCTCCTGGGACTTCGACCTGCCCTACCCTGTTCTCGGCGTTTATATCGAGGAGGAGGATGCGAGCGTCAACATCGTTCTCATACTGGACGTCTATTGATTCTTCTGTGCAAATAATACAGATTAATTTGTACATTTGTCCGAGAAGAGTTTGTAGGTTTGCATATTGAAATGTTCTAGGGATATGCGGATCATTGGGTAAATTAGGACGAGCTATAGCAATGTCCAACAGTGTGACAGTAGAAAAGGCACGAGAGGTATTTGAAGCTTTCCGTAAGGCTTGAGTTAGAGGTGGGCCGTACACGGCCCTTAACGTCTTGAGTGAAATGTCTGATGGAGAAGACGGAAGGAGGACTAGCCAAAGCGGCGAATGAGCCTCTGCGCCAGCCATAGGATAGTTGATAAAGATAACCCCTCCTACTACAAGCATACAAAGATGGCCTTTGAAGACTACTTTGAGTGTCAGTGATCGTGCCGATGATTACTGTAAATGGATAATAGATGGTGGTAAGTGAGAGCGAGACTGACTGCCTCACGCGCTTACGGTTGTCGGTAGCGCAGCCCTACAGACACATCGAGGCATCCGAGGCCAAAAGGACTGTAGGCAAATCCTCGAGTTTAGAGCTAGAGCTAGCAATTCATGCAGTGTTGAATCAAGCTGGCTCTCTCAACATTGAAATGCCTTACCAGGGCCATCACCATATCTCACAACAGGACCATACCGTAAGCCAGTCAGGCGACGCTCGTGGGCTGGATCAGGACACACAAGCATTGGGCTTAGGAGAAAGGGTGGGATCAAGTCAGCGAGGATCAAGACCGTCATCGATCTCAGCAGCTGGTGATACTTACTTCTTTCCGAGCGGAGACGTTCAAAGAGTGAGTACGGGGAGCCAGACAGCCCAAGCTGTTGGCATGGGCTCGCCATCAGCTCCCGTATCGGCCATACCGAATCCGTCCCAGGCCTTTGAGACACCAAGACGGACGCAGACGTCTGCTCGCCAACCAGAAGAACTACATATACCACCGTCTTACAATGCGATGAGCCAGCAGAGCCCAGGTGACCTTTCGCGGCATCACTCCCATAACTTGTCCCAAGAAGTAGCAAGTGGAACAGCACCAGGTATCCACGTTCAGAAAGCCACACCACAAGGATCTCACTATTCCAATGCTTCTACGGGGATGTCTCTGCCTGGGGCTCTCCAGTCAGGAAGACCTGGCCCCTTGTCATCGACTACGGCGCCCTCAAGTATACCCACATTGCCCCAAGCCTCGACTCACGCCCAGCAATATCCAAATAGTTCGCGATCGTCTCTGGCTAACCACTTGCATACATATTCAAGATCAAGCCCTACCGGAATCGAGCAACAGAAGTACGTTCCGTATGCTAATACTCCAGAGAATTCCAAGTTCGCGTCACCTCCAAATCAGAGATACACGTCCTCCCACACACCACAAGCGGGTGCATCATATTCACCACTAGGTTTGGCAGACATCAGACCTCTCGGTGAACCCGGCTTACCAGATGGTCCTACGAGCGCGAATCCGTATTCTAACGATGGCATTAATTCTGTGCCGACAAATAGCAATTACCTTGCTCCTTGGGCGGTTTACGCTTTTGATTGGTGTAAGTGGCCTGTACAGCAACAGAGCCTTGGTGATGCTGCAGGAAAAATGGCCATCGGCAGCTATGTGGAAGATGGACATAATTTCGTAAGCAGGAATTGCTGTTAAGAGCTGATTTGAGTAGAGTCCTAACTCTAGCAACAGATTCAAATTCTTGATACACAAGTTACACCAGAGCCTGACCTTAATCAAACCTCTGATGCTCCTCAGTATGGTCTTGAATTCGTCAAGACTGCCGAAGCCACACACTCCTACCCCGTAACGCGCATCTTATGGGAGCCCGCCTCTTCACAAAAACAATCTACCGATCTGCTCGCTACATCTGGAGATCATCTACGTTTATGGTCTCTACCATCCCAATCGTCCTACAATTCAGGCAATTCTATTACCCGCTCTTCGAATAATGCTCAGCCACCACCCCAAAAACTTACACCACTCGCCCTTCTTTCAAACTCAAAATCCCCCGAGCATACTGCACCACTTACCTCTCTAGATTGGAACAATTTATCTCCAAGCTTGATCATCACATCTAGCATCGACACGACATGTACGATATGGGACATCCCCACTTTGACAGCCAAAACGCAGCTGATAGCGCATGATAAAGAGGTTTTTGACGTGCGATTTTGCGCCAACAGTGTTGACGTCTTCGTGAGCTGTGGCGCTGATGGCAGTGTACGAATGTTTGATCTTAGAAGCCTGGAGCATAGTACAATAATTTACGAACCATCCGAAAAGAACGAAAAATGTATATATGCCCCTTCGTTCTATGGTAATCTCTTGTCTGACGTATCTTCCATTAGCATCAAGTCCCGGGAACATGAGTCCGACGACCGCACAGCAGACCATGTCTTACGCTCCCCCACTTTTGAGATTAGCTGGTGAGTTTCTTACACAGGCGTTAAAGATGGGAATCTCGAAATCTGGACTTATGATATCTAGCTTCACCACACGATGCCCATCTTCTTGCTACGTTCTCACAGGATTCCAACAGCATACGGATCCTTGATGTTCGGCAACCTGGCCAGGCCCTACTGGAGCTACGGGGACATGCCGCCGCAATCAATTGCATAGAATGGTCTCCATCTCGAAGAGGGATGTTAGCGTCCGGTGGTGACGATTCTCTTGTATTGATCTGGGATCTTTTGAACCAAGGGAATGCATTAACAATTCCTGGGACCAATGGGGCGCAACCTTCACATACCGGCTCAGGTGCAGAAAACTCACGCGGCCCAGCCGCAAGCTGGCAATGTGATTATGAGGTCGGGAACTTAAGCTGGGCACCACAGAGCGGTTTAACTAGCCAAGGCAGTGATTGGCTTGGGGTAAGTGGAGGTAGAGGCGTCTGGGGGGTTTGCATATGAATGGTTCATTGAGGAGTCTCCAAATATTCACTGGCATACTGAAGCGTTCAAAGTTAGGGGCTAGCGAGGTGTTTGGCGTTGCGGAGCCTCATAGCATCAATTGTGGGATACCAGGCACGCCAGGGAACGGCCCTTGGCTTTTGTGCAGTCCGCATTTCGCGTTCCGCACTTTATGTAAGAAAGATGTACGATTATTATCTACGTTGAGAACCAGTCAATGAGAGCAAATTGCAAATTGCCTAATCTTGAAAGTATCTGGTGACTCAAACCATGAATATGTCACGCGTGAGGTAAATAACCTACCTTACATGACCTAAACATTGAGTGTGTCATGTAGATAAACCATGGTCAGATGGCATATAGATATCTATGCGCAGGCGGCGCTAGGTCGCAGTCTGTAGCGACCTTACAAAGGAATGGAAATCCAGAAACACCAAGTGCTACGCTCTTAAAGTCGATCATGGCGGTCAATGCTTTCATACGCCGAATTTCCAATAGTAATCAACAACCACTGCTTCCGCTGAACACGTCATACTCTGACGCAGCGCCTCGTGTCGACAATAACCTGGCACCAAAGGCTCGCAGCCAGTCGAGAATGGCAAGCCTGTCTGAGGACTGTCACGATACACTTGTTGGACTCGCTCGTCAAGAGAGCTACCTGCAAAAAATTCTACAAAGTCTACTAGATGCTCAAAGTGAGGGACTTCTATCCGGTCTTGGCATTTCAACTGTGGGAGACGAGGCGTCGTCAGCCGGAGGTGAAACACCAACATCAGCCTCTTCAAATGGTGATTTCAAGCGAATGAAGGGTGTTATCCCTGTACGTCAAAATACGATTAAGAAGATTGGCCTTCAAGGCGCCAGACGAGGCATAGCAAGAGCTCTGAATGATTTGGCAGCATTGAAGAGTCGGGAAGGGGAAGTAATGGAGGCACAACTCGCAGAGACAGAGGAAGACTTAAGTGTGGCCCAGAGATTGGCAAGCAAAAAGAAAGGCCTGGAGCATCAGGTTCACAATATCGAAAATGAAGAAGCCAGTAGGCAAGTTGAAGAGTTCAAGCGGGAAGAGAAGTCATTGGACGCGGAGATCAAGGTAATTGAAAGTAAACTCTGGGAGATGAAGGCCAGGCAGCGCCATTTACTTGGGCAGCTTGAAGGCCTGGACAACAGCATTCAGAGCAAATTGAGCTCATATAAAGCGGCATTGACATTGGCCGAGAAGGAAGCCAAGGCCTTTCTGGCAAGACCGAACGGGAACTCGTCTAATTCACAGGGTGGGAGTGAGAGCATTTGGGCATTACCAGTTCAGAGAAGAACCTTAGAGATGGCAAACGAGCATTTCTACGAGGAGCGAGAAGAACTAAATCAGTGGTCTATGGACATCAGATTTGAGAAGAGTGCACTTGAGGAAGGGGCCGTAATGTGGGAAGACGTGGTCAGCAAGGTTACTGCAGTGGAGGAGATATTGCGAGAGGAAATGCAGCGACTACCAGCCCACCAGGTCCCTAAGCTGGCTAGCGAGAATGACGCTGCAGATGGCGTGCGAAACATTTTGAAGCGCATGGAAAGCGCCAAGTCACACATCGAAAGCCAACTGACCATTGCGGAAGAACGGAAATGGAAGCTGCTTGTGTGCTGTATCGGTGCAGAGCTTGAAGCAATCATTGAGGGATATGAAGTTCTACAAAATGCGCTCAACGCTTCTCGGATTTCTGACACAGTGGAAAAGGATGACGAAGGTAGTACTGGGGCCCATGGCAATGGCCATTTGCTTGATGAGGTTTTAAAAGGTCCTCAAGATACACCAAAGCCTCAGGATAAATCTACTGAATCTCCACGATTCCTAGACAGATCTGAAGATGAGGATGACGAGCCCGGTCCGGAATTGTTGATATCCCATATGGAAGATGAGTAGCTAGACGTGCACAGAAGTCTCACAAGTAATATATACACATCTTTTATATCTGTTCCTCTTGTGATCAACCATATTAAGTATTGACCTAAACCTATCGGCCCTATTGGTGATTGGTGTACCGCAGCGCTTAAGGCACATTGGCGGTTAAATCTGGAAGTGTCGATTTGTTTACTAAAACATATTCTCTAATGCTCCCTCCCTTACTCAATCATTTTGTCACAACAGCTTCCTCCTGGCTTGAACATTCTGGCTATCAGAGTTTGTCTTGATATCCAGAATGACCATTTCGACGTTCAACGCTACCCATGCATTTACAGATGCCATGAAATCTACAGGAAGAGAGGGCGATAACAATGATCCCTGAGCCCACGTTCAGTTTCACAATCCCTTCAGTATACGATAATACAACCCTAGATTGTCGGATCTACCATCCACCAACGTCATGTAGAAGCGGGCCTGGGAAAGCGATGCCATGGCGGTCAAGAGGAGCCATTATTGCTCACCCGTACGCCACACTGGGTGGCTGCTATGACGATTACGTTGTCTTAAGTACCGTTGCAGGAGCTCTGCAAGAGGGTTATGTCGTTGGAACATTTAACTTTCGGTATATCCTAAACCATTTAGAGCATTATACACGGAAAGGAAGCTGACCATAGTAGTGGTGCAGGGTCTTCCAAAGGCAGAACTAGTTGGTCTGCCACACCAGAAACCCTGGACTACATATCCTTCATTGGCTTCTTCGTATATTATGTTAGCAGTCTTCATGCAACGAGCTCACCCGATGCCTCGCGAAAAGACTCAGGGACAATATTATCAACTATACCGTCTACACAAACGGCACCTTGCAGTCCTACAGAAACCTCGTGTCAACCGCACATGATCCTCATATTCGGTGGCTACTCTTACGGCTCGCTTGTAACCACACTTTTGCCAGACACCGAGTCTATATTAAATCGATTCATGAATGTGACCATAGGTTCGGCGGAGGCAGAGATCAGACTCCGAGCTCTACATCTGTCAGTGCAATGGAACCGAGATGCTCTGGCGCGTGACCGGTCTCAGCGAGACAAGATCGTGGGAGCTCAAGAGAAGGCCCAAGAGAAGGCCGTAGTCATGGGTGGTGAAGAATCAGAGCCGGGGACTCGACGCCCAAGCAAGGATTCGAGAAGAAGCATGGACAACATCCGACGCAGCGTGGATTTTTCAAGGAGAAAGCTAGGTCTACGACATACTAAAAGTGGGGAAGCGGAAGCTCTTTCACTCGAACCAGGCGTCCTATCTATCAAACTACCTTTGCTCAATAGCTATTATCTTCTTATCTCTCCTTTACGTCCACCAATATCTGCCTTAATGACGATGTTCTCCAAGGTCCGTCACCATGGGTCTGGGAATGATCCGTTGTCTACGAATCTACACGGCCTCAATGCGCCAGACACAGAACCAAATCTAGTTACGAGTGCTACACTAGCGGTCTATGGGGATAAGGACTTCTTTACTTCACAGAGAAAGCTTCGAAAATGGGCCGAGGATCTGGCTGGGAGGCCACGTTCAACTTTTCGGTTTCGAGAGATTGCTGGAGCCGGACATTTTTGGCAAGAAGAAGGCGTTGAGGCGCAGCTCAGAACCACTATACGGGATTGGTTGAGGGATATTGTGAGCAGGTGAAAAATAGGAGTCAAACCAGGGGTACGTCTTGCAATAACCTTCTTTTATGGGGTTAATTTTCAGAATCTACGGACATGTTTCAAATTTGGGCTATTCCGACCCAGACAACTTTCCAATACTCGCGGCTGATTATTTCACCAAGTAAGAGTATAGTGCACTATTGTCACCTCTCTTTCGAGTAACAAGGACGAGAACAAGCAGTGGAACAGAAACTTGACGATATGACTCATTGTCGATTTGGGTGGCTAGACAGTTTGAAACGTGCGATGACTCCACCGCCTGGAAAAGCCGCTGACTGTGTGCTCGCCAGCTCCAGATCAGTCATGTAATGATTTGACGAATCTTCTTCACAGTTGCCTATCCAGAAGCACCACAAGAATTGATATCGACAGCATGCAGCGGGGCCGAAGCACTTCTTTGTTCCCGATCTGACGCATTTGATCACGTGTTTCTCGGTAATGACCCAGGTAGTCAGTACGGAGTATCGAGTGGAGAATTAGCAGGCAGCATCTGGTCAAGGTTCTCATTGCTAGCAGGCTCCTTGCATCTTCGGGATGGCTTCTGCGTAAACAATGGCCGAGACCGTGTAAGCGAAGAAGTGTGCCAGACGCGCAAATTTGCATCGAGGGTGGCAGGGGGGGATTTTGGCTTTTGCATCATGCGCAATGAAAATCCCCTGGCCGAATGGTAGGTAATTAATTACCTGATGGATTAACAAGCTTTGGCACACTTTACCCATTGATATCTACCTCTAGCCAACTAACAAGAATGATACCGGATGACCACCAAACATCCTACCTACTCTCACATGTCAAAAGGAAACTTGCTTTTCTTTGTGTAATGCAGGACCTGCAGTTTCCATAATCCATGCGATGTAGGAGGCCTGATGATTAGAGTCATCTGAATGTTTATGCTTATGTTTTGGGACCTGTCATACATACTTCCTGGCATTCCTGCTTTCACTTCCCGCAAAGGATTACCCTGACTCGAGCCATGGTACGTAGAGATGGAATTTGATATGGCCATGTACATGTACGTACCAAACGTGAAACCCGAGATGCCCAAACAAACCATTGTAGTGGACATCTCACAGAGTGCTGTTATTTTCCAACATGTGTAATCAAGAGCCTTGGATCAAAGGTACTAAGGTAGGTAGGTAGGTACCTACCTACCTACCTTACTGTACTGTACTCGTACTAAGTAAAAGTACTCCGTACGTATGTAGAAGCTGTGGTTTGCAA
>JAABUP010006868.1_pt1 | contig 15773 bp, 12 predicted proteins | sample 5559201 | NCBI WGS metagenome assembly JAABUP01 (sample SAMN10711887, study PRJNA513373) | rock metagenome | isolation source: Antarctica rocks | place: Antarctica
CATCATCCAGCCCCAATGTAGCCCTCAGCGCAGATAGTGGCAGATTGAAGAATGCTAGTGATACAGTCACAGTGCCTGGATCTCGAGTAGGAAAACTGGCAATGAACTGTGCAGGGGTGCATTGGAATTCTGTCCAAAATGCACCAGCCCTGCAACATCATTTTGGTTTGCTTAGCCACCATACATGCCACTGGGACTTAGGTAACGTGCCAGACAGTAGCTTGGCTGACGCTTGTTGAAGATATGGCCATGATGAAAGGCACACCACTTACAGTCAAAAAAGGCCATGTCGGGCCATAAAACAACCAGGTGTGCTGCAATATCAATCCTGAAAACATACCTTGTGGAATGAAGAAGGACTGGCCAGTAGCTACAGTTGCATTGATGAACCTGCCTCCTGCAGTGTCGGCCCGGTTTGCATTTTCTTCAATGAACCCAAACAGCATTTCACCTGCAGCATGCATTCATCATGCATTAGTTTTTGGACTGAATGGTGGATCCTTAGCAATTGTGCTGCTCATGCAAAAGAGGGTGTGCAGAATGAGGGCTTGCCGGCAGCATCAAACAGGGGTGTGCAGCAAGCTATTTTGAAAAGTCTACAGATAGGTGCACCACATAGTATGGTATTACAGAGATGATTTGTCTAAGGTGAGGCTTGGTGCAGCATACAACTTGTGCTGAGAGGGTCGGTGAGCTACAAGGCTTGCCTTTTGTGATATGGACGATTTCTGTCCCTCTTGGGTGGACATGGGGCTGATTGATGGCACATGGTGCCAAAGTGATCAAGTTTTGACCTACACCGTCACCAGGAAGGGTAGCAAGCGCTTGGTTGTTGTTCACAAACTGCAGCAAGCACACTTTTGTGACCAAGGTGTAAGTCGTGAACGGACAAGATTTCAACATTTGCAACAAATAAGGCTCACCAGGCTGGATTGAGTTCCGGCAGGAGTTTGGAAGTCGTTCTCTTCGAAGCCGAAGGCGAAGTCATTTGCCGGGAAGATCCGCCGTTGCCGGGCTTCGCTGTCAACAGCAAGGTTCGGAACGGAGCTGGCAGGTACAGGGGCTGGTTGGCCAAACACAGTAGTTTCTGGGCCGAATGTCGGGGCCGGCGCATCCCGGCAGTTGCAGCACGTCAATGCCAGGATGCAGATCAAAGCTGTAGGCCATTTCATAGCTCGTGTAGCACCGTCTTTGATGAGAAGAACCTTTGCGAGTGTTGGAGACGAGATAGGCAACGCCAGGACGGTGCTGCGATACGGTTTGCAGGCGGTCAACTTCTGAGACAGGAGAACAGGTGAGCACTTGCTGGTATGGCTGCTGTGGTAGAGTCATTGCTGCTTGCTCGCTTGCTATATGCTGCGTCAACGCAGCCTGTGGAATCGGCAAGCAGTCTCCGAAGCAGCGCGCACAGGATCGCTGGAAGCGGGAGGAAACCCCTGTGAGCTGCCCTGTGAAGTGGTGGAAGCGTAAGAAGAAGCGTCACCGTCTCTCACTGGCGACACTATTTCGCTAAGGGCCAAATTGGCGAAAGGCTTTTGCACACCGCTCAGTGCAGCCCTCAGTACCCTCAGTAATCCAAGCTTTGTGCACACCCAAGACGGACTCGCTCGCTTGTTTTGCAAAATTGCCCTAGTTCTTGTCCGACACGAAGCCCTGTAGTGCTATGATCCGGACTCTGCTATCTACCAACGTACTACTAGTTCTAGTGGTGTAATGGCAAACAGTCTATAGACAGGTCCAACTTGCAGTAACAACAAACATAAACAAAAGCCAGTCAATCATTGAATATTACAGAAAGTCTGCATGGCTAGTTGCTGTGGCTGTGTGCATTGCAAGTTGAACACCATGTTTGTCTATCATAGCATAATGCTTATAGCAGCTGAAACTGTGGTGCATCAAATTGCTTGAGTAACAGTGGTTTCAATCCCAATCTGGGCTCAGTTTCTGGCTGCCCATTACAGGATGGATATTGGGGCTAGCCTGAGGAGAGCTTGCATAGAATTTATGATGCAGCTTGTTGTGCCAGGCAGCAAGGAGGGAACCAGCTTAGGAGCGCAGTATGTTTGCATTGGTTGAGACTAGAGTTCTGTTTGCTGCTTGGCATGTCATGCCCAGCAGCAAATACAAGCAAGTTGGAGTGAAAACACTATGGTGCCGTTGGTGATCAGTTGTGAACAAGGAGGGATTACCGTTCATAACTTATTGTTCCCAACCAAGTCTGGGGCAAACTTTCTCTTTGAACTCAGTGTTGGGGGTTGCACTCAGCTTACACAAATATCTGCTGCTTGACAACGGGTGTGTGGCACCACCGGTTGGGTGACTTAAAGGCTCAATGTGCAATACCTTCCAAATTAAAGGGTTTGAAATCCTGCAGACAGTCTATTCTGATCTTCAAGGCTGTCAGCAGAATTGTACCCTTTGGTTTGAAAGGTGATGCACATTGAAAGGGAAATAGGTACTTGTGCGCATGCACTAATTGCAGGTCTTGCTCAACAGCTTATCAATATTGGATCACCAGCAAGAGCAAGAGCTAAGCTGTGCACAACGGGTCACCTTTGCGGTGACAGCTTTTCCAGGCGATGGTGCGTCAAGTTTGCACAGATCTGTTTAGAAATACCTATATAGAGCAAGCGGGTGCTGCATGTGAGCAAACTGGCCTATGCTGGTCTTGAACAATGACAGCAATGTCCAGACTATTTCATTCAGCTGAGGCAGGGTGTGTGAATCATGACCCATCCATTTGTGCCTTCCATGGACCGTGACTCCGGTCACCAGCTCCTTCCTGAGCCTAGGCAATCCAATAGCAGGCACAGCCTGGGGCTGATGTAACACACCCTGAGCTTGGTTTGCAGCCACACATTGTGTATGCTTTGGAGTTGCAGGCATTGCATGGCTGATGATATTCAAGCACTGGTGACCATGTATTTGTATTTTGCTCTGCTTGGCCTTGCCCAGGGGGCCATGGTGACGTTTGCCAATACATCTCCACTGACAAGACAGCTGACTGTCAACTTACTACTATTGGCTTAATGATTGCTGTAGTACCCTAACCAGCCAGTCGCGGGTTAAACAATTGAACCATAGAATGTGTGCATTACTTCTGCAATCTGACCAAAAAAATAAAAAAAGTTTAAACTGCATCAAGAATGGCCAAATTTGGCTTTAAGGAGCAATGAACTAGTCCAGTCTTCATGCAATTTTCAAGTCACATTGCATGCCTGAGGAGCATAACGTCATGCGCACATTGATTTGAGGCTTTTCAATGCTTAAGCAAGCTTGCTAGGTTTCTAAGCTTAAGCTGAAGGCATTGTCCCCATTTTGTTTTGCTGACCGGTTGTTTTGCTGACCGGTGGTACCATGACTGCATGCAGGCTGCAATTGCACATGACCACGGCCCAGATTGGCAGCAAGATGTGCTTCAAGAATGACTTTGAGCAACCTCAGCTGATGCGCAACCAGCACATGTACAACGACTATAGATGCTGACCTAGCTCACTGTTGAGCATACACCGCAGCCCATCTAGATCTGGGTCATATCAGGTACAGTCATAAGCTTCCAGCTGCTGCAGTTGCGAGAGTCTCCTTGTTTATTGCTTGCCTTGTGCAGACAAGATTCTAGAGCGAGCTGGCCGGTTCTTCCATTCTTTTCTGAGTTTTCTGCTCATACTTGCTGCAAGTATGAGCAGAAACTGCCAGGAAAATGCACCCCACGACCTGTAACCGGCGCTTCTGACCAACAGGTATGCTGGAAGGAGTCTCAACAACTACTGAGCTCCTAATGAGCTTCTGAGAGGCAGACCTGGTTGCACTGCACAAGCACTATCGCCACACCTGGCACACTGTCACAAACAAGCAATGTCTCAGCATCGCCTCCGGAGGATCCTAGCATGACTTGCCATGTCTGCTCACTAAGTCATGACAACTCACACAAATCCTGACACAGCAGCAGATCATGCGGCCTTTCAACCCATGTGCTAAAGGCCACAAGCTGATCTTTCAAATTTGGGGGTCTGACGCATGACCACAAACCACCTCCATATCACCTGGCCAGCTCATGTCATTGTACAGCATGTGCATACCAGCATGAGCATAAGCAGCCCAATGGATCTTCAAGACGTTGAAGCACTGTGCAGCGCTGGCAATTGTAGAATGTCATGTGATGATCACAAGCTTGCTTAATGTCATGTAATGATCACAAGCTTACTCAAGTAACAAATTGATCTTTTTATTGCTTTGCAAGAACAGCATCACAGAAATCAGAGCATGTCTGGCTTTTGGGAGAAGATGAGGCCAATCCCCATAAGTTGTGTTTCATCCAAAGCTGCAATTAGGGTCAGCATTTAGGGCCAGGTGTGGTGACCACAGATAGTCACGATTTGGCATTTTCATTCTGGTGGACTGTCAAGTGGGCTGACAGGGCTGCCATGTAAGGCAGCAAACACACAAAAGAAATTCAATCCTACACCTTTCACCACCCGACAGAAATCAGGATAACTGTCTGTGGCACCTACATACAATTTGATGTCCCTTTCTGGTCAAACCATCCTGGTCAAACTGGTACTTGCAACTCTTGACACAAGGCACGCAAGGCCGAGCACACATGCATCTCATCTTGACTGTTAGAATAAGGACAGCAGGTGTGGCACATCTGTGCAGCGACTCAGCTGCTCACACAAGGGGTACATATGCTCACATTGAACGCTAATTAGTACGAACGCTTATAAGGTGGTACAATGCAAAGAGAGCAGCGATAACAGCCGCAAATTGCTGTCTATGACCTGTATGTAGGAATGTGGACTTTGCAAGGCGCAAAGACATCCAAAACAAGACAAGTATTCTGGAACTGTGGCATGCTTGTCTAGTTGGTTGTCTGCGCACATGCGCAACCACTGGCGCAACAAGAGGACCCACAGCAGATTTGTGAAGAGCAAGCCAGCTTGCCCAAGCACATACAGAATTGCCGATTGGCAACAGAGCAACTCACTTGATCTAGAATTGACAACTTGACAACTTGACAATGTGACACTGCAGCATTCCAGTCATGACAGTGCATGAGACCTATGTACATCAGGGTACTCTGTTTGGCACTCAGGTATGAACTTTCACATCTTGATAAATTTTCAATCATAGTTCAAACTGTGACAGTCAGAAAGCTGGTGTCAAAGAGCATCTCAAGAGAACAGTCCTGGGTTTGAACCCCACACGCCACAGCTAGAGGAGGCAGGCTGCAGCCTAACCATGCAATGTTTCCATTTCAGCTGCTGTTTTGCCATTCAAGACTATTTCAAAAGGGAGATTGAGAAGACCATGCATAATAACAGCATGCAGACAAAGCCCTTGCAAGATCTAACAACTGCTAAGCCGAGCTGAGCTGAGCTGAGCTGACTTGTGACAACCACAAGGTATCTTGCACAGATCAGCTGCAGTCATTTGACAGCTTATGTACGCCTTTCTGCATGTTTGACCACTGACATACTGCTTAAGCGCACCTGCTTGGCCTTCTTCTCAGCAGCGGCAATGGCAATGGCAGCCCTCTTCTGCTTGGCGGGAGCAGCTGCCAAGCTGAGCAATGGAGACATTGCTCAGAGACATGGCGACAACCTGGAGACATGGCGACAACCTGCAGGGTTGCTCTCTGCAAAGCAATGCAATGTCAATGAGGTTTATGCGTCTAGAAGCCACTGATAGTCACACAAACCTCTGATTTGAATACAACCATGCTCCCAGACAGAGCTACATCTCTCTTTGTGCAATGCAGTGGCTTGCAACAAGCAGGGCATGCTGCTGTTCCCCAGCAGCCATAGCACGGTGATGTTTCTTAGCAGGCACATCAGGTGCTGTTCCCAGCACAGCGCAATCCCCAGCAGGCACAGCACGGGTAAGCACGGGCCCGTTCCCCAGCAGGCACATCATGCTGCACACTAGCAGCATGCAAAGCCTGGTGATAAACGGGCCCGTGCCAGACCAAGCTCAGCACAATGGATGCCAATAGCAGGCACAGCCTCGGGCTGGTACCACATCCTAAGCCTAGGCCTGTCTAGCTCAGGGTGTGGTGCATATAAATATATCAACGCCAGCAATCAGGCAATGTGGGATTGCGTTGATGATCATGCGCTTTTACCATGATTTGCAGCCCTACATTGTGTTTGCTTCGGAGTTGCATAATGATATTCATAATTCAATTGAGTGTAGCTAAAGCAGCTAGTAGGCTTGATGACTGCTGCAGTGTCCAAACCAGCCAATTCTCGGACGAGGTGACTTGTTGCACCAAAGTAAATGTTACAGAGAGATACTTGTGGACAGCTATGTCAGACAGCACTCATCACAATGCTGGGGTGATCAATGACTTTTCATGGGTCATTGGCCCACCCAAATTTATGATGATTGCTTTGCAAGACAGCTTGATTTCATATTGAATGATGTGCTTATACTCATGTACTGCACAACAGTCAGGTTAGAGCTGCAGTGAGCATGGATTCTAAAGAGAGGTAAGTATGCAACTGAATTCAGTGCATATGTTTTCTTGGGAGCACTCGCTTTGTGGACGATCATCAATCAAGTGCTGCAAGCTTCATTTCACATACTAGTAGTTTAAATGTAATTTTGATTAAAACTTCGAAAACTGGAAGGCGTGCACACATGTTGAGGCTGCGTTAGTTTTACCACCTATGCTTCCACATGGCATGTTGATGTTGCTTTGACCGCAGCAGACCTGTAGAGGCCTGTGTTGGGCACACACACTTGAAGCAAACTCATGGCAAGCCTGAAACCTGCAGGGACAAGAGTGGCACTCACCAAATGGACGATTATCACCCAAGTGATGCACACTTGCATCTCACAGCTGCCACATCTTGATCAGAACCAAGACCATGTCCACAGTCTTTGCTAGATGTAGACTGCTGGTCTACATGAAGCTAAAACTGTGGACATGGTCTTGGTTCTGACCGTTATGTGACAGTTGTGAGATGCAAGCATCAAGATATCCAGATAAAGAACCTTTGTCTGTCGTTGTTCACAACTATGTAAGGGGCACCCAGCAGATCTAGATACATATTGAAGGGCAATTTGCAGAAGGCCGCTGGGCTGCGCTTAGCATCATATGTGATCTGCTTGTCCTTGCAAGGACTTGCAGTTGCAGCTTTGAAGTTGGCATCAGTGCAACTGAACATGTCTGAATCATATCTACAACACAGTCTAGGTGGCAGGCGTTAGGTCATGATCACGGCAGCTCACGCTGATATTGCACACATGCATCTCAGACTGCATCTCATCAGTTCACACACAAGACCTGGTGTATATGCACACATTGAGCTACTCATTGCATCTTCAGGGCAGAACAGCTTCTTGCTAGCAATAACAGCCACACATGGTTGTCTATGAGCTGCATATGCATGCATGAAGGGATGCGACCGTCGAAGGGGACATAGAGAATTCCCTGGACAAGCATGCTGAACAAACTGTGGCATGTCTAGGTGGTGCTCTGTGCCCCCTTAAAGACTATACGGTGGACATTTGAAAAGCAGGCTCGTTTGTCCAAGCGCATACAGACTTGCCGTTTAGGAGCATAGCAAGTCATGATCATTTGATATGAGACAGACAATTTGTGACATCGCAATATGCTAGTCATGATGGTGCATGGCAATATCATCTATTGATGCAACTTTGACCGCTAAGGAAGCTGGGGTCAGAGACATTTGTCAAAGTCCACGAGACTAAACAAAGATGATCATGGACAGCTGTGTTCAGACAGCAGTCATCACAGGACTGCAGTGACCAATCATTGAATGACTTTTCACAAGTCATTGATGCCAATGGCAGTATTGACATCTGTGCTGCTGTTCTTGGTCAGTGCAGTGTCTGCGATGGCAGTAATGACGTCTTGCATTGGTAGCCCTCAAGTGCAGCAATTTGCGAGGCACTGCTCACATCCCTGCCCAGCTGCACTCAGAACAAGGCGCTGTAGGTAAATGATGATACATCTAACGCGCCTTTGGGTGCAGCAGGTCAGGCTGCATTGTTGCATCTGGTCCCCCAGGCTCCGGGCCTGATGCCACCGCCAGTGGTGATGTCTGCGTTGATCTTGATGTTCGTAGTCAAGCACAGCTGGCCGGACGTTTGCACGTATAGCAGCATTGTGAACATGAGTACGTAATACGCCATATACTCCATATACTATAGCAGCATTGTCAATAGTGGGTGTGACAAGAAATCTGTGTCATCTTGACACACTGTGCACCTAGTCATGGCTGACTGGCAAGCACAAGCTGTTGGCTTGTTTTGCTTCAATGTTGTCAACTGCAACGCTTGTCTTTGATTTAAATTTGATGCTGCGCAGACAACATGTTGCAACCAGTTCAATCTGAGAAAGATACAAGGAAGCTTGGTGCCAGCAACTCAAGCACCAAGAAGCTGACTTTGCTGAGCGCAGATGAGGAGTGGGCTGAGGTCAAGAGCAAGCCGGCTGGGAGTGCAGCAGAGGACACAGCTGGCAAGGGTCACGATTAGCAGAGTCTCCTCAAGGACAGCACAGCCCTCATGAATCAGATTGTCCTGCTGAGCTATGAGTCTCTGTCAAGTGCGCGCCTTAGCAAAGTTCCCGGCACTCAGGTCAGATTCAAGCACAACAATGCCATGGTTCTTTCAGCAGCTGTTAGCTCCGGGCTGCCGCCTTACGAGGCTCGTGTCATGATTGCTGAAAAGCGTAAACTTTTCTTTTTTCTTTTCTATTTTCAACAGCTACAAATATTCAGAGCAAGGATGTCTTGTAGGGCGCTGTGCGGAAGGGCAGGAGGCAGAAGTGGCACTTTCCAGAAGAACACTATGTAGAAGGGCAATTTGCCACAATTGTTGTCAAGTGTAATGTGAACCACCTTATTTTTGCAGCGCTAGTTTTGGCAACAGAGCAGTTTAGTATGTCTGACTTGTGAATCGTTGTGTGGATATGTCTGTTGCACTTGAAGCAACTGCAACACCGTACCTTGGGTCTCAGGTCCTTTGTTGCTGTTGACACGACAGTATATATACGTAACAGTTCTGTGAATGTTGGAAACATGTGTGCATACAGCTTGAGTAGCACATGTGTGCAATGCTTTGCAAGTGCAACTGTCACGCAGGAGATCTGGGTCTTGCAAGCATAGCTGAGCCAGTGGGAACCACTCTGAGGCAGTGCAAGCTTTGGCCCTCACTGATTAGCCTGGTGCCTCTGGTTCAGCTGTAACAGATGTTCCACATGAAAATGCATCTACCATACGGATCATCACAACTGCAACGTGCATGTTATCATCATTGAACCTTGGGTAACTGAGTGAAAGCATGCATGGCACTTGGCACCAAGCAAGACTAACACGTGCAAGCCTGGAGATTTAGCCTGAATCAAGCCTTGGTACATGCTTGTACGTACAAAACAATGTGTGTGGGGCGTCGCAGGCAGACTTTCATAGCAGAGTCATGAGGCCGGCCTCATGCATGGGCGCCCAGCTGGCACCATTGAGAAGCAAGCTGGTGATAGTCCAGAGCTGCAGCTGGCCCAACTACAGCGGGCCCAGCTGGCAGATTCAGACAGCATCTTGCCAGAAAAAGCTAGCTTAGCTTGTTCCGGCAAGACGATGTCAGGGCCTGTCAGCTCTGGACTCTCATTGCCAGGTATACCGGTACAAGTACAGTGGCAGCTACTAGCAGAGCAGCAGCAGTGGCAGCTGCAAGGCCATCACTGCCCTTCCAGCCCCCATTGCTGCTTTGCAATGGCAGTGTAGCAGAGCTGAGGCCTAGCTAGGCCTATAGGCGCGCTGCTGGCATGTCAGAAGGATGATTTCTTGCACTGTTCTAGGTAGCCGCGAGGATCACATCACTGTCAGCAACGTTATTGACAACAGCTGTGGTTGGCAAAGCATGAGAAGTGGTGGAAGCAAAGTCACATCTGGATGCATTGACTTTGTCCAGATGATGGGGTTGCCAAAGCCAGCCATAGTTGCAGGCAGACTGGTAGCTCTGCCAGCCCAATTGCATCTATGGCCATGGCTAGCACCCTCTCTCACAGAAAGTAGCAGCTGGGAGGGAAAGGGGAGCTAGGGTACCCGACTTGAGTACCCCAGCTCCCCTTGCGCTCACAGCTGTTGCTTCCTTGAAGGCTGGCACATGGACAAAATCCCATCTGACTGCTGATGCTGTGTGAGCTCAAACCAAAAAGCTCACACTAGAAACCTTTCACACCTTGTGATGTTCTAGAAGATCTCGGGTGCAAGCCCAAAGCATCCCTGGTAACGGAACCTCGGGTGACCGCTGCGCATCACATAGTTACTCTCCATGCAGAGCATGTACTAACTTCACCTGCCGTCAGCTCATGTACCAAGGTCTGTAAAATCAGGAGTTGTAAAGCCAGCCAACTTGCTTGAGAGGCAGTTGCTTGAACCACAAGCTAGGTGGTCTCGGGGGGAAAGAGGGGGTGTGTGGGCTCCTAGCTAGTTTCAAGTGAATAGGAGCATACAGATGCAACCCTTGCTGTCCAAAGATTAGCCCAGATGTGATGATCACATGGTATCTTGTACACATCCGGCATGCGAGTTGTAGTCATTTGACAACTCATAAGCGCCTTTCTGCATGTTTGAACACTGACATACTGCTTGCGCAAAGGCGCACCTGCTGGGCCTTGTTCTTAGCAACGGCAACGGCAGCCCTTTCCTGCTTGGCGGGACTTGGCCTGAAGGGGCATGACCTCCTCATGTTGTGCCTTGGACTTTGTACCATCTGGTTCATAATTCACTGGGCTGCTCTCTGCACGGCAACTAAATATTGAGAATGAAATATGTGCATGTACACTGATTGCAAGTCTTGATTGCGCAATAGCCGTCTCGATCATTGGTAAGAGTAAGAGCTAAGCTGTGCACAGCAGGTCAGCCGTGCAGTGAGAGCTTTTCCAAGCAATGATGCATCAAGATCGCACACCCCTATACTAGCGCGCAAATGCTGCATCTCAGCAAAGCTGCCCTCTGCCAATTTGAAATGGTGAAGGCAATGTCTAGACTATTTGATTCAGATGAGGCAGGGTGTATGGATGATGAGGCAGCCGAATGTGCGCTCCAAGGACCATTGGTCTGATCATCAGCTCGATCCTGAGCCTCAGGTGGTCTTGCAAGCTTGAGCTAACGTTGCTCAAGCCTGCAAGACTGCCTGAGGTTCAGGACTGTTAACATTCATGACTGCAGTCTCTCAGCATGTGCAACTACAAATCAGACACAGATTCAGCAAAGCAGGCCAGTACATTGACCTGGTTTAATCAACCTACGTCAGGATTGTACCTGCACATGCCTCTGATATTGAACACATGCGTGCTCGCAAACAGTGCTGCATTCCTTGTAGTGCGGTGGCTTGCAGGAAGCCCCTCATTGTGTTTGCTGTACAATTGTAGGCACTGCATGGTGCTGATCATGATCATGCAATGTTGACCATGAGCTCATGCTCGAGCTCATGCTCGAGCTTTGACCTTGCAATTGCTCTGCTTGACCTTGCCAGAGGGGCCATGGTGACATCTGGCATTGAATCTCCACTGATATGTCATCTGACAGCACACAAAGTTGCAACTAGTCTTGATGAATGCTGTAGTATCCTGACCAGCCAATTGTAGAGAAATGGGTTGCACCATAGCACGTATTATACTAGACAAAGATGATCTTGGACAGCTGTGCTATGAGGCTGCAACTTAGTGACTGTCAGGCAAGGTGCAGGCGTAAGTCACATGCACAGTGGCCATGTCACACGTCAACCTCTACAGCACATGTGCGCACAACTAGTACGTACAGTATACTGTCCAGGGACCATGGCAGAGCATCCCAGATCTGCACTGTTCTGACATAGAGTCCAGACTACGTAGTTTGTGTGCAACATGTGCCGCAAGCTTGCAGCAGCGGCTGCGACAGCAACTTTCATTGCTCAGTCAGTGTGTCACACATGAGTTCACAGCAAGGAAGCGATCTGCCTCCAAGGTTCGACTGAGTAAATGGTTTTGACAACTGTGCGTGTCAGCATCGCATTACATAAGGCTCAATGTGCACCACCTTCCAAATGAAAGCCTACAATCCTGCACACAGTCTCTTCTGATCTTCCAGGCTGTCAGCAGAAGTGTACCCTTTGATCTGGAAGGCGATGCACATTGAAACGGGAGTAGAAGAAAAAAAGAAAAGAAAAGACTACGCCTTTTGGCGTCAATTTAATGAGAAGCCAAGTATTGTACCGGGCTGCCCAGGGAAACGGAAGTATGTGTGTGTGAACTGATTGCAAGTCTTGCTCAACAGCCTGCATTGCTAGCCTACAAGTACAGCAAATTGCGAGTCAATGCTGACATCCCTGCCCAGCTGTACTTGGATGTAGATTTCATAGCTGTAGGTAAATGATGGTTTACCTAGAAAACTGCCGCTGAGTGCAGCTGGTCAGGCTGCTTGACTACATATGTGTACTCTCCGGATCCGTAAGATTGGCTTTTGCATCAAAAAGGGTAATGCTCAGATTACAGGTGCCAGCAAACATCCTACATCATCTCCATGGTTGAGAAAGCTGTGACTGGCATAAAAAGTACCTGATAGGCGCAATTGCGGCTGGCTGCATGGTCCAAAGCTATGCATTTCCCTGAGGGTGGGGTCCTGTGTTCCCCCTGGTTTGCTGCCACAAGATGGCTGGAGGTCACAAGCCCGTCACATGTTTGGGTTGGGCCCAGATTCCCCAGTTGGATACTGATAGAGCATAGGGCAGGGCGTCTGGTGGCTGCCTTTTCCTCTGCTGGTGCGCCTGCACATAGGCAACTGTTGTGAGGTACACAAGCATGTATGTGTGTTTGAGTGCTGTATCCGTACATTCACTAACATAACATGGTGCATGTAGTATACTCACTAAAGCCAACTTTGAGTGCTTAAGGTTGTGTGGTACATGAGAAGTACTTACTAGTTACAGGCGGTTCAACAAATGCGTAGTACTAACATACCTAACAAGCATGTGATCACGATATCATTGATCTGCACATCATCATCAGTGCAACCAGTTGGAGTTTGCAGTCATCAGCAAAGGACGTTGCTAGGATGCAATGAAGCAGGGTAGCAGACAGTTGCGGTTACCATTAGACGGCGCAGCTGTGGTGGGTGTAACAGGGTTAATGGGGCTGCCAAAGCCAGCAGCATCCCCATTGACACTGCTGCACCCACCACAGCTGCATGCCAGTCCTCCTGGCTGCTCTGGTTTCAATGGGGTTGCCAAGGCCAGCAGCTTCCCTATTGACACTAGGGCCGGCAGGAGGGCCGGCATGTTGGTCAACAAGGTCGGCAAATTCTAGAAGGGGAAATAAGGCCTTGAACTAATTAGTTATAACAAGAAGACCAAAGTTGGCACCCATGACATTACTTTGTGAGCGGCAATTGAGGACACCAAAACTGCCCTAACAACCTTTTGAGCGGGCTGTCAGTGCAAAAACATCTGCAATCGCTGCTTGCAAGTTTATGCAGTGGTTGGCCACTCAGCATGCATGCAAGCAGCACTTCGGACACTGTTAACTTGTTGGGAGTGCAGTCAGATATGCTTGATAGGGTCAGAGCACCTGTGTCTACTGTCTTCTGTTTTACACAAAGCTCACAGAGCAAGGTTGCTTCCATACTGCATCATTAAGGTGCAAGGGCCTTGCATGTCATGTCTCATTGAGTGGACACAATGTTCTTGAGCTTCAGTGGGCAATGTGATATCACTGGGGCTGTAACGGACGAGCCTTAGAGCATAGAAGATAGCGTGTAAACCACACTGTTGAAGTGTGTCCTTGTGAGCAGGCAGCCGTCAATCGGCATACCTCTTCCTCACATGCTCACCTACGAGTCATGTGCTACAGCGCTGACCAGTCAACAGGGGCTCAGCCCGGGCTGCCGGGATGTCAGCCTAGTAACTGCAGCGCTGGCAAATGTAAGATGCCATGCAAGGATCACAATTTGGCGCTTTACTGCTTTGCAAGTGTAGCCACAGGGCAGCAGCAGAGGAACCAGGACGTGTTTGGTCTTTGGGGTAAGAAGAGGCCAATTTCTATCAGCTAGGGTCAGCATTTAGGGTCAGGGATGGGGTCTGCAGATAGGTTAAGAATTTTGGCAGTTCACTTTTGGTGTGATATGTCAAGCGAGCTGACAGGGTTGCCATGAAGTGCAGCAAACACTCAAAACAAAAAGAAATTAGCATCTCAGCATTATACTGGTCATCACCCAGCAGATGTTAAGACCATTGAATCCGGTAATTTTCATACGGTTTGAGATTCCTTCCAGGACAAACTTCTGACTGCACTCCATGACACAAGGCCGGCCATGCCAACCGAGATGTATTTGGTGATAACATGGCCATCCCCAGCTTGTTATAGGGATCGTGCCTTTTGGCGGGAAATTCAATTCCCCATTCAGTGAGACATGTTGTACAACAAAGTCGGCATGGAGCAAACATCGCTGGCCTCAGAAACTGAGGAAGCTGAAAGCGAATTATGAACAGACAGACAAATCTGCAAGGTCTGAGTTTGACCTGGCGACAGCAAACGTGTGCTGCTGCCTCAATCGTAGCCAGCAAATTGATATGAGGCAGACCCTCCTTAGTGCATTGACACGCTGTATAATACACTAAGGCTGTCTTGCCGATCACTTTGCTGGCTGAGATTCAGCCAGCAGCATGCACTACGCTGGATGTACGCCGTACAATCGCCGCCATGAGTTGGCTGCTGCTAGCTAGGTTATGTTGCTGAAGAGGAACATGTATAAGCAGAAGTACCTGGTAGGGGTTGATACACTTGTCATGCGACCCTGGCTCACCCCTGGCTCACCCTGGCTCACCCCTGGCTCACCCCTAAGGTCTGCTGCCTGGTTGCCAATGGAGGAAGGCACCTTGCGCACTTCTCCAACATGTCCTGCAAGGCATTCACAACATCAGAGCTCTTGTCATGAAAGTGGAGGCAGTGCGCAATGTATGAAAGAACAACCAAAGAAGCCTGGCATTGTTGCTTTCAGCAACTTTGCTGAAGTTTTCAAATTCTCAAGGAGTTTTTTCGGAAGTCCCTGAGAACTTGCAAGTTTCAGCAAAAATGCTGAGTATCAGTGGCTTGTAATGCGCATCAAATTCAAGGGAGTCATTGCATGAACATTCTGTTTTGACATTTCACAAGATTTTGACATCTAGGAGAGTATTAGAAAGATAAAAGACAGACAGAAACAGACACAACAGGCCAGATCCACCTTAGGTTTAGGATTTTCCCTTTCTCTTTGGGCTATGGCCTGTGGTCATAGCTCCGGGCTGCCGCCTTAGGAGGCTCCCATTATAATCGCTGAAAAGCGTAAACTTTTCTTTTCTTTCTTCAAGGGACCCATTTCGATGTCTTAATTAAACAATATCATGGTGCCAAAATGAGGCACCACAAATACATTGTTTCTAGAATTCGAAGTGGACTGGTAAAACATGCTCTCAGCGGTTGAATGGCAAAGCACATTGCACAGACAGGCATCACGGCAAAGAAGAATAGGGCTGAGCAGTGATTAGCTTCATGCATGGTCAGTAATGACATCTCAGATGACCTGATTCACTATCCAGCATGTAGACGACAACACGTTGAGCAGTCTTCCCAAGAGACACACCACGGTCAGCCTGGCGGAGCTACAAGTTGAGCTGAACATTAGCTTCTCTTGACCCTTTTGTGCTATAGCGGGTGTGGCATGAATTTGTTTACCATAAAAGATATTTCATGCCATGGTATCAGGGGGTGTGGCATGACTGTCTGTAGC
>JAABUP010006870.1_pt1 | contig 15768 bp, 20 predicted proteins | sample 5559201 | NCBI WGS metagenome assembly JAABUP01 (sample SAMN10711887, study PRJNA513373) | rock metagenome | isolation source: Antarctica rocks | place: Antarctica
ATTTGCCATCAGGGTCTGAGTCTGCTGCCAGGTCAAAATGAGCGCACCAGCATCTCTTCCTCTTGTGGACTGTGCAACGGAGTCTGTTTTTGCATCAAAGTTTTAGGTGCGCATCTTGATTGGCAATCACAGCCTACATGCAAATCTGCCAGTAGCTGTACCCAGTCACTGAGAAAGAATTGCGGCACTGGCTGTAGAACAGTCTTACTGACTGATGCATTGGGAGTGGGTGTTTCCTGTAAGCTGCTGCCCAAACAGTTCTGAATATTATGTTCGATATGTTAGCTGGAGTGCTGAGGCTTGAGATGTGATCAGGCTTTCTCAGTTTCCAGAAGCGACGCCACATTCTTGACACACCGCAGCAGGGCTATTGAAATATGCAACATGAGCTTGAGCAAATGGAGTCATCATTGGCTTGTTCGGCCAACTGTCTTGACTTGCACATGTTTGCTGTCACTCAGTGTGAGATTGCAATGACAACAGATCTCAGGTCAAGCAGGCCAATGAGGGTGCTCAAGACGAGATTATAGTGCGAGGATGGATTGCAAGGAGGCTGATGTTGAATCTTTTGTCTACATGATAGACCAGTATACACACTGTTGTTGGTATCAAAAACCGTGTCAGCTTCTGTTTTGAGGTGCAAGCAATGATCAGCATTGTTTGTGAGAAAGTGGCTGTGATGACTCACCTGACCAGCTGCCAGGGCAGCTGCGCTCCCTCCTGATGAGCCTGCCGCTGTCAACTTAGTATTCCATGGGTTGCGTGTCTTGCCATATACGCTGCAACACACTTGGAAGACTTTGGTTTGGAAGTGGCAATGAGCCAATGATGTTAAGCAGCTTTTCTATGATGCTGTTGGATATGTGTGCGGTGTGCAATTTACCTTCCATCAACCGTTACTGAATAGAAATGATACCGCAGTTATTGTCAATTTTGTGTCGAGGTTGTGAAATAAGGTAGCCAGAGCGTTTCCAATTCATTATTTGTAGTTGGGCATGATAAAACTCAATGAGCCAAAGTTGGGGAGGTTTGGAGGCAGTCCTAGGTTTTAGCGAGGGTTGTTTTGGGGGAACTGGCAAATTTGAGATGTGCAAGATGCAAGATGCAAGATGCAAGATTTCTGTTGAAATCAGTAAAGCCCTGATTGAGAGATAGGCTCATTGCTCAAGAGTTTGGCAGATGCATCTCCCTGAGCAAGAGCAGTACTTTGCCGCTTTCAAAATTGACAAAGCCATGTATGGCAGTTAGACAGTAACAGTTTGATGGTAAACCACTTTGTTTGTCACTGGAACCACCAGTTACCAATAGGTAGTGCTACTGAAATATTGCTGACAATGGTTTGGTGAAATGAGTAATTTGCACATCCCTAAATACATATAGTCTGCCGAATAATCGACAACAAAACAAGGCTTGTCTTGTATGTACCTAGCTCATCATGAGCTGGAAAGTGTTGTTATTGTTGTTAGTACTGTTATTATTGAATAAACAGCCGAACTCTCCAGGCTTTGCAACTTCTTGAATGCTGGCATAGGCAGGAATGTGCCTTTGAGACATGGACAGCAGAACATGCAAAGCCTTTGCGCAAACAGATAGGTGCCTACTCATTGAAAGTGTTTGCGCCTGCTCCAAACTCGGGAGTATTTGTCTTGCCAATGACAATCGCGCCATTGTCTTCCAGAACATCAACCAAGGCATCACTTGCAGCTGCGATGCGATCTTTGTATATGCGGCTGCCCTGCAACATGCATAAGACTTTACCACTCATTTCTGTGGAATGACGCCATGATCAATGACATCATCTGTGCAGTTTCAGTAGCACATTGCTCACCTCAGTAAATGGGAGCCCTTTCACGGCTGTCAAATCTTTCACAAGCACTGGCAAACCTGCAGCCAGCAAGATGTGGGCAGCTGTGAGGTTGCCAGATTGGCAGGTGCCACGGAAGTCAATGCATGCGCCACTACATTGGTGTATCACTTACCGTGCAGGTACCCCGGCGAATCGGCCTTGGCAGAATTCTGCCAGCTTGCAGCATTTTGTGTGGCTTGCTCAAAACACCGTATGGGAGTGGCATTCAGTTCCGCATCTGTGGCCTGCAACAGTGTGCAGACACCTTTACATAGCTGATCCAGCAAACGGCACTTACTGCAGTTGCAGGGGACGCGCACGAATACCTGTATTCGAGTCGCAGCTGCCTCCACCAACTGCAGTGGGGTGACCTATGGCAGCCACCCAAGAAGTGACATCGCGTTTGGTGCTGCAGTTCGTGAGGGGATTTTTCCCAGTTCACTCACCGATTTTGTCCTGAGCAAGTGCACAGCCTCAGTCGCAGTCAAACTCCAGAGCTCGGCTACGTTGAACGCTGAGGTCATCCGGTTGTGTTGTGCTTACTTCAACACCGATCTGACCTCTGATGACCTAAAACCCACATGCAACGGTGCTCGAAGTCATTGTTGTCCTTTTGCAAAGCGCTTGCGTTGGTAATGTCTTGTACGAAATTGACGTACGTTCGGTTTTGAATCGTTTTGTTTTGGCGTTGAGTCATCTTGGCTGGCTCATCATCACGCTGGCACAGCACGAGGATGCACGTGGCGAGATCAGTCCGAGATGTACTTGGCACCTTCCGGAACGGCCTACTGGTTAGGCGTAGCAACGAAGCTCTTGGGTGATACAATGAGCTGAAGGTGTTGCTTGCCCAGCCGCATCGTCCCCTCACATTACCGGAGCCGGTCAGCTTTCGAAGCCGTAGTTGACGCTATTTTGAGTGTCTCATAGTCTGCTGGCGCACCAAGTTGTACCCTGTTTACCCGGTCTTGGAGTTTGAAAGCCTGTGGCATGCATCCAGTCAGTGCAACAGTACATGTCGTGCTGTCAGCCCGTCCGTCGGTATATTGCCAAGCCCTGAACCGACGAAACGCTGGCTCTGTACGAAGCCTGCCGAAGCGGATGATGCATAGTCCCACTGTCTTTCCAGGAGAGGATGCACCCGGAACCGGTACGCTCCTGTTTCCACCTCATGTTCCAACCCGCCAGTTTTACCTGAGGTGTGAGGACATATGCACAGTATACTGCGCAGTATCTCAGAAGACCTGACTGCTGCAGGTCTGCGCCACTTTCCTGAGGACGTAACAGAAGACTCTGAAGATGACAACACTCCACAAAGATCACTGCCAAGTCACCTCAAGCAGAGCAAAGATGGCAACTTCCAGTACAAGACAACAAAACAATGCTATGAGGAGTTCCCTGCCATGGTTCACAGTGGGTTTTTGCTGCATCCTCCCCAGGCTGTGCAATCACCGCTGGAGCTGGAGGAAGGTCCTCAGACAGGTCAAAGGCGGCGTCCAGCAGTAATTGACTTGGAAGACAAAACGCGTCCAAGAATTCCGGGAGAGAAACAGTCAGCTGAGGGGTATCTGCGTGAACTTCTTGCTAGAAGAGGGCAGTGACCTGGCCAAAACGCTGTCTTGCTGTACTATAGTAGAACGCATTTAGTAAATTTGTTCAACTAGTCAGATTAGGTCACCAGCGGGCTGCGCGAGACACAATCTCTGAACATTAGGTAGCATCTCTTGGGTGTACAACAGTTTTTGTTTGCATGTGCAGCCCCTTCTTTTCGATTCTTCACCATCTGCAATTTCCCAAAGGCATGCAATATAGAGGTTCATCTTGTGCAGGTGTTCATGTAAGCAGTATAACATTTATAAGTGGTACAGGGTAGTACACCTGTGGTCTCCACTGTGTATCATAAGCTTGTCCAATGATGCTTCTTTCTCCCCAGAGCAGATCAGTGTAATGTCATGTCATAGCAGATCGTGAAGGCCATTCCTTCATCTTATCTTGGAGTGTACTTTGGTGGTCGTGAAAGGTGCGGTAGCAGAGGTTGGGATGGCAACTCTTGCACGTATATTCAGCAACAAACACAACATGCATCCAGTATTTGCAGGCCTAAATGCAGAGCACAATAGTTTGCACACTATGTCGGATACCATACAACCGATGCAGTGTACCGCACATGTGTACAGATGAGCAGCAGGAGATAGGTTACACGGAATTGGTTGTTGGTCAGAGCAGAAGGGCTGCTTCTGCAGCATCTACCGTATGTATGCACAGTTCTACGTAAATTCAGTATTCTAAACCGCAGCAACAGTAAAGTCCTAAACTGCCAAATTGCTGCATCAAAGCTCGAGGTGACCATCGTCAGGTTGGTCTGCCATTTTGTCTAAACACTGTAGCAAACAACTCGAGGAGCATGTGGCACTACTGGTATACAATACAGCACAATCTCTCAGATAACGCTGCCACATGTGTTCAAATTGAAGCTACAAAACACTCCTAATAGATAAGCGATCTACAGCTGCTCCCGACCTCAGTTACTCATCTGTTGGGTACTTGACTCAACGCTGCATTGCATAGGTTTTTGACTCGTTGTGGATTTGCTTGAAACTGAGGGCTCTAACAATGTGGTCAATTCAATTGCATGCGTAGGGCGGCTAAAAAAGCTTGCAGCAAGTTCACTAGGCTTCAATTGTTCTGGAAAACAATAAAATGCATCAGTAAAATACAAGGTGACCACCCGTCATTGGGTGCTTCATTTGCTGACTCATCAACCTTGCCTGAAACTAAGCAGAACCTGGCTTTGCGAAGTGACTCTAATGACACAGGCCTGTGCTCATCTGCACCTGTGTCTGCATTCAGACCCAGCTGTCTGTGAGCACGCTCTGTGCTGATAGTACATGTTTTGCTGCTGGTCGCTGTCCATAACAACCCCAAAACCCACATCAAGCGTCTCATAGGTACAGCTTGTATTGCTGTTGCTTGACTTCTCATCCATCCTGCAAAATCTTGTGACTCATGATTGCAGCCCAATGTAGCTGGGTCTGTGGTGTAGTGCAGCTTCCAAAGCGTGCAAAGCATCCTTGGCCAAATTCAAGAATTCAAACTTGAATGTGCTGTGCATTGAGCCCACTGCTGCTTCTTGGGATGCCACTGCTGCTTCTGGCTATGCTGCTGCTCCTGACCAGCCCACTGCTGATGAGGCCACTGCCAGCATGTGCCAAGCCACTGCTAGCATGCACCAGCCCACTGCTGGCACGTGGCAGGCCACTGCCAGTGCGTGACAGGCCACTGCCAGACTGGACCAGAGGACTGCCAGTATGAGTCAGGCCACTGCTGCTGTGCGAAAGCCCACTGTGGGTTCTCGAGATTCCTGGGCTGCCACCGCTGACGGCGGCGGCCCCAGCTTGCAGCCGACTGCACAACCTCTGAGCGCTCTTGATGGCCACCGACAGCTCGGGAGTGCTCATGTCCTGGTAGCCTGTCAGCTTTGCCAACATGGAAGGCCAGAAAGGGATCACCCCCTGATTCCGCCGCTCAGCGTACATGATGGCAGCAGCGATGACTGATGGGCGGCAGTTGAGGAAGGTCATGTCTGACAGCATCTCTCTGACTAAGGCAAAGGCAGAGCCAGCCACCATCTGGACTGACTCCTGGTCTAGAAAGTTGCAGCCCAGACGCTCCAAGTATAGCTTGAGGCAGCGCAAGGTGGAGATGGTTGCTGTGTCGTTGTTGAGCACCCTCCACACGTTCCATTCCATCTGCTGGATGACAGCAGCCTGCACAGCAATCTCAGGTGATCTCCTGCTGGTTAGAAGACATCACAAGCAGTCGGAGATGCTGCATTGGACACAGCATGTCACCACCAGCTAGGCACAGCATGAAGATTTGAATGTGTAGTACAGCCAGCATGCTATGCTGTGAAGCTCACACTTCAGACCTGCATAGCTTCTGAGGGCGCTTCCTAGCAAGCAACAGGGCAGGGCGGGGCAGGGCAGGGCGGGGCAGGGCGGGGCGGGGCAGGGCAGGGCAGGGCAGGGCAGGGCAGGGCAGGGCAGGGCAGGGCAGGGCACAGACCTGCAAGCCTGTGACACTCTCCAGCTGCTGATCAGTAGGAACTTGGCTGGGCCTTTCTCCTTGCTTGCTGGCCACCAGCACGCAGGCTGCCGCCACTAGGTTCATGTAATCATCCTTCACCTGTGCCACAAAACTTGCCAGGATCAGCACATACATGCATACGCATGAGTCATATCTCACATGTGCACAGAGGGCCAGGCATGCATGTGACAATGTCATTGTTGCATTCTGCCTCGTTTGGTGATGTCATCAACTCCAACAATATCGCATGATCAGGCAGCCACTGAGCATGCACAGGCATTGCTGATGCAGTCAGGGTCTACTAAAGAGAGGCTACAGCTGGTGGACACATACCTCCAGTCCAGTGGACATTGTCCTGTCCATCAGCAAGACAGCATCATGAGACACCTCGTCCTTGAGTCCAAGCTGAGCAGCCTGAGTGAGGCAGGTGGCCACCAGCTGTGGCCGCCGCTGCAGGTAGGGCAGGGCCATATGCTGCAGGGCCAGACAGTGCGTCTTCTCAAAATGCTGCACTGCGGCGAATGCATCGCTGCAGCGCCGCTCCACGGCCGCCTCTTTGCTGAAGTCGAAGTCGTCCATGGTGCCGTTGCCGAGCGCATTCACATGGTCCAAGCTAGCGCCCTGAGAGACAACACAAGCGTGATCAATGGCTGGATGTGGTTCATGGAAGAAGAAGAGGAAAAAATGGAAGAAGAAGAAAAAAAATGGAGGACGAAGGAGGAGGAGAAGAGGGCCATTTGCTCTTGTCCCAAAGCTCACACAAAGGCATGCTACGGCCTGTGCAGATTCTTGCAGCATAGTGTCACACTGATAACCACCAGACAAGTCAGCAGCACACAGAACATGTCGAGAGAAACACAGGAGTACATAGCAGGATTGCAATGCAGGTAAAACAATGGTCTTGCAGCGCGCGAAAAAGCCAAGTAAGGAGAAAGCAACAACAACAGAAACGAGAGGAGGCAGTAAGCAGAGGGGATGATGCTGATGTGTGTAACATAAAGTGCTCACACTGCAGGAAGAAGAGAAGCACCAGCCAAAACAAGACAAGAAGGAACAGAAAGAAGAGGAAGCTGTACCTGATTGGCAGCAGAGGGGACGATGTTGGTGCAGGGGAAGGAGGTGAAGAGGCGCGACTCAAAGGCAGGGCTGGTCAGCCAGGCCGCCACCTCCTCTCCACCCCCCTCCATCACCCCACTGTACATGCTTGCCATCGCCGGCCTGCAAGCCAAACCAAAGCAGTTACACCACTGATCCCATTTCCCATTTTTCATGACGAGATGCAGAACTAGAATCTTAAGGTGTGTCAATGCAAATCTGAAGGGTTCACACCTGGGCAGTAGCAGCAGCAAAGACACAGACTCAATCCCTGTGGAACAAAGTTATACAGGTCCCACAATACCACGACTTGAAACCTGGTGAGTTTTGAAGAACAAGACAATAGGTATAGGTGATACAGGGCAGCCAGTGCGAGCAAACAAACTGTGACTGTATGACTCGGGCCTTAACGCAATACATGAGCCTGCTGCTCAGGGTCCATGCTCATGTGTGATACATTCAGAGCAAATCATGCCGCGGCATGATGCATGAGCTGAGGCGCCGCACCTGAAAGCAGAGTTCCATTTATGCATCATAGCAGCCACAGCCTCCTTGACCACCAAGTTGCCCTGCTCCCTGCTGCCCTTGCCCTGCACCAAACAGCCCTCTGAGTCAGTCACAAATCCCTTTGTGCTGAGGACAAGCATGATGGAAACATCTTGGCTAGATGCCAGGCTTTGTGTTGGTGCAGTAATTGTGCAGACAGCTGCAGTGTGGCCAGCACATGCTGAGCAAGCATGAGCACATGCTGTGGACATGTTGCGTTGCTGTACAGCTTGACATGATGCAAAACTCAAGGGTTTCATGCTCTGATTGTGTTGAGTAAGGGATGGGGGGGAGGGCAGTGGAGGTGCAGGAGGCAGCACCCTTGGAGGCAGCACCCTTGTCATTACCAAGGTTGATAGCATGACAAACTGCTGCCAGACTGGGCTACGTTATGCTCCAGGCCCAGGCCCAGCATTCAACAACAACAAAACGAGCAAAAACAGACAATAGAACAAGTAGACCATAAGATAAGCAAAGCCATACCTTGTCAGTGACGATGGCAAGAGTGGTGGGGAGGGTGGTGCCGCCAAACTGGTCCACTTGCTGCTTGAGGCCCACCAGCCAGCAGTACAGGCTCAGCATGGCAACGCCAGCTGTCATGGCATGTAGGTTCACCTCTGCCCGGGCCTGCCCTGCCCCCTTCCAGGGCTGTTGCTTGAAGTAGCCCTCATCTACTGCCCCCTGCAGCAGTGCAACAGGCTGCTTGCTGGTATGCATGTTTTCTTTTGTGTGACACCATGCAAAACACACAAGCAGCCTGTCTGTGTCATCACATGTGCATCAGCAAAGCATGCTGAACAGCTAGATTGTTGCTTCTGGGTGTCTAGACTCAATCATGCGTTCATGCACTGGGCCAAACAGTCACCAGATCCAGCCAATCAGGACAACCATGACACTGACAACAACAGAATGTACCTGTGATACGAACATCAAAGCACTCAGCAGATCAACAAGCGTATAGCTCCAACAAAGCAACCAGGGTTACCTGATACAGTGTAAGTGCCTTGCGCTGAGCCCAAATGACGCCAGTCTCCCACAGAGCGTCAATGATCGCATTGTACACGATTGCGTCCGGCTTGCAGCGCTGCTGTCGCATCAGCTCATAGGCTGCCAGGGCCCTTCGCCACTGCCCTCCCTTCTCATAAGCACTGATGAGGGCTGTGAAGGTGACAACATCTGGGATGCAGCCCTGCTGCTGCATCTGCTCAAACAGCTCTGCAGCCCGATCACACTGGGCACCTACGTCAGCAACTCAGGTGTCAGTCCCTGGGCTGAGGCGTATCCTCACAATGACTAGTCAAAGCTGTGAAGGTAAGATCATCTGTTTGGCAGCCTTGCTGGAATGGCTCTGCGTTTGAGAGTGTATGCCACAGCAGTACAGCAGAAAGTTTGTTTTGAGTAGGTTTAGTCCTTTGCTGTTACTACATGTGGCTCAGTAGGGCTGCATAGGGCCTGATGCAACACGAGAAGGCTGCCCCGGCTTGCATCAGAAACGCAATGCACTGCCAAATGGCATAAAAGAGCTGTTGCAGAAACGCATGCCCAAGGCTTGAGACTTCAATAATGTCAGACAGTCAGAAGGGTGCGCACACATGCACAGTAGCCGTTTCTGGCTGGGAATTGTTGCCACTGGCATGAACACATTTGTACTGAGCATACAGTGGTGTGTGTCTGCTTGTCATTTGCTGATGAAATACAAAATAATTTGTAACTACACGTTGCCTGCACCAACTCCCAGTGATGTACTTATAAAGCTGAAGAATTTGCACCCAGCGTGTGGGGTGGGCAGAATTAGAATGTATGTACATGTGTGTACATTTTCAAGGCAAGGCTGTGCTTCAGCCACACTACAATGTCGCTGACAAAGTTGTCTAGCCACAGCGCATGCATGTTGGACCCCACATGCTTGTTGCTGCATTGCCCTCTTCTGCGCTGGGCACTACATACGGCAAAATGCGATGCCAAATTATACGTGAGGTGCCGCAATAAACAACGCAGAATGGTGGCAGCACTGACCTTGAGCACATGCAGTGATGAGGGAGTTGTAGGTGACAGTGTTGGGGGTGCATCCCTCCTGGTGCATTTCATTGAATAGCTCCATTGCTAGCTCCCAGTGGCCGGCCTTCTCACATGCACTGATCAGACTGCTGTAGGTGATCACACTGCGCTCACATCCCTTCCACACCATTTCCTGGAAAACCTGCAGTGCATGTTGGAATCAGTCACCACATGACTCCTGCTGGCTTTGAATGTCACAGCAGATGTCTTGAACTGAAGATTCACCAATGCAGAGAAGGGTCTTGCAGGCATGTCTAGGCGCCAGGTGAACAAGAAGTGTGCTTTGGTACAAGCAGGAGGCCATCTTCGCACAGCCGCAGCAGCATAGCTGTAACAGCATGCTAGAAGCACAGGACTTGTTTGTGATCTTGTTTGTGATGTTTTTGAACTGTGAGACTCCATCATCTCACTGTGAGATGATTAAAATCACAGTCCGAAAAGGTCACAAATAGATCACAAAAATGCAGAGGTGGCCGAGGATGCGCACATGCATGCACACGTGACTGAGCATTTGGGCCCTGAGTACACCAAAATTGATTTCAATCACAGCTGCATCCATCTGAGCTGGTCCAGGTGAATGGGCATGCGTACCTCCATGACTTTGTCTAGTTGACCAGCCTTGCCATAGGCAGAGATGAGAGCATTGTAGGTGGTGGCGTTGGGCATGTAGCCCTCATTCAGCATGCGCCTGTGGACTGCCATAGCTTCCCTCGGCTGGTTGCACATGTTGCACGCAATGATGAGGGTGTTGTATGTGCGCAGTACAGGCTCCACACCCTGGATCAAGCAAACAGTATGCTTCGACTCTGGTGAGATCAGTTGCTTGTGAGCATTGTGTGTGTGTGCAATGCAGGTGGATTCCCTGAGAGCTGATCCAGACCAGCTCACAGCCAACAAAGTGTATTGCACAATGCATTGCCTGGGCTCGCCTTGGTTAAAACAGTGCAAGAAAATGCCCAGCATGCAGCAACATTTCAATGTGCTGTCACATAAATGTGGACATGTAGTGCAACTGGGGTTGCATGCTGATGCTGTGCTTTGAAGCCATGCCAGTAAGCCATGCGATGCGCAACAAACCACAAGTAGCTGTCTGAAGCACAGCAACATGATGCTGGAGAGTGCAGTCAAACTGTACCTCATTCTTCATCAAAGTCAGAATCTTGACAGCCTGCTCCCACTGTTGCATCTTGCCATATACATCGATCAGGGTGTTGTATGTCACCACATTGGCAGTGCAGCCATCCTGTCGCATCTGATGGTAGGTCTCCAGGGCCAGTTGACACTTGCCACACTTGATGCATACATTCATGAGGGCTGTGTAGGTGTGGACATTGCGCTCCACACCACGTTCACGCATTTCCTGAGCCAGCTCCATAGCTCGGTCAACTGCCTGCTGGTATATGCACATTGAGATCATGGCTGTGTAGGTGTATACATCACACAGGGAGTGCAGCGGGTGTCCTGCTTCCAGCTTTCTTAGCCAATCGAACAGTTCTGCCGCCCTGTTGGTGAGACCTGCTTTGCTAAGGTCCTTCAGCAAGGATGCTGTGGCTCTGCTGTCAAAATGGAACAGGGCCTGGTAGGCAGAGTCTGGGATAGGCTGTGATCTGTTCAGGCCTTGCAGAAACTGCACCAACTCCTCGACCGTCATTCCTTGGTTGCCAGCATCGACGTTGACATGCTCTGGAGCTGGGCTGTTTGTCCATGATTTGCGAAAGCTTCGGCCACCGCGCTGACCGTAGTCGCTACCTCCTCGACCACGACCCCGACCTCTGCTCTGGCTGTTGCTTCTGTTTCTGCCAAACCAGGGAACTCGGAAGCCTGTGCTGTCCTGGATTGCCTGGCCTCCCCAGCCGACTGGGCTGGTGCCAGGCAATGGGAAGGTGTGCTGTGGCTGAAGAGGCTGCTGAAACGGTTGCTGAGGCTTGGTCACCTTGGCAACAGGTTGTTGCTGTCGCTGTGCAGGTGGGGCTGTTGGTGACGGACTGCCAACGGTCACGGAGGAGTCACTGTGGCTGCCGCTACCACTTGGATCAGAATGTAGCTGTTGTTGCGGACCGATCACGCTGCCGCTTTCGTACATACGCAAGCCGTTTATGTGTGCAGACAGATTGTAAACATCTGCCACCTTGTCGGACGTGGCTGGTAGTTGAGAAACAGGCACAGGCAGATTGGATGCCCATGCTGCAGTCATCGAGACTGTGCTCTAGATCCGAAACTTCAATGTCTTCCTGCAGGAACGTGCTCAGTTGATGGACACTGCTTCAGCCCCTTAACAAAACAGGTACTTCCGACATAGTCCTGTGCAGTGCATAACGCGAGGCTACGGCAATCGAGATCCGGTTCGCAGCTACGCAATGAATACATCCAAAACAATCGCTAAGGCACGCCCGATTCTTGCGAGTGTCGTCATAAGTAACCGATCAATACCTTACACGGCAAAACAGGGGGCGCCAATGCCACAGCCGGCCATTACCACCGACATCCTGACCCACAGCACCATCGCTGACGAGCTGTGGCGTGATCTGCCTCAGCCTGCTCGCTGAGGCGCAGCGCTTGGGGACTTCAGCACTGCACTGCATTCTCGTCCACAGGGCTTGTGTCGACGCAGTACTTTGTGCACTAGCTTGCAGGATTAGTAATTTACTTGGGATACATTCAGAACCCTCGTTCAATAGGACGCTGGCTCGAAAGCCCTCGGATGATCAGCAGCTGAGCAGTCCGACCCCTCTGAATGTCCCTCTGATTTGTCGACACTGCCTATACTGGCCATTGCCGTTGACTCGAACCCGCGCCAGACCGGTGACCACTGTGCTGCTGAGGCACACAAGTTTGAAACGGGTCCAGCTCAAGGGTGACATCTGACCTCTTGCTGAAAGCCTTTGGCAAGGCTATCAGCAGCTTCAGCTGATTCGGCGGAATGTTGACAGTCAAACTCTGTCTGCTTTAAGAACATGACAGATCTTGCCTCAGACGTTGAGCTGGAGCCTCCCCACCTTGACGACTCAGACGACGATTTCCAGTATGAAGAGGTTGAAGTTGTAAGGTATGACCTTGTGCAATAACGAGCACGTCTCCAGGGACTCCCTAAGCTACACGGCCTCACAACATTACTCATGCTTGCATATAGTGTGGGCGATGACAACTTGATAGGAGAGGACCTTGACTCTGCTCTGCGCAGCTTGCAAAACCTTACTGCAAAGGTAAATTTTCTCCGGCATGTCTAATCTTCTCAGCTGCATTAGCCTGAAATCGAACAACTGCTCAATGCTTTTCTGTCCTTAGCACTGCTACCTGGCTGCTGACTTGAGATGTGTGTACCTGTGGCAGCCAGATCAGTGGCCAGCAGTACACGATGTGGAGCCACAAATTGGACAGGTCACGCAGCGACCTGAAGTCGTTGATGACTTCATCCGCAACTTCCTGGTCAAGATGGGTTTGTCAAAGACACTGGAAATGTTTGAGACAGAATGGTATACTGGCCCTTCTTTCGCCAACATCTGATCTCTCCCACACTGCAATTTGTACGGTTATACGTGTGCCATTCTTTACCACCACCTCACAGCCTGAGTATGTTGCACCCCTGAGTACTTGCTATCTTATCGACCTTGTCCGCTGCAGTATGACTGCTACATGCTCATTTAGACCGTATGGCAGCAGCATGGTCATTGCAGACACAACAGTACTGCTGGTTTCATAACAAATTTGGCCATGTGTACGACCACAGACTTGCCTTACAATTGCTGCCTTACAATTGCTGCCTCCGAAAACGATTTTGTCCTCAGGTATGAGATGAAGGCAACAGGCCAAGCAGACCTGGCTGCAAATGAGAAGGTGTTGGACCTATACACCTCTAACCTGCAGCTGGAGGACCAGCTGCATGGTGTGCGAAAGGAAGTGGAAGATGCCAAGAGCCTTGCCGAAAAGGTACTTAGGAGCAGCGCTTTGCTTCATTGATGCAGTGTGCATAGCCTCACAAGATGTTAATGTTGTGACATCAAGTATGTCTTGTGTGAGCCTCTCTTGGGCCTCTGAAAGGCGTGCCTACAATAACATCTGCATACAGACATCTGACATAGCTGCTTGGCAACAGCTGCTGGGCGCACAGCTTTGTCAATTATCAAGTCAGTTGCATGTTGCACACATACTGTGTATTGCATGCAGCACAGGACCTGTGAGGTATGTTCAGCAGCACACTACAGCATTTGAGCATCACTCCATGTTTTGACCATGCAGACTGCCTAAACAATGGCCGAGATCAACCAGCTTTGCAGTGTGTCATGGATTACAGGCAGTGTTGAATGCTTGCCTTCTTGATAGCTTTCAGGAGCTGCAGGATCTGTGCTCTTGCTTCTAGAGAAAGTTGCAGGATCTGTGCTCAAAGCTGCTGTGCCCTGTCATGCAAAGGATTGCCCATAACCACCAACTCCCTCCACAACATCGTGTCCACATTGCAGGGCACACCCTGTTACACCCTGCTTTGACTGCCTTGCTATAGGCAAAGTTGACTGCAGAAACGCCCAGAACAGCCTGTCTGAAGAACCAAGAACAGCCTGACACCTGCCTAGCTAGTGCAGGCACATGAGCAAATTATCACCGCCAGCACTCTTGTTGCTATAGTTCTGAATGTCTTGGGTGCACTGGTAGTACAGACCTCAGGGTCAGTGCTGAGGCACTACGTAGCTGCAACAGCATATCATCACTTACTATGTATGCATCAGTACACATGTGCATAGTGAGGATTGTGTCTCTGGATATGTTGTGTTAGCTGGGCATCATACGCAGCCAGATGACATGTATGCTGCGCATACGCCTGCGTGTAACAGAGCTGGCATTGGCAGCTTCAAGTCAGTTGCAGATGTTCACACCTTATTGCAGCAAACTGCGCTGGCCACAAAACAGCATTCTGCACAGTGAGCATTGTCTGCATAGAGTCTGTCCGGCGTCCCTGCAGGGCCCCAGCTGGCGCTGATGCACATCTGCTGCAGGTCCCACTCACTGCCTACAGGCACGCACTGCTACTGGACAGACTCAACTGCAATCCTCAAGCTGTTCATGCATGCAGGCGTCTGCAACCTGGGACAAGTTCCGGAAGGAGCGCGACTTCCACCGCATGCATCACAAGCGAGTGGCCCAGGAAAAGAACAAGCTCATCCATGATATGCAGATCCTGAAGAAGCACTACTCCATGGTGAGCTTGACTCACCATCATTGCTGCCAAGCTGACTGCATACTGAAAGTTACTCAGGACTGTATATACCTGACCCTTGGGAAAGACATGTGTTTTGGGTATGAATGAGAGAACGAGTTTGATGTGAGCTGAAAGCATCCTTAGCCGGACTGGAATACGACGTACATCCATGACCATGAACAACCACAGCTGGAGCTGACTGCATTCCTGGCAGCACTGCAGCGTAGACATGCATGACCGACATGGTGCATACAATTTGGAGTCGTGTTGCATGGCAGTGCAAAAATAATAAAGTCTGGTCATCTTTGGTGTATATGTTGTGTTGAATTGCTGTTCTTGTGCCTCTCAGTTCTAAATTACACTCAAGGATGAGGAAAAAGGAATTGATTGCTAACCATGTACTCTGCCTGTCTACTTCTTCTGCATGCATCCAGCTTAGGCCACTTGTTGATCATGCCCATGCATGCCGACCAATTTGGGGTCCAGGCAACGAAGCCATGCATCTGATGTCAGCGTGCCAGTACATCTGCAGCATGAAGCCGACATGGGAGGAGCTAAGCAACAACATTACCATGATTCACACTTGTTGTTTGGATCTGAGGCTCAGTCCCTCCAGGTCATAGGTCAAACTCTGAACCCTAAGTACTCTCACTTTGTGTGACACTGCATCAGATATGCTGCAACACGACGTGCTGTGTGATCCCCAATGATGACATGTACCACAATGGTGCACTGATGTTGTGTCGTAAGCGTGCAGTATGAGCCGACGATAGAGGAGCTGAGGCACAAGTATGAGGTGGCCATGAAGGAGAAGATGTTGGTGCGCCTGGAGAAGGAGCGCCTCCAGGCCCGCACTGAAGCCCTTGAGGCTCAGGTGCCCCCCCCCCCTCCTTGCAACATCCACCCCTTCCCCTCGCCCACATTATGTACCAATAAGGAAGATCTGTGC
>JAABUP010006871.1_pt1 | contig 15766 bp, 18 predicted proteins | sample 5559201 | NCBI WGS metagenome assembly JAABUP01 (sample SAMN10711887, study PRJNA513373) | rock metagenome | isolation source: Antarctica rocks | place: Antarctica
AAGGGGGGGGGGGCGGGCTGGCATCCAATGGGGGGACTGACATTAGCTTAGGGGACTGACATCAAATGAGGGGACTGAAACCAACGTCACAGTTTGGACAGCCTTTCTGTACGACATGCATGTGACACCCTTTGGTCGTGGCTGTTGGCCCCTTGTGTAGTCGGCTACATCTGCTGCAACTTAGCACTCATTTGATGGACACGCGCACAAACATGGCTGATACCAGTGCAAAGCCTGATGGGTTGTGCAAATGCACGCTGCTCAAGCTGCAATCAACAAGCAAAGACAGCGTTTGGTCCATGTGTGTAAGGTCATCAGCCTTGCTGTTGCCAGAGCTGCCACACAATGCAGTACATACATGTGTTGCACAATGCAGTAAATACACATTCCATAATGCTTGGAGCACAGGGGTCAGAAGTTGCTAGTGATGGTCTTTTGTGGTTTGTTTGATAGCTTTAGTCCATCCAATCTGACATATACAAAAACTTGAATGATACATGCATGCAGGAAACAGCAGTAACACATGCAGTACTGGCAACACCATTTTTATACACCATATTTTTTACTGGCAACAGATGAGTAGTGCACACAGTACAATAAATGTGTAGCGGCATAATGCAGGAAAATAAGAGTTGAAGCCAGAGTTGCGGAATGCAGGAAAAATTTGTGCCAGTACAGTATGGCAGCTCTAGGAGCATTGCTCTGCTTTCAGATCCAATCAAGACATGTGCAGGATTGTTACAGCAACGACCCCCAGGCTTGCTTGAGAAGAAGAGCGGCCATGAGCATGACTGTACTGGTACTGCTTGTAATAATAATGATAATAATAACGACGCTTTCCAGCTCATCATGAGCTAGGTACTGCTTGTGCATCATGAAAACTGCATGCCTGTGTCTTGAGAGGAAAACAAGACTTCCTGGCAGGTTCCTGAGCAATTTCTGGCAAGCTTTTTTTGATAAGAGATAGTACCAACCTTGTCGGGAATGGTGATAGGCATGCAGGAGTCTGTCCAGATGATGGTACGCGTTTTCAGAAGAGATAGTACCAACCTTGTTGGGAATGGTGATGGGCATGCAGGAGTCTGTCCGGATGATGGTACGCATGGGGTCCACACGCTCCACCACGCCCACCACAAACTTGCTGCCCCCCACAGAGCTGATTTCAATGCGGTCCCCAACCACAAAAGGGCGAGAAATGAACTGCAATGCACAGCAATTGCAATTTTCACTCAATGTAGTGCAGTTTTCACAGCACAATCAGTGAAAAAAGGTTCATTGCCCAAAAAAGGGCGATCCCGAGCTTCATAGGACAATCAGTGTAAAAGAGCTAGACCAACCACAAAAGGGCAAGAAATGAACTGCAATGCACAGCCATTGCAATCTTTACAGCACAATCAGTGAAAAAAGGTCAAAGGACGCTGGCCATGTCTGAGGACTGAAAGTACATCATTAGGGTTTGGGACATCCTAAACCCTAAGTACACTTCAGATGTCAGACAAACTGCAGAGAGGCGCCTTGTGGCTAGATGTGGGACCAGGGCATGCCAGGACTACAAACATGCCGTTGCACAAACCCACACCCACTCCCACCCCCCCCCCCTCCCCCCCACACACATACACAGACAGACACACACAGAGACAAGCACACACATGCGCGCGCGCAAGCTCGCACATACGAACATGCACAAAAGCACATGTGCACACACCATATGCAAACAATGCCGAGCTTTGGTACTGATTCATCAAGAAGCCTGTGGTAACAGGTCTAGCTTGAGCATGACAGGGACTCACCAGATTGATGCCGGAGATCATGTTGGACATGACACTCTGGGCCGACAAACCCACAACAATACCACTGACACCCCCCACAGTCAGCAGGGGCTGGATGTTGATCCCCAGGACCTGCAGGGTGGCTAGACACCCCCCCAAGATGAGTACCCAGGAGGCTAGGCCTGAGAAGGGCAGGACCACCCGCTCCATCGTGTTATCCTGCAGCATGGGCAGCAGATCAATGGGCAGCCTGTTGGTGACAGACGGAGAACGGGTGGTGCTCAAAAGGCAGCAAAGGCAGGGATGTGACAGGCAGAATGGGCAGTGCACAAAAGGCAGCAAAGGCAGGGATGTGGCAGGCAGAATGGGCGGCACTCGAAAGGCTGCAAAGGCAGGGACGTGACAGACAGAATGGGCGGTGCTCAAAAGGCAGCAAAGGCAGGAAAGAGGCAGGCAGAATGGGCAGTGCACTCAAAGGCAGCAAAGGCAGGGATGTGACAGGCAGCATGCACCATGTAGGCAACACATGCACTGGAGTCTATGACTTGTGGCATGTGTCACCCTGCCCTGGCAGCCAGGCAACAGACTGACTGGCAGCATAGGCAACAGGCTGACTGGCAGCAAAGGCAACAGAGTGACTGGCAGCCTAGGCAACAGACTGACTGGCAGTCTAGGCAACAGACTGACTGGCAGCCTAGGCAACATACTGACTGGCAGCATAGGCAACGGATTAGCTGGCAGCAAAGGCACTAGACCAGTGGGCAGCATGCAAATGACGTAGGCAGACCAGGCAATGACCATAGGTAGTAATATCGGTCAGCAGCACAACAAAAACAAAGACATGCATAAGTCAAATGCAGCATAATACCACACAGAATGGGCAGCTTGTTGCTCGGCCTTTGCAACAATGGCAATGTAAGCACTGGGCTGTATGAACACAAAGTTTTAGCTCTTTTCAATGCCGAAACGTCTATTTCAAAATCAGAAACGGCATCCCTACACTGAAAATCTAGTCTCAGAAACGTCTGGGGACAGTAAAATTCGTTTCTACATGGTGGAGATGGTTTGTGAAAGGATCAGTGGGCTAGCTTACTGTGCTTTGGAGGACAATGCCTTTCTTCTGGTCCTTGAGGGCTGATACATCCATGATGACCTTGACCATTCTGTCCTTGAACCTCAGAGCTGCCCACACGCTGCATTCAACCAAACTTTATTAATAATAATAATAATAATAATAATAATAATAGTAATGATAATGAAATTGCGTTCCAGCTCAGGATGAGCTAGGTACGTGCAGGACCACATTCTGGCCTATGGAGTTTGTCATGGCGCACACAAATCCCTCTGGTTCAACTTTCTTGTCATTACACAGACACATCCTTATACATAAGAGGGACACACGGGAAGAGCTGATGTTGCTTGCATGCAATCTGGTGTTTCTAGCAGCGTGCGCCTCAGAGACTGCCTTGTGATTGCAGCGTGGTCACAATGAAGACATCAACTTGCTTTTGAATATGTCAGCCCCATGCAATGCAGTGACAGCAGGTAACAGTGAACACACTCTTGCATGTAAGACAGTGGTCCCAGTGCTTTCAGCAGAGCGGGCCAGAAGCAACAGATGCCACATGCCGCAGCAGCAGCATGTGTGCAGTGGCAAGATCCGTCAGCTGAGCTATGGGCAGCAAAAACATTGATATAGTCCAGGAACCAAAACATCAAGGGAACAACAAACAGTATGCGGGCAACAATAGGGCTTTGAGCTCAAGCAGAGCTGCCACAGGGGCATGTTTGCAAGCTTGAGTTCCTTGTGGAATGTGGCTAAGTTGTAAGCCTGGGTTTGTACAAGCAGAAGCTTACCCAAAAGCTATGATGGCGACTTGTGACACCTCATACACCACAAACTCGGCAGCTGCCAATGTTGTGAGCGTACGATAGGCAAGCTTGGCTGCAGTACCACAACAATGTAAGGATGTAGGCAAATGAGAAGCATCATGCAAATGCCCTGGCAGGAGTGCAAGCAGCATGCATGCAGGGGGCAGCAGGCCACACGGCAAGCCCTGGCCTGACTAAAACGCACAGGCTTTGTGGTTTCACTGTTATGCAGAGCTGCAAAGTTGAAAGGCATACAGTCTGACAACTGCTGGCAAAATGGCCTGCCATCAAAGCATTTGCACACAGTTCTGACACATTGTTTGTCTGTTGCACGTGAGTCTTGTTAGCCAGAGCAATCAGGCGTCGCGCTGACAGAGCACACTTGAGTGCAAAAGTGAAGACTCACTTGCCCACTCCCCAAGGAATGCGTTTTCTGTCTGGTGGACCAGCAGAGCATCCAGGAAGGAAGAGACAGCCTTGATGCAGACAACTGCAGCACCAACAGGGACCAAGAAGCCTGCTGGACGGTCAAGGGCAATCAGGGCTGACTCTACAGCGTGTCGCAACCAGGATTTGCTGGATTGCTTCTCTTGGTCGTCAACAGACGCCATCCAGGTCAGCTCCTGTAGTGCAGGACAAAAGTTATGAGCACAGGCGCTGCAGCAAACATACACTTCTGGCATCTTTGGCAAGTATGGGAAACAGACCATCCAGTAGATCAGCAAAAGGCACAGCCAGCTACAAGCACAGCACCAACAGGGAGATGATTATCTAGCACAGATTGGTTGGCAACATTGGTCGACAGCCAAGCAGAGAGCAGCTGAAGATCCACAGGAGAGCACTGCTATAGAAGAGCAAGATTACCTCGCCAGCCTCAAGCTTGCCTGAATTAACAATCAGGAACCTGGAGACTGTAACAGCCACAGCCAGAGAAGCGACCACAATACAGGCGCTTTTTGCAGCATGTTGCCACAGAGGTATGCTGAGGATGGCAGCAGCGTGAGCAGCTGCTGCCGAAACTGACGGGCTTCCTGGACTGACAGCCTGTTGCCTGAACCATGCAGCAGCACTGATTTGCTGAGGGCTTCGCCGCCTAGGCTGATTTACTGCTGGTGACTGTCGCTTCCTCAGAATCAAGCTATTCCTTTCACAGAAAGAGGACTGGCAGAAGCTGAGGGCAGGACGGCGGGGAGCTGAATGGGCTGAACAAGCTCTCACTTTTGACTGCGGATGAATTGCGGAAGTTCCTTGGCACAACGGCACAGATGGACGTTTCGACTGGTAGACATGCATGTTTTGCAGGTCTAAGATGTCTCAGCCTGTCTCGAAATTCGAGCAACGAATCGAGACTGTCACACAATCACGCGCTTACACTTGAACGTGTTGAACGAAGGCCGTAGGAGATGTTCACACCGACATTGCTTGCGAACTTCGCGCAGAACGCTAACCTGATAGCAGGACAGCCTGGCAAGAGCATCTGAGTCTGTTTGTGCGCTTGTCTGAAGCTGCTCCACATTCCCCTGCTGTCCAAGGAACCAAAGCCATGTCTTTAATCAGCTACTATTAGTATCCACCGTTTTACTGGCAACCTGCTGAGCTACCAGGCAACATGGTAAATAGCCATCTGTGAATGCCGTGGGCAGGCACCCAGATGCATGCAGGTGAGCACCTCAGAGCCTGAGCCCACAAACCTGACCAGCTACAATCAGTTTGATTGCAGATGCTGCTGATAGGCACTCTTGTGCACCTCGGAGAATGAATGGATATCAATCTACGCGGCTGTCAATCACTGGGCAACCAAATTCACGAGTGTTGTGAGGACTGTGCATTGTCATATGACTTTTGCAGCATTACGCATATATACACGAGCCAGTGACTCGGCTTCTTGGTTCCTCGACCACTCTACCCTGCACTCTACCGGCATCAGTCCAAAAAGTGCAGAATGAATCACAAAATTGACGCAGGTCAGACTTAACTAGGCATGACACGAAGCAACGCCTACAGGTGACATGAAGCTTGAGGGTTTCACATGTCTCGAGGGTGCATCAGAGACCTTCACGCATCACATGATGCGTCAAGCTCAAGCCTTGGTCAACACAATAGAGACAAGCGATGGTGCAGGCAAGGCGGTGGCAGACCTACATACAAGACTGAGTGTCCAGACATGATTTTAGGGTCCAAACCATTTCAGATGCAATGGCAACTGGCACGGCAGTGCGCCCCAGCCAAAGATGGCCTTTGTAAACCAGTGGAATGATGCAATATACTACTACACATGAGCAAGACTGCAAGCTTCATGACATCTTGGTGACCAACCAGCCTAGCATAGCTGACATGAAGGCGTCAAACCGCCGCAGGTCATTTGGCAAAACCCCTTGGCTGATGCAGGTTTTCAAAGCTATGGGATGGATCTGCTTCCCCTGATAAAGTTCTTTGACGGCAGCATCAGCTACCTGTGTGACATCGTCCCACACATGTATGTCCAGGTTCATAGTTATCAGTGTCTTGGCCATTTTTTGTCGGACAAGCTGATTTTTGGGGGGTTTGAAGCTTTCAAGATACAGTTCTGAGGACAGTCTAGTCCAAGAGGGTCGTCCCATTTCCTCAGCAACAAAGTCTCGGAAGACGTCTATAGGTTCTCTGAAGACTGCCAGAGCCTTCAGCCTGGCCTGCTCCTTCTCCAAGGTCCCAATTCTGTCATCCATGGAGATTGCAAGTGCCAAATGGTCATCCAGGACAGACAGAAACGCAGTCTCCGCATCACAGGTGGCAGACATCACCTGTTGGAGCACCTTGACTGCTTGGTCTGCACTGGGACTGGTCATCTCGTAGTACTCAGCAACTTAGTTTACCTAGTCCCCCACAACTTGTAAGTTCAGCAGCTTCTCTTTGTATGCACGCTCCTTGCTGCCTGCGGTCAGCCAGCGCGGCTGAGTCTGGTGCCTGCTTGCTGAGTGTAATACTGCAAAACACGCCAAGCAAATATATATATTTGCGTGTGGTTGTATACTACCTGACAAGCCGGAGCTTTCCAAAAGCAGCTGTCTGTCACCAGACTATGTCACGGCAACACAGATCTGCACTAATTCCTGTACAGCCATACAAAGCTGCAAGTTGTAACGGGAGGGTAGACAACCTCCTTGATTGCACTTCTCCGGAACAGTGTTCCGCAGTACTCAGTACTCAGCCCTGTGACTCACTGAGGGCTGTGAGTTGACTCGTTGAGTTCGCCAGTGAGTTACGCGTTTCGCTCCCTCTGCAGCTGCTTGCTCCAGATGCGACTCCTGCCGGACGTGTCCCTAGCACCCCTGGTGCATGTCGTACACTAAGCTAGGTCAATATCGACCCAGCTCAGCGGCATCGCCGGTTCCGTTGGCTGACTGTATGTGATCGCTTTGTATGAACTGTTGACGGATGCTTGGAATCAATAGAGAGGTTCTCGAATTTGCTGTCATTGGACTGACCACCATTCGGGTTGGGTACTCTTTGTGGACTGCTGCAGGCTTCGGTGCGTGCGTCAGCTATTGTTGGTGTTTCGTGCGATGTTGTTCATCTCCTACCTGTCCGTCGACTGCCGTGGTCTCCATGCTTTCAGGCTGGGAACTGGTTGGCTTGCTTTCTGTCAGCGTAGCTGCTACTGCTCAGGAGATCATAAGCGGCCAACATCGAGCAAGTAAGCCTTTGCACACCATACAGCTTGTTGGGTTTGGCAGTGTCACAGGGTCAATGCAGAGACGCCACAACTTGTTGCTATGTTCTGATGCAGTATATGGCTATGACACAAAGCCAGCTGATTCTGAGGGTCTGGCCCTGGGGACAGTGACCCTGCCTTGGACCTTCACAGCCTTATTGATCACTGACTTGATACAGAAGGGCTCTTCAGGTAATGCCATAGCTCTGTGCTGAGCAGAGTCAAATCCAGCTTTGGTACTGGCCGCAGCTTTTGCATACACGCACGCTTCCTTTCAGTAGCCACCTCATCACTACATGCTGCAATTACTACTCTATACAAAGCCACATGTGCTCCAACGCAGGGTACAGCCTGCTAGCATGCAGGAGTGCTCTTGCTTCCTCTACATGCATGTTGCTGTGGCTCAGCGGCAGGGCATGTTACATGTCCAACCTCAAGCGATCGTCCAGCCCTTCCCCTCCCCCCAGCACCCCGCAGCCGCGGTTGCATCAGCCCCCGCCACTGATCACACCAAAATCACCACCGCCGCAACCATCCACACCACCGGTTGCGTTGGATGTGGAGGCCGGTCCCAACGCAAGCAGACTCAACAGGTACAGATGCAGAAAGAAAAAGAAAAGAAAAAAAAAGTTTATGCTTTTCAGCGATCATAATGGGAGCCTCCTAATGCAAGCAGACTGAACAGGTACAGATGCATCTCATGTGTTCAGTTCACAAGCTGACAAACCCACTGCATCTGCTGTGAGCATCTAGCATTGACCAGGCAGAGATGCATCTCATGTGCTCAGTCCACAAGCTGACAAACCCGCTGCATCTGCTGTGAGCATCTAGCATTGAACCATTCTGCACGTGCATGAGATATTGGGAGCCTGACTCATTTTTATTGTTGTTTTTATCACAACCATCATCATTTTCATCATCATCAATATTATTGTTATCGTTGTTATCATCGTTATTACTATGACTACTACTATTACTGGTATCAATGTTGTTACGACAGTGCTGTTACCGCACCGTTGAGACAACAGTGAAGCGTGGCTCTATTGCAATGCGTCCTGTTTGTGTCTTGCAGCCAGAAACGCAATGCGCGTCGCTTTTCACCTCAATGGCTGTCTCAGTAATAGGCCTGTGCCAAAGTAATAAAAATAAATAATAACAATCATACTGCTTTCCAGCTGATGATGAGCTAGGTACGTGCGGGACAAGTCTTGTCTCTCCAAAGCAGTCTGTCTTGCGCATCTCTATAAGTTCTACCAATTGGTAACATGCCTGTGCCAAAGCTTTGTGATAACAACCAGCATGCGCTTGGGTCTTGACTGCTGGTTTTGCCTCTGCATCAGGCGCATGCCTAACCACCAGGGCAGGAATGCAGCGCGCTTCCAGCTCATTCAGAATGCAAGGCAGGCCATTCCAAACCTGAAGTTGCAGGAAAATCGGGGCGAGGGGCTGATGATTGGGGTCCTGGCAGCTTTACTATTCATCCTGCTGTGCATCCCTCTCCTGCCGGGGGGGTTGGTCTCGGGGGTGCCTGGGTGGATGGGGCACTTCAGCAGTACTGCTGGCATGGCTTTGAATGCTGTAGTGGCTGCTGGAATCCTGCATCTCATGCTGAAGCACTTCCCAAGATGTTTCACTCTGGGTAGGTAAGACTGCAGTCTGTTGCTTGCTGCAAGGGACCCAGAATCTTTGGGCTTCAGCATCCAACCAATTCTCACACTCAGACTCACACACTCATAAACTCACACTCACACTCATGCTCAAGTGCTGCACAGCTTGAACAGGAGACAGCCAACTTTCTTCACACCTTGCACACCTTGCACAACATGCAGACATGCAACAGGCAGACATGCATGCATTCATCCATCCATTCAACCTTACATTCCTTCATTACTTGATTGATGCATTCATTTATTGATGTGTTGGACTAGGGAAGCCTTGCAGCACCAGCCAGTGTGCATATCATGCGCTCCAGCGTGCTGCGTTAGGAGGCTCCTTTCACAATTCCTGAAAGGCACGGAAGCTTCTTTTCCCTGGCAACCCATAATTGTGCCCATTGTCCTACGTGCGTGTGTGTGTATGTGTTCAGGTGAGGCAATGGTGGTGGCTCAGAGTCTTGCCTTCCTAGCAACAGACTCAGCTTCTCTCCTTATGGCCCTTACAGCCTCCCACCTGAATAGCTCACCCAGCCTGTTTAACCCCCCTTCCAGCCCAGACAAGTCCCCCCACCCCCTGTTGACGGCCCAAATGGACACAGTGTCTGCCACTATGCCCAATAGGGGAGCAGGTAATTGAGCTGACCATTCACGTCTGGTATACACATATGCATTGGTTGCAACACCTTGTGCACAGGGTTCAGCACCTTTTGCACAAGCTTCAGCACCTTGTGCATAGGCCACAGCACAATTTGTACAGGTTACAGTACGTCATGCACATTAAAATAAGCACAAATCAGCTGATGCACGCGCACAAACGCATTTATGCATGCATAACTGTATAGAGATACATTTCATCAGATGTACACATGAACATCAAGTATGTACACAGGGTATATCGAGGCATGCACACACACAAACACAGACAGACAGGTATACCATTTAGAACAGAGGGATGCATTGGGCTGCTGGACATTGCATTTGTTATCCCCGACACCCATACCGTCATGACAGCATTCAGGCAGGCATGTATAGGGTCACCAGCAATGTTTCATTTTCACTTTATGTTAGTACAATGTCAGCATATGTTTGCATGGAGAAAGGTCTCAACTTTTGCAGCTTTGTGGCACATCGTTTCTGTGCATTTCAGGGATCATCAGCACCAGCATACGCAGCATGGCACAGACAGTTTTCACTGGACTCACAGCACAGGCACAGGCTGTCTCCTCTTTCCTCCTCCCCTTGATCTCACCAAGTTGCTCCTCTTCAGGTGGCCTGAACAGCAGCCGCAGCATTCGCAACATGATTCTGGACAGCATTTACGAGACCCAGAACTTCGGCAAGGGGTGGTGGGGCTACAACATAATGCCCCGGGCCCCGGCAGCTGTCTTTGTGGAACTGCTGGTAACAGCTAGTCTGGTAATGGCGTTGGTGCTTACGCCGTTGACTCGCAGAGTTGTGCAGAAGCTGTGGCATCAGCGCGAGGTCACCTGGCATGCACCGATGTTTGTAGGTAATGCTCCAGTCATGCAATCTTTCGAGGTGTCATGCAATTTTTTGAGCATTGTAATTATTACTATTATTATTGTTGTTATTATCATTATTACTATTATTACTATCATTATTATGATTAGTATTATTAATATTATGATGCAATCTTTGGAGGCGACTGGCAGCGACTGCTGTCGCTGCTTCTGGGGTTTAGTAAACAGAGGTGCAGGTGCATCATCTGCTAGCACAGCTGCCGCTCAGAGTCGTCGTCTTACTTACGTCTTGCTAAGTCTTACTAGACTTACTTACGTCTTACGATGTCTTACTACGTAAGACTTACTTACGTCTTACTTACGTAAGACGCCTTACTACGTCTTACTTACTTCAGCTAGACTGCTGATTGCTCACCCAGCACCGATGCTGATATATTTTCCAATCATTATTTTGATGCCGGTAGGTTGCTAGTTGCTCATCAGCTCTGTTCAATCTTGAAACGTCTATTTTAACTCATGAACGTCATTAATACAGTGGGAACCTAAACTCAGAAACGCCTGGGGACGGTGTAAATGCGTTTGTACATGGTGGAGATGTTTCAGAAAGTACCCAATGCTGGTAGATCTTCAGTGGTGTCATGCACAACAACACCACGCCACTTGCAATTGCATGTCATGCTCCCTAATGTGAGACCTGCAGCTCATGTATCAGCATCATCATGGCACTAGCACTCACAAGTCCTGGTCTCTGTTGTTTTGTGAACCTGCAGCTGATGCTCCAACTGCACTGCAGGCCTCGTGCTGCTTTCTTTAGCAGCAGCAATCAAGCCAGCTTTGTGGGTGCTTGCCTTTGCAATGGGCACCAACCGCCGGCAAACTTTGTTGGCGTACTGGGTGGTCCTGCTCGCGCTTGTTGTGCCCTTGATACACTGGGTTTCAGCAGCGCATGCAGTGCCGACCATCTTAGTCAGGAAGGGCTATCACCTGCTGGCCCTGGGGCTGTTCCTCCCAGCCCTGCTGTGGGAACCGCAGCTGCTGGCTGTGTCATTGGCCATTGCATTGGCGCTGCTTGTTGTCCTAGAGATTGTGCGTATAGGGGAGATACCATATATTGGTGAGGTTGCCATCATCTGCTTGACTGGAGTGATTCACCAGAGCTTTTTGCTGTGGTTAGCAGCATGTTCACAGCAAGTCACTGCTTTGTGCAATGCTGCAGAAGCCTGTATGCAGTTGCATGCATGCTGCAGCTCAAGAAGTACTTGATACATAGCTGTATGTGCACATGGCTGCATACTTGCTACCATTGAGATTCTACACAGAGCTCATGATACCTTCAATGAAAGCTCATTGACATGCACAGCCCTAGACGCAAAGTCAACCCGTGGCAGCCTGGTGCCAAGTTGTGTTAATGATTGTTGGCATGGCTGTATGATTATAGGCATGGCTGCGTAATTGCTACCATTGAGAATCTCCACAGATCTCATGGTAACTTCATTTACATGACATTTACATTGTCATGTCATGAGCTGGCAAGCGATTTTAGAACGATTATTGTTATTGTTATTATCATTATTATTGCTATGCCATGCAGGTGACTACATTCACAAGTTCATGATGTCCTTCACTGATGGCCGTGATGCTGGTGTCCTCTTGGTCAGTCACTTCTCCCTGCTGACAGGCATGGCTGTGCCCATTTGGCTATCTTCAATCACCACTACACCAATCAGCTCACGACGTGAGGTCTCAGACCCATCAAGCCTGGACAATCCACAATTCGGGAGAAGCAGCACAGTGACACGCACCGGGGCAGTCGCTCCACTGCCTCTGACAGCATTCGCAGGCATCATGATTCTGGGCATTGCTGACTCAGCGGCTTCGGCCATAGGGAAGAGGTATGGGAGGCACAGGATTTGCATAGGGACGAAGAAGACTGTTGAGGGCACTCTGGGGGCAGCCCTGTTGACGCTGCTTGGGTGGGCCTTGCTGGCCATTGTGTTTCAGAGTCATCTGTCACACAGTGCCAGTGCTTCTTGGGATGGTCTTGCAGGGGCAAAGTTGCTGATCAGCACATTGTTGTCGTGCCTGCTTGAGGCATCAACAACTCAGCTGGACAACATTTTCATGCCTCTGCACTATCTTGCAATGTTGTCGTTGTGACACTGTGGGATGATGTTACTGCATCAGACCTTTTTTGATTGCAAACGCACAGCAATGTAGTCTGTGACAAGCTTGAAATGTAGTCCCAGTGTCGCAACGCCACATGACATGCGCAGGGCTGTGACCATTGATGTTCAACAGTGATGTGTTGTCAGACTCAGTGATTTGTGTAGTTTAGATTCCTTGACACGTGAGCTATGTATGACTTCTGCAGCACTTCACAACCATCTTGTGCTGTAGTGCAGCTTAGGAAAGTTATATCAGATTTAGGCACCAAGATTACCTGCGTATGCATAGTCATGCCAATATGGTCTGAAGGCAGATCAAGAATGGCATCTTAATATTAGATGCAAGCACTTCAGTGAGATCAGATTTTCTGCAATGACCGAGTCATGCTCAAGTACAATAACACAGCAAGACTTGTACTTAGTAATGGCAGTTGGGTCAGCCTCATCACTCACACTTTACTGCACGCAATCATGACGCAATATCAACAGGTTTCGACTTCGCAAAATTTGGATCCCAGGCATGCACGCAGCTAGGATAAAGCAACTGATCACAGACATCAACAACGCAACATGGACAGCAAAATCAAACAGCCCGACACTCTTCAAAGCCTTCACGAATCAGATCCTTGTCTAGGTCGCGTCCAATGAAGACCATCTTGCTGTACCGCTTCTCATCTGCCTTCCAAGGCCTGTCAGCCATGCTCTCAAACATCATGTGCACACCCTGCAGCAACATGCAATGCTCTTTTCAATCCCAAAACATCTATTTTATTTCAGAAACGTCATCCCTACACTGGAAGCCTAAACTCAGAATCGCTTGGTGACAGTAAAAATGCGTTTCTACATTGGGGAGATGTTTTAGTTACTCGACGCAGCAGGTGTTTCCTTGATAGATTGGATATCAGATATATGTCCCCAAGGATACACTGATTTGCAAAACCCAGTGAAATGCCTGGGTCATAGGGCTGCAGCAGGTGCTTGCAAACATTGTTTTCAAAACAGGTTTTGGGTTTTGATGGACAGCAGCCGACTTGAATGTGCATCACATGTGCAGCACGGGTGGATGCATTTGCCCTGGGTGTGCCACAATTCAGCACTTTCCTTGATAGATTGGATCTCAGATACACGTTTCCAAGGATACACTGATTTGCAGAGCTGCAAAGCAGTTTGCAGTGTGCCTGAGGTGATAACAGCTTGTTATGCGCAACACACCTTGTGCATCAACAAGCTGTGACACAAACTGTGACGCTTACAACATGTCACACCAATGCCAAGTGCTGCATGCTGAAAGCCAGGGATCGCAGAAGGCACAATCTGATAGGCCCACAAGGAGTAAATCATGACTGCCAAGCAATAGTTTCTCTATGATCCATACACTTTACCAAGCTCCTCAAATCAGTGTGCCCTTTAGAAAGTGTAGCTGAGATCCAATCTATCCAGGAGGCAATACCAGGGCAGCCCGGTATAATGCCTGGCTTCTCATCAAGTTGACGCCGAAAGGCGTAGTCTTTTCCTTTTCCAGAAGGCAATTTGATGATGTGCAACAGAGAAAAAGCAGCTTGCCTGGAAGACATGGCGATCAGGGTGTCCATCCACAGCCAACAAGCCCTTGCAGCGGTACAGATTTTCTGCGTTCTCTTGAAGGAACGCCCCCAAGAAGCCGTTGACCTTATGGATGTCCACACTGCCATCTAGCACAATGCTGACAGATGACACACTGTCATCATGCACATGATCAAGGCCGTGATCATGACTGTGATCGTGCTCGTGATAGTCATGACTGTGTGAGTGCGCCTCTGAGTGAGAGTCTGACGGATGCGAGTCTGAGCTGCTGTGCTCTGAGTGGCTGTGCGACTCTGAGTGCTCTGAGTGTGAGTGGTGGCTGTGTGAGTGCTCTGAGTGTGAGTGGCTCTCAGAAGCTGCATGACTGTGCTGATGATGGCCAGCATCCACCTGGAGGCAATACAACAGGTCAGAGGGTGCTTGGGGGGGGAAAGGGAAAAAAACTTACGCCTTTCGGTATCAATTTAATGAGAAGCCAAGTATTATACCGGGCTGCCCAGGTGAGGGTGCTTACTATGGGTAAAAGTCTGCTTACTACGAACTGAATCCTGCTTGCCGAAGCTAGAGTCTGCTATCTACCCTGCTTCAACATTGCTGGCACTACTTCAGATGAAGATGAAGGACAGTGCTGTGCTCGTCCATGTCAGCTTGCCCTGATCTAGTACCTTGTGGGCATGTGTCAGAAATGTGCCAATGGTATGCCAGAAATGCGCCAGAATTGCTTGAAGTACAAGCCTTGGTAAATACCTAAGCAGGCCATGTAGCTCTGCTAAAACGTTTTTGATGACAGTGAAGACAATAACATGCCAACTGCTGCTTAGCAAGTCACACCTGTGATCTGATTGCTAGCACACACAATGCTGCACATGCATGTTGGTAATCAAAACACAGGAAGTATCTGGACTAGAGTGAGTATCTCGTTGCAACAAGAGACTCTGCAGACATTCAACCTCTGTGTCAACACGTTCCAGGTCAAACCCTAAACAAGACACACTGCAGACACCTGACCTCTGTGTCAACACGCTCCAGGTCGAACCCTAAACAAGAGACACAGCAGACATCTGACCTCTGTGTTAACACGTTCCAGGTCAAACCCTAAACAAGAGACACTGCAGACATCTGACCTCTGTGTTAACACGTTCCAGGTCAAACCCTAAACAAGAGACACTGCAGACACCTGACCTCTGTGTCAACACGTTCCAGGTCGAACCCTAAACAAGAGACACTGCAGACATCTCACCTCTGTGTCAACACGTTCCAGGTCAAATCCTCCAATGCCAAGGACGTAGTCCACTGCCACATCTGCTCTTTCAACACGCTGGATTTGAGCCATGCTGTTGATGGACTTGATGCGCCTCTCAAGCCTCTGCAAATCTGCTGGAGAGACCTGCGCAAACAGGGACGAGCTTGTGGAAGTTGGGCACAAACAAGACAAGGTACAGTCTGCTCTGTCAGGGATTGCTTGCTATGGACTGATTGCTTAGAGACATGTTGTCTAGGCCGATGTTTAATTCCAGGTTTGTTCGATACCTTCATCAGCTGACAGAGGGTGGACAATTCCCCTGTGGGC
>JAABUP010006872.1_pt1 | contig 15765 bp, 12 predicted proteins | sample 5559201 | NCBI WGS metagenome assembly JAABUP01 (sample SAMN10711887, study PRJNA513373) | rock metagenome | isolation source: Antarctica rocks | place: Antarctica
TCGTGGACGCGCTCTGCGCCGCTTGGAATACGTTACGTGACGAAACCGGGCGTCTCACCACCCTCACGGGCTATCCTTGGATCACCCAGGCCATCAATCAGGTCAGCAAATAAGCCAATTGGTATGACAGTCTCAAACTGGTCCACGGCCTCAACGACAGCAGAAACAACTTGGTCGTGGAACAATACGCCGGTCACGCCATCCCTGGCGATGTCGACGGCGCCGCCCCGGCCAAACGCTATGACGCGCGTCCTGAGGCTGGTGCGAGGCCATTGGCCACGCGGAAGACCTGGACGAGACGGCCGGCGTCGCGAACCTTTTGGGCCAAAGGAGGAAGCTGGTCAAAGAAGCGCACGTTCGCCTCGTCGATTGCGTCGACCTTTAGCTTCCTGTTGAAGTCGAGGTAGATCCTGGCGAACGCATTTGCGATCTCCGCTCCCAAGGCGTCGTTCTTGGTGAGGGCGGTGATCTCCACCAGATAGGATTTACCGTCGTTCGACGCCTTCACTTTGTTCAGCAGCATGGCAGCGACGGTCCCTGCGCGCTCAGCAGCCGTGAGCGGGACATCAGCCGGCTTCGTGCCCATGACATACTGCTGCACAACCGCAACGAGACCTTTGACGAGCGATGGGCTGAGATCGAGTTCGCTGAGGAATTCTGGGGCATGGGTCAGGTCGAGCTTCTCGACAACCCGCTCTGCGAGGTTTGGCGATTGGATGATCGAGACCTGGGTCTTGACCCCGATCATGTCGGGCTGCGAGCCCTCGCCCGATGAAAGCTGCGGGATCGGCTGCGCCCGCGGCGAGTCGATCAGCAAGACTGCGGTCGATCTGTAGGTGGCCGGCAGTTGGCTGATGACAAACCCCGTCACCGCGATCAAGGGCGTCGCGATCAGGGCGATCAGAAGCTTGCGCTGCCAGATGACCTAAAAAAGCCCTCGCACCGGCACGTCATGATCTTGGCCTGAAGCCGGGTCGACTCCGAGGAACGGTGCCGAGGCGTTAACTAATTGATTGTTTATCGAAACAGTCTTTGACAGAAGCAAAGCCTAATAACCTTGAAGAGAGTTAGCATAACTTCTAGTAATGCTGCATGGTCATAAGGCCCACAATGCACAACCTTAGTATGCCCCACGCCGCGTCAGTAGCACAGGGACAGTCTTCGATAGTATCACTAAATCGTGGTATAGGTTCCAATCGCGAACGTATCTTTTGTCGATCAGCACCCGCTCGGCAAAGGTCGTGCGGCTTCGACCATTGACTTGCCACAGGCCAGTGATGCCCGGCCGCACCTTATAGTAGTATTGTATATCCTCACCGTATTTGCCCACCTCCTCCTTCACGATCGGACGGGGGCCGACGATGCTCATGTCGCAACGCAAGACGTTGATGAGTTGCGGCAGTTCGTCCAAGCTCGAACGGCGTAGGAAACGACCGATCTGGGTGACGCGGGGGTCCTTGACCAGCTTACGCCTAGTCGTCCACTCGGCGAGCGCTTCGGGGTCGGACGCCAGCGTGGCCGCCAGAACCCTGTCCGCGTCGACAACCATCGTCCGAAATTTGAAGCACCCGAACCGTTGGCCGTTCTTGCCTACCCGGTAATGAACGAAGAAGATGGGACCACCGTCGCTCATGACAAAGCAGGCAATCACAAACAATAATGGCATTAATAGCACAGTCAGGATCAACGCAAAAGTAAAGTCGAACAGCCATTTTACCACGTGCGCCGCCCGCGTTCGCTGCGCCGCTACGCCGCCCGCACCTATAAGTGTTGATGCTTTAGTTGCGACCTCGCCCTTGAATGAAGAGCGATCCATCCAGCCGTTGCTTATCATCATCAATCGCTCCGAACCATCCTCAGTCTTAGACTAACGGTCAGCCCTAGCCATGCCGTACCCGACCTTAGCTCGAAGGCCACGTAGCAACGGAAATTTTCGATACAATGCAGCATTGCAACGAGATTCAAGTTATCCCGATCCTAAGAAGCTTTGTCAACCTAAGCTTGACAGTGTTTTCACGAAATTGGCCATGTGTTGCGCTGAAACGGTTCGATATGCTGAGCGTGCCGTCAGAGAGCAGCCAACACCGTCCCGCACGCCAGGGCGCGGCCAATGCGAGCCGCGCCGGGTTCGTCGAAGGCTGTCCCGCCGTAGGGCCGAACGACCCTAGCGAGAGGGCCGGTCTGGGCCATAGTGATCACTTGGAGACCTGCCTCCAACATCTTCACTGCGAAAATCTTCGGGTGGGATGCTTGGCTGTGCCGCACACGGCGGGCTAGTCCCTCCCCCTGAGGGCATTGGGCTTCATTCCACAAGCTGAGCGGCGGGCATGGTCTGACGATCCCGTCTGTTTCGTCATGATTTCGGTCCAGAGGCGCTGAGGATGGTGGGACAGGCTGGCCCGGGGGCGACGGCCCCGGCGGTCATGGGCCGTAGGATCAAGGCGAAGCGGGTAAGCCTAGCAGAGACCCTCGGTTTCGAGCGGATGTAACGCCGCGTGACCCGTCCTCACCTCGGCGGCACCGTCCGGCAACTTGCGTCGCTGCGTCCCGTCCTGAAGCCTCGGGCGATGCTGGGCTATGTCGTCGGTGACAAAGCATCCTATCTGCAAGTCATGATCCAGATCGGCGAAATCCTTACCGAGTTGGCGAACGAATTGAGCTATGAGGTTTGCCGCCTCGACCTGTTTCGCGAGACACTGAACCCACCAGTCCTCGCCAACCGCATCCTGGCGCGGGAGGAACGGCTTCGGCCATGTCAGCGGCCACAGCCCGTTCGACCCTGGCCATTGCTATCTATCCCGCTCCCGTCCGCCCGAGGTCGCCACCCGCAACGACCGGGTGAAGTTCATGCTGGACTGCATGCCGGTCGCGCCTGATGGCCGGGCCCCGACTTTCGTCCCCCAACCTTCGTCCAATGTATCGCAAGCGTGCGCTGCACGGCGCCGTCTACATGGCCCGGCCTCACGTCAACGCCGTCACCTAACCACCACGCCCGCGCGGTGCTGCCATTCACCATGGGCGCCGTCAAGCCGCGCCCGTGTTTCACAGGGCTGCCGTCATCGGCCACGGCGTGCCGGTGCGGGACAGCCAGGCCGAGTTCGGCGGCGTCAACATGCTGATCAAGACGATGCCCCAAGGCCATTCCATGGCCCGCGCCATGGGCCAGGAACGCTGCGTGCCGATCCGCGTCCGCGGCGCGACCTGCGCCGGCGTGTCTCTGCGGGGGGCCACGCCGGCCATCCCGGCGGATCGTGGTCGGGCCGAACAGCGCGTCGTCGATCGGCGCCTCCTCCATCTTCGCCACCACGGCCTGGCCGGAGACGCTGCGCACCGCAGCGGCGGCCCGCAGGTAGGCGAGCACGGAGGAGTACACCCCCGCATGGTTCATGGTCGGCTTCCGCCCGCCCGTGCGCTCGGCGAAGCGCTGGCTCCAGGCGCGGGTGGCGTCGTTCAGGTCCCAGTAGAACGCCTCGGTCAGCAACAGGCCCTGCGCGGTCTCCAGCCCCATGGAGTTCACGTCGGTCAGGAACACCAGCAGCCCGGCCAGTCGCTGCTTGCCGTCGCGCCCCATCCCGAACTCCGCCGCCTGCTTCACCAGGTTGGTCACGTCGTCCCCGGCGGCGGCCAGGCCGATTACCTGCGCCCCGGACGCCTGCGCCTGCAGCAGGTACGAACTCATGTCCGGCGTGCCGAGCGGCATGCGTATGTCGCCCACCACCCGGCCGCCGTTGGCCCTGACCAACGCGCCCGCATCCCGCACAAGGGACGCGCCGAACGCATAATCGGAGGCCAGGAACGCCCAGGTCCTGCCGCCCTGGCTGATCAGGGCGCGGGCAGTGCCGTTGGCCAGCGCCCAGGTATCAAAAGTCCACTGCACCGTGGTGAGCGCGCACTGCGGCCCCGTGAGGTCGGAGGTGGCGCTGCTGGAGGCCAGGAAGGTGCGGTCCTTCTCCCGCATCACCTGGTTGACGGCGAGCGCCACGGCCGAGTTCGGCACGTCCACCACCGCGGCCACGCCGTCCTGGTCGACCCAGCGCCGGGCGATCGCCGCGCCAACGTCGGCCTTGTTCTGGTGGTCCGCCCCGAGAATTTCCACCCTCGGCGCGTCTGGCCCGGCCTCCTTGGCGAAGCTGGCCAACCTGGCGACGCCGGAGCCGCAGCCCCCGCCAGCCCGCAAGCTGACGCTTCGACGATCTGCTGGCCATGACGGAGACGGGCGAGCTGACCATCGCCAAAGAAGTGAAGCGCCGCCGGCCCACCGACGAAAGCGCCGCCCGCTACGGCGCCAACCTGCTGCCGGTCGACACCACAACCACAAAAGCGGGGACGGCAGCGTGGGACCCCTGCCAGAGATTGAAAATGTGCTACAGCAACCCGGTCACTGGCGACCACGCCATGGCCAGCAGGGCACCTCCATGCAGCTTTTGCCCAAGGGGTTCTCGACCGCCGCCTATACCACTCCACCCACGCGACGGTCGTGGTCCCGATCAGGGCCCGAGGGGAGGCCATAGTTAGGGCCTCCCCTCGGCAACCTGACCGCCTAGACGCGGCCCGGCATCCGGTCCGCCCGCAGCGTACTGCAAGGCTCCGGCTCGAACTCCACGCGGCGGTCCAGCGCGTCGGACACGTCGTCCTTCCCGGTGCCGACCAGCGGCTCGCTCGATCCGCGTCCGCGCGCCTCCGTCCGGACTTGCAGCACCGGGGCGCGCTGCACGATCTGCCCCCGCACGAACTGCGCTCGCCGTTCGGACAGGACCTCGTTCGCCGCCCGCGTGCCGGTGGGGCTGGTGTGGCCGAGCACGAGCAGGCACGCCTTGCGCGCCGCGCTGCGCTCCGCGATCTGGCGGAGCCACGCCGGATACTGCCCGCTCACTGCCTGGTCCTGCCAGAACTGGGCGGACGCCGGGCGGAACACGAACTTCACCGCGAGCTTGCCCTGCGCCAGCCCGGCGTCCACCATCCGGCCAAACGCCTGCTCCGCCGCCTGAGGCTTCCCGAGCGCCACATCGGTCAGATATATGCCGTTCCATGCCCGCATCTGGTCGCCTCCGGGCAGCAAGACGGCCTTGTTGTAATCAGCCAGCGCCTCCGGGTAGTGCCCACCCTCGTAGGCCGCGGTTGCCTCATTGACGACGATGGAGGCGCTCCGGCCGTCCAGGTACGCCGGGTCCATGGTGTCGCCCGGCTTGCCGCCGCAGACTTTCAGGTAGGCCTTCATGCTGTGGTCCATCGCCCAAACCGGGCTGTCCTGGAAGAACTTGGTCGGCGTCGAGTCCACGTCCTCCGCCCGCACCCAAACCGTCTCCGACGAGACGACCTTGCCCGTGCGCGTGTCCGAAAGGGACGCCCAGATGCGATACACCTTGGGGGATTCATTGGGGGATGGTTCATCGGTGTAGGCCCGCTTCACGCCGGGCGCGACCACCGGGGTCATGCAGCTCAGCACCATGAGGGGCTGGCGTTCCAACGAGGCGTCGGACAGGGGGCTGGCGTGCATATACGGGAAGCGCTGGCCCACGACGTTTACAATCCGGCGCTCCACCTCGCGCGTCGCTGCGGTGTGCCTGACCGTGTTGAGGTCAACCGGCGGGTCGACGACGAAAGCGCGCTGCTCGGACGGGTCGAGCTGCGCACGGGCGACCAGCGCGGTGGCGAGGCTGGTCATGGCGGCGTCAAGTGGCTGCGCTTCCGTCGATGGTTGCTCGGTCGCCGGGCGTCCGGCAGTTTGCGAGTCGGGCGTGGTGGCGCAGGCGCCAAGCAGGGCGGTGGCGGCCGTCGCCACGGCCAGCAGCCAGCCTGGCCTACTGGGCGCGGCGGTCGTCGCGCAGGAATTGCTGGTCGGCATGGGATGGGTCCTCTCCTAGTTGGGCGTGGGGCACGGTGTCGCGGCGGTGCCGCTCAGCCGTGAGTCGGGTAATCGGGGCAGCATCCGGTATCGGCGCTGTTGTGGCCGGCTCGACCGGCCTTCCGGGTGACTCGGGGAACGTAGGCGCGAACGCAAGGGAGGCAACGGGACAACCCACGCTTCGCCTTGGTGCAACGGGGCGGCTGGCTGACGCCGGGCCCGCACAGGACTCACGCACTCGTCCCGGTGCGCCATAGCGTCCATCAGGCCCGGAACGGCACGGACCTGACTAAAATTGGCAAGGGGAACATGACGCATTCCTGTCGAGCAAAGCCACCGCCAGTCTAAATAAGGACCAATAGCTGGGTAGCTCAGCACAGCCTCCCACCGTAAGAATTCTACTTTTCTCTTTGCATAATATCCTGGTATGTGGGCATGACAAGAACGTGCGAACTGTTCAATTTTGCACAATATATGCTATCTTTATCTTTTGCATTTGTGTGGTTCCGTCAAAGCAACGCGCATGCGCCATGGGATGCGTCGAAGTCAGATCCAAGCTCTTGGACGGCTTCGGCGCTCGATCCACGCAGGCCGCGCGTCGCACCGTGCTGTTCCCCAGCCCGCGCAACCCCGCGGCAAACGTCCCCATCGCTGGCGGGCCAGGCACCGGGGTTCACCGGGGTCAGCACAAGCCGCCACGGCCTGCCGTTTACGACCGGTTGAGTGACGTCGCACTTGCGTGTGGGAGGCAGTCATGTGGTGGCTGGGACGACGTCCGCCAGCCGGCCGAGGCAGGGCCGCCGTCAGCCGGTGCTTCTGGCCCATGCAACCGTGGCGCTCAACCGTGGCGCTGGCACGACGCCGCCGGGCTGACTACGGTGCTGGCCCAACTGGGAGGTCAACCATGAAAAATCGGAAAGCCTCGCTGGCGGCCGGTGTTTCGCTCGCCCTGTGCGCGGCCCATGCCGTTGCCCAGCAACGGCCACGGATCGTCGCTGAGGACGCCATGGTGCCGTCGGGCGAAGCCGGCATCGAAATCTACGTGCGCAACAAGCACCCGGCCGAGATGGCGGCGGGCGTTCCAGGCCGCACCTTGGTGTTCGTGCACGGCGCGACCTACCCGGCCAGCACGGCGTTCGATCTTCCGCTCGGCGGCACGTCCTTCATGGACGACCTCGCCGAGCACGGCTTCGACGTCTACCTGCTCGACTTGCCGGGCTACGGCAAGTCGTCCCGGCCCGCCGCCATGGGGCAGCCCGCAGAGGCGAACGCGCCAATTGATACCAGTTGCCGTAAAAATTGACCCGCTTGCCACGTGAGTTTTGCCTAAGATATTGAACCAAGGACGCTGGCAAGCTCAGGTCGAGACTTATGGCAACTGGTATGAGACCACCGAGGACGCCGTGCGGCACTACGGAACCGTGGTGGACTACGTGCTGAAGCGCCGCGGCCTGCAAAAGCTGGACGTAATGGGCTGGTCCTGGGGCACCACCATCGCCGCCGGCTTCGCGGCAGCGCAGCCGCAGAAGGTTGAGCGCCTCGTGCTGTATGCGCCGCTCTGGATCGTGCAGGGCGAGGCGGCGGCACTCGGCGGCGGCGGCAAGCTCGGCGCCTACCGCGCAGTGAGCAGCGACTCGGCCCGGCAGCGCTGGCTGACCGGCGTGGCCGCGGACAAGCAGGCGGCGCTGATCCCGGAGGGCTGGTACGACGCCTGGCAGAAGGCAACCTGGGCGACCGACCCGGCGGGCGCCGCGCAGAACCCGCCCGTGCTGCGTGCGCCGAACGGCGTGATCCAGGATCTCAGGTCCTATTGGATGAGCGGCAAGGCCACGTACGATCCCGGCAAGATCACCGCGCCAACGTTGCTGGTGCATGGCGAGTGGGACCGCGACACCCCGCCCTACATGGCCCAGACCCTGTTCCCGCTCATCGCCAATGCGCCATGGAAACGCTATGTGGAGCTGGGCGAGGGCACGCACACGATCATGATGGAGAAGAACCGGCGCCAGCTTTTCGCCGTCGTCGAGGGTTTCCTGCTCTTGCCTGATCCGGCTGCGCCCTGAAGGCCCCTCCAGCACCAAGAACCGGCGCAGGACGCGCCATGCCGCAGCCCCCGGTCGACGCCGCCAGCCGGCTCGGGTCCGGCATGGTCGACCTCCCCGCCTTCATCGACCAGCAACCGGTCAGCCGCGGCCAGGTGCGCCTGCTGCTGACCTGCGCCGCCGTGCTGTTCGTGGACGGGTTCGACACGCAGGCGATCGGCTACGTCGCCCCGGCGCTGTCGCGCGCCTGGGACCTGCCGCGCAGCGCGCTCGGACCCGTGTTCAGCGCCAGCCTGTTCGGGCTGATGGTCGGCGCCCTGGTGTTCGGCCCGCTGGCCGACCGCGTGGGCCGCAAGCGCATCATCGTCCTCAGCACCGCCGCGTTCGGCATCGGCACGCTGGCCACCCTCCTGGCCGACGGCGCCGCCAGCCTGATCGTCGTGCGCTTCCTCACCGGGCTCGGCCTCGGCGGCGCGATGCCGAACGCGGTGGCGATGACGGCGGAGTTCAGCCCGCGCCACCGCCGGGCGACGATGGTCATGACCATGTTCTGCGGCTTCTCCGTAGGGGCGGCGCTTGGCGGCCTGATCGCCGCGGCGCTGATCCCCGCCTTCGGATGGCAGTCCGTCTTCGTGGTCGGAGGGGTGGCGCCGCTGCTGTTGGCGCCGGCGCTCGCCTACAGCCTGCCGGAGTCGGTGTGTTTCCTCGCCTTGTCGGGACGCGCGGACAGCCGGGTCGCCGAGACGCTGGCCGCCATGTTCCCCGCTGGCCGGTTCCCGCCCGGCACCCGCTTCGGCGCGCACGAGCCGGAGCTGCCGGGAACGCCGGTGGCGCACCTGTTCAGCGACGGCCGCGCGAAGGTGACGGCGCTGTTCTGGGCCGTGTTCTTCATGAGCCTGCTCGACCTGTATTTCCTGTCGAACTGGCTGCCCACCGTGCTGAACGACCTCGGCGCGTCGGTCCCGCTCGCGGCGGCCGTTGGGGCGATGCTACAGGTCGGCGGCGTCGCCGGGACCGTCGCGCTGGGGCGGGTGATCGACCGGTTCTCCTTTCGCGCCCTTTCGCTCACCTACGTGTTGGCGGCGTTCGCCATCGTGGCGGTCGGCTTTTCCGGGCATTCGACGGCGCTTGCGGCCGTGTCGGTGTTCTGCGCGGGGTTCTGCATCGTGGGCGGCCAGATCGCGTCCAACGCGCTCGCCGCGACCTACTACCCCACGGCGGTCCGCTCGACCGGGGTCGGCTGGGCGCTGGGGATCGGGCGTGCCGGCTCCATCGTTGGCCCGCTCGTCGGCGGCGCACTGCTGGCGCTGCACTGGGGCACGGTTCCGCTGTTCCTGGCCGCTGCGGTGCCCGCACTTTGCGCGGCGGTCGCGGCGCTGGGCTTGAGCATGGCCACACGGCAGGACAGGTCCGCGCCGGCGCTCCCCGCGCGTGCGCCCGCCGTGGCCCCTTCGGAATGACCGGCGGCGTTTCCTTCCCATGAGGCCAGAATGAGCATGACCGAGCCACCCGGCGCCGACAGGCGCGACACGCAGGTCGTGATCGTCGGCGGCGGCCCTGTCGGCCTGGGCCTAGCCATCGAGCTGGGGCAGCGCGGCGTCCGCTGCGTCCTGGTCGAGCGCCACATGCGCCCGCAGCCGGTTCCCAAGGGCCAGAACCTGACCCAGCGCACCATGGAGCACATGCACTTCTGGCGCGTGGAGCGGCAAGTTCGGGCGGCGCGGACCATTCCGAAGGAGTACGGCATCGGCGGGCTGACGGCCTATGGCACGCTGCTGGGCGGCTATGCCTACGACTGGCTGCAGCGCGAGCTGGTGCGGCCGTACTACTTCACCGACAACGAGCGGCTGCCGCAGTACGCCACCGAGGACGCGCTGCGCCGCCGGGTCGGCGAGCTGCCGGCGGTGGAGGCGCTCTATGGATGGGGGGCGGAGAGCGTCGCGCAGGACGGCGGCGGCGTGTCCGTGGTGATCGTCCAACGCGACGGCGCCGGCCGACGCCCGCTGCGGGCCGAGTACGTGGCCGGCTGCGACGGCGCCCGCTCGGTGGTGCGCGAGCAGGGCGGCATCACCCAGACCCGGTCGGACCACGACAGGCTCATGGTCCTGCTGGTGTTCCGCGCGCCCGGCCTGCACACGCTGCTGGAAAGGTTCCCCGGCAAGTCGTTCTACAACGTCCTGACCCCGGAGCTGAGGGGCTATTGGCAGTTCTTCGGCCGCGTCGACCTCGGCACCACCTGGTTCTTCCACGCGCCGGTCCCGCTGGGCACGACGAAGGACAACTTCGACTTCCGGGGCCTGCTCCACTCGGCGGTCGGCGCGGAGTTCGATGTCGAGTTCGAGCATGTCGGCTTCTGGGACCTGCGCTTCGCCATGGCGGACACCTACCGGAACGGGCGCGCCTTCATCGCGGGCGACGCCGCGCACAGCCACCCGCCCTATGGCGGCTACGGCATCAACACCGGGCTGGAGGACGCCCGCAACCTCGGCTGGAAGCTGGCGGCGACGCTGCAGGGGTGGGGCGGCCGGGCGCTGCTCGACTCCTACAGCGCCGAGCGGCAACCCGTCTTCGCCTCGACGGCCCACGACTTCATCGAAAAGTCCATCCACGACGACCGCGACTTCCTGGAGGCGTTCGACCCCCGGCGCGACCAAGCGGCATTCGAGCAAAAATGGGCCGAGCGGCAGTCCGGCGCCAAGTCCGAGGTGGCCGCGTTCGAGCCGAACTACGAGGGATCGGCCATCGTCTGCGCCCCGCCCGGCGGCACGTGCAGCGCCGTGGGGTCGCACTCCTTCGCCGCGCGGGCGGGCCATCACCTGGCGCCGCAGCCGCTTTCCGCGGGCGGAAACGTGTTCGACGCGCTGGGCGACGGGTTCACCCTGCTGGCGCTCGACGCCGACCGGGCCACCGTCGACGGGTTCGAGCGGGCTGCGCACGCCCTGCACGTGCCTTTGGCGGTCGTTGGGGACAGCCGGGCTGGCGGACGGGAGCGCTATGGCGCCGCACTGGTGGTCGTGCGCCCGGACCAGTTCGTGGCCTGGGCAGGCGACTGCGGCCCGGCTGATACGATGGCGCTGCTGAGCAAGGCCATCGGCGGCCGGACGGACACGGCCCAATGACCGGTTGCCGTGTCGGGCAGGTGGCTTCGGAGCGTTTCAGCCGCCCTGGCCTGCTGGCCAGCAACGTCGGGCGCGGCATGAGGACGGCAGCCGCCGGCGTTGCCATGCGTCCCGCCCCCTTGCGCCCCGGACCCGCCTGGAGGAAACCCCGCCTATGAGCCCAGGCTACCTTCCCTTTGCCGGCGCGCTGCGCCTGCCGACCTTCCTGTGCGACAACTGCGGCTATTGGCAGCGCCACTTCGCCACGCCGCCAGCCTGCCCCATGTGCCTGGACGCCCGCCACGTCGTGCCGCAGGACGGGTGGCAGTTCTGGACGCGGGAGGAGGCGCAGGCCCGCTTCCCCTGCCACTGGGCCGAGGTCGAACCCGGCGTGTGGCACTTCTGGAACGAGCCGGTGGGCGGCATCGGCCCCAGCGCCTACCTGATCCAGACGCCCAACGGCAACATGGGCTTCGAGGGCTGCCCGGTGTTCAGCGAGGCGGCGCTCGGCCACATCGCCGCGCTGGGCGGGATGCAGGTGCTGGCCGCCTCCCACCCCCACGCCTATGGCGCGCTGTGGCAGTTGCAGGACCGCTTCGACCCCGAGCTGGCGCTGCACCCCGGCGACCTCGAATGGTCCGGCGCGCTGCAGGTGAGCTGGCCGTTCGACGACACGCTGGAGCCTTTGCCGGGGCTGCGGCTGCACCTGACGGCCGGGCACTTCGCCGGGCACACGGTGCTGCACGACCGTGCCCGGCGCATCCTGTTCTGCGGCGACGCGCTCAAGTTCGAGCTGGACCCGGCGGACCCGCGCCGGGCACTGACCATCTCGGCCCACAAGGCTTTTGTCCGCGGCATCCCGCTGACGCCGGGCGAACTGCGCCGCTACCGGGAGGTGTTCGCCGCGCTGGATTTCGTGCAGACCTGGACGCCCTTCGAGCAGGCGGCCAACAGCGGCCGGACGGAGGCGCTGGCGCTGATCGACACCATGCTGGCGTCGCGGCCCCATGCGGCGCCGGTGCCGCTGGAGAGCTTGCGGCGGAAGTAGCCGTGCTGGGCCGTGCAGTGCTTCCCACTACGTCTTTGAGCTCTCCGCCCGCTGCCGCAGCATCATTTCAAGCCGCTGCATCGCAGCCTGCGCCGCCAATGCCGTCGAGGTGAGCTCCGCGTCATCGAAGAACCGCACTTGGTTCAGCCGCGCGATGATGTCGTTCAGGCCATTTTCGTGCAGGTCCACGAAGATGAGCAGCGCGCTGTCTGCGGCGGCGGCGTCAAGTTTCGCGATGCCGGAGAACTCAAAGCCGGCCTCGGTTCCAAAGGCCCACCGTAGCGTCGCCTGGCGCACAGCTCCGCCACGCAGATGGACCGTCACTTGTTTTGGCACGTCCATGGGCGTTGCCATGCTGACGCGCACGCCGGTAGGGGACTGTTCCAAGACCAAGCAGTCCACGAGGGAGTTGCCCCATTCGATCTTCGCTGCTTTCAGCACCGTCACGCGGTCCGTTGCGCGCTTCTCCTCAAATGTCTCCATGGCCTTGCCTTTGATGTTTCTTTGAAACGGGTTAGGGCCGTACGTCGAGCGGGCGCACTACTCATCCAGTAAACGCCCTGACTAGGCCTCGCGACATAATGTAAATCTTCCCAGTTTTTTAATCAATAAGATTGTTTCTCGCCTCTGCTAATAGCTGAACTCGCGTGGCTGGTGGCCTCGTGCGCCGGTGTCCGTGCCCCGTCGCCAGTGAGCGCGGCAAGAGGGGGCGACACGGTGCGGCCTGGGCCCGGGTTGAGCCGCGATCGACCGTCCCTGGCATCCGAACCAGCGCGCGGAGTGGCCCGCCGTCGGCGGTTGGGCCACTCCATGCACCGGCATCCCGCCACCAGCCACTACGCAACGGGACCGCATCAAAAAAATACGCCAAAACTCCAATGTTCCGTTGCTATATGTGGTTATATACCCCGAAGGTTAACACGGAGTGGATATGACGCTGCCAGGGCTCGATGGTCTGGCCTACCTCATTATCGGACCGATACTTGCCGCCGCCATAGGCCTGATACTATGGTTGCGGTCCCAAGTGTCGCGGTCGAATCGAACCCTGGCACAGGCACGCCTGGAGCTCGAAGGCGCCAACAACCGCCTGGTGCAGTTCAAAGACCAGGCGGCGCTATTGTCCAGGATCGATCCCGTCACCGGCCTCCTGGTCCGCCACGTCGTGGTCGAACGCTTCCAGTTCGCGCTCGCCCTGGCCCGGAGGCAGGACACTGTTTTTGGGATCGTGTTGATCCAGTTGGCGAACTGCGAGCAGTTGGCCGGCCAGCACGGAGCCGGCATAGGGGACAAGCTCCTGAGTGCCCTGAGCACCCGGCTGCTGGCCGTCACGCGGGAGGTCGACACAGTCGGGCGCGTGCGGGACTACGAGTTCGCCGTGTTGCTGCCGTCGCTGCGGAACGCCAGCAACCTGGACCAGATCGTGTCCAAGCTGCGCACGGCGTTCGACGCTCCGTTCGCCGTGCCGGGCCTTGCGCAGGCGGTCCACCTGACGGCAAATTTCGGCAGCGCGTCCTACCCGCAGGACGGAGCGAGCTGGGCCACCATGCTGAAGGCAGCGGACGAGAGCCTGCGGTTGAGCCGGATGCAGGTCCGGGCCTGAATAGAGGCTGTCAACAAGGCTCCGGCGGATACCGTTTCCAATTGCGCAACGAAATGCAAGCGCCTTAATTTGACGGTAGGTTCAGCCATAGTTCGGGGCCAGCCTGCTCTATCCGCGGATAGGCGTCCCGCATCGCTGCGTCCACCGCTGGAGTGCGGCGAGAGGTGCCACCTATCGCGTTGTCCGTGGTGATCATGAAAGCGAAGCCGCGCGCCCGGATCATCTCAACCAGCGGCGCTTCGTCCCACTGCCCAGTGGAAGCCAGCTCAGTTACGATTGCCGGCTCAAAGATCACGGGCTTTCTGGCACGCATGAGCAGCGTCATGTCCTCCGACGCGACAGGTTTCCGGGCGGCGGCGATGCGCGCCACGAGCGCTTCTTGCCAGGCGAGGTCGGCCTCGGTCGCCTGGTTCGGCATGTAACGCAGCGGCAGCGCTGCGACGCTCAACATCAGCAACAAGGCCACAATCTGGAACCTGCGCCGGCTGGGTGCGCCGCTGCGCGCAAGGCCCACCAACATTATACCGATCAGGACGCAGCCAATGCAGAGCCACTCCAGCAAGTAGTTGTAGGTGCTTCCAGACTTGAGGGTGGTGGGCAGCATCAGGGTGGCCAGCACGAACTCCAGCAGGAGCAAAGCCTGGCAGGCAGTCGCCCGATCCGCCCGGCGTAGGGCCCCTATGTCCCGCAGCGCTGTCTTTGGCCGAAGTCGAGGCGCTGACGGCAGTACGGCCCGCCAGAGCGCTACGAAGGCCAGCAGCATCAGGATCATGAACGGGAAACTCGCCCGCACGCTCCAGAACACCCGATACGCATGTTGAAGCGACAGGCGGTTGACGTTGTAGCTGGCGATGTTTCGCAGAAAGCCATTCCCGGTCAGCCCCTCCATCAACCCGAGAACCCCAAGGCCGACCGCCCCCGCAACCCCCGCAGCCGCCAATGCGCTGCGGGGGTTGCGCAACAGCGCGACCAGGAACACCGCGACGCCGGCCGGCAACTGCGTCTGCTTGGTGAACACCGAAGCGACACACAATAAAAGCGCGCCAAGGGTGCCCCAAAACCGCCCATTGGACCAGGCGGCCATCAGCAGCCCCATCATGCTGAGCATGATCGCCACCATGTCGACCCGCATCATCAAGCCCCAGGTGCGCACGGCAGGCAGGCACAGCACCAGCAGCCCAGCCGCGACCGCGCTCCCAAGTTCGATCGCCGCTGTTCGTTGGCCGGGGCGCCGTGTTGCGGTGAGCACCAGCCCGGCGGCGAGAAGCCCGATCAAGGCCATGGAAAGCGACGACACGAGGCGGCCCGCCGCGAGGAAATCCGGCTGCACCGACAGAACCGCGCGCACAATCAGATAGTAAAGGGGTGGGTAATGAAAGACGACGAACGGCAGGTCCGGCGAGCTGCCGTACATGCGGGGCCCCGGAATCAGCTCGGCCTGTTGCCAGACGATCCCCTCGCCGTAGTCCAGCCCGAACGGGTAGCGTATCGCCGCCACGACATCCAGGCAGACGCCTGCAACGTGCGCCGCCAACAGCGCACCTAATGTTAAAAGAATGGTCTCGCGCCTAACGCTATGCGCCAAGCCTGCATCGCAGCGCGCCATGCTTGCCCTCAGCAGGCTCAACGCTTGGGCTTTGCACGAATCAGCATTTGTTTTCCGATCGGTTTCACTGGAGAAGCGAGCCATGCTCGGATCAGGAACGGCTTGATCGGCAGCCGGCCCTTCACCGAAAGTGGCATGAAACGAGGCTCGACCAAAAACACCTCATAGCCATTTGCGGCAAGGTAGTCGGTCAGGCTTACGTGCGAATAAATGCTTTTGTGGTCGAAATCGTCAAAATACTCGCGATAGGCATATCTGTAGTTCGGCTGCACAATGGTCAGCGTACCGTTTGCCGACAGCTTGCGGCGCAGGGCAGCCAGCACCATCGAAAAGTCGTCTTTCGTCAGATGCTCGAACAGGTTGCTCGCGAAAGCGAAGTCGACCGCGCCGTCGTCCAGGAAGCTAAGGGGTCATCCGGAAACAAACGAATCGGATAGCATGCGATTGTCCCGCTCGCGGATTTCCGTTGCTTGAAAGGTTTGTTATGCCGTTTGGATGATTGACCCTCACCCGATCCGTAAGCGCT
>JAABUP010006873.1_pt1 | contig 15765 bp, 16 predicted proteins | sample 5559201 | NCBI WGS metagenome assembly JAABUP01 (sample SAMN10711887, study PRJNA513373) | rock metagenome | isolation source: Antarctica rocks | place: Antarctica
GTCTGTTGAACTCGGCGGCCGGATCGTATGAGTACAGTTGTACAATAGCACCGTAGTAGAGATGATTCAATTCCGTTTGTGCTTGCAACATCGTGTCTACCACTGCTCCTACAATGGGAATGAACTTCGTGAGTGTGAATGTCCACCCGCCACGGGGTAGAACGTCTCCGGGATCCATCACGTCCATGCGGGGAAGGATACTAGATGGCGAGAGAATGAATCAGGGGAGATGTCGCCATGACTGTCGTCAAGTTCCTTGTCGAACTGTCTGAAAGGAGCGGGATCCCGCATTGGTAGTGCAGACGATGTTGCAAAATTGAATAAGGCGAAGACAAGTCCACCAAATGTAGCGAGTTGCATTGTCAGATCCTGCAATGGTGCTTGGGGAAAGATTGTCTTCTGGTTAGGATTTCAAAGCGGTGTCGTCCCCTACAGACTTGAAGGCAGTTCGAGCAGTGGTCCCAACACCGCGATCCTGTTGGCGATCCCGTCGTAACTTATCACAAAGACACAGGCGAAGCCAGCAAAGCTTGAAACTTGTCGTCCTCTCCCTTGAATCATATAGAGCCGTGGTCGTCTCGGTCTGATGCGTCGGAACGGCTTCACCGGGGTGGGAATCGCTCTTTTTGCGCGCGGATGTCGCATGATGCGTTTGGCTAACTATGGGCACTTCCATAAGTTCACGGTCGTCCAAAACAGAGAGTTGAGGAGACTTTAGCCCTTCATGGGGTCGCTTTCATGAACCAGGGGTTTAAGGAGAATATTCGGATCGTTTCTCATGAAAAAGGGGTTGGGAGTATCCAGCTCCTGGTGTACCTCAATGTTGCTCTGCGCAGATCGCTTGATACTGTGGTCAGACTAGATGGCGTAGTGACTGCAATGTCTGTGCCAGTCATTGGAAGAAATCAAAGGAATTGGCCCTCTGTGTAAGGAATCAGAGGGACCAAAGGGACGCCATCGACATCTATGGGCAAATTGCCTGGAAGGCTTAGAGTATGACTTGATATACGCATGATGCACGCAGATCGCTTACTGGGCCCCGAGCATGCTTCAAACAATGGCCACTCCGCCTCCTTGCTTACGCAAGTCTTCTTGTCGCACCACGACAGCAAGTCGTTTCTGAAAGATACGCTTCCGATCTTTGCCATCACTTTGTATGCGCTCGGAGAAGCCTTAGCACACGAGGCCACTGGTGGTCGCGCACATGTCCACGTGTTCGTTATTGTGTCGTCGTCGTAAGCTCATAGCTTCTTGCAGTCGTATCCGTATTCAGTACTCTCTTTGGCCAGCTATTTGATTCATGTTGAAAGAATTCCGGCTCTTCAGTTGAGTCTCCATGTGGTACAATTTGGCGAGACGCCTTGATTTATGTATCAGTATGTACCCTCCAGATTCATCCTGAATTTCAATCTTCTTAGGGATTCAAGTCTTCGTGTCTCAAACCGGGTTGCAGTGTCGGCCAATAAAGATCCGGCTTGTCCAGATATTTGCTTGACATCGCTGATGCATGGGTACTCACAAATGATGATGTGATTCCACCTGCAGCCGAAAACTCCGCCTGCCTTGGCTTTCCTTGGCCTGCAGGTGAATCAACCTTGGCACGTAAAGGTATGTCCGCCCAGGTCCGATGCTGCCGTCTTCATGGTTATCCACTCCACCGGAACCCTCTTTCTAGATCTAGATCAAACCCCCATTCCCGCACTTGGCGCTCGGCGCTGTCTCCGTTGTCATCGACTTATCCTGTAAATCCAAGATCTCCAGCCCCCACATTCAGACGGTGAACCGATCATTCGGCAGCATTAATGCACCGGATCGACGGTAGAGGCACAGAGCCTTCCGTTCCGGAGGCTATACAAATCTTGTATTCCGACAGGCCTTGGCGTCTCATGTTCAACGCGTCAGCCTCATATCGACTTTCTCTTGAACCGGCCGCATGCTGACACAGTGTCGCACATTCAAAACGAACGATCGACGTCGGAAACGTGAGTCGATATCATTGAAGTCGTTCCTGCTGGCACTCAGTCTTCATCAGGAGATCTAATTCCGTCGTCCGGCGATACCGTGCACGACACCGTCAATGTAACCCACCACTCGACAGCCATTCCAGACATCTTCACACGGGCTTCTTATCATGATGGATGCACATCTTTCTGCGGCCTCCTGCAGAGCCAAGAGAGTTTCTTCGATTGGGCCCAGAACAAAGTGGAGCCGTCTAACGTCACGGCCGAATCAATGAGCTGGATCTACAGGCCCAGAAATTGTGCCAAGTAGCGCTCAACCCTCCACAGCCCCCCCTGAATGCGAAAAATCTTGGCGGTCATTGGCTGTGAAATTGCTGATGAGTGTGTTGAAAAGATAAGTGGACCGCAAAGGTGCATATGCTTGCGTCAGAAAGGGTGTGGAGGCGGCGAGATCCTATTATCGAACTCCGATGATGGATACGCACAAGTTCTCAAATCGAGGGTGGAGACAAGATTGGGAAGCTCATTCCCCATCGGCGGGGTAACAACTATACCACCGAATTGTTTCGCGGATATATTGAAAGCACCGAACTCCCATTCCTGTGAATCTTGTGAGCACCGAATACACCAAAACGCGCTATACTCCCCTTATATTTATTTGATATACACCTCAAGAAATTTGGCTTATCTCATTGCCAACACCCTCCAACAAAAGACGCAAAGATCAAGCAGATCAACAAATCTTAGACTGTCCCTTGGGCAAAAATGTCACCTTTCAGCTTGGACCGCCTCAAAACGCAATCCACAAACAATTCCAGCCTCCCTTTTGACAAGTCCGAGACCTCCTCTGTCCGCTCACGATCTCGCCTTCATTCTCTCTTATCGACCTCGATCAGCCCGAAACACTCCTCCCACATCCTTGTCCTTTGCTGCCTCATCACCGGCCTACTTGATAGTACCGTCTTCCATGCTTACGGAACCTTTGTCTCTGGTCAGACTGGAAACACAATACTATTCGGACTTGGTGCATCGAACTCTCACGTCACGACTAGACCATATCGCTGGGCCAAAAGTCTCGTCGCCATTATCTGCTATCTATTGGGCTGTGCGGTCTTCTCGCATTCCATGCGAAAGCTCGGGAATCTGAGACGTGGAACCTTGATCTTGAGTTTCATGGTGCAGGCAGCCCTGGTATTGCTCGTGGCGGGCATTATACAGACGGAACAGGTGGAGGGGAAGCTCCATCTATTAAACGAACAGATGGATTGGCGGCAGTGCGGGCCGATCGCTTTATTGGCTTTTCAATCTGCAGGCCAGATAGTGGCTTCTCGAGCCCTTCAACTGCCTGGCATCCCGACCGTCGTGCTCACGAGTATGATGCATGATATCGCCACGGACCCGAGACTGTTCGCGCCATTATGTGATAATGTTCAGAGGAACCAGAAGGTAGGCGCGTTTGCTGCTACACTGGCTGGTGCTGTTGCGGGAGGATTCATCTCGATTTCGACCGGCAAGATGCAGAGTACCCTTTGGGTTGTCGCGGCTCTAAAATTGGGGATTGCAGTGGCGTGGATGGTATGGCCCGCTGGGGAAGAAGAGGAGTGCGTTTGATGAATTCTACCAATGATGACCTGATTCAATGTTTTCTACAGCCGAGCGTGGCGCTACGTAGTCTTAGATCCGGACTAGACACAGGCTTTATGGGCATTCGTAGATATTTCTTTTCATAATCCGATTTCGATCGATCGATGACGAAAAGTATTCTTGACAGACGGACCATTTTGTCGTGCTGTTGCTACTGCTCATGCTCTTTGCAGTAATTGCCGCTCCTTATCAGCAAGATGTAAACAGAAATACCACTTCCACAATTCTACAGACGTTCAATAGCCTTTCCGATACTAACTCGGAAGTAAGATTGACCAAAGCATTTAGTTTGGACGCCAAGTCACATGACCCTAAGCCCAAGCCACCACGAACTTCCATCTTAGTCACCGTAGTCTGCCTTCATATTTGACTCCTCTGCTTTCAGAGCAAACACCAACCATGTATTTGCGCCATGGAGGGATGCTGAGGATTAGCGTCTTGCTAATTTGGTCAATCGGAACGTGAGCTTCTTTAACCTCTGCTGGGAGATGCCCGGGAGGAGAAGGGATGAATGTATAGACGAATGGTTTCGCAGGCTGCGCTGGGAACATCCTCAAGTCTGCATCGCTCGCCACGGGGTTTAAAGGGGCGTAAGGTCACGTGTCGTTGATGTCAGCCTGTGAGTGCTGGAGTCAATAATTCTGGCGAGAAAAATGAGTTAGTGGTGCGGCTGAAGGCTTTCCTCGAGTGTTAGACTAGGTCGATAAGGCAACAGAATAACCCTCTTTCAGCCAACGCGAAAGAAAAATAATACTATGTGAACAATTTACTCTACACTCACGTACAAGACATGTAATTGAAATTCAAAATGGCAAAAGACTCACAGCATAACGTCTAACTAGTAAATAGTAGACGGTACACTGCTACAGAAATATTTCGTGAAGAAACATTTGCTTCCGTTCAGAATCGAACCAGGCCAACTTCACACTAACTCGTTTTTGAGTCAACGTTTAAATGACGGGTAAAGAATCTGCTGTGCATTTGAGCTAGGCCTCCGAGTTTGTCCTAGACTATTTTGTTGTTTATCACAGTATATAATCATTGTTTCGCGCAATATTTGATTTGGAGAGCCAGTAAGTAACTTCGCAGAGAACAAATCAAGGTTCAAAGACTGCCCTTTTGTAGCAACATAGTGGATATTTGCGAATTCTAATCAAGTGTTCTACGTCCTATTCTTGTAAACTTTTAGATACGATGTTTGCGATACTTGCTCCTTCTTACGGCTTTGTGAAATTGCAAGTCCTCTAAACGATTTGATCTCACATGACGAACTTGCTTGCTTCCTTACAATGGGTATGGATAATGCCATTTAGAGCCAAATTCAATGCAAGCTCATCTGAAGAGCAACTCACCTCTGACTGCTCGTAATCGAGACTTGGCTGTAAGGCCGAGCAATACGGTTCGATCCAGAGCAGTGGCGTGAGCCCTACTTAGGGCCTTGGAGCCAGTACGCAGGAGCTCTGTCTGGAGTGGTTATTGGGCAAAGAGCAAAGAATATGGACATCATCAAAGGTCACTTAAGGGAGCAGGCCAATCAAAGAAAAGAGCGTAACTGGGTTCTCAGGTATCATCTGTTTGGCATGACAAACACAGGACGGAGATGAAGTGTTCCTGGAGGGTATCTCGATGATGTTGGAGATAAGCCTCAGCCTTATTTGGCATTGCTTGGCATCCACAGAATACTCGGGTCACAATTTATGGTGGCTTCAGGGATTTCCTTTTTTTTTCCCCCATTGAAATTGTAAGACCACTAGACTGCCGACTCCCGGGGGCAACTCGAGGGTCAGGAATCGGGCATCGATTGTGCCAAAGGTTCAGGAAGAGCGAGAGGGGTACGTATCTAGAGACGCGTATTCCGCAGAAATCTACGCAAGGCAACGCAGCGAAGGATTCGCTGGTGTGGGCAGCAAGAGCTGAAAGTCTGTGGCTGCAGCGCCGTCGTACAGCGATATAATTGAGACTATGGCAACGATTCCATAGAAAATGTGCATCCTTTAGAGCGCATTTATCGTTCAGGAGTCAATTTTGATCCCAACTTGCCAATGACACGGTCCCCGCCAGGAGCGTTCAATGATGGCCGAAGTGGCCCAGCACCAGATGTTTGTCCCCTTGAATCGTGCGCATGTTGTTGAAAGGCAAGTAACGCCTCTGCAGGCACAATGGGTTTCGCACGACACCACTCCATCTGGCTGCCTCAAGAGGCCAATTAAACAAGATGGCCCGACTTCTTGACAATGGACATTCAATAGACGCCAGAGATGAAGGTGAACGCACACCTCTTATGGTCGCCGTAATGTGTGATGAGAGAGACGGTTGCGAGTTCCTGATGGCCCGAGGGGCTGACAAGCATCTGAGAGATTCAGCAACCATGTATCCTTTGCACATCGCCGTCGCAGAGAGGAATGTGGGCATGGCAAAGCTTCTCTTGGACCATGATGTTGACATTAATGTGAGGCAGTATAATGGGCTGACATCGCTGCACTGTGCTGCTCAGATGGGCTACGAGGAAATCGTGGATCTCTTGATAGATTATGGCGCTGATCTCGAGGTGAAGTCCGTGGATGGGTCGACAGCTTTACATCTTGCTTCTGTAGACGGACAAAGGCACGTCGTCAAACTGCTCATTACCCGTGGGGCCAATCCAGACGCCCTAGATGATTGTGGACGGCTGCCCCTTTGGGCTGCGTCACGCGGTGGGTACGTAAAGACTGTGAGGTTTCTGGCTGCTAGGACAAAGAACATCAACACCCAAGTCTACAATGGGCCTACAGCCCTCAGTACCGCAGCTCGTTACGGGCTCAAAGGTACTGTGAAAGCTTTGCTGAATGCTGGGGCGGAAATATTTCCTCAGGAGCCAGGGCCTCATGTTCCTTGGCTGGACCCCAAAGAGCGGCTTGAGCGGTACAGCGCGGATGCATTGACCGAAGCTTGTTTGGGAAACTCCACAATTGTGGTAGAGATGCTCCTGGCTACCTTGGCTAGATCAAATCCTGAAGAATATGCTGGATGGTTAGAAGTTTGGGACCGAGCTGGCCCTCACCCTAATCGAACTGGAGTGAAAGGCCTGGAGGAACTGAGGGCATGGGTTGACCAGCGCCAAGTTCTTGTGGAGACGCCAGAGGTGAAAGCTCTCAGGAAAGCTATGGTCACAAAGGTTTATGCAATCGACGAAGAAAATCGTGTGAAACTTGGCGAGGAAATGGGAATACCCTATGTGAGTGATGGAAAAAGGATTGATACCTTAGGAATCACGCATGATGTTGGGAAGCTGGCTATCATTGATAGCAATAATCATGATGAGGCCAGGTCTGAGTTCGACGGTGACGGTCCAACGGCAGAAAACCAGGCAGATTTCGCGCAGTGATTCAGGACGCAGGCGCTAGAATGATCCATATGTGAAGGACGTCAAGGACATGAGGGAGGTAAATTAGGGTCTTAAAGCCTTGAGCTTAGCAATCTGCCAAGAAGTGGGAGAAGGAAAGTCTGATCGTAAAGGGCACTGAGTATGCCATTATCGAATTGCATAGGATGAACGCTAAAACTGTCGTAACATTTCATGGGGCTAGACCCATATATGGAGCTCATGCTCCCTAATGTACCCATCTACCCTTAACGCCGGAAGTGTTTTCTGCATGAACATTAGCACATGAAGGTCCTTGTACTCCTAGGGACTACTACCCACCGGTGTTTGACCCCTGCAGCACCACAGTAACTGCCATTGTCGTAGGCGGCGCAGACACTACACTTTGAAGAAGAGTGAGGGTCCACGACGCAAGCTTGGCCTCTCTTTTGACAAGGTTCGCACGGGCTAGGAGACAATCCTCCATGAGCGAAGATACTTTGTGAGAGTATCTGTTGTGATGTTGTGCTCGAAGCACGGAGATAATCAGGAAACTGGAGACTGTGGCATCCTAGGTTACTTGGTATTTCTACCAATTGATGGTCGCTTCGCTTATGTATCTGCAACAGGTCCCTCCTGTCGTGGTTTTCATAACAAACATCACAGACAAACACCGTATGATCGTCCGAAGTATCCCCGGCTAGGGGAACATATTCTCTAGATGCTAGATTGTTTGGAGGAACACCGCTGGTTTGAGAGAAGGACAGGATTTGCGTTGAGTTACCAAATTGAGAAGGTGGTGTGTTTCCATTTTGAGCGACCGCAGCAGGGTCCAAGACCCCCTGGCTGACCTGGTGAAGGGGCGAGTTCCCATCCGGATTAGATGAAGTCGGGTCGAAATCCCTAAGAGTGTATTCTTCTAGTGAGAATTCGCCAGCAATGATAGTATCAACTTGGGCATACTGCTTTGTAAGTCAATTGAACGTTTGGCTTTGGGAAATTCGAGTCACTTACGTAACATGCTCCAGACCCACTATACTCATCATATTCCTGGGTGCCCGGAGGTGGCGGGTATTGATACTGCTTGACAGGTTACCCTAAATACTGCGTTGTACACTCCCTGAGCACTTACGGTGAAAGTTTCATCAGGAATACTAGAGTAATATTCGCCAGTTTCAGGGGAAGCGAGGTGCTGTTCAGTGTGTTAGCCTGATACGCGGTTAACACTTCTCAGGTACTCACATCTGGTTCCTCAGTGATCTCTTCATGCACAATCTCATCCTCATTGTAGAAGGAAGAGGCCATCATGTTGGCAGATAGATATTGTCTTAAAGTGATTGACTCAGTGGGTGTGCAATTCTTGTGGATGACTGTGTCGAACGACGTGATTTTTGGTGGGCTGGTGTTTCCCTCGCGATACACTAAGCGCGAGGCGAGGCCTTAGCGAGATTGGAACAACGAGAACGGATCATATCATGAGTGAAGACAGACGGGCCATAAAGCTCCACTCAATCATTGGCCCTAGGCATGTTTCATTTGCTTGAACGAATGTGGGCTCAACGTACCTTGTGTATACTGGAGCCCCCATCATGGCATACAGAAGTATATTGTCATATATAGACTTCATTGGAGAGACAAGACACTCAATCTTCGCCAATTCTTCGGCTTTCGGGTAACATCTGCAGACCTTGCAATTCTACAGCATGGCTGTTGGACTTGATGAAAGAGGACAAAAGGACAGAGTACTATGTTGAAGAGTTCCGTTGTTTCGTGTAGAAAGCTGATCCCTCCACAGACCCTCCCGAGTCCACCGACCTACCGCGAACAGTGGGCGTGATAGTGGGTCGTCGCTTTGGTGCCTTCTGATACGGCATGCTTCGCAAGCATTCCGGGAAAGATCAGTCGAACAGCCGTTTGGATCTCACGGGAGGATACAGTTGACCTTTTGCTATGTGTCGCGAGTTTTGACGCCTCAGTAGCGATGCGGTGAAAGGTGTCATCCATGAAAGAGTCCATCACCGACATGGCACGGCTGGAGATGTCAAGTTCTGCATGGACTTGCTTCATGACCATATAGATATAAAGAGAGTAGGTCTCCATGACCACTTTGCTGCGCTTCTTTAATGGAGCAGCAGCCTTCACGCCGAAGTCATTCTCATCTTGGGCTACAGGTGAGTCTTCCTTGGCAACTTCTGACGGCATTCTGGGAGGAGCGGGTGACGATTGAAGCGCAAAGCGGTCAGATCATAGCTAAAGGATGACTAAGCTAAGTGTATGGGGTGGTGAAGAATGAGACAGATCTAATGTATATTTATCTATCAGCTTGGCGAATTTGTGGTGCTGTCGGCGCTCTAGGATTCCGCTGGACCAGGATGTCGAGGATGTCGCAATGTCTTGGCATGCTGGAGCATCACGTGATCAGCCCCGAGCTTCTCTGGCCGATAGCGCGAAAGGACTCCCAACTTTCACTAGTATTAAAGATTAACCCAATCGTCTCAATAGTGCTTCAAAATCTTATAAACCATAGCTAAGAAGCTTAGGACAATGCCGGAATTCTATTAGATTTTTTGAAAGCTGTTGTGGCCGAAGAGACACTGCGCAATCAAAAACTTAGTAGTTGGAACATCGGCCACGACTTATTTCACCGACCTTCGGACATTCATGCAGCTCCATTAATATATAAATCTATGTAGAGGCTATGATCTCGCTATTACTTGAGCTGGGTCCGGATATTCTACATCACAGCGCCAATAGACAATAGCAGAGAAGCTTGGCCTGCCGGCAGGTACTGCCCCATCACTTCTGCCATTTGCCATTAATGATGAGTCGCATTCCTGCGCTCTATCTTCGTCAGAGATCAAGCTCTCGTAGCCCTGCGCTCGAGCTTCGTGGAGAAGGAACACCTGTGACTCCCATTCCCAAAGGAGAAAGGACCCTCTCAAACCACTGGTGATGTTCGCGCACGCCGTGACCTCCAATGGTCCCTCTCTCAAGATTTAGCCTACTGGATAATCTTTGCATACTTGGGTCATTCACTGACGATCGAAAAGAGAAAACATCCACCATGGCTCAACTACGAGGGTTTCCCAACAGGATTAGGGCGAACATGTCACGCGATACAAGATCCTCCCAAGGACTACAAAAGATGGTTTCTTCCCCCTATTGACCAGGCTTCCCACTCCCAATACATGAGATTTCATTTGCTCAATCTTAATTACCTTACCAATCATCTACCGACGAGCTCCGTCAATCCCTACGCACACCAACATACAACCAAAAGCAATGGATTTCAATTGCACCTGCACCGAGCCCACCCGAGAGTGTCTCGAATGCGAAGCCATCAACTGGATCCCAGTATCCGTTACAATCATCCTCGTCGCATCCTTTTGCCATGCCATTGGTCTTAGTTAAGGGCTTTCCGTGAAACTCCCCCGGTAAAATGGCTTGTCAAAGAAGGGAAGCTACGCTCCTCATCAGATCGCACATGGTGGATATTGCGGACTTTCCTCGTCGCAATTCCCTTTGTATACGTATCTTCGGTTGGGTGGGTACGATTGCTAGAGTGGGTCGAGATGGCTTTTTATTGGAAGACGGAGTCTCGCTGGGCGCAAGGACTATTGAAGCCGTATGTCTGCTTGAGAACATATCTTGATCTGTGCTGGATGTTCAGTAGGCTCATGTGTGGGTTGACCCCTGTCATCTGTGCCGTCGTGATTCTCACAGCCTTTATATTCGGCTTTATTTGGATTGCAGTATTGGTAAGGTGGGACCCCAAAGCAGTAAAGACTGAAGAGTGTGAGATCGAGATGGCTGTGCCGCGCGATGATGCAAATTGGAGGAGTATGGTACATCAGGGTCGGCCCTGGGAAGATCAAATTGGCTATGCGACGTGACGATGCGAATTGTGCCGACACTTACAAGGAGGTCGACACTCGGGGGGGGTGTCGGGACCGATGAAGAGTTCAAGAAGGAGCAAATAGATAGCGACCTCTGTGAATGCAACTCTTGGGCCCAAAAACTCGAATGTATGTCCGAGAAGATTATACATTCAAGGGCATGATGAGCCCAAGGAGAGGGATTTGTCTATTCGGGGTCGCATTCTGGAGCCGTAGAGTAGAGATAAACGCCAGACCCGAAAAGACGTCGTAGCAAACAAAATAGACAAGAATACCCTTCAATCACAGATCATAGATTCATTGCATTTATGTAATTACTCCCTCTATGTATGAGTACGGCCACTAATTTGTGCTGCTCATCGCATTATCATTATATCATTGCCTGACATATCACTCAACAATCACCCCTCTCAGCATATTCTCATTATATCCTCCTTCATCATCACACCGGCACCACCACCAACTCAAACCCGAAACACCCATCCCCCATCCCCCCTGCCTCGTCGCCAATCTCCACAAACCTCTCCCCTTCGTTCCCGCACGTGAAAAACTTCTCGTTCGCTCCCGTCCTACATTTCAACTCACCCCCAGCTACACTACAAACGGATTTATTAAAGCTGCCTCCCATCAGCGCTCCCGTCTGCATCAGCAAAATGGTATCTGTAACGTCAGCGTAACCACCGGCGAATGTGCCGCCGGATTGGAGCGTGCCGTCGGGGTTCAGGGTGAATGCTGTGGCGGAGGAGGGGTAGCGGGAGAGGAGTAGGGCGTCTTGGCCGTTGAGGTCGGGTTGGACGGAGAGGTAGGAGGTAGAAGTGCCAGTGGTTTTGAGCTGGAATGTCGATGGCGTTGAGGTGGGGGCCGTGCTTGGGGATGAAGCGGTGGCGTTTGAGGGAGACGCTGTGGGGAGGGGAATTGAGGTTAGCGGGAGAGCGGTAGGGCCTGTTTTCGTGTGGTTGGACGGTGAAACAGAGGTGTAGGAAGAGGTGCGGCCTGGCGGAGAGTCAGAGTAGGCTGTACATATAACAGCGATTAGACATACCTGTCGGGACGACTGGAGCGCCAGTCCCACTCGGCAGGAAGGTGGGCTTGATACTGCCGCGAGGATATAAGAGCCTGTAATTCGTTTGGGTGAAGTTGCTGTAGGGAGGCGTATTTATCGAGGTTGGTTTGGTGGACGGGCCTGTGAGGGTCTTCGGTGGGAAGCTGCCAGATGCACCTCCAGAAGGCGCGGAGGAGATGGGGTACGGCGGGAGACCAATCGATCCTGTTAAACTGTAGTACCTGTGCTGTCTAGGTGCGAGCGCCGCCCTCAATGCCCAGCCATGTCCAGTCCCAGCCAGTAAAGTACATGATAGCAGCATAAGGAGAAGATACATGATGGAGAAGATCGAAGATCTATTGCAGATGTAGTGTCAAGTAATCGTGGTACTTCCGTGAGAAGTAGAAGTTGATGTACAGGCGCAAGCGAAACCAGCAGCCAGTCAGCAGGAAAAGGCAGGGCCTGATGGTTTTAAAAGAAAAGTATAGAGATGATAACGACAGCCCTGTAGGTGAGACAAGGAGACAAGAAGACAAGAAGACCTTTATGGCATGTTCCGAGGCGAGCGTACGAAGCTACACCGTTCATCTGGAGAGCATCCATGTTCGGAAGCGATAATGAGTTGTCTAAGGACAAATCATCTCCCGGGAGATAGCACTGTCGCTCGAGCAGAGCTTGATACCTTCGGTCGACGAAGAAACAGAATCAAGAAGCGCCACGAGCTGTTTCAGATGCTGGCATATGGACATGCAGCCTCATTGGGATGTGGCGATCCGAGTGTCTCAAATAGAAATCGATAGTTCCTGGGGCACGATTGGCGGGCGCTGCTCGAGCCAGTACAACCAGGGTTAGGGCTGAGGCCAAGCATTCTGCCAACGCACCCCGCCAGTGCAGATACGAGATTCTGGAGCGATACTGCAAGATCGTCGTACTGAAAATAGCCTGTGGACTGGTTGAGAATGATCGAGCACCTAATAAGGTCAACGGATTGAAGTTGAGCGTGGTCGAGAGTGGTCGAGGCACCGTGGCGCGCACCACGCTCCTAGTGTCCCCGTTCGGGTAGCACTCAGTAGGAATCGTGCCCAGGGTGTCAGTCCAGTTTGACATGAATTTCTCATCCGAAGTTCAGTCAAAATGTCATAAGAATCGAGCAGCGGAAGCATCCAAGGTGAAGAGTAGGTCGTCGAACTTAGCGCATTAGCAAATGCTTCAAGAAATGGGTCACTCATGCGAAATCAACCAGCAGACGGAGAATCAAGATCAAAATGGAAATAAGCCCATAGCCTCGTCACTAACACCGGCAGTATATCATCTATTGCGTGCACGTCCTTTCAAGCACTCACGACAACAAAGCCTCTGAATCCATCATCTAAAGTCCCTTGCAGCTCTTTCTGATATAGTGGAAAGCCACCCGCGTAGTTTAGTTGCTCCCTTGGCTTCCCTGGAATGTTGGCTCCCATGTACCAGCTGTTGGTCCCTGGGAATAGCGTTTTGTCACTCAATTCCGTGACCTTTTGTCGCCACTCCTCTTCAGCCTCCTTTGTCGCCTCGATACTCTTCACTTTCTCGTCTTTCATCTTCCGAATGGTATCGACAATCCAGTCGCCTTGCACCTCAACGCACGTAGGTCCGTTACTAAAGGCCGTCGGACCCTGTGCACCATAGAGGAAGAACATGTTGGGAAAGCCATTGCAGGTGGTGCCGAGGTAGGACCAGGTGCCCATGGCCCATTTCTCCGCCAAAGGCTTGCCGTTGATGTCTTTGAGGCCCATGTTCTTCATCCCACCGGTAACAGAGTCGAAGCCCGTAGCGAGCGCAATCAGCTCAACTTCATGGAGTTTGCCATCTGCAGTGACTAGGCCACGGGGGCAGACTTCAACGACTGGATTATTCTTGACGTCAACAACGTGAACATTAGGTTTGTTAAATTGTTCATAGAAATCCTGCTCCAGGGAGGGGCGCTTAGTGCCGAAGGCGTGAGGAGGCTCAAGCGGAGCAAGAACATCCGCGATAGCAGGGTCATTGATGCGTGCACGAGTCTTTTTAGCCCAGAAGTCGTAGTGATGACGATTGGCTTCTTTGTCGAAGAGCATATCTTTGTAGGTAGCTAGCCAAAACTTGAAACCGCCCTCTTCCCACAGCTGCTCGAAAAGTTTCTCGCGTTCCTCAGGACTGTCCTCTGCTGTATTCTTCTGTACGAAATCAAAAGGAAAGCCTGCGAAGGTGGTCAATCGGTCACGAAAGATTTGCGCGTAGTCATCCTTGCGATCTTCTTGCTCCTTTGCCGTAAGATCAGTTTGTTGCATAGGCAGGCAGAGATTGGGGGTGCGTTGGAACACGGTCAAATCCTTTGCCTTTTTCGCGCATTCTTGGGAAATTTGAATACCGGTTGAGCCGGTGCCTATAACAGCCACCTTCTTTCCTGAAACGTCGATTCCCTCTTCTGGCCAGAAAGAAGAGTGATGCATGGTGCCCTCGAAAGTCTCCAAACCTTTCCAATCCGGAAAATGGCGTTTGGCGGCGAATCCGGTGGCCAGGATTAGATATCTGCACCTCGCAATCTTCCCATCCTCGGTCTTGACAATCCACCCACTTCGGTTCTCGTCCCACTCGGAAGATATGACAGCGCTTTCGAACATAACGTCCTTCTTAATTTGCAGTTGCTCTTCCACATGATCAAAGTACCGTCTCAACTCCTGCCAGCCAGGATATTTGCACGACCACGACCAATTCTTCCACACCTTTTCAAGCGAGTATTCGTACACAGGTATTGGAGAATCGACGCGGGCGCCGGGGTAGCAGTTCCAGTGCCAAATACCACCTAGGTCTTTGCCAGCTTCGAAACATTTGACATCGTAGCCGAGCTCGTCTCGTAGTCGGTGCAATAAATAGACCCCCCCGAACCCAGCCCCAACGATAAGGACGTCCGTCTCGATTTCCTTTGGCGGATCATCTGTTTGGCCGATTTGATCCTTGCTTCCTGGGAGGTGGTCCTTGCGGAGAACTTTGGACGAGCTCGTCGGCAAAGAGGGCACGCTGGCTGCCTGCACGCCGAGATGGGCGGCAATGGCATGAATCCTTGGTGAGATGTTAAAAGAAAGCCCACACCCGAGGTTGGACGACTCACACGTTTTCGAGGCCATCGAGCCGTGCCTCTAGCCGGGTCATCGGGTCTGCTGTATGGGCCATATCGAATACACTCAACTGCAATCGACAGAATCTTCAGGCGGCCACTTGAGCGTAGTATAGTGAACGAACGGCGCAGATTCACGGCTTGAGTATGAAGCGACCAGGAAAAGAGAGTCTGAATGACAAGAGGCCTAGACAGAGATGCTCGAGTCCCCTCGGAGCCAGCAGGTGGAGTGACTTCATCCTGCTTCCCTGCTTCCGACTGACAGGCTCGGCGCAGGATAGACTCCGGTCACCCGCCGACACATAAAGTAGTGCTGCTGTGGCCAGAAGGCCAGGTAGAGAGGGGCTGCGGAACCATCAATGCGCGGTTGGCAGATCGTGCAGCATACCCCACATTTGAGGCCCGGGGGTCGATTTGATGTCACGCTTGGCACCTCGGTGGGATCACGTGATTTGATGTTTATTCCGGTCCCTGACAGTCGAATAAGAAAGCACGCTGGAACTCTCTGTCACAAATTCCCAGTAATCAAATACCAGCAACGTTCAACTTCACACGCCAGAGTCCTAAAAGGGATCATGTATTCCCTTCAAGGAAGAGAGCCTGATAGTAAGTAAGCTGCTTGCTGCGATATTCGCATTGACATTTGTGCCATCTTCACACCAGCTTGGGCTATTCGATGCGAACCAAACCAAACAAATGTGTTCAAAGAGATTACAGTCCTCTACAGTGCTATCCGCGCCCTTTCTCCT
>JAABUP010006874.1_pt1 | contig 15764 bp, 15 predicted proteins | sample 5559201 | NCBI WGS metagenome assembly JAABUP01 (sample SAMN10711887, study PRJNA513373) | rock metagenome | isolation source: Antarctica rocks | place: Antarctica
CATTAAATATTGTTCACATAGGGCTGATTGGTGTTGAATTCATCAATTGACATCACAATGAGTTTCTTATTCAATAGAAAAAGCTTTTCCCTTACAGATTTGATGTCAGGGATGACAGAAATCAAGGATGATGACATGGTGGATGACAACAGCAAGATATGTGTAGGTAGGTAGAAAGGTAGGTAGGTAATGGACTGTGATGCACCTGTGTTTATTTACTATGTAATATACACTAAAATTGGATACAAACTAATTACTAGGTGCAGATGTTAGTGTTGCCCGATTAATCGAGTCCGTCCGCATCATCGTATTTTGTGACAATAATCGGTCTTCGAGAGAAGATCCGAGGGCAGGACAACGTCATACTGCACAGCAAATCTCCCCCTTTCATCCTTGCTCCTTATCATTGAGAGCCGATCATTGCACTTCGTTCTCACGCAGGACCTTACTCCGTTGACGAAACATCGGCGATATTTATGGACATTCCTCGCCAGATCCATCGAAACCACAGAGTATGGACGCAGCGGCCCGGAGCCTGTTGACGAATTATCCAAGCCAATACTCTTAATAGATTAATGACCGTATATCTGATCTGAGTGAAATGCGATGGGACATAGGATCGTCGACATGCTTCGTGCCGAGGTGCATGGGATCTGATCATCAATCTGACTAGGTACTCGGAGCGAGCCCCTCTTCGTTATGGCCAATCAGATCAGACCCATGCATTTACACGCATCATCTGCAGCCCTTGATATTGTCTTTCAACCTCACTGCCGACAACAGTATGGTACTCCCGAGTCTCTCAAGCGCCATAAACGTAATGCTGTAGCCATAATGCATGATCGAAAAAGAAGGTTAGTACGGACTGTTTCCGCATCAGGCTCGGCGCTCCGCTCGGTAGATAGTTTAGCGTTCGGCGCCACAATCGACGATTACGATTTACTGATGTTGAACGGGTTTCTTTTCAATACTTGCTCTTACAATCGCCCGTCTCGAGCCACTTGAGCCGGATCACCATCTTCGTATTCGGGTCTGGCGCTGTATCATCTACTTGCAGAAATTCTCTCGGTCCCGACAATATCAAGCTGTTCCATCTGCATGCCATGGCCGCAAACGAGGCAGAGCATGCCCCAGCAACGGAGGCAGAGCTTGCGCAGGTGTGTACTTAAGCCTCTAGCCCTCGACACCGCTTTTATAACTTGTTACGCGTCTGACAACTGCCTGCTACTGCCGTTGCTTGACAGGCTTTCCAAGATCTATCAAAGTAGGTACACGCGTCGAGAGCTTCCCTCAGGGCGGTTGTGGCGTTTATCGCTGCGGATCCGGGCGTAGATCATCGATCTGGCGGCAATTGCAACCGAAGACATGGCCAAACAGAAACTGACGCGGCTGATGGGTTTTTGTCTCAAGGGGCGAAAGGACCGCATCGGCGATGGAGGATCGGTTGACGAGCTTGGAGAGAAAGATCGACGAGTTGCTCGCGAGCGTCGATGGAAATGCTCCGCCGCAGAAAGGCGAATCTGCGGACGAGACTCCGCCCGCGGGGTCACCACCGAGGTCCGTGTAAGGCACAGCTCATCGAGAAGAGAGAAGTAAATTATCTTAATGAGCAATATGTTAAGAGACAGCGAATTGGTGACTTTGCCTGCAAATGCGGCTCTGGCGTTGCCAAGTGCGATCGAATTACGTTGGTGGAAGGCGTCATCCATAAGAAATGACCTATTTTTATCTGCATCATTTATGGCATCGGCTGAACTTAGGATTTTGTCACATGAGGAGCTCTAGGCTTGCCCTTAGAACCTTCTGATTAACCCATTCCACGTCACTGCAGAGCTCTCTTTCTCAGATTATGCATCCTAGTACTATGGACGGTACGAATGACCATTGATTCCAATCTCGAAGATCTTTTCAAAGTGGAATATACCGTCCTTCCACTTTTCCACGACTCCAACCTCCGTCACCACTCCATCGATGAGCTCTGCTGGCGTAACATCAAACGCCGGATTCCATACATTGATGCCGCTTGCCGCTGTGCTGATTATCTCAGTATGATCAACATCCACGTCAACGCCATCTATTCGTGGTCCTTTGATGTTTGTAACTTCCTTCCCCGGACGTTCTTCGATAATAATGTCGTCACCAGACCTTGTGCTTTGATCGATCGTAGTCCTTGGAGCTGCTACCAGGAACTTCACGCCATGATATTTTGCTAGTATTGCCAATGCATATGTGCCAATCTTGTTGGCCGTGTCTCCATTTGCGGCTACCCGGTCAGCACCAACAACGATGGCAGCGATGTTCTCTAAGGAGCCTTTAAGGCGGAGGAGAGCAGCGGCCATTGAGTCCGTAATCAATGTCGCGGGAATGTTGTCGTGGACAAGTTCGTATGCTGTGAGGCGCGAGCCTTGGTTGTACGGCCGGGTTTCTGTGCAGTACGCATGATGGAGGGCGGAGCACGAGTGAAGCGAGCGGATAACACCCAGGGCTGTGCCATAGCCTGCCGTGGCCAAGGACCTTACCACGGTCATGTTAGCGCCTGGTGTTGGCTTAATGCCAGCGTGAACGCATTGGCTAACCCGGTATTGCAGTGCGTCAGCACGCTGACTTTGCCACCACGTTTTCCAGTTTCAGTGTTCTTGAGAATCCACTCAGCTCCGTACTTCCCAATGTCCTCGTTATCTTGCACGTCATCCACGAGCATCTTCTCTGCCGCCTTCATGTAGACTTCCGCCACATGGTTGCCTGTAGTATTTTGCTTTGATTCGGTCTCTACCGTCCGTCCCAGCTTCTTCACAGCATCTGCGAGATTGACTGCAGTAGGCCTGCTAGAGACCAGGTAGTTCAGTTTCTCAATAATAAAGACCCGAACTTCTTCGGCGGAGTCTGACAGCTTTCCATCGGCGCGTATGATGTGAAGTTCAACCGCGAGAGCTAGTGCCGCAACGATGGCTATGGCGGGAGCGCCACGCACACGCATCTCTTGGATGGCGTGCCAAGCATCTTTGCTCGATTCGACGTTATCGTAGACTTCGACATGTGGAAGCTTCAATTGGTCAAGGATCTTTAGGCTGCCTCGTTGGTACTTGATTGCTTCGAGGACCATGATGAACGTTGGCGAGAGTGATGGGCAGATCCTGAAGGCGGTGAAGGGTGGCAGGTGTCAAGATTCAGCTCCGCTGCTACGTATCGAGCAAGGCAGCACGCAAGGCACCGCGGCGAGCAGTACTTTACCTTATCTTTGCCTGAACCGGCCTCATATCTGAAAATGCGTCTTATCGACTTGAGAGGCGTCAAGATTAGCATCGTGACGAGGCCAGGTGTCTTTCACCTTTCCATTGCTGCCGTGGACTCATCAAATCCGATATCCACGTACAGGTGAGAGAACTCAACGATTTGAGGCGTCCAGACGGCCAATCTCTTATCTGTCAATGTTTATCGCCGATTTCCCTACACCATCTCTATATCGTCGCAGTCTTCCAAGGATCGCACTGAATAGGCATCTACCGCTCTTGCCACAACGGCTGGCGGGTTCTATCTCCTTGTGATCAGGCTATGGTCCATTGCACCGCATTTCCGGAGTGACTGCTATCGAATGGGCTGAAAATATCCTAAAATCCGAGCGGTCTGAAGGTTTCTTACTTCGTACGTTGCATCACCTATCGTTATGATGCTTAAGGCATATTATGGCAGCCTTTCCGCGTCCTTTCTGCCCCGTCCATCAAGTCCTTGCGTTGCAACTCAACCATGAACTCTTGCGTGAAGCACCATCAATATCTGTCAATACTCTGCATTATACTGTTTCTCCTAGTCTATTGCAGTGCTCTGTATTCATCTCAAAACTCACTTATCATCACTGATGCCTTTCCCCAGCTTAGAGGCTTGCAATGGAAGCTTTCTGGACGTTCCCCGCATGCTGGTGGACAGAACTTCGACCAGCCTTGCTGCTTGCTTGCTGTCAACGCATCTTTGAAGGGTCTCAACGACACTATCGTTGTTGATGGTAACTTCTTAAGTGTTAGCGCAAATGTCTTGCGGAAATCTCAATTCCATGCGGAGCAAAATACTCTGACAATCAAACGGGCTCACCAGTAGTGACGGTACCTTATCAATTGTGTCAGGAAAACTGTCCGGGCTGGGAGTTGTCCAGAAGCTCATCAGTCAGTCAATGGGTTCGACCTTTGGTCGGCTTCATCTTACCTGCGGTTGTATTCTATTCGACTATCCCTCGTCAACAGAAGCTTCGAGTTCCGGATAGGCTTTTCGATATCGACCTCAACAGATTTTGCCAACTTCCAGTCACTCCACTCCTGGCACTTGACACCGGGATTCTCGTCTCTGGACATCGTGGGCTGGGTTCCTATCTCCTTCGCCTTTTCTGGACCCATGTCTTAGTGGACTCTACGAAGCTCACATGGATAAATGACTTCTAGCGTGCGTTGAGGACAAACTCGATGACCCACGAATAACATTCGATAGAAGGGCTCGCATTCTGTATGCCATATTCATCGGCAATCTTAGTCTCAGGGAAGGTCCTGCAAGAGAAGATGGGGAACATCCAGCATGGACGCACACGCGCGAATTATCCAAGGGTCTGCCATCAAATCAGGTTCAGCAACATCCAATGGCTTTCGTGGAGCACGATGGGGAGCACCCAAACGTACGTCAGTCAACACCACAACTGACGGCGATCAGTCCCGAAGAAGGTATTAAACTATCAGACTTGTCTGCGCAATCATTTGATGGCACTGGAGTACGAGACCAGGAAACCAGCAGTGTCACGTTGGGAAGTCTTTTTCTTCAATCACCACATCCCCCGGTCTTTGGGCGCAGGAGGTCTTCATCACGAGATGGCGAGGTGCAGCACACCGGGTCAAAGAGCCTGCTCCTATACTCCTTCCTGGTACACTAATTACGGACGCAAAACCAACAGCAGAAGCAAACAACATCAACTTCACGCTAACATATTCGATAATTGAGACCGCTCGAACGCAGGCCATCATATGTCAGACGAGAATCCGTCTACGAGCAATGTTTGTCTGCCAACATAGCTTTGGCTCTGTCGTTGGGGCTCCTGTAGTCTTCTACGTTGGGTCCTTCGTATACGCCCTGATAGAGGTTGGGAACAGCCTGGGAGATAACGACACTTCGCATGCACTTGCTTTTGGAATGTGGTGGATGACCATACCTCACATTGCTATCATCAATGGATGCCTTTTGGCCGGTAACAATCCGAATACGCTTGAGGGGATAGTTGGTCATCTAGATTCAGAGAGACCTATCTCATGCTTTCACATGCTCGGGTATAATGTATGCGCTCCTGTATTGGAGTCTGGTTATCGACCAGCATGGATGTGGAGCAGAGGCGGAAGCAAGCGCGCCTGGGCTGAGAAGGTCTGCGATGAGTACAATCCGAGAGGATTCGCGAAGAAATCCGGATGAAGATACGAGACTGGTTCAAAGTAGCTTCTATAGCCGTTTTCCTCGTCGTTGTACCTTCATCGCTTGCCATGGTTACAGCCTACCAGACGCCCGCGATCGGCTTGGGTTGGAGGGCTCTGACTGTATTGGTGTACTAGAGCTCTGAAACGCTTCTTATTCTCCTCTGGGTCTGGGAGGGTTCCAAGGGTGCGAAATTTGGCAATCGTACCAGATGGTTTTGGCGTAGCCTTGTCGGTCTCGGAAGCTCAGGCACGATCTTCACGGCAATCGGAGGGACGATCATGCAGATAATGGAAGTGTATCGAAATTGTTTGTGCAGTATTCCTGTCAAATACTGGCTTTCACAAGATGCGACACTGCCCTTATCCACCCTTATCCACTAACAGCCCACTCGCCATTGAAAGCGCTCAGCATGTTTGGATACCTGGCGGTGTTGTTTCAATATCATTTCTTTGTACTGTTTGCTTCATTGGCTGGTGGTACCAAACGCACATGAGATTTCAGTTTCGAAATGTGGTTAGCAACTTTGACTATGTTGGGCCGCCCTCTTGACATGTGACATAATTATTGGAATGAGTAAAAAGTAGTAACCTTCCAGCTTTTGCAAACGTCGCGGCTTCCTCACTTTATGTTGGTGGGCGCCTCAACTTAGCACCAACTCCGCAGGTGGTCTTGCGGACTTGGTACTCGTACATCAAGGACTCTTTGAGCTGGGAAATGCGGAAGACTACATTCGCATTCTAATTGTGGTCATACTGCAACCATGGTGCTTTCATGGTGCACACACCTCATCTCACATATCCAAACCCCGGATTTTGAGGACTAAGGGTTTACCACTGCGGAGGGTACAAGACAACAACATTTCTGCTCTGCTCAAGACTTGTCCTGCGGTGTTGGAGATGAGGATTTCCGCACCATCTCTGCGGCCCCTTCGCCTCGGCACATTCTCAATCACCTTTCAAAGCAGGATACTGTCTTCACCTTGAGAAAGATTCCTAGCTCTATCCAGCGAAGTCTCAACGGCACTTTGCTGAGTCACGGCGGTGTTTGTAGCTGCGCTCACTATCGTCTGCGTTTTCTGCGAAGCTGTCAATGTGACAAAGACCACCCACGGAGCCCCTGGAGGGAGATTCGCGGCCTTGGCATCTGTCCATACCGTCTTCGCACCATCGATATCTGTCGAAAAACCCCTCATCACAATGTCTGGCAATAAACCAATGATCAGTTGTTTCCAGAGACACAGGTCTGCCTCATCATCCCAGGTTAATCAGGCCGCCGTCCACACTTCTCTTGAAGCCGTCAGGATCAATCCGACCCATCTGACGGGGTTGCTGCTGAAAGCTCTAGGCGTCCTTCATCTAACGCCTGAGACATAGTGTGGTTTCGATCTTTCACATTCGGAACGTGAAAGGTGGGGTTTGTCGGTTAGGGTTTCGTCATTCCATATAATAAGAGAACCTCCCGAAGCGCTGCAAGTAGAATTGCTGGATGCACTCGAACATTTGATGTTTGCAAAGCGAATACCCTACCTTATCGTCTCTAGCCACCAGCCTGCATGGTCGTATATCCCGACCCAGAAATCAATGGGCAGCTCATAGTTACATGACGAAGGTTGCACTTCCGGTCACGAAGCGGTGTCCCTTCAATCCCAATCACGGTCGGTCGTACGAGGTCGAGGAGTACATGCTACTCGCTTCAGAGTCGTATCCACTGGCGGACAACACCACACTGCCGCCGTGCGCTGTCCAAAATTATAGATGTAGAGAAATTGCCGGTATCAGTTTGTGCTGAAGTCAGCGGGGAGTCGCACCTTGAAATACAGTTTACTATTGCAGACTTCACGAAGGATGCTTGTAGTTCAGACTGCTGCTACATTCTATATATGGTTCCGCTAGATTTTGAAGCCCCCTCGGGCCATAAGAGGAACAATGATACTGTACAAAAAGCAGGGAGCCAATGATCGGTATGCTTAGTAATACATTGGCTAGCCCCTCTCCTTTGAGAAGCATTAGTTACCCCAGACTCATTTCGGGATGACGTCTGGAGCGTGGAACGCCCATTTTATCTCTGTCTAGGCCATAAAATAATCTCCACGACGTCCTCGATCTAGCACTATGCGGCTATTCTCTGCTGTCAAGCAGCTCCTTTACCTGTCATTAGTGTGGACAGTCGATGCTCTTCCGACCACACAGAGCCCGATAGTGCACACGCTTGGCGCGAATCGCAACATAACTTTCGAGCTGTTTGCAGAGCTTGAAGAGCTAGCGCGCATCGTAGACATCTCGTATTGCGTTGGCACCACGGGAATCCAGAAACCGTTTCTGTGCGCCAGTCGATGTCAAGATTTCGAAGGGTTCGAGCTTGCGACAGTAAGCATCACTGTTTCGCAGTTCTTCTGATTCATGCTGAAGCTTGCGGACTGACGAGTTCTCTTCAGACATGGAACACAGGACCTCTTCTCTCAGACTCCTGCGGCTACGTTGCCCTCTCCCATCCCCCATCACCACGTCGAATCATACTTGCTTTCCGCGGCACGTATTCCATAGCCAACACGATTGTTGACCTTTCAACAGTACCGCAAGAATATCTTCCATATCCAGCAAACGGACATGACCATAAATGTACCAACTGCACGGTCCACGCTGGTTTCATGACTTCCTGGAAGCACACGCGGCCGCACATCATTCCTCATCTCGAGAGACTTGTGACGGAGTATCCAGATTACCAAATCACCGTCGTTGGGCACTCACTTGGAGGAGCCGTTGCCGCGCTTGCGGCCTTAGATTTCCAAGCGCGCGGATGGAACCCTCAGGTTACAACTTTTGGAGAGCCGCGAATCGGGAATCAGGCCCTGATGAAATACATAGACCACCGATTTGAGCTGGGGACGGAAAAAAGCAAGAACAGCACCTATAGACGGGTCACGCACGTCGATGATCCCGTCCCATTGTTACCTTTAGAAGAATGGGGATACCGGATGCACGCTGGAGAAGTATACATTTCCAAGGCTGAGCTGTCACCGTCAGTGACGGATCTTCAACATTGCGTTGGCGATGAGGATCCCCGGTGCATTGCTGGTGCGGAATCATATACCGATGCCCCAATGGACGAAGATGGCGGGGAGTTGTTACGCAACGAACGGTGGGCTGGATACAAGGAAATGTGGGCGGTCCCTGCGCGATATCGACTATGGGAATTGTTCTTCGCGCATCGAGATTATTTCTGGAGGCTGGGACTCTGCATCCCGGGAGGCGATCCAAGTGACTGGTACGGAAAGTACACGCATCTTGCGGCAGGGGAGTTGTGACTGTATTTCTTGGTGAAGGCAACAACAGTGGCTTATCTTTGAGCGTTGCGCGGTAAAGCTTTCTTGGGCGTTGAGGCTAAACTGGAATACCCCAATATCATATACATCCAGCTTTGACCTGGAATCAGGACCTTCAGCTGCTTATTATCACCCTGAGCTTACAAGGGCAGCGGAATCGAGCTAAACGGATACTCGCATGAACAGCACGACTCCGGCAGCGGAAGTGGGGTACTGCATAAGAATGTCCCGATGATAGTTTTTACACTGCTGTGAAGCAGTAGTAGTGTCAAGGATGTTGGAAGGTAGGTAAAGCATTTGTTGTCCTGCAGCAATTATCACACAAAAGGTGAAAAGATCAGACGGAGACGCTTGCGACAACATGAGCCTTTCATTTCGGGCCTTGGCTCTAGTCTTTTTCTCCGCGCCCCGCCACAGATGCAGGTCATATGCAAGGCACCAAACTCTCCATGGGATGGCGTTCGCGGCTCGATAAATCACCGGCCTTCCAATCAGAAGACCGTCGTTAAACGCACTCGATGGTATGTCCCTTCACCGCTCATTTATTAATCATTGATGCTTTATCCCCGTCCATACATTTCCAAGGTTGCTCAGTCAAAACAAGCATGTCTAGTAGGTAGGAGTACGGGGATTAAGGTACATACATGTGTGAATGTGATGCCGACGCCTCCTAGTGTTGACGTCCATCGAGATTGTGCCCTCACTAAGGTACCGTAGGTAGTCTTTGATTGCATGACACCGAACAAGCTTGCATAACATCCCGTGATGAAACTGCCGTTGCCATTCGATTGGCATTCGACAAAGCTCTCCGGAATCAGTCAAGATTCGGTGCTTAAGCCAACTTCATCTAAGACTGGTACCTGCAGGACAAAGACAGAGCTTCCGTTCCCAGACGGTGCTCTCCTTTCAGTGCTGGTGCATAAGCGGACAAGGGACACACACATGCACTAAGAAGTATTGTGTCAAATTATGTAACTTGTACTCCTACTGCTCTGTTCTTCATAGCTACGCGAGCTGGACAAGGATTGTCCACCTGCGGCAATCCCGTACCCTTACTGTTGACCTACACCGATCGTCCATTATCACTTTCCTGCCGACGGTCGTACTACATTCTGACTTCACCGCTGGACGACAGTGAATCGAGCTGTCACCAGCTGTCACCGGACTTGAGTGCCGAACGGTATGCGTTGCAAGCTGTGTCGGGCATATCGAAGTACAACCAGCATCAGTTGAGCGCTTACCTTGTACACCGAGATCTGGAACGTTGGATGATCAGAAGCTACCTAAATCGCCGCAAAGAGCGATCGCATGTACCAGGACAACTCAGTAAGGGTCTCAACGTGAGGTTCCGCTGTCGGCAGGTCCGCACCAGTGTGGTCGGTGCAGAAGGGCCATGTCGAAGGAGGTCGAACGTCAAGACGATGGAGACAAATCACCCAGTAACCAGCAGTCGCAAGCTTCAACTTTAGTACAGAACCGTGAGCCGTCTCAGACCAATGCCGATCAGCCATCACGCGATCTACTCGGGGGCCGATCAAACTTTCAGCCGTCACGATTCGCAGATCTCCGTACTACACAGCGCAAGCCCACGCCTAGCCCTCTGCAATCCAGTCAAACGTCAACATTGACCCAAAGCAACAGCGGTCAGGCATCTGAGAAAGCACGACAACAGGCATCCTCAAGAACACCGGTTGGTCACCAAGGCTCGCGGTTACAAAGTTCGTCCGCCGAAGAGGATCGACCACAATCTCCGAAAGAACGCTTGGATGCTTTACTAGCTACAGAGGGTTCAATCTACAATACAGCAGAGCGCGGTTCGGACCCTCAGTCTGTCGAGTCTGTTGGAAGTCGAAAAGGTAGCCTTACCTCGCCGAAAGCGACGTCCTACAGTCAGCTGCGCAACGTTTCATCGCCCCTGCCATTCTCCCACTCACCTAAAGGATCACCTCCAATCTCACCAACCATGAGCACCGACTCAATAGGCACTCAAAGACCAGATCAGCATCCGATGCCGCGTACTTCGTCAATAGACTCTGCAATCTCCTCCATCTCTTCGAACACGTCCCACTCGCATAAGTCCTCCCAAGACTCAGTTCAGTTACACTCGGCGGACATTTCGACCCTGGTAGCTGCAGCGGGCTCTCCCGAGGCTGTCATACAACACCTGCTTAAGGAAAAGCAGCATTCGGCCGCGCAGAATGCTCAGTTATGGAGATTAGTGGACAAGCAGCGAAGCTTGGTTATAGGACTGAACAAGGATTTGGAGCGGGCTCTGAAAGATAAGGAACGATACAGAAAGAAGTTGAAAGAGCACTCAGCCCAGGTACCCCCGGTGCCCAGTACTACTTCACGCACTTTGCCGGAACCCCAGCGAAGCAGCAGCGAGTCACCAGTCCCCAGCGATCGACAAGACAGTCTTTCCATCCAGGGCAACAGCGTGCGAGATATCGTCCATGGAGCGATGGTAGGAATGAGTGAGACCTTGGAGAGAAATCCAGAAGTGCACGAGACTCGCTTGAGACCCACCGTTGCGGGAAGGAACCCTACTGTTCCGGCATCAACAGCTCAACCTAACGCAGGAGCACAACCACGCGATCGTTTCGATCAGCTAGATGGCAAGATAGAGTCCCCGAAGCAAGATCATGAAGCAGCTACTCCATCGATTACGCGCAGTCGAATCTCTGATCCTGTCGGCACCGAGCGCGGAAGCAGCAAACAGATTCTGCCACAAACCCCGCATGCGATGGAGAGCACTGTATCACCTACTAGCTTCACGGCTAAACGTTCATTGCCCTTGTTGCAGAAAGCCCCGTTCACCCCCTCCTTAGCCATCATAGAAGCATCCCCTCTTGTCGAGAAAGGGAACATATCACTCCCTCCGCCAAGAAAACCCCCACCGGCTCCGTTGGACTTTAATCAACCTGTTCGTGCAAGTCCGCATCTACACCAGTTGGGGCCGGAAGATCATTCAGGATCCGAGTATGATGACATTCTTGAAGTTGACGAGATACCGGCTTTCGAAAGGGGCAGAAGGAAAACGCGTGAAGAAGACGACAGGGAACGGGAGGCAGCAGCTCTAAAAGCGGAGGAAAGTCGAAGTCTATCGAAGAAAAACAAAAGTGTCAAGCCGTCGATAGAAAAGGCTGAATCGGATCCTATCGACCTCACTCAACCAATGACGAATGGGACAGCGCCGCAGATTGCAAGACACATGGTGCCTCAATCTCCCCCGACGAGCACTCCCGGTTATCTATCACCTCCAGGGTCCTTGGCAGCTGCTTTGAGTGCGCCTTCCTCCGAAGCGCCTCCATCAATACAGCAACGTATTCTCTCCGCGCCTCCTATGAGTCCTGGGCTTCCCATAAGTCCCCGCCCAGGTGATCGACCATTGAATTCGCCTCTCCCAAGGATGCCTCGCGAAGGATCCAATCTATCTCTTGCTTCTCCTCCTCTGTCGCCACGCGGAGGATTTCCTGGACTGCCACTTTCCCCTCGGGCACCTAAGCAACCTATACCTTATCCTCCGAACACCCCTGTATCCATGACCTCACCAGAACCACCGCGGAGTGAAGCTTATAGACCATCATCACCTGCAGCCTCGATGCACTCCGGAGAGGGCAAAGCACCATTACCCGTGGAGGTTGGCGAGCGCCACATTGCTTCGGCGCCAGAGAATCCGGATGCTTTACCTGCGACCTACATCTGCCGCGATCTTGTATCCGAAGAATATCCCGACCTCCTTTTACCGCCGAACGCACTTCCATCAATCGAAGTAAAGGTCTGCTCCTCTCGTCTGAGACCATCCCGGCACAGCTACCTGGCATCTAAAAGCTCCGAGGAAAGTGCAATCTTCACGCTGGGGATCTTCGCCAGATCGGATGGCAGAGAGCTTTGGCGTGTCGAGAAGATCCTCATGGCGTTACCTCAACTCGACCATCAGCTTAAGCAGTGCTCATCATTCAATGCGAGACTTCCAGATCGTGCTCTCTTTAGCGGCCATGCTCCGGCACGAATCGATGCGCGGCGTATAGCCCTGAATAGGTATCTCGAATTCATGCTTAATACTCCGTTGGAGGAGAGAGCTGCACTCGTTGTGTGTCGTTTTCTGTCTACAGACGCTGTTGAGCCTCAGAGCGATGAGGCAAGCATCATGGCAGGCCCGGTACAGACAAAAGTTCCAGCTACCGGTGGTACAGAAGGAAGGCCGAGAAAGGAAGGCTATCTCACGAAACGGGGCAAGAACTTTGGTGGGTGGAAAGCAAGATTCTTTGTGCTAGATGGTCCCGTCTTGCGCTACTACGAATCCCCAGGCGGGCCCCATCTCGGAACGATCAAGTTGCAAACCGCTCAAATTGGAAAACAGTCACAGAATCAATCAAGTCAGTCCCCGTCGCGCGGCGGCGACGACATTGACAATCAGTACCGGCATGCTTTCCTTATCCTGGAGCCGAAACGGAAGGACTCGAACAGCCTTGTGCGTCACGTACTGTGCGCTGAAAGCGACGATGAACGGGATGAATGGGTCGGGGCGTTATTGCAGTACGTCGACTATCAATCCTCTGAAGATGAGCGAACTAGACCAACTATGCAACGTCATGAATCCGGATCAGGCAAGACCTCAAGTCTACAGGCCAGGGATAAATCATTTGGATCTGGAAGGAAGGATTCAAGTAATGCGAACAGTCCTGAATTCGAGAATGCGGATGCGTTGCAGAGCCTGAGCTACCAGGACACGGTTGCCGCGGACGCGCCCGTCTTAGGGTCAATGCCGAATGGCCGACCTCTTGAGACGCCCTCTCCACCCATGACCTCCGCGCAGTCCAATCACCAAGGCCCCGGCATGACTGACTCTCATTCGTTGAAGAGCATCTCTGGACCTACGAATGGTGGCTTTATTCAAGATGCTGGAGCCTGGGGAAACAAACCACCCGCAGCTAACCGTGCCAAAGACAAAGAGCACAAGAAGAGGAGTTTTTGGGGTTTCAAAGCAAGATCTTCAACTGACCTAGCAATGCAAGCGCAGGCAGACGGCACAGGTATAAACTTGGTCCAACATCATCCCATCGACCGAACAGGCTCTGTCAGAGCAGTCTTCGGGGCACCACTCGTGGAGGCTGTGGAGAACTGTCCACCCACAGACATAGACGTGCATCTTCCTGCTGTTGTCTACCGGTGCATCGAGTACCTCGACGCAAAGGACGCCGCCAGCGAAGAAGGGATCTTCCGTTTGAGTGGATCGAACGTTGTCATCAAAGCGCTTCGTGAGCGCTTCAATACCGAAGGGGATGTTGACTTCCTTGCAGACGATCATTACTACGACGTCCATGCTGTGGCTTCACTGCTTAAGCTCTATCTGCGGGAACTCCCATCGACGGTGCTTACTCGAGAGCTGCATCTGGATTTCCTACAGGTACTTGGTAGGTGAGATGGATTATGCCATTCTGTAGCAGCGCTGACGGACATCCAGACCTCGATGAAAAAGACAAAAAGATTTCGGCATACAACGGGCTTGTACGTAAGCTACCGCAAGCAAATTGGTCTTTGCTCAGAGCCCTTTCCGCCTTCCTCTTAAGCATTGTCAGCAACTCCGACGTTAACAAGATGACCGTCCGCAATGGTAAGCATTGCGTGTTTGATGCATGCACCGGAGATTGCTGATCTGTTTCAGTGGGCATCGTCTTCTCGCCAACCCTCAACATTCCTGCTCCCGTCTTTTCAATGTTCCTGACCGAATTCGATGACATCTTCGGGTCGGAGTTTGAAGGCGGGGCAACATCCGCCGTCCAGATCTCGATCACTGAGCCCCTCACACCGGAAGATGTACGCTCTCCTCGACACCAGATGTTCTCGGAAATACCTACCCCCTCATACAACCAGGAGACGTTCCCCATCCAAGAACGCTCCTATGAGCAAGTCCTACACGAGTCTCGAGCAGCTTACGATACAGGCTTCATTCCCATGCAACCGTCTTACGAGCAGTCTGTTCAGGGGCAGAACCCCCATGCTCAAAGCAACGATGGATCTGTCACTGTGGCTGGACCCGAGTACGGATCCATCAATGGAACATTAGCACGTAGTGGTTCGCAAGCCACAAAAGCTAGACGACGCGAAAGTTCCATGCTGCTTATGGGAATGGGACAGAGGAAGAGCTCGATGCCAAGGCTAACGGAAGATAAAGGTTCGTTTGCATAAGTAACGACACGGTAGATTATACTGACGGTCCTTTACTAGGCACGATCGTGGAAGAAAGTCCCATCTAACTAATCGATTCATCTTGCGCCGGTCATCAACCAACCCCATCACGAGCTAGCATGTGCCCAATGCCACTCGATCTCCAACGAAAAATATAATTTTAATATCCTCTCATCTTCGGGCTTTCCACACCCTCCATTGCGTTGCGATCTCGGCGCTAAATCTTCCCATCTTCGGCTCTGATTTTGTTTGCTCTTCACATGATTCCCCCCAGGCAGGCCCTATGATCTAGCGTGCTCTGTTGCTTTTTTCTTCCACCGGACGTCTTTGTCGCAGCTGCACAAACTTAGCGTGCATTGGATTGGCTACCGTCGTTTTCTCGTGCATTGGCTTGGTGGAGGGTTGGTGTGTGAGTGGTTGGGAGCTTGATGAGGGTTTCGGCCTCTGCAACGTAGAGAGTAGCAGTGTGGTTCCAGAACGTGGACTCTGGCCTTGCTTCCACCAGCAATGTCTGATATCCACACACATATTTTGGCATCATGTCCGGCCCGTGACGACAGTCCATCGTGCACGACATGAGCGCGACAAAGACATGTACAAAGCCGACTTGAACGGTATTCATCCTCACTGTACACAAAACAAGAACAGACCCCCTCCCCCGCAACTCCCCACTCATCAGAACCTCCTCGTCCGCTCCCCCCTCCAAAACCCCATCACCTCGCCCGTCTCTCCCACCCACTCCCTCACCCCATCGACCAAAACCTTCACCAGTCCCCTCCCCTTACTCTTCCCCCTCCCTCCTCCCCCT
>JAABUP010006875.1_pt1 | contig 15763 bp, 15 predicted proteins | sample 5559201 | NCBI WGS metagenome assembly JAABUP01 (sample SAMN10711887, study PRJNA513373) | rock metagenome | isolation source: Antarctica rocks | place: Antarctica
GGCGATGCGGCCCTAGCCCAGCCGCAGCGCCACGCCCGGCGCGTGTCCCGCGTGGCAGCGTCCCCGCGCCAGCACCCGGCGCCCGTGCGCCAGCGTTCCACGGCTGCGCGCCAGCGCCCGGCGCCAGGAGGCCCCATCGCCGCGATCAAAGTCGAGGGCAACGAGCGCATTGAGGAGGGAACGATCCGGTCGTATATGCTGGTGCAGCCCGGCGACGCCTTCGATCCCGACCGTATCGACCGCAGCCTCAAGACGCTCTACGCGACGGGATTGTTCCAGGACGTGACGCTGCGCCGGGACGGCGGCACGCTGGTCGTGAAGGTGCAAGAGAACCCGATCGTCAGCCGCATCGCCTTTGAGGGCAACCATAAGCTGAACGACGAGCAGCTGCGCGGCGAGCTGCAACTGCGTCCCCGTGCTGTGTTCACGCCGCAGTTGGCGCAGGCGGACCGCCAGCGGATGCTGGACGTTTACGCGCGCCGTGGCCGCTTCGGCGCGACGGTCACGCCGAAAGTGATCAAGCTCGCCCAGAACCGCGTCGACGTCGTGTTCGAGATCAACGAGGGCGAGACGACGCTGGTCAGCCGGATCGCCTTTGTCGGCAACCATGCGTTCAGCGAGAACCGCCTGCGCGAGGTCATCAACAGCCGCGAGCAGGCGTTCTACCGGATACTGTCGTCGAGCGACCAGTATGACCCCGAGAAGATCAACTTCGACAAGGAGCTGCTGCGGCGGTTCTACCTGAAGAACGGCTATGCCGATTTCGACGTGAAGGATGCGACGGCCGAACTGTCGCCCGACCGCAAGGCGTTCTTCGTCACCTTTACGCTGAACGAGGGCGAGCGCTACCAGGTTGGCCAGGTCAGCGTCGACAGCAAGCTGCGCAACCTGAACGGCGACGAGCTGAAGCCGCTGCTGGAGATCGCGCCGGGGGACACCTACGACGGCGATGTCGTCGAGCGCACCACGCAGGCGATCCAGGACGCGGTGCAGACCCGCGGCTACGCCTTTGTCGACGTGAAGCCGCGCATTGCCCGCAACCAGGCGAAAAAGACCGTGGACCTCGTGTTCGACGTCACGGAGGGGCCGCGGGTCTATGTCGAGCGGATCGACATCTCGGGCAACACCCGAACCAAGGACAAGGTGGTCCGGCGCGAGTTCCGGCTCGCCGAGGGCGATGCGTTCAACGCCGCGACCGTGCGGAGGTCGCGGCAGCGGCTGCAGGACCTCGGTTATTTCAACAGCGTGACGGTGCAGCCCACGCCAGGCTCGGCGCCGGACCGGGCGATCCTGAACACCGTCGTCGATGAGAAGGCGACGGGCGAGCTGACGCTCGGTGGCGGCTACTCGACCGACGCGGGCGCATTGGTGAACGTGGGCCTGCGCGAGCGCAACCTGGTCGGCACCGGCATCGACGCGAGCATCAACGGCGTCCTGGCGCAGCGCCGCAGCCAGATCGACCTCTCGATCACCGACCCGTATTTCCTGGACCGCAACCTGGTCGCCGGCTTCGACGTGTTTGACGTGAACAACAACAACCAGGACATCGCCGCCTATAACGAAAGCCGGGTGGGCGGCGCGCTCAGGCTCGGCTATGAGTTCAACGAGCACCTGCGGCAGGCCTGGACCTATACGCTGGTTTCCCGGAACGTTTTCAACGTGCAGCCCGGCGCCAGTATCTACGTGCTGAACCAATCGGGATCGTCGCTGCTGTCGCAGGTCGGGCAAACATTGTCGCTGGACTACCGCGACAGCCGGACCGATCCGCACACCGGCTTCCTGGTTCGCCTTGGCACCGACTTCGCTGGGCTTGGCGGCTCGGCCCGGTATGTTCGGACCAAGCTCGACGGCACGTATTTCATCCCGCTCGACCGGTTCACCGGCGACTCCGACTGGGGCGTCGCGCTCACCGCCGGCGCTGGCTACCTGGCGCAGTTGGGCAGGCAGGAGAAGATCATCGACCGGTTCTTCCTTGGCGGCGACAACCTGCGTGGCTTCCAGTCCGGCGGCGCCGGGCCGCATGCGGTCGGCACCGGGGGGTTGACGCCGGACAGCATCGGCGGTCGCCTGATCTACACCCAATCAACCGAGCTGCGCTTCCCGCTGCCGATCTCGGCCGATCTTGGGCTGTCCGGCCGGGCGTTCGTGGACATCGGCTCGCTGAGCCAGGTCACGAGACTTGGGACTGTCAACGGCGTTGCGACAACTGTGTCAGATGACGCGGCGCCACGGGTTGGCGCCGGCCTCGGCGTGTCCTGGAAATCACCATTCGGGCTGATCAACGTCGACCTGGCCCAGGCCGTGGTCAAACGCAGGTACGACCAAACCCAATTCTTCCGGTTTGGCTTTGGCACAAGGTTCTGACATGCGCATGATTGCCCCGCCCTGCCTCGTTGCCGCCGCGGCCGGCCTGTTGGCCTCTTGCGTGGCGTTCCAGTGCTTTCCAGCCGCTGCCCAGCAGGGTCCTGGCTATTTCATCCCGCCAGCGCCGTCTGCGCCGCGTGCCCCAGCGCCCTGGACTGCCGCGCCGCGCGTGGCCGCGCCGCCAGCGGTGCAGGTGGCGCCACCGCCTTCCGGCCTAGCCAATGGCGGTGCGAGCAACCAGAACGAGCCGCCGCCGATCCAGGTCCAGCTTCCGCCCGTGCCCGACCTTCCGCCGCTCGGACGCGGCCCGGCGCCTCCCGCCGCGGTCATCGGCGTGCTCGGCATCCCCGACATCATGCACGCCTCCACGGCGGCGCAGCAGGTCGAGAAAGTGGTCGGCGAGCGGCGGGAAAAGCTGAACGCGGACGCGCAAAAAGAGCAGGTTGCCTGGCGGGACCTGCAACAGGCGCTGGCCAACCAACGCGCCAGCCTGAGCGCCGACCAAATCCGCACCAAGGAGCGCGAGCTGCAAGAGCGCATCACCAACTCGCAGCACCAGTTCCGTGACCGCAACCGCTTCATTCAAGAGGCCGCCCAGGTCGGCCTGGCGCAGATCGAGCGCATGCTGATCGCCATCATCCGGCAGGTGGCGGAGAGCCGGGGCATGAACCTTGTGCTGCACCGGGCCCAGGTGGCGCTGAACATCAACGAGTTCGACATCACGGAGCCAGTGGTCGAGCAGATCAACAAGGTCCTGCCCAACGTCGTCCTGCCGCCGGACGGCGTCTCGGCGGTCGCGGCGCAAGCCGCGCAACCAGCGTCGCCTGCGCCAGCCACCCCGGCAGCGCCAACGGCCACCGCTCCAGCGCCAGCGGCCACTGCTCGGGCACCAGCGGCTGCGCCTCCCGGACCCGCTGCGCCGCGGCGCTAGGCCATGACAGCGGCAGCGGGCACCGCAGCGGGCGACGAGCGGTTCTTCGCCCATTCAGGCCCCCACTCGTTGGCAGAGGTCGCGGCTGCGGCACAGGGCATGGCGGCGGCCCGGCCGCTGGAACTGCATGGCGTCGCACCGTTGCAGACGGCTGGCCCGGCGCATGTCAGCTTCATAGACAACCGTCGGTATGCCGACGCACTGTCGGCCACGCGCGCCGGCGCGGTCATCGTGCATCCGGATTTGGCCGGCCGTGTCCCTCCTACGGCCGTCGCGATCGAGACGGCCGATCCGTATTCAGGCTGGGCTCGGGCCGCTGCGCTGTTCCACCCGCCCGCGCCGGTGCGGCCTGGGACGCACCCCTCTGCGGTGGTGGCCGAGAGCGCCATGGTCGACCCGTCCGCGGAGGTCGGGCCGCTTGCGGTCATCGGCGACCGCGCCGTCATCGGGCCAAGGTGCCGGATCGGCGCTGGCGTAGTGATCGGCGAGGCCGTCTCGATGGAGGCGGACTGCCGCATCGGCCCGCTCGCCAGCGTTAGCCATGCGATCCTGGGCGCACGGGTCTACGTCTATGCGGGCGCGCGGATCGGGCAGGAGGGATTTGGCTTCGCCACCACTCCCGCTGGGTTCCTGACAGTGCCGCAGCTTGGCCGCGTGCTGCTTGAGGACGATGTCGAAATCGGCGCCAATAGTACGATCGACCGCGGTTCGGCCACCGACACCGTCATCGGCGCCGGGTCACGTATCGACAACCTGGTGCAGATTGCGCACAATGTGCAATTGGGGCGATGCTGCGTTGTGGTGGCGCAAGCTGGGATATCCGGCTCGACCGTCCTCGGGGACTTTGTGGTGATCGCGGCGCAGGCCGGCTTGACCGGGCATCTCAAGATTGGACAGAAGGCGCGCATCGGCGCCCAGGCCGGAGTCATGTCGGACGTCGGTGCGGGCCTCGACGTCATCGGCAGCCCGTCGCAGCCGGTTCGCGAGTTCTTCCGCGGCGTCGCCACGCTCCGCAAGCTGGCGCGTCCACGGCGTCCGGCGGCCGGGGAACCAACCGACGACGGCTCGGGTTAGATCAGCATGGACGGCTCACCCACCTTGCCCGACGTCGCGCCGAAGCCCTCCCTGAAGGCAGCGCTGCCGCGGGCCGACGTCATCGACATCAAGCGGATCATGCACGCGATCCCGCACCGCTATCCGATGCTGATGATCGACAAGGTCGTGGACGTGGTGCCGAACGTGTCCGCGGTGGGCATCAAGAACGTCACCGTCAACGAGAACTTCTTCCAGGGCCACTTCCCTAGCCATCCCGTGATGCCCGGCGTGCTCATCATCGAGAGCATGGCGCAGACGGCGGCGGTGCTGGTGGTCGAAACCTTGGGACCGGACGCCGCTGGCAAGGTCGTGTATTTCATGACGATCGAGAACGCGAAGTTCCGCCGGCCTGTCATACCCGGCGACACCATGCGTATCCACGTGACCAAAAATCGTCACCGCGGCAACGTTTGGAAGTTCAGCGCAGTGGCCCGGGTTGACGGCATCTCGGTTGCCGAGGCGACCTACGCCGCCATGATCATGGACAAGTAGCCGCAACGCTCGGCAACAATCCTTGTATTGGCCTCCATGACTTCGTTTCGTAGGCTCAGCCGATGTGGCCGCCAATCTGGTTGGCCCGAATGAAAGTCGCTGCATGACAGGTCTGCCCCGGAAACTCGGCCTTGCCGCGGCCATGTCGCCAGTTTTGGGGCCGCCAGGTCTCGGGCCGCCAAGTCCGGGCGTGCATCCGAGCGCCATCATCGAACCCGGCGCACAGTTGGGCGTAGGCGTCGAGATCGGGCCGTGGTGCCACGTCGGCCCCGCCGTCACGATCGGCGACGGCGCAAGGCTTGTGTCGCACGTGGTGGTCGATGGCGGGACGCACATTGGCGAGGGAGCCATGCTTTATCCGTTCTGCACGGTCGGCTTGGCGCCGCAGGACCTGAAGTACAAAGGCGAGGCCACCCGGTGCACGATCGGTGCGCGCACCCAGGTCCGGGAGCACTGCACCATCCACCGCGGGACCGTCACCGGCAGCGGCGTCACGCAGGTTGGCGCCGACTGCCTGCTGATGGCCGTGGTCCATGTGGCGCACGACTGCGAGATCGGCGACGGCGTGGTGATCGCCAACAACGTGGTGATGGGCGGCCATGTCAGCATCGGCGCTGGGGCGGTGATTGGCGGCGCAGCGGCGTTGCACCAGTTCGTCCGCATCGGGCGCGGCGCCATGGTGGGCGGCGTATCGGGGGTGGAGGCGGACGTGATCCCGTTTGGCAGCGTCATCGGCAACCGGGCGCGGCTGTCCGGCCTGAACGTCATTGGCCTGCGCCGCCGCGGGGTGGACCGCGCTGGGCTGCACACGCTGCGGGCCGCCATGCGGCGGTTGTTCGGCACAGTCGGCGTTTTCAGCGCACGCCTGGCTGACGTGCGCGGCGCCTATGACGGCGATCCGTTCGTTGCGGAGATCCTGGCCTTCATCGACGCCCCGAGCAAACGCGGATTGATCCGTACGGCCGTCGGCGCAATGGAGGAGGACGCGCCATAGCCGACCCTGGTGGGCCAGGCTTAGACGGGCAAACCTAGTGGATAGTAAGGTCCGGCGACATCGATCCGAACGGATCGGCTGTTAGCTTGGCCGAGATTTCGAGGCTGCATGTGTCGAGCGCCCCTTGCAGGGCCGCAAAGGTCCGATCCAGATGCAGGAGCGATGCCTCCTCTGCGAGCATTCGAAGGCATTGAACCAACCCGATAGACGTGGCTCCAACCTCATCGTCGTGCATGAACTCACCCTATTTTTAATCACAACGATGTGAACACTAGCGGGTCCAAGCGAAATTTGCGAAGGTAATATCAAGAACTTTGGCTTTCCGACACTTCCTGACATCCGGAGCTGCGCGCTTGCTGCCTTGGGCACGCGGCGTCGGCGGCAGCCGCAGGTGACACTGCGCACTCTTGGCATCCTGGCGGGTGGCGGACCTTTTCCGGGCCGGGTCGCTGCCGCGGCCTTGGCGGCGGGCCGCCGCGTGTTCGTCGTCGGCCTGCGGGGGTTCGCTGAGCCGGAGGTGATCGGCCCGTTTCCCCATGCGGTGATCCGGATGGGCGCCGCCAGCGAAATCCTGGCCCAGCTCCGTGCCGCGGGATGCAGCGACGTGGTCCTGGTCGGGCCGGTGCGCCGGCCGTCCCTGATGGACCTGCGGCCCGACGCCGAGGGCGCCCGTATCATGGCCCGGATCGGCCGCGCGGCCTTCGCCGGCGACGATGGGCTGCTTGCGGCCATCGTGCGCGTCCTGGGCGAAGAAGGTTTTCGCGTGCTGGGCGCCCATGAGGTGCTGACCGAGGCCGTTGGTCCGCATGGCCAAATGGGCCGGATCGCGCCGGATGCCGCCGCCATGGCCGACATCGAGCGCGGCGCCGCCGTTGTGCGCACCTTGGGGCAGGCCGACGTCGGCCAGGGATGCGTCGTGCAGCAGGGCATCGTGCTGGCTGTCGAGGCGATCGAGGGCACCGACGCCATGCTCGCCCGCGCGGCCGGGCTGGCACGGCCAGGGCCAGGCGGAGTGCTGGTCAAGCTGGTGAAGCCCGGCCAGGACCGCCGCGCCGACCTTCCCACCATCGGCCCGGCCACGCTCCGCGCCGCCGCCGCCGCCGGGCTGCGCGGCATCGCTTTCGAGGCCGGGGGAACCCTGTTGACCGATCGCGCCGCCTGCGTCACCGAGGCGGACGCCGCCGGGCTTTTCCTGCTAGGCATCGACGCCACCCTAGGCATTCTACAGAGAGGATCGAAACCATGAGCAACTCCCGCCTGCTGCACACCATGCTGCGCGTGAAGGACCTGGACGCCAGCGTTGCGTTTTACACAAAGCTGCTCGGCATGAAGGAGCTGCGCCGCAACGAGGTTCCAGGCGGGCGCTACACGCTCGCCTTCGTCGGCTACGGCGATGAGAGCAGCGCCAGCGTGCTCGAACTCACCTACAACTGGGACCAGCAAGGCCCCTATGAGATCGGCAGCGCGTTCGGCCACCTCGCGGTCGGCATGCCGGACGTTTACGCCGCGTGCGACGCCTTGAAGAAGGCCGGCGGCAAAGTCACCCGCGAGGCCGGGCCGGTGCAGCACGGAACCACCGTGATCGCCTTCGTCGAGGACCCCGACGGCTACAAGGTGGAGCTGGTCCAGCGCGCCTGACAGCCGACACTACTCTAGCCCGCCTGACCCGGCGCACCGTACGCATCGGCGTGACCGGGCTGGCGCGGGCCGGCAAGACGGCCTTCCTGACCTCGACCGCGGCGAACTTGCTGGCTTTGGGCGCTGGCCGGCCGGTGCTGCCCGCTTTGGCCCGGCGTTTGAAGGGCCGGTCGTTCCACGTCGCATTGGCCCCATCCGGCGCCTCCAGCCTGCCGCGGTTCGACCATCCGCACCATCTGGCGGCGCTGGCGCAGGACCCTCCGGCCTGGCCGGAGCGCACAAGCGCCGCGTCGATGCTGGCGCTCGACATCACGGTGGGGCGTGAGCGCCTGGGGTTCGACCTGCCGGCACAGCGACTGCGGCTGGAGCTGCTGGACTACCCCGGCGAGTGGCTGCTCGACCTGCCGCTGCTGCGCACCTCCTTCGCCGACTGGTCTACCTCCATGTTGCGGCGCCTGGAGGCGCCGGCTGCCGCTCCGTATGCGCGGGAATTCATGGCCTTCAACGCCGCGCTGCCAGCCGGTGCGCCGGCGGACGAGGCGTTGGCGGCGACAGGCCACCGGCTTTACCGCGCCACGCTGCAACGCCTGCGGGACGAGGCCGGGCTGTCGCTGTTGCAGCCGGGCCGCTTCCTGATGCGGGCACCCGGCCCGGAGCCGGCCTGGACGCCGTTCTTTCCCCATGGCGGCACCGCCGGGTTGCAGGCGTTGCTCGCCCGGCGCTACGCCGCCTATGTGGAGGCCGTGCAGCGCGACCTGAACGAGCCGATGTTCGGCAACCTTGACCGGATCGTGGTCCTGGTGGACCTGCTGACCGCGTTGCACGCCGGGGCCGATGCGTTCGCCGATGCCGCAGCGGCGGTCGCAGAGGCGGCGGGCGCGCTCCGGTGGCGGCGGTCCTGGGTTGAGGCCGCGTGGGCGCTGGGCCGCCTGCGCCTTCCGCCGCGGGTCGTCTCGCGCGTGGCGTTCGGGGCGACCAAGGCGGATCACGTGGCCGAGCGCCAGCGCGGCAACCTTGCGGCCCTGCTGCGCGACGTCGCCCACGTGGGCAGCGGCGCCGCGCACGGCGACGTGGCGGAGGCCCATACCGCCTACCTGCCGTTTGCCGCCGTGCGCTGCACGGAGGATTTCGTCTGGACGCTTGATGGCCGCCCGGTGTCCGCCGTGCGTGGCCGCCGCATCGGCGACAACCGGATGCTGCGATCCTATCCCGGCGAGGTGCCGGACCGCGTGCCCGACGACGCATTCTGGGCGCACCCGTTCCTGCAAGTGCCGGATTTCGAGCCGTTGCGTCCCCCCGATGCTGGGCGCGGCGGCGTGCCCGAGTTGGGGTTGGACGCTTTGCTCAGCTTTCTCCTAGACGATTACCTATGAATGTCGAGCCGCGCATTGAGTTTGAGGACGAGCCCGCGGCACGGCTGGAGCCGGTGCCGCAGGCCGTGGTCCCGCTCGACGATCCCAGCCCCGCACGGGGGACAGCCGTCTTGGCGCTCGCGGGCGTGGGCGTGCTTGGGCTAGGGTTGGCTGGGCTTTCGGTAGGGAATTTCGTCGCGGACCAGTTCGGCAGGGCTACCTGGCTCGGCTGGGCCACCCTGGGGGTCGCGGGCGCCGGGTTCGGCCTGGTGGGCGTCGGGGGGTGGCGCGAGCTGCGTGCCCTCATGGCGCTGCGGCGGGTCGACGGCCTGCGCGCAAGCCTGGCCTCAAGCGACGCCGCGCGGGTCATGGCCGCTGCCCAGGCATGGGTCCGCACGGTCCCCGGCGGGTCGGCGATCGAGCCAGCGTTGCGCACAGTGAACGATCCTGACGCCGCTCTCGCCCTGCTGCGGGCCGGGCCGTCCGAGACGCTGCTGAACGCGGCGGACCGTCTGGGCCGGGTTGCCGCGATACAGGCGGTGGCAGGGATCGCCGCCATTCCGTCGCCGGCGCTGGACGCGCTGTTCATCGGGTGGCGCGGCCTCCGCCTGGTGCGGCAGGTGGCGGCGCTCTATGGCGTGCGGCCCGGCGCGCTGGCGACGCTCGGGCTGCTGCGGCGCACCGCCGTCGCGGCCAGCATGGTCGGCGCGGCCAACCTCGCCGGCAACACCGCTGCCCGCGCCGTGCTGTCCCACCCGCTGCTGGCGCATGCGCTGGGCGACGCCGCCGCGGCGGGGGTGGCGGCCCGGCGGCTGCTTGTGCTGGCCCGCGCGACGGCGGCGGCCTGCGATCCGCTGCCACCCACCTGAGCGACCACGCTCATTCGCGGTTGGCGTCGAGCGCCGTTTTGCTGGCGTCGAGCGCCGCTTGCAGGATGTAGGCCGCCGCCATCTGGTCGACCACGGCCGCGCGCTTGCGCCGGGTCATGTCGGCCTCGTCGACCAGGAAGCGGTTCACCGCCGAGGAGGACAGGCGTTCGTCCCACAGCGCCGCCGGCAGCGCCGCCGCGTCGGACAGGGCAAGCGTCCAATCCCGCGCAGCCTGGGCAGCAGGCCCCATGCTGCCGTCCATCGAGAGCGGCCAGCCGACCACGAGGCCGTGGGCGCCCTCCCGCCGCGCAATGGCCCCAAGCTCTGCCGCCACCTGGCCCAGCTTGCCGCGCTTCAGGCTGCCATACGGGCTGGCCAGCAACAGGCTGACATCCGACAGCGCCACACCAATGATGCGGGCGCCGGGGTCTAGGCCGATCAGCCGCTGGCCCGGCCGCAGGTGGCCACGCAGCTCCCTCATGTTGAACAGTGGCATGACGCTCGGTATGGTCCCGCGCTCTGGCAGCCCAGGGTGGGCTGTCCCACGATGATATCATAGGGTCCATCATCCATGTCGCTCGATTCCGCGACCGTCCGGCGCATCGCCCGGCTCGCCCGCATCCACGTCGAAGACGCCGAGGCGGAGCAGCTCGTCGGCGAGCTGAACGGCATCCTCGGTTGGATCGAGCAGTTGAACGAGGTCGACGTGGAAGGGATCGACCCGCTGACCGGGGCGGCGCAGATGGCGATGCGGCTGCGCCCTGATGTGGTGACGGACGGCGGCATCCCCGACCTTGTGCTGGGCAACGCGCCGGACCGGGCGGGCACGTTCTACGCCGTGCCGAAGGTGGTCGAGTGATGCTGACCGACCTGACCTTGGTTGGGGCGCAGGACGGGCTGCGCCGGCGAGATTTCACCGCGGCCGAACTCACCGACGCGCACCTCGACGCCGTGGCGGCGCTGAACCCGCGGCTGAATGCGTTCATCACTGTGTCGGCCGATGGCGCACGCGCGCAGGCCAAGGCCGCCGATGCGCGGCTCGCGGCCGGGGACGGTGCCCCGCTGCTCGGCCTGCCGCTGGCGATCAAGGACCTGTTCTGCACCGCCGGCGTGCGGACTACCGCGGGCAGCCGCATCCTGGAGCCGTTCGTGCCGGCCTATGAGAGCACCGTCACGGCGAACCTGCTGCGGGACGGCGCGGTGTTCCTGGGCAAGGCGAACCTCGACGAGTTCGCGATGGGGTCGTCGAACATGACTTCGGCGTTCGGACCCGTACAGAACCCGTGGACTCGGGCCGACGGCGCAGCATTGGTGCCCGGCGGTTCGTCCGGCGGTTCGTGCGCGGCGGTCGCAGCCCGGCTGGCGCTGGGGGCGACGGCGACCGACACCGGTGGCTCGATCCGGCAGCCGGCCTCGTTTTGCGGCATCGTCGGGGTGAAGCCGACCTATGGGCGCTGCTCCCGCTGGGGCATCGTCGCGTTCGCGTCGTCGTTGGACCAGGCCGGGCCAGTGGCGCGGACGGTGGAGGACTGCGCGGTTCTGCTGGGCAGCATGGCGGGGTTCGACCCCAGGGACAGCACATCGGCGGACCGGCCGGTGCCGGACTTCGCCGCCGCCTGCCGCCGTGGCGTCCGCGGGCTGCGCATTGGCGTGCCGCAGGAGTACCGCAACGACAACATGCCGGCCGAGATCGAGGCGATGTGGCAGCAAGGGCTGGCCTGGCTGCGGGACGCTGGGGCGGAGATCGTGGACGTCTCGCTGCCGCATACCAAATACGGCCTGGCGACCTACTATATCGTGGCACCTGCCGAGGCCTCCAGCAACCTGGCGCGCTATGACGGCGTGCGGTTCGGGCAACGGGTGGACGGCGCGGACCTGACAGAGATGTACGAGCTTACCCGGGCGGCCGGGTTCGGCGCGGAGGTGAGGCGGCGCATCATGATTGGGACTTATGTGCTTTCGGCTGGGTACTATGACGCCTATTACCTGCGTGCGCAGAAGGTCCGCGCATTGATCCTGCGGGACTTCACCGATGCATTCGGCCGCGTGGACGCCTTGGTGACGCCTACGGCACCGTCGGCGGCGTTTGCCCAAGGCGACAAGATGAACGATCCCGTCGCCATGTACCTGAACGACGTCTTCACCGTGCCTGCCAGCATGGCGGGCGTGCCGGGCCTGTCGGTGCCGGCCGGGCTGGACGCGCAGGGGTTGCCGCTTGGCCTACAGGTGATTGGCCGCCCCTTTGACGAGGAAACCGTGTTCGCCGTGGGCGCCGCGTTGGAGCGCGCGGCCGGGTTCCAGCATTTGCCGGCCATCCGGGCGGGGGCGCCGGCATGAGCTACGTGATCGAGGGGCGCGAGGGCCCGTGGGAGCTGGTGATCGGGCTTGAGGTGCATGCCCAGGTCATCAGCCGCTCAAAACTGTTCAGCGGTGCCGCGACCGAGTTCGGCGCGGAGCCGAACACCCAAGTGAGTTTCGTCGACGCGGCGTTCCCCGGCATGCTGCCGGTGATCAACCAGGAGTGCGTGGCGCAGGCGGTGCGGACCGGGCTGGGCCTCGACGCGCAGATCAACCTCGTCAGCCGCTTTGACCGCAAGAACTACTTCTATGCCGACCTGCCTGCCGGCTACCAGATCAGCCAGTACGCCCATCCGGTCGTGGGTGCCGGCACTGTCGAAATCGAGCTGGCGGACGGCCGCACGAAGCGCATCGGCGTGACCCGGCTGCACCTGGAACAGGACGCCGGCAAGTCGCTGCACGACCAGGACCCTACCCGCAGCTTCATCGACCTGAACCGGTCTGGTATCGCGCTGATGGAGATCGTGAGCGAGCCCGACCTGCGCACCCCGGAGGAGGCCGGCGCCTATCTGCGCAAGCTGCGGACGATACTGCGCTACCTCGGCACCTGCGACGGCAACATGGAGGAGGGGTCGATGCGCGCGGACGTGAACGTGTCCGTCCGCAAGCACGGCGAGCCGTTCCGGACCCGGTGCGAGGTGAAAAACGTGAACTCTGTCCGCTTCGTCATGCAGGCCATCGAGGCGGAAGCGAAGCGCCAGGTCGCGGTTTGGGAAGACGGCGGCACGGTGGACCAGGAAACGCGGCTGTTCGACCCGTCGCGCGGCGAGACCCGCAGCATGCGGAGCAAGGAGGACGCGCACGACTACCGCTACTTCCCCGATCCCGACCTGCTGCCGCTCGTGCTGGACGAGGCTTGGGTGGCGGGGCTGCGCGCCGGGCTGCCGGAGCTGCCTGATGCGAAGCGGGCGCGCTTCGTGACGGAGCATGGTTTGTCCGCCTACGACGCGGCGGTGCTGGTGGCGGACCAGGAGACGGCGGCGTTCTTTGAGACGGTGGCCGCAGGGCGGGACGCGAAGCTCGCGGCGAACTGGATGATGGGGGATTTCTTCGCCGCGCTGAACCGCACCGGGCGCAGCATCGCCGATAGCCCGGTCTCGGCGGCGGCGCTGGGGCAGTTGCTGGACCTGCTGGCGGACCAGACCATCAACGGCCGGATCGCCAAGGAGGTGTTCGAGGCCATGGTGGAAACCGGGGCGCCTCCGGCCGCGATCGTTGAGAGCAAGGGCCTGCGCCAGGTGACGGACACGGGGGCGATCGACCGGGCGGTCGAGGCCGTGCTGGCCGCGAACCCCGACAAGCTCGCGGAGTTCAAGGCGGGCAAGGACAAGCTGTTCGGGTTTTTCGTCGGCCAGGTCATGAAGGCCATGGCGGGGAAGGGCAACCCGGCCTTGGTCAACGATGCGCTACGGCAACGTCTGGCGTGATAGGCGGGGCTTGGCATAGGAGGCGAGGATGATTGAGCTCCACACCTACAACACTCCGAACGGGCGCAAGGTCAGCGTGGCGCTTGAGGAGATGGGGTTGCCGTACTCCGTCCACGTTGTCGACATCACCAAGGACGAGCAGTTCAAGCCGGCGTTCCTGGAGATCAGCCCCAACAACCGCATCCCCGCGATCATCGATCCGGAGGGGCCGGGCGACGCTCCCCTCTCGGTGTTCGAGTCGGGGGCGATATTGCTCTACCTGGCTGAGAAGACCGGTTTGTTCATGCCGCCGGGGCTGCGTGAGCGGGTTCCTGTGTTGGAATGGCTGATGTGGCAGATGGGTGGGTTCGGTCCCATGCCGGGCCAGGTGCATCACTTCCTGACGGTGGACGGCGATGACCAGCGCTATGGCTTGGCCCGTTACACCAAGGAGACGGTGCGGCTCTATGGTGTGCTCGACCGCCGGCTGGCGAGGGTCGAGTATGTGGCCGGGGCGCTTTCGATCGCTGATTTCGCCATCCTGGGCTGGGCTTGGCGGCATGAGCGGCACCGGGTCAACCTCGACGAGTTCGTCAATGTGAAACGGTGGTTTGGGGCGCTGATGGCGCGCGAGGCCGTGCAACGCGGGTTTGCGGTCAGCCTGTCCTGAGCAGGATTTGACGGCCCCGGCCAGAGCGCATACAAGCACCGGGCAAACGCTGTGCAATAACGACCCCGGCGGAGGGGTGGCCGAGTGGCTGAAGGCAGCGGTTTGCTAAACCGCCGTACGGCGTCAAGCCGTACCGTGAGTTCGAATCTCATCCCCTCCGCCAATTTATTGTAAATGCTTGCGAAATTGCCCTGTGTCGGCACGATAAACCGCTGAATGGCATAGCGGTTTTTCGTGCTTTTGTGCCGACCCACGTGCCGACCCCCTCCCGTGTGTGCCGGTGAAGGGCGGGAACACATAGCCTACGCAGCACGGGTCAGCCTGCGCGGCTTGGCGGGAAGGGAGCCGTGGAGCGAAGCGTCGCGTGCTCCGGCCCGGTGTCCCTCGCGCTCGAGAAGCCTGATGTAAAGCTCCGTCGTCTTGATAGACGAATGGCCCAGATGCTTCTCGAGATCGTAGATGCGCCGGGGCGAGTCGATGACCGTGGCGATCGCGAATGCGTGCCGCAGATCATGCAGCCTGAACATCCGCAGCAACTCGGCCTTGCGGCCCTGCTCGGCAGCGGCCAGCACCTCGCGCTGCTGCCGCTGCCGCTTCCATTGCCCGTACCGGGTCGAGACCACGGTGCTGTCCGTATGCAGCCCGGGGAACAGGCGCCCGCGTTTCGGCAGCCTGTGGAGCATCTCCGCCGCCCGGCCAATTTGAATTGTCCGGGTCTTCTTCCCCGATTTCCTGTTGTTCTTCACGCCTCGGGTCAGCGTCGCGCTCTTGCCGTCCGGGTGGACATCTGACACCTCAATCAGCAAGGCTTCCAGCAGCCGCATTCCGGTCTCTCTCAGCCAGATCATCAGGTTGGACATCTCCGGCGACCAGGTGGCAACCTCAATAACCATCGCCGCCACTTCGGCGTCAGTCGGCGGATTTACAACTTCGGCATCCTGGCCCAACCACTTGCGGCCGCACCTGCGGAGCGGATTTTCAGGCACCATCTTTTTCAATTCCGCATGGCTCATCACCATCGACCAGGCCGTGAGGTCGTTTTTGATCGTGCTGACACTGACTCCCTCCGTCGTGCGCGAAAACGCATAGTCCAGGACGGTGCGGGTGGTGATTTCGGACAGCGGCTGGCCTTCCAGCACCGGCGAGAGCTGCCTGAGGGAAACCGCATACCTGCGTGCCGTGGTTTTGGAGTAGACGCGGCCCGGATCGAGCATCTCGCTCACGAACGAACCGACGGCGTCTTGCCATATGTAGACGACGTCAGGAGCGATGCCTTCCCTTGCGTTGTCGGCCGCCTTCAACAGTGCGTCCCGCGCTTCCCTCGCTTGCCGGACATCAGTTGTGCGTAGCGAGCTGCGTTCCTCTCTGCCGTTGAGCACGTAGCGGCATTGATAGATGTCCCCGCGCTTATAGAGATTGCGGTCTGGGTCAAGCGCGGCTTTCGGGGACATGGCTGCGTATTCTCCAGTAATCGGGGCAGAACCCGGGGCGGCACGGCGTCAGGCGGGCTGGCCGCGGCATTGGATGAGGTGGGAAAGAGGCGGGACGGCGGGAGCGGCGGCGACACCGAGCCTGGCGCCCAGGTAGTCCCAGA
>JAABUP010006876.1_pt1 | contig 15762 bp, 11 predicted proteins | sample 5559201 | NCBI WGS metagenome assembly JAABUP01 (sample SAMN10711887, study PRJNA513373) | rock metagenome | isolation source: Antarctica rocks | place: Antarctica
TCGTGGTCTGGCCCCTTTTCGAAGTATATCCTTCATCTCGTAGGTCTATCCTTCACTCCGTATGTCTATCCCTCTCTTCGTAGGTCCGTACCTTAATAAAAGCCTGTCCCTTAGTCATCGCCCTCTCTTGAGGTCCATCCCTTACTGCCTAGGTTTACTAGTCCCGTTTCTACGCAATCCTCTAATCTACCGCTGAGATCGCAGCTAATAATAAAAAGTGAGTTCTATATATTCTAGACCCTATTTATGATTGGCTTTCACGGTTGATATATACTCTAGCTCTAGTAAGCTAACGTTTTCGTCTAAATAACCTCTTATAAGTTCCCGTAAATTATCCCGAACATCATTGGAAGTAGATACTGCGGCACTAATTAGTGTTGCTTATGGCAATGCAGAACGGGCCTCACCTGTTACGAGCATCCGTCCGCTATTTCCCCCTGCTTTTGATTGTCCACTTTTGGACATCGGGAGTACTCCCCAGCGAATCCTCACCTTTTGGTGGGGAGTATAAGATAACGCATAACGGAAAGCTATACGCCACCGGCTTATTAGTTAGTTAGTAACGAGTCGAAGACGCCTCAAGCGGCTTCGGTTTAGATTTAAAGTCTCCCCTAGTAAAGTATCACATGTCGATATTTCCTGATATTCATCTAATCCTTAGGATTCTTAATACCCAATTTTAAAGCGTTGAGACGTACAGTTTAATGCTACCGACTAATCGCTCTCAACAATAGATATAGTAAACGCTTGTCGCATTATGACTTCGCGAAAAGTATAGATAACGGAAGATTAATAAAGCTAAGGTCGGTCACGCGTCGTATAAAAAGCACGCAATTATCCTAGTAGCGTTATTCCATAAATATAGTTCGCCGCCACTAATGTCTTAGGCAAAAGCACCCTATATATACTACTAAGGCGCGTAATTTATTCCCGGCTGACTAGTATACCCCTATTAGTTACCCTATAAGCGCTCTATTTTATCCACCTCCTTATCCTCCTACACTAATATATAGTAAGGACACTACTATAAGGTTAGGCAGTCACTGCATGCGTTGCCATCGATACCGTAGTCGTGGCGTATGCTGCCGCGGGTGGAACGTTGCAGGAAAGGATGAAGACCGCAGTAGGAGAGAATGCAATAATAAGAACCCTAGGGGAAGGGTTAGGGTACGGCTTCAACGGGCGTAGATCTGGGGGAGGAGATTGTACCCTTTTAAAACACAGCTAGCCATTCTTTTTTCTAGTTTTGCGCTCTTGCGTTTTGCCGTATAGGATGTATGGACACTATAGGGAAAAGTAACCTAAAGTTATTAGTAAGCATTTAGCCTCCGTAGTACGGTTCACACAGCTCATATGTATCTATAGGACTAAAGCAGTTAAAGAGCGAATGAGTCTATAATCTAGACATCGTTATAGACTTAGTAGATAACGTGCTAATAGGTTTTCGATCGCTAATGATAATAATACTAAGAGGAGTTGGAGAAAAAGAGTGCTCTTTAAATCTACTAATATGACTTCGATTATAGATGCTGCTGTTGGTGTAGGAAGATGGCGCCGAATAAGGATGCCGCCGATAGCTTGCGATTTCTGGATGCTCTTAGGGATGAGCAATAATTGGCCGGCACCGTAGGAACCTATAGTTATACTGCTAGTTTAGTAAACTATAGAATGATCCTTCGTATAGCCCCTACGACCCCGCTACTTTGGATATCCTAGCGAGCCCTTGGTACTACGTTTTAATCTATCGTACTATTCTCTACAGGTATCTCGCTTGCCTACCCAGTTAATACGGAAACGTACTTAGGAAACATTTCATCGGTGGTCCCTTATTAGTGCGTAAATTATACTAAATAATTTTTATTATAAGTTGGGCTAGTCTATCTACCCTAACATTTAATAGAAAATATAACCCTCTACTCGCTCGCTATAGGAATAACACTCTCTCAGCAATCTATAGCAAAGAAAGTACGTCGCAGCCAAGATCGGCCGCTCTCACTATATAGAAGATATAAGGTCTAAGGCACTTCTAAATCGGCCTTTTAGGGAGAAAATCGTGCTTGGTTCTTGTTAGGCCTAGGCGACTAATTAATTAAACTCGGAAACTTATATTTTTCAACGTCTCTAAAGTACTGTGCTGCGTAGCGGCCAGGAAATCCTTAATACCGAAGCCGTCCTTCTATGCATCCGCGTTCTTAAGCACGGTAGAATGAGGTTTAAGAATAAAGGTCTTAGGCTCTATTAATTCTATCATGACTGATCCGACGCTGCGGATGTCGTTCCTTTCGCTCTCCGGGTTAAGCCTTCTAGCTTTAATGAATGACTCACCGATGTTGGCTAGAGAGCGTCAGTAATGGCCGTTTCCTTTCGAAAGGGACTCACCGATTTTTACTCTTCCGTCTAGGTTGAGAAGTATTATACCGCAGCTGAGCGCCCCGTGATAGTGGGTAAGCTCCTTATACAGGTATGAAAGACCGTCTAGTAGCTATTCTACTATAGTGAGTAAATTCTAAGCAACGTGACCGAGGCTGGCTGACCTCCTTATAGATTACTGCGATTTAGAAGGCTTTTAGCGGGCCTTGCAGGATGCCGGTAAGTTATCGGAGGGTGATATCCATTATTTCATAGACGATGATAATCTTATCGCTATCCTTATATATATTTCTGATCTAGACGAGATGATCGCTAGTGAAAGGTGTTACCCGGTTAACGGGGCTTTTACCACCTTTTATTATCCTTTTAATTGCTACTAAGCTTGGCTCCTTATTATTATCTGACCCGATTATAGCTAGCCTAGCCTAGTCGAGAGCTATAAACTCGTTATACGATCCTTATAAAGGAACCTCGATAGGCTGCTCGATATTCTTGTTTTCCGTCTTTGAAGTGCTAGTCCCATCCTTTTGGTAAAATGGTAGATCGGATTAAGACGATCTAGATCGATCTACTAGAGCGAGCGGATTTAGAGCTTAAGTGTCTAGCGGTGTCACCGAGCTATTTTGCAATAGATCTCCGGTAACGGTTAGCGAAAAGTCCTAAAGCTAAGTAATAGGTCTTTTTTTTTTAGGTATAGCTAAAGTCTCGAAATTCGGTCTAATAAGAGTTATATAGCGCTTTAAACTTCTAGACTCTACTTCTCGAGCTCCTCCTACGGCTAAAAGTGGACTAAAGAGCAGCCTAAAGTGGATCTTAAAAGGAGCCGGAAGTAGCCAAAATTAAATCAAAAAGCAGCTAAAGTTTGAACCTCGCCTTGATCTCAAAACGATAAATTCGGTTAGATTTTCTAGGATTGCTTCGAGATAGCTATCTATCTAATATTATCTAGAGCTACCGTATCAGATTGCGTAAAAGGCTATAAGCCTCGTCTCCTCTCGGCCGGTTAATAGTTAAGTTCTAAGAGTCTGACTCCCTAGTCTAGGTATAGCTGAATGAGCTCTCGCAACTCGTCCCGAACTTGCTCATTTACGGAAACTGTATTAATGGTTAATTTAAGGCTCTCCCCGAGAGCTTTACGGACTTACCCGTGACTAAAACGTTCCCTCTATCCTTTCCTAAGCGCGGCCCCACTTAATCCTGCACTAAACGCCGAAGATCTATCACGCCATTATGATAAAGGGCGCGCCGATGCTCTCCGGCATACTATGGGCTAGGGGCTAGTCTTCCATATCTAAAGAATAGCTATACCTAAAGCATCTAGTACTACTAGCTTAGCAAAATTCCTCGAGGGCTCCCCGTAAGCCTTATACTTATATAGCCATAATCTAAGGTATCCTCCTTTAATGCTCTATCGAGCAGCTTAATAGCGGGGTGCTCATCACCTGCTAAAGTCAAACACTATTAGTAATTAAACGGCTTCGGATACTCACCTAGATCGTCTAATTACTATACTAAGTGGATGTCGCGCGTGCGAACCTCTAATCGATTGAATCCTTATATAAGCTCTTTTAGGAAGGGTAGCTATGCCGCGATTCTAAACCCGGTGGCTACTATTATAACTTTTCCGTAATCACTAATGGGTGCGCCTGAGCAGTGTGGCCCACTAAAGAAAGCTATACGGAGTTTAGACGGTCCCGAGCTACCTCGGGGGTTTCTTATATTACTAAAGGGCCTCTTATCTATTTCCTCATCTGTTGGTTTAGATGTCCATCTTTTATATTCGGGGGCGCGTTTAACCAGCTTACGTGTAAAGCCATCCCTCCGTTCTATTAAGAAATTTAGGCTAGGGTGTTCGCCCTCGCTCTAGGACGTAATAGTGAAAGGATGGCTCTATAAGAAGGACTATAGACTAACGGAAGGAATCTAAACGTTAACGTGTTATCCGGCCTTAATTCTCTACGGACGGGGGGAGAAGATTATCATTCTTACGGCCCTATTTTACCTAGCGATTAAAGCTCGGGAGCAGCTACGGTGGAGGCTGAAATTTCTATATAGAACGGCGAAGCACTGCATTATAAGTGTGATTAAAAAGGTACTACTAGAAGCGAGTAGATATACGCGTGGCACCTTTAAGCTTAACGGAATATGTCTCTATAGGGCGTAAGCCATAACGACGGCTAAACCCTAGTAATAGCGAAGGAAGAGCTTATATAAAATCCGGCGAAATAAGCGCTACGAAAGTAGACGTAGCGAGACTATAGAAAAGACCGCCTAATACGAAGGTTAGCCGGGTTAAAAGTCCGTCGGGAAGAAAGTAACTAATAATTAATTTAAAAGCCTGCCCCGACCCCTTCGTGCCGAGGCTCGGTTTGCCGGCGGCGTTAATGATGGCATAGAGTATACTAAGGATAATAGACATCGTCCCCGTTAACGTATAGAAAAGCCGGTACCTAGGTAGCGAAACGCCGAGTAAGGTGTAAACAAAGCTTAAGTAAAATCTAAAATAGGCCGGCACTAGGTTAATAAGCGATAAATGTCCCGCCCGAGTAGCCACGTCGCTCGTAGTAGATACCCTAAAGTAAGTATAAAAGGCGTTGGCTGCGAAGTAGATCAGCGCGAAGGCTACCTAGGCGCGAGTCTAAGGCCCTAAAAGACGATGCCGTCGGAGGAGTAGAGGATGTAGAAAATACTTCCTCATTAATATACTATATGGTTTGAAAAGCCAACTTAGTCGGATTAGAGTATAAATAATAAATAAGAGAGCGATACAGCCGCCTGCGGTAATAGTATAGAACTGTGTTACGTCTATCTCCTTTAGAATAGACTTGGGCATTTTAAACGGATATTGCAACGCCCCGTCGTAGGAAAATCTGAGCGAAATAAAGGGTATATGTTTTAAAACCGCACCGGAGGCTCTTATACCTGACCTCGAACGGCAGCCTTAAATGACGGTATATAGCCATTTTAGCTCCTTCGAGTTTCCGGAATAGAACCATAGCTAGAAATGCAAAACCCTTTGTAGCATTTGAAGGACGGTTTCAAATTAAGGTGGCAGGAGTTAAAAGGGACGGAGGTAGGACGAAGGGTGGATCGAGAGCACGGAGTAAAAGTATTAGTATATAAGAAAGGTGGGGCTATCGTAGAAGAGACCATCGCGGCTGAGCTGTAATATATCTACTTCTTAACGTCTTTAAATAGACCTCTATAGATGGAGGGGAATAGAGAGGAGGAATTAACCTTTAAAATGCTTAGTGTTACTGCTCTCTCCACACGAGTATTATAAGAGGTTAAGAGTTGGCTTTGCTTTGTTGATTAACCGACTTCGAAGTTCTATCGGTCACGACTTGAAGAAAATGATATTGGTTAAAGCAATCCGATAGAAGGCAGCTCTTATCCCTAGTTGGGGGAAGTATCTGCTTACGCGTTAACGTCGCGCTTTAGGACTACCTTAGGCGACAATCGTCTAGAACCGTTGCGATGCCTTCCGCCGAATGCCTCGACCACGTAGGTTCCATATCCGCTTATACTGGGTTCACCAACGAAGCACCCAGCTATGCGCGGCGAACCCATTTCGCCTAAGCCCCTTTGCTTCCGCTAATGTAATAGGCTGCTTAATATCCACCGTCGGGTCCGACCTCTTAGGTCCCGTCGTCGGGTTAGATGCCTCACCCTCTATATCCGCTAACCGTAATAAATCTCCATTCTTAACTTCTATCCTGCGAAGAGACTTTACCGCTTTCTGAGGAGACCCCGGTCTACGTTAATGCCAAATAATTTAATCGGATATTAAAACGGCGTGGTGTAAGACAGCGACTCAACGAGAACTCGGGGAGTGTGCCAAGAGGCCGCAAATTATATATGCACGAGAGTCGATATAGGCATGCAGCTAGACGACCGAGAGGACCTAGCGGTAAATTTCTAAATAAGAATCAAACGCCTAAGGAAAGGGAGCTAGGAGTATAGATGGACTAAGACGAAGGATTAGGGCTTCGGATTATGGCACCGAAGACGATAGCAGAGCTTGTTTCGCATAATTTAGACATTCTTGCTGAATATGAAATGAATGGATTAGTCCTAGTAGCATCTATATGGTTCGACCGAGGCTGAACACTTCGGCTGCCTCTAAGGCTCTGGGATAAAACTCCCTCTAGTATAGGAACACGTTCCACTTAGGTCGACCCTAGGAAAGGTTTTCCCGGTTAGGACCGCAGTATTTTTTATAGATAAGCTTCGGCGTTGACGAATCTGAGCCTGTATAATGCGATGAGACAGTCCCTGAATTTTTGACGTCCTAAGATCCGTCGCTTCAGGTGCGAGAGAATACTGCTATGCTCCGCTTTGCTCCTAATCTAGTAAAATCAAGTCTCTGTTGGCATTTACGACGAAATTGGCTGGTTTGATGTCCATATGGGATGTGTGAGCCATAAAATGGGTGTGGACGATAGCTGAAGCCATTTGTAAGGACCATCTTGCTTTATTAATTAATAGGAGACGGGCTGTAGTGGGGTTAGTGCTCTGGACCTGATCATTAAGCGTACCGTCCCCTATGAAAGGATAGAGAGCGCCATATATGTAAGCTCGCTGGTCGTCGTCGATCTTCCTGGTGGTGACGAGTATATTCGGGGAAGGCATTATGTTCTGGTGTTTAGGCAGCGAGCAAATTGTTCGAATTTTATAATAGCAAACGCGCTTCCGCTGCTTAAAATTAGTACGAGACTCGAGGAACGACCTAAAGTTAACCCCTTTAAATACGTAAGTTAAGTCGGGGCTGGAAGAGCTGTGGACGACTGTAGTCCTCCCCTAGGGTAATGAAAGCAGTTGGTAATACGGCTCGGAAGACTCTGCGGGAGTTTGGCGTGTAGAGAATATCTGAATATAAGATATAGGTTATGAAATTGAGCTTATGCGAATACTTCCGACTCATCGCCAAATCAAGTCCCCTTTAACACCTATTCCGAAAGATTGAGAGCGTTGCTAGTAAGTGGAGGAGGGGGGATTTGAAGCATTTCAGTCTAATGGTCGCTCGTGGTTAGCGCCGATGGTCCCGCGGGTTACGTAAGCTAGAGAGTTAAGAGTCCGGATTCGAAGTGAGGGGTATTTATACTTTAACACCTTTACTAGTATCGGAGATTATGGAAGGTTAAGACCATAGCCCTTTATATGAACTATCTATCCTATTTCTCTATTTCTTAGAACGTCCTATAGCGGTTGGAGAGAGGTTAGAAGTATGGTAGTTAGAAGGATGAGATAATACTAACATCATCTTAGATCATGGAACGATTTAAATATGAACGGCACTCTCTAGTAGCTTCAAGGTCGTCCAACTTAAACATCCTAAACCTTAGTAGTAGTGTGGGGTCTCCACGATCCGGTGGGCTAATTATAGCTTGACGCTATAAGGAAGATAACTGACAAGTCCTAGAGCTAGGAGAGAAATCGGAGAAAACTTCCCAATTTCAAAATCTATCTATAAAGGTAATTATGGCACTTCATTCTCCTTAGTCAGATGCTAACGTTCGTGAAGGACACCTGTACTAACTAAGAATCCATATACTCGTCCTATAACGAACAACGGCCTGGTCTAATTAAAGGCTCCATGAGGAGCAGAAAGAGGTGGAGCAGCGCCTACGGATATTGAACACAAGTTGTAAGGGCTAAAGAGATATGGGATATAGGAAAGGAAGTCGTTGGTGGAAGTATTCATTTTGGTCAATTTGGCCCGGAGCGAAAAGGATAAAAGGGAATTGGCCTCGAGCGCAATGTGCATAGAGCCTGTTTGGTCTGTTGTCTATAACAGCTTATAATAAAAAACGTATGAAAGACTTGGATAGACCCGAAGATAGAAAGCGACTTGATATGATAATCACTGACTAAGGCCAAGTACACCAAAATGTTCCTCGAAATCCCGCGCATGAGTAACACTAGCTGCCGGCTAATGACTTTGGCCCCCTACCGGAGCACCGCATTGTGGGTATACCGACGTCTGCATCGGCATACCGCATTCCCCCACTATGAAAAGATGACCATTAACACAGGTATACTAATGACCTGTACCGGTAAACTCCCGCGCTATAGCTGCGTACACCTGTCGTTTCTCCTCATTGTCGACCGATGTATAGAACGCCGCATTATTAAGCATCCTATCGACGTTGGAAACCTCTCTTAGTATGCCTCGAGTTTGGCCCGGGTACCGTTCGCATGTTGTCTGTGCTAAAGCCACCTGCTGCTTTGCCTCTGCGAGCAACGTCTCGGACCTTTCAAGGCTCGAAGATTCGATAGAGCGTTTAAGGATGGACTAGCGAATAAAGAAGGCTCGGGCCTCTATTTCATATATAGGTTAGTCTCGGGCGATTGCCTCTATAATGAGGTCTTCACTTATAACATTCTAAGCGTGCTCGCACGTGGCCACACAAAAGGGTAATAGCGACTTTGACGTAACACATTTGCTCGCACTCTTGGCTACATAGCTGTGGATATGAATAATCACAGCTAGCTTTAGGCCTGAGGTAGGGTTCGAGGCAGATAACGGTATTGTGCAGATGCTCCGAGTGGCATTTGTTGATGCAGGAATGCCCGCAGGAAAGGCGTAAATTGTACCTCTTGTTGCAGCCTCCCTCGGGCGCGAGTCGGGAGAAGTTATTAGGGGTCGACACTTTAATCGCAGTCTCTAAGTGTCTCGGGCGGCGGAGTAGTAGAGTCTGTCCGATGTTCTTATTTACCTTTAGGATCGCCAACACTTCCGCCTATATTAGTACGTAGCACCGTGTCTGAGAATTACCTAAAATGTATATTCTATAACGGGTACGACAGTCTATAAGTTAGTTAAGTCCGATTAAAAACATTAAGCGAGTTCGGCGCACCTCAGGAGTACATTGATTCGGTTTAACGTTTTTAGAAAGCCGCAGTTATTCCGCGGGTTGCTGCGAACCAGTAAAACGACGACCACCTTAGCCTCTTCTGCGTAAGCCGAAAGTGCACGAACCAATGTCTTTAAAGACGTTTCCGCGGCTTAAGGTGCCCATTAAGTGGTCGTAAGTGCGACCGACATAATTTTAGCTAAACGTGTGACTACTACAGCGGGATCGACGCAGTGGCTAGGACAATGTTCTAACGGTACCCTATAGCAATTTTCACGAGATCGTAGCCGTGTTGCTATAAAGGAAGCTGTGAAGGAAAGCTGTGGACGAAGCTGTAAAGGCAGCTGTAGAGTTACGGGGTGCGACGGTTAAGGAGTTTCAGTACTGTTATAGGAAAGTTAAGAGGATTACGTAAGGTAGGGTGACTATTCCTATTCTAGCTAGAGTCCCTACTACGGCATCTACGACGTGTTAAGCGATTACCTTCTAGGAGACAGCAATAGGTAACGTCCATATACAGCCGTGCTTCTATAGCATAAATTTTATTATAACAGAATAGATAGAATAAGGTAACCGCTATCTTCTTTATCAGTTCATACCGACCACACTACTTACGTTCTCATCGGCGTAAGGTCTTAATTCGATGGCTTTTCGGCCAATGCCTCCCTAAGGTTGGCGGGATATTAACTAAGCGCATCTGCAATAAAAGGTCATTTTGCTCTAGTTGCTTAACAGAATTCCGGAGAAGCCAACAGAGATAAATTTGTCGGAATTAAAAGCACGAGAGGATAATTCCGCGGAGAGGATCCTTGACCTCCAGCGTAAAAAGGAGTTGGCAGAATCATTTGCATTTCTAGCAGCAATAACAGACGATCCGAAAAGGGTAGTTGCAGCGTGTGTGGAGGAGGGCGAGGAGAAAGGATGCTTAATTATAAGGTTAGCGGTAAACAACGGCAGCCTTGATCACGTGAAAGCAGGATTTGAGAGGATAGTAAAGATCTTCGAACGGGTCGCTCGGACAGGTGAGCTTTATATCTACTATTATTATTTTCGGCTCTAAGTTAGAACACGTAAGAGCAAAGCAGATTTAAATAAGAGTAGCACTCTCTCTTATGTGAAGCTATCAAGTTAAACCAAAATCGCATCTTAGTCCGCCTGCGATCACGCCATGCTACGCTCCAATGTAACTTTAAGAAGCAGAAAATGTAAAGACCCAAAGTTATACCGCAGCTTTATGTAGCAATTAATGGTCTAACCCTAGCCTAGACACCAGGAGTCGCACCTATGTTATTAACCGCTTTGAAAGTCGATATTAAGAATCTTCACCGGCTCTTTGCGAGACTCGAGAATTTAATGACACCGAAGGCCAAATTAAGTTAAGGACTGGAAATCCTCGTCCAAATAGTAATAGCTTGTCAGCACGTATATAATCGACGCATCTTATATTAACTATTAACGAGGTCATCTTAGCTAGATTTAAGCTTAAGAGCGAGCCTTGCCCTGGCTATAACTAAGCTTAGTCGTTACTCCTCGGTATCCCGATTCCTTATGCAAGCTGCACGAAGATATCCGGTCTTTAGAAAAGTTCGGATTTCTGCCGTGTGTCTCAGAGCGCCGAATCTGCCTGCTACCGAACTTGATTTAATGACGGCAGACCTCATTCATAGTCTATTGGACGGACCTAAGGTTAGGAAACTTGCGTCGAAGTTCTACGGGTCCTCATCGTTCGTCGAGGACTATATACGTTATGAAGCAACTGTAGCCGTCCCGGTGTATGCAGAAGTCCAGCTGCTCTTCTACTACGAGCGGAACTCCTGCATTCTACCTCCTAGAATCATGTGTTCGAGCAAATAGGCCTGCTTCCTTTGCAACCTGTTCTTTAGAATACATGGTAGGTTCACCCTTCCGGCCACGCATGGAAGACTCTATGAAAAGTGGGCATTGCCAGATATAGTGAAGGATATCGGAAAAGCCGACGGAGGTATCCTTACCACATTAGGGAGTTTTGTCTTAGCAATTGAGGATGCTCTCCTGCGCGAGAAACAATCGACTAAAACATCTTACCTAGATCCTTACGAGAGTATGATCCTCTACTCCGTAGTCTATTTATAGTCTAATCGATCGACGACTAGCGCTCGTAGTTCAGTAGCTAGCCAAAGACCTGTACGGTGTGAAGATCCGATATCTACTTCCGAGAATGGCTCTGTATCACGAAACAGTTCAAGCACGACCGCGACCGAAGGTAGAATTGATCCTCTTCGTTCACGCTCGGAAGCTAGCTCTACGGCTACTATACGTGCTCTATCTCCGTCGACCGCACTTCCTAAGTATACTACCTCTTCTGAGGAAAGTATAAGCTCCACTAGTTTACACGTTTCCCTCACGAACGGTTAGCCAATCTGGTGCGATGTGTCACCCACCTTCCACTCTTTCGAAGTGAGAACGCTACGCATTTATCTTACAGTATCTCTAGGCGATCTCTTCTGTAACTTAGGGTCTCGGGGAACCTTATATGACCTTATTGCGAGCTGTGGTCATTACTAGGTTATTTTGGAATACCTTTTAGACCGGTCCGTTCTAAAAGGCGAAAATGTCCCCTTTATAAACCTCCTCGACGTTCTAAGCGAGCGCGAGATGATATTAGATTATAGCAATGCTGAATGGCCACGGGAGTTACGCGTGTGCAGCAACGACGACATTATTTCTATTACGTATTCTTCGCGTAAGCCCGTAGAGGGGCTGGAATATATAATATAATTGCGGTCTTATCGATCGCTTTAAGCTAGCAGAGGCTGCTCGATCTAGCTCGTAATTTAGGTATCGGAGACTAGGTAGGCTCTTAGGTGACTAGGCGTATTAAGTTCCTAGCCGAGAGCTTGACTAGACGCCGAGCTCGAGTCTAGCATAGAAGTCTTAGATAGAGAAATGGACCTATGGCGATGGAATCTAGGACCGAGTCCACGATGGCGTCTAACGCAACGTTTCGTATCTTGACTATATTAATAATTCTATAGATTAAGGCCTTTTCCATCATCCGGAATATACTGTGACATTTGGCATGTGTAGAGCGCTGTGACGAAAGCATTTGTTTGGATTAGAAGCCGCGGGACCTTGTGTATATGAGAAAAGCTCTATGTAATATTGTTAGAACGCGACTGATTGCATCAAAGCACTCAAAACTACAGGATGTATTAATAAGTGGTGGAGTATCGGACATCGGCGTTGGATTCAAAGTAGAAGGCAGTCATCATTTAGCAAAGTCGATCGATTTAAGCTTCCGACACTTTTTGGTAGCTAATATAAAGGCTATCGATTGGTGCGATTATTCAATTGGTGCATTTTGTGCTCATGCGGAGTGAAAGGCGGTATAATAATGATCCTCCTAGTCTCTTCCTAAGGTGATGACCTGACGACTCTAGACCTAGATAGCTGGCGCTTAGAGTATAAGCTGGTGCCGATGATGGTTCTTTGATGTTTGCGGCTATGAACGAAGGTTGTGAGGTAAAGGGCTTCTCTTAGAAGTAGATAGGTGAACAGCTTAGAAGAACGGAGATAGAAATTAGTCGTTAAATTTGCCGTAAGAATTTCACGATGTTAAAGCAGATCCACATCTTCCGTAAGCCTGGATCTTAAACTCTACGCCCGCCCTTCCATATGCTATATAAACTCTTTTACCGCTCGTGTTACTTCGCCATAAACCTCCTCGACAGATCCATCCCCATTGATCTGCGATATAAAGTTAATTAAATGTTATGCCCGGGTCTACTACCTACTTACCTCCTTAAAATAGCCCGCCGCGGCCTTTAAGTGATTCTTCACTTCTGCGTTCCGAACCTAGAAGTCTTGAATTCTCTTTATAATGTCTACCTCGTTACTAGCTAGCATCCCCTAAGCTGAGCAGTTGAGAAGCAGAGTGTAATATGTTTTTTGCACCTACCGGATGTAAGCATCTTGCCTTCCTCTATTCCTTTATTAATCTTCCTCTTAAGTAAGCTAATTTTCAACTCCCTTAGAATATAGACCTTTTCGTCTAGGCAATCTTTTACGAAGTTTGCGTAGAGATACGTTTAATTATTAGACTTTTCACGTAAGATATCATCTAAGGATACGTGCTGGAACCCGAATTCCTAGCATAGAAGAGCGCATTGTGTCTTCGTGCCCATTCCGGGGGCGCCTGTGTTACGATCAGCACCTGGGACTAGTGAGACTAAAAAGATATACTAATAAAGAAGATAATAGGAATTCGCCGTTTTCGCTTTGAGAAGTGGGCTTGTCTCTCCTGCTGCAATAATTCTGACCACGCTTTTCCTTCGGGAGAGCTGATTTTTAATAATAGTCCCTGAAATTCTTTAAGGTCCTCCTCCCCGAATGTCCTTTGCTCGTATTCGTGTGCTTGTACCATATACTTAAACTTGTCCATATCTCGTATGAATTAAGATTCCGCTGTCTTGCCTTCTTTATACTCTAACTAGGCGGTCCTAATCTTTGTCCCTAGGGTTGGATTAAAAGGGTTTAATAAGCTCTGAATATATCGGGTGCCAAAGTCTTCTAATTTGAATTTATGCTCTATTATTTATTAGTCTGGGTTGGACGATCTAGAGGAGGTATACTTACCTTTAGTAATACCAGTATAGGTCGGGATGTCTCCAACTGATTCTGCTATGTCGTGGCATAGTGCTAGAAATATATACCTTCCCATATCTAAACCATCCTGCTACACGTTAACGAACATGATTTTAATAGAAATGTTGAACGAACCGGAGCGAATATAGCGAGAAGTGATAACCGATACCTGTGAGTAGCTACACTCTTAGGGTTCTTGATTGTTCTTAACTCCCTAGTTCGTGGCAAGTGCTTGAGGACCTCTATTAAATGTAGGAAGGGCAGTGGTGACCCTTCTAGTTTGGAGGGTTCTACTCCCATAATGCCTTAGAATGTTAGAAGAAACGTTCGCTAGATACCGCGATTTTAAAGGACAACGGACGGATAATGATAAAGACGTTGGTTTAAAACGAGCTTTTAACGGCTTTAAGTTTATCCGACCCCGCATTTAGCCTCCGTCATTTCGATTAGATGTGGTATGTGGTATTAACGGGATATTGATCCTTTAGTATATAGCTGCTAGTCTCACCTGGTTATTAGTCTTACTTTAACTTGGTACTAATACTATGCTTAGACCTTTCGTTGCCTAGTGTGACTTAGCATTAGTAAATCGTTACTAGTATAAGCGGATTATCATCCGTAAATAGCTTTTCCCTATCTATCTCTTGCTAAATATCTTTATTATCTCCTATTCTTTCTCTTACGGCATTTTAGGCATGAGACTATTAAGGAAGTGGTGGAGCAATAGCGCTAGGAGGAATTGTGACCGGTGGTGCTAAGGGAGCAACGCTTCCCGCCCTACCTATCGCTACTCGAATAGGCGCTGCTGCTACCGCTGTCGGCATCCCTAGCCTTATTTTTATCTTGTCTCGGTCCGGAAGTAGGAGCGTTATTGTAGTCGTTTTGGTTGGGATGGCGCCGTTAGAGCTCCCTATTCGGTATTAAATACTCGATCCCGCTCCTTACACCTCATGCGCTCCTCCGACATTAAGGGCATAGATCAGGTAGCGTTATTCTATAAAAGAAACACGGATACATCGTTAATAGCTTACTAAAGTTAGCTCGGATATTGCTTCTCCTGTGACAACCTTAGAGAAGGACCGGCGAAGGGGCACGAGCACGGATAGGTGGAAGTAATAAGAATAGTGATAGGGGAAAAGATGCTCTCTATACCGGTAGCCTAGATTATAAATTGTGCGGCGTTATAAGCTGCTTAGAATAGTAAGACTTAGGTATGAGCTTGAGACATTAAAAATAGCTAAGAGCAGGTACAACAAATTAGTTGCATAGCAATAGAATTCTATTTAACAGGACTTATAACTCTAACTCCCGAGTTCCTCTTCTACCGATTACCTTAAATATCGCTAAGCCGCCGACTTAGGAGGCTATCTCCCGGCGGCTTCCACCCCTCTATCGACGTTTCCGGGTCGTATATCTTACCGTACCTACTCTACCCGAATCCTTACACTATCGATGTGTCCCAGTCTTACCGTTATCGCCGAAATTTTCCTAGAGGAAGCATAGACCTTACCCGAGCATTAGGTACCATATTATATTAAGTGGGGAAAACCATAGATAACACTTACTCGGAATTCGACTTTAACGCCTTAAGGTACGTAGAAAGTTACTCCGCACCATAGGATATAGGCTTAGGCTATATAGGCTTAGATTATTAAGGCAGCTCGCACTATAGCTCGGGGCTGTGATGTCTAATGCTATGTATTAGCAACTGCTACGGTCCATATCTAGTGACACTAGAGATAACGAGGCGAGACCAGTATAGGTAACCGTTGCATCACGTGTCGGTAGTGCTTCGACGAGGGCGTCGGCATTAGCGGCGTAGGACATTATATTATTATCTCTAGTGCGCTCGTAATGCAGATCCGGTAGTACGTTAACGGTGTAGTCGGCAACGGCCGCGAGATCCTCTCTA
>JAABUP010006877.1_pt1 | contig 15758 bp, 20 predicted proteins | sample 5559201 | NCBI WGS metagenome assembly JAABUP01 (sample SAMN10711887, study PRJNA513373) | rock metagenome | isolation source: Antarctica rocks | place: Antarctica
TTTGGCTGTGTCTTGTTGTACGCAGCAGTGTGAGCAGCAAATTCGTCAGCATGCGCCTCATGTCGCAAGATGGCAGCCCGAATATCCTCCTCAGCAGGATTCTTGAGCATACCCTGCAGCCAAGATGTTCATGCAGTCACAGTTGCAACCCTACGCTGCACTTTCTGTAGGGCGTGCTGACACTTGTCTCTAGCAGAATGGGTTTGGAGTCAACACACACCTGACTTATCCTTACCTGGCAGTCGGTTTGCAGCTGTTGCAGGGGTACACCATACCATCAAGGCAGGAAGCTGTAGGCTTTCAACAGGGACCAGTGCAGCGCGTGGAAAGTCTCAATGCATACGTAACTCTTGAGAAAGAACTGCAAGACCTAGTGCTCTCAGAGGCTTCTGATGAGACCAGCAAATTAGGCAACAGCTCCAGCAATGCAGATAGCATGTGTAAAGGGCGTCACATGACACACCCAAGCAAGGTCAGGGGACTTACATGATTCTTGAGGATGTACTGTGTAAGCAGAGTGCCTCCAGTCTTGCCAATGAGCCCGGCAGCTCCTCTGCCCAGGGTGGCAGCTGAAGAGCCCACCTCGGGCTTGTGGTACTTGACAGCATCGTCGTGATCCCTCTCTGACTTTCGCTTCCTGATCTGCTTGGCCTCCTTGAACATGGGCAAGGCATGCGGGGTGTGGATGACAAGGGGTGCCTGCATCACACAAAAGCGGCTTTGACCAGCCTTGTTGAGAGTGCCAGATGTGCTGGTTGTCGTGCTGCTGCTTTTTGTAAGCAGTTGTGACTTTGCCCATGGACTGGGTTTCATAAGCAGTTGTGATTTTGCCCAAGGACTGAAACTCGAGCATAACTCCAGAAAAGCAAGGCAGCAATCAGGGCCCTTCTAATTGCTGCACAGGGAGAACATGTCTAATCAAGCTGGGCAGGAGTGCATAGACGAGTGCTAGACTGCTATGACTCAGGCATGACAGCTGGCTAACGCCTTTCTGAGGCGCAGAGCCTGCAAAAACAGACAATGCATACAATCTAGCCATGCAAGTCCTGTTCACGCAGCTCTGTGTGTTAGGCGCACTGAACCTTGAGTTCACCTCAAAATCAAGAGGGTCCTTTGCTCTAGGTTTTCTGGCTGCGCACAGCAGGACCCCTCGCTCACTCAGGGTGGGGTCATACAGGCCACGCACACACCCCCCTGACTTGTCACCTGCAGCACAAAAGCAAAGGGTGTCATACAAAGTGCATCAAACATGCAGCACATGCTTATAGAAGGATGACAGCGCTTAGGAATTCACTTAGCGCACCGCAAGGTAGCAGAGGAACGACTTGTAGTCAACATTTTGTGGGGCTACCATTGAGCATGCTCGGGCTGCAATCCATCTCAGCATTGGCTGTACACTGAGCAGAGCGCATCAAAAAGGTTGAGCCAATCCCTGCAGAAAGTGCTGACAAGCAGTGGATGCTGGCCAGCACAGGGTGGCAATGATACAGAAAAGGTACAAGCTGAAAGGGTTGACCTGTGCCCATGAAGATCTGGTTGAGGCGGGCGTGCCAGTGCACAGCCACCACGCTGCCCACTGTGCCAATGCGCCGCACCAACTGCAGCCTGCAAGCAAGCCACACAAATCACACACACACCTTTGCATACCATGTCTGCACTCATAGCCAGGAAGGACATGCTTGCGGCTGCTGCTACTGCTGCTGCTGCTGCTGCTACTGACTCTTTGATGGGCAAGGCAAACCTCAAGCAGAAGGCAACGGCTCTAACCACATGGCTGAGCATGCGTTGGATGTGCTGACCAGCGAAGCGTGGAGGCATATGTGAAACCATCCACGCTCAGTAACAAATCAGGGCTCTATCAGCAAAGCAAGCAAACTGACTATGTCACGCTTGGCTCACATACAGCACGACAACATTGTAACGTCCTGAAGAGACAGCATAGCCATACAGGGCAGGCATGAGCTTTTTCCAACGAATCAGCCGGCTTCTGGCAGACGGCAGGCACAGTCCATGAGCGGAACTGCAAATGCTGAGAGCATGATCAATTTAATTGTTGTGATACTTTGCAGCATGAGAAGTACTGCACACCAGCAAGCCAACAGTCAGTGCGGAGTGTGATCGTACTTGTTGACATCAAAGAACAGCAGGGCTCCACCAGTGCCGTCCCTCTGTGCTGATGTGCCTGTCAGGATGAGTGACTCATCCGGGCTGAAACAACACGCCGTCTCAGACTGGGTGGTTGGCAGACCAGAGAAAGCATGCACTGGAGTCTTCAACTTGCGCAGGTCCCACAACTACATGGGGACACAGCTGTCAGCAGCTTGAGATGTCAGGCATTCAGGCAGACAGGATGCAAAGGAGTCTTGGCATTGCAGCAACAGAGTGCACCAGCAGCCCATTGCTGAGAGCGCATGATGCACAGCCCAGAGAGATGTAATCTGGGTTGTTGACGCTACATGGCAGCAGCATAACTAGCACAGTCAGACAATGTTGTCACTGACTGCCTCGTCAGCCACATCATCATACTGGCCCTGCTTGTCATGATGCCTAACTCCCACAGTACCTCCACAGCTGCAACAGCTCACATTGTGCATCTTGGCATAAAGCAGCTGGCTTGCCCTCAACGTTACAGCTCAGTCCCACAGCATATGTTTTCACATGTTAAAACTTATCATAGTCATTGCTTGTACCTGCAGGATCAGATTGATGCCAACAGACACACGGGAGGTGAGTCAGACAGACAGATAGAAACAGAAAGACACACAGACAGTGAGAAAGACCTTGAGGGTCTCGTCCGCCCCTCTGCTGGCTAGGCTGTGGCCATTGCTGGCAAAGGCCAGGCTGGTGATCTCGGTGGAGGGCTCGTGGGCATTGCGCATCACACGGCCCCCTCCTGACACGTAGCGCCAGTCCTGCTTGGCAATCATCTGCGGCTTGGGGGGCATGACCACCCCCGTTGATGCTGCTGTGCCAAACTTCCCTGCAAACAACAGATCCACGTTGAGCAATGTCCACGCCAATATCCACGGCATCTGCCCCTCATTCCTGCCAACTGCTCCTTGACTGCACAGCCTTTGTGGTGCCAAGGCTGTGCAGTCACGGCAATGAGCAAGGTGGAGGAAGTCCATTGGTCCAATCACGCTCACTAGCGAAGTGCAAGGCCTGCCTATTTTTGGACAAGTGCAACGATGCAAAAGCACATACAACGGCATGCTGTATGGGAGAGGGTTGGGTTTTCTTTGGAGCAAAAACATGTGCATGCGCACAAGCAATAGCTTATGCACAGTACTGTCAACAGATAGGCAGGCAGGCAGGCAGAAACAGACAGACAGATAGCCTACGGGTACTGCAGGTACCTTTGACATCCCAGATCTGCAGAGTACCATCAAACATGCCACCCCCAATGAGGCCCCCATCATGGTTGTAGGCACAGGCAGTCACAGCAATTCTGCCAGGCTTGGCCAGCTGAGGCTTGATGACAGTCTTCTGCAAAACATTCCAGGTGTCCCACACACGTATGGACCCATCCTCGCTGCTGGTCATGCCAGTGTAGCGGTCTGTGGGGTGCCACTGGGCATGGGTGCAGGGACTGATGTGTCCCTTCGTGTTTCTCAGGTCCCGAATGTACATGTCACCTGCCAGGCTGACCCCGCGCTCCTTGCCGTCCCGGTCATACACCTTCATCTGGGAAGAGCCTGTGGCAACCATGAATGCATCCCCTGCACAGCAAAAGGCCTTCGTCAGGAGTTGTCAATTATTGGTACATTACATAGGTGGGCAATGCGTCAAATGTGGTGACGCCAGTTGCATGTCAGTATGCATGCATCAGCATGATCCGGTTGCTGCTCAGCTTGTGTTGAAGTGAACAAACTGAGCAGGCAACATGGCGGAAGCAATGACTCACTGAACAGGCATGTGTGTGTGCAACAGTCTGTATTGGTCAGCTCAGCACTAGAGCAGCACCATCGACATCCCTGACTCATGACATGACCGCATCCAGAATGCCAACAATACTGTGCAAAAGTCAATACAGGCCGATTGGAATGATGTTGACGTGTGAATGACAAGATGATGCTGACCTGTGGGGCTGAGGCTGACTGAGTGAACAGGGTGCCCATCAGAAGGCTCTATTCTGCGAAAGCTGCACATGTCTGACTTCATACCATTGAAGTCAAACATGCGCAAGCTGTAGTCCCTGCTGCCTGCCAAAAGGCGAGATCCACTGTGGTCCACATCTATGGATGTCACCACCTTCCCTTGCCCTGCATGTCATGGTGAAGCAACATTCAACATGGCAACACATGCAGCAACTCTGCCGGTAAATGTGAGGCTTCATACATGTGTGAGTACATGGACTTAGCGACATGGCTGTACCATTGTGATGCTGCATGAAGATGCCCAGTGATGCGCTTTTGCAGTTACTGAGTATCATCACAAATTTGACGTGACATCGGCATTGAGCAGTTTGCTTTTCAAGCCTGGGAGAGGGACAGCATGCAGATGGCGGCACACTCAAGATGGTTGTGCACCTTCAAGGGCAACCTCATGCGAAACTGGTAGCATGTAGGGGTCCAGCTCTACATCTTCTTCACCCAAGCCACCGTTTGCGACACCAGCAGCACTGGCATCAGCATCGTCACCATTGTCTGAGCCTGACTGAGACTTGGCAGGCGCAGCTGCAGCAGGCTGCCCCAGCTGTGGACCGCTAGTGCCAGCCTCAGAGCTACTGCGCAGGCGAGCAGCATGAATAGACTCTAGACTCTCTATCTTGCTCTCCTGCTGACCTGCAGTGCATGAATGTGGTGAATGTGGTAAAGCTTCCATTGTGTTGCAAGTCAGATGTTGCAAGAAGGGTTTCCATGAACATTGACAGACATGACATGCTGTGACTGATATGTTGTTGACAACGTTGCGAATAGACAGAGTGTTGAAGCATGATGTCTTGCTCAGGAACATGCTGCTTGTAGTTCACTGTGGCTTTACCATGGCTTAGTGGCTTAGTGCTATAAATGTTTGACTGTAGAGGGCATACCAAACGCCATGGGAAATTCTGCCCTCAAAGAACCATGCTGTAAGTCTGCATTTTCCTCATCACCAGCATCCAGATCATCAACTATGGCAGGAGCATCTTCATTGTCTTCATCCATGTCAAGTCCTGCGACAGCCCGCTGGGTTGTGCTTGGCCTGCAAGCAAACATGATCACGTTCTACATCTGCTTGACATGCCAAAAAGTGGCCCTGAGCACATGGTATTGGCATCATTGCTATCAGCAGGAAACAAGAACGAAACCTGCTGGCTGGCTTCTCAAAGTAGGAAGCTGCTGCAGTGTTGGCATGCTTTTGTTTCTGTTGAAGGCCTCTCTGCGTGGAGACACATCGAGCTTTGGCTGTGCAGAAACAGAGCCAACACTCTAAAATGCATTGAGGTTGCAGGTACATTTGCAGCTCTACGTACCAAGTCAGCGACACCAGTTCGTTGAGATCGCTGCGCTCTAAGCTGCGCAAGCTCCTCCTCCTCCTCGTCACGTGCCATGATCACTTGTCAAGCAGAAGATGCAAGATGCTGCAGAAAGTGACCAGCGTGCTGGATTCGTGTACGTCGTGCGCACAGCAGAAGCTCGTGCGACCGCAAAAAAAGTGTGATCTTGGCTCAAATTTCGCCGAATGTGCTTTTGTCCAAGTTTATCTGCAGAGTTTGTGCGACCTACTTCTAGCACATGTTTTCGATCGATAGTACTCACGAAAGACGCACAGAGTCAGTACTAGACATGCTTTGCTCGTTTACACTGACTACTCAATTACTAATGCTGCAATAAAAGTTCGCATGGCAGCTCTGCAGATCAGTCTGGGTTTGCGGTCAAGAGGCCAAGGAAAACCCATGCTAAGCATGCGCAAGCAGAGCAGCCATTGAGAAAAGGTTGCCCAACCAAGTTGTTGGTGAGCAAAAGTGTGATAGGCAGCCCCCCTGAAGATGAAGAAGCACAAAATGTAGTTTCACAATGTGTAAAGTGCTGTGTTTCATATAGATCACTGGCGTTTGCAGAGCAGGGCTAGTCGAGCAGTATCATGAGCTGCGGGGCTGTATCTGATGCAAGGGCTTGCCACCCTGTGGTCTTTTCAGCCCCGGTGCTCTGTATGCAGGTCCAGGTGAATTGATCTGAATGCCTTTTGTCATATGGCGAGGCAGCACAGCAGCGCCTCTTGACGTCCCATGTCCCTTGCTCTGCGGCTTCTCCTTGCTGTCAATAGCAGGAACAGGAGGAGCACTAGCTGCACTTGTGCTTGGCAGGCAAGAGTCAGCAAATGTGTTCTTTTGCCTTGCGACCTGCTCTGGTGCTGCGTCGTTATTGGACATGGAAGCCTGTGCCGGCTGTACAGGTGCACAGCCTGCATGTCAAACGACACTGCTCAAACACGTTGAATAAGTGCACTAGTGATAAATGCAGAGTCGCACCAAGAAATTTGTCTGATTTGGAAAAGCACTGTCATCAAGCTGCGTCTGTATGGGACTTGGCATTCTTACCCTTGATGCTGCGCGCCTTCACAGGAAGGATTTCCTCTGTGTCGCTTGGATCTGCCTGAGGCGTTTCAGGGCGTGATGCCTGTTGCTGACCAACTGACTTGGCAGCAGGTGCTACCTTTCTGCTGGAGGCTGACTTAGCAGCTGCTGCCACCTGCTTAGCTTTTTGAACAGACCCACCTTTTGGCCGTGTGTCTTTCTTACCATCTGCTTTGCTGCCTTTGGCAGTGCTGGCGGCAACCTGCATCAGTGGCACATGTCATTTGCTTGGCTGCATTTTAGTCATCCATTCAAAGCCAAGCTCTTTAGGATGGTTGTTATATGGGGACCGGAGGCAACTGTGAACAGTCAGTACAGCTTGTGCAAAGTGCCGGCATGAGGCTGCATTGCACCTTCTTGCCTCTTTTGGCAGGTGGAGGGCTCTCATCTTCGCTCTCATCTTCACTGCTTGCACTGCTTTCGCTCTGCTGTGACTCGGATTCAGCACTGAAGTCAGAAGCTTCCTCTGCAGAATTGTCAGCTGCTCCATCTGATTCAGAGTCACTGACCAACACCTGTGCTGTTTGCTTCTGCTTCCTGCACATTAGCGCTGGAATTCGCTTGTCTGGCTTGTTTGCTAAATGTGCACTTGTTTCATACAAAGTAAAGTTTGCAAGCAGGAGCATAGAATACCCGCAAAATCTATGTGCTACAACAGCCATGCAAATACAGCTTACCTTGTCTCTGCATTGCAGGCTGCTGATGCTGATGCGCCCTCTGGGTTATCACCTTCTGGCATTGGCTCACCTGGTGGTTGACCAGCTATCACCACTGCAATAGACCACACAGTCTTCAACATTGGCACACTCACATAGCATTGATTTCCAATTGCCAACATGTAAGCAGGCAGGCAAGAAAATGCTCTAGCTGTCCAGTACACTCATCAAAGTATACAAAGCCACGTCCTTTGGACTGAGCTGCACCCGAAACCTGTACAACACTGTACAGTACGACTTGTTACCTGCAGTCCCAGGTGGAGCTCCTTGTAAAGAGGCAAACAGGGCTTGCTCTACATCCTCCTGCTCCTTGAAAGCTGCCTATACGGTTTGCACGCTTGTAAATTGTTCAAAATGGCATGACTGGAAACGCATTCTGCCATGTATACCTGCTGTTCAGCCTTCTTCTTGGCTGCACTGTTCTTTTGTAGCCTGAGTCTAGAGCTCATGTCAGCACAGTCTACATCATGCACAACAGTCTGTTGTCAACAGATAGGTATTGTGCGAAAATGAAATGCGGTCGACTTCTACACGAGGAAACACAGTCAAGATCAGCAAGTGATCAATAGGCTGCGCTCAAATGCTCTGGCAATTGCTGCCTTGTGTGTTCGGGTTTCTTAGCACACTTCTGGTCTTGCTGAATGATGCACCTCAACGCTACTGTCAGCAGCGCAATGCGCACTAGCAAGACGCTCTGATTTGATGCCTGCCCGGACCCAATTCGAACTGCTTAACCGAGACAAACCCTAGAAAGGGTATATTTATTCAGACTTGCCTGCACCTGCGTTTTGCTGTTGGTTTGACTCAACAGAGTGTGTGTAGAGACTGCGAATGTTTGATCAAGCGGAATTTCCTAGCGGTCCGTGACAGAAGCATGCTGAAGGCTTCTTTGTAGAGGATGGCTAGCAACGACAGGGCTTCTCAGGACCGGGATTCCGCGTGGGACCAAGTACGTTGACTGTGCAGACGCTCACTAGCCTCGGGTCAACATCAATTCTGTAGCAGCTGCTGTGTATTCTTGTGGTTTCGAATGGCAAGACTACAATTGCTCCATCAGTCAAGCGCTTCTAGCCCACGCTGGACTGATCAGCAGCTCACACGAGGTTGAGCTTGCAGGCGTCAGAACATCATGTCGACGGAGCAGAGTCTAGACCACAGCATTCAACAGGAGAGGTCAATCCCACAGAAAACTGGGCTGAGGCTACTGAGTCCAGCAAACCAATCCCACGACCATCTGTATCATCCACTTCTGCCACAGGCCAAGGCAGCTCCAACCCAGCTCATGAGTCAGAAGCAGTCTCTGCGCCCCATTCCAATGAGCAAGATAGCTCACGCCCAACTGACGACCAGATAATTGCACAGGAAAACGAGATTCGGTATGCAAACGCTCAAGACATGCTCGTGTATGCCACTTGTGTCATGGTCAGAATGCATACAATTTCCAGCTTCAAAAGTACTGCACACAAAAAAACTAAAGCCATCAAACACGCTGTGCTGTCTCAAGGCATGCGTGTGTATGCCAGTTGCAAACTTCTGTCATGGTCAGAATGCATACAATGTCCAGCTTTACATCTACTGCACACACAAGGACTGAAGAGGTCAAGCACTATGTGCTGTTGCACCTGCAGACAAGAGGCAGAGCGACTTCCTTTTGTGGGAGATTTGGAACCCATACTTGCCCTGCAGCAAGGTACTACTTGGCTTCAGCTGCGCTTAGCAAAGCATGTGCAGAGTCAGGCAGTCATTTGCCAGTGACCTCAGGTCATCGCTTTTCACCTTGCCTGGTTTCAAATTATACCAAGCAGTGACCTGTGCTGCAGAGTATCAGTCCGGCAGTGCTGTCTTTGTTGCCAAAATAAAAAAGCTGGAGACCATGTACAAGTCAATCAGACGAGCACGAGGCGATGGCAATTGCTTCTTTCGCAGTTTCATCTTTGCTTACATGGAGAGCCTGGTGCACACAACAGACCTTACAGAGCGTAACAGGTCTGCCCTTTCCTCCTTTTGCTCAGTCTCTTGGTAACACCTGTCTGAAGACCCTCTAAAATCAGTAGAGGGTTATGCATTGCACACGTAGATCAGCCTGTCAAACTGTCTTCTGTCACTTATGCGATTCAGGTAAGCAGTCTTCAACAAGCTTGTTGCTCATACAATGATGCCGTGCCATGTCAGGCCTGGCTCAAGTGAGTCTGCCATGCGGTGGTGAAATGCATTTGACAGTGGTAGCAGAAGCCTTGCACTTTGAGCTTCAGCAAGCTGCTGACGTACACCAGCTCGTGCATGTTGCATTTACTGCTGACCCCTGGCACTTCAAGACATTTCTTGTGATGTAGGGTAGTGACCTGCATTCGGCAGTGGAAGCAGAAAATGGTGGATCATGGCTATCAGGAACTGGTGTTTGAAGATGCCATGGAGGTCATCATTGACCAGCTGAATGCATTGGGCACACCAGACCCCCTGACAGTGCAGTCGCTGGAAGGCAACATGCGCGATGGCATGATCAGTAACATGGTCATCATGTTCTTGCGCATGCTGACATCTTGCGAGATCCAGCGGCGCCAGGACTTCTTTGCTCCCTTCATAATGGTCAGCTTCATATCCTTCACGTACTGATGTGTCCTTACGTTTCATGGTGTTGGTCCTCAATGCAAAAACGACGATGTATGTTGACAACCCTGTGGGGCTCAGTTTGATGCCCTACCCCCCCCCCCCGCATTGGCTCTCAGATACGTCCCTGTACAGACTCACCAGTCTACTTGTCAGTGCACCCACTAGTGCGCACAAACACCCAGTGCTGATTAGTCCATCGCCCATCAACCGGCATATGCTTTTTGATTCATTCAACATGCGTGTTGTGTCATGTTTACAAGTTGCTTGCAGCATGAAAATGTAGATCTCTCATCATGGCAGGCGCCACCTGTGACGGCAAGCAGACCAGTATCCTGACAAGCTTGTTTTGTGTGCATGTTTTGATGCCAGATGGATAGCAGAAGCCTCATGATCTGTGGTTATATACAGCATTACACCTGACCAATGATGCTGCTGTCATTGTGAAGCCTTGAGCAACTCACTGAGGAGTCTTACAACAGCATGTCTTTGACCACAATCTGGCAATATCTTCAGCTTGATCAAACCTGTTGATCACACATGCCAAGCATGCTGTGTGACGTGAAGGGCATGCTGGATGACCCAGTGACTGTAGAGCAGTTCTGTCGGCGGTACGTGGAGCCCATGGGAGAGGAGAGCGACCACATTCACATTGTTGCCATCACAGACGCCCTGCAGGTCTGTCCCATAACAGCATGACCATTCTCTCGGCTGTCACTAGACTAGTACCTGACCAGATGCCGCTGTAGATGCTGTACCGGCTGAAGTGCCCTGTACAAAGCATGTGCACGCCGTCACTGTTACCTGTACAGGCATCCAAGACATTTCACCAGGCATTGAGACTCGTCAGTGTTGACTCTGCAGACAATTGCAGATCTGGCATGCTCAATTCATGCAGCCTATATCAAACTGCTGGGCAGAACTGTTGTGTGAACGGGAGCTTGTGCAACCTCTGCATATAAGTGTTCATGGTCATCAGGCTGGCAACAAACATGGACACTCATTGTCATATAGCAGTCTAGAGACAACAAGCCTGACTGCGTCATGTCGATGCATGAGGTATTGCACGAGCCTGCCGATTGGCATACTGCAGGTATGGTGCTTGTGCTGATGATTGCTGTGGATTTGTGCAGATTCCCATTCGCGTGGTGTACCTAGACCGCAGCATGGCAGCCTTTGCAGGAGCTGCCTCTGAAGATGCTGCAGCAGTCAACCATCATGACTTTGTGCCTGAGGCCATGCAGAAGGCTGCAGCAGTCAACGTCCAGCCACGAGTCCATCTGTTGTATCGTCCAGGGCATTACGACATCCTGTATCCACGTCCAGCATCATAGTTACTGTTAGTAGTCCCTTCACATGGTGGTCTTTTTTTATATACAGCTTGCTTTCCTGACCAAGTGACTTTCCGCATGCTGCCTTTGGGCATGAATGTCTGGTCATCTGCTAAGATTTTGGCAGTAGAGTGCAAGTATAAGCAGCAGGGGCAAACCGTACATGCCATGTATGGTTTACAAAACATGCATAGCAAGCCATACCTACAGTAGTGATAGCTTGTTTTGGTTGGTGAGTCTACAGTACATGTGCGAATGCTTTGAGAGTATGCCGGTACTGACGGCGTCGCAAAAATGTTATCAGGGATGTTACATCACAGTTGTTATCGTCAGGAGCACCATCGGAGTTATATCTGCAAATCTCTTTCAGGGCAACCTTCAATTACACCTTGTAGTGCTAGTCTGTTGTTCATCACACACACTGCTGGTGAACCATGTTATCATGACAGTGATCATCAGGAGCAGTTTGACTGCTATACAACAGTATCCATCAAGAGTAACATGTGAGTTTGTACTTGGGAGATTCTGCTTCATGCAAGGGGCAAATGCTGTCTACCTAGAAGTATTTGTGCTATGCTACCACAACAAGCTTAAACTCTTAGTAGTGTCAGTGCAATATACACAATCTGAAAGGCAAAAGACGTGCGGTAAGGCAGCACAGGGAAGTCAGACGACATACTGCAACAACCTATTGAGACATGAGCTAGTTAGACTCTGCAACGTTATAATCTCAAGCAGCTCACATCCTTGCAACTGTTGACATCAGAACGTTGGCATGCTAAAGTGACAGGCTGCCATCTAGCAAATGGAAAGCATGCACAGTGCACTGCAGTCTTGAAGTCAGCAACAAAAATTGCAGACTGCAAAACATGGCCGTCGATGCTTAGTCTGACATATGTAAACACGTTGAGGTCAAGGCTTGACACAATGCTGCAGACACTTCTGTCGCAAAGCATGCGGTGCCAGCTACTGCTGGCTACTCCTGCACAGCCAAAAAACGACAGCACCAGGAGCATCGCAGGTGGACCCCAGTGCGCATACGCCATGGGCTGTTGTGTGGTCCATGGACTTTGCCTTTGTCTCAGTGAGCCGTCATCAGGCTTGTGAAGACTCAGGGGTTGATGCCATGGGCAGCAAGAGCTTGCGCCAAGGCCTCTACCTGCTGCTGCAGGGATGCAAATCCCTGCTGCAGCTGACTGATGCTCATTGGCACGGGCTGAACAGCTGCTTGCAGAGGTGGCTTGGGGGTCACCACATGCACGCCTGGCATTGACCCTCCCAGCAGTATGACAACCTGCATGCCAAGAGGTGTCTGCTGTGGAAGCATACATGTAGACAGCTATGTGGACAGATGTGTAGACAGCTGGTATTGATGCGAAGTTGCTCTGCTGCCACCAGAACTGGTGTCCTATAGCAGCTATCTATCAACACGGCATAGATGCTGGTCGTTAGCATGAAGCCATGGTGGGTCCTGCAGGCACGAGGCAGGTCTGCTGTCTCCCAGTTTGTCCTATGTCCAGACGCAGTCAGCAGGCACAAACACCTAGTTAGTCAGTATGTCAGTACAGGACCTTGGCAAACATGCAAAATGACACCATTGCCACACAACATCCTTTGCTGTTTGTGGGTGTTTGTGTGGGTTCCTCTGGGGATACTTACGCATCCCAGGGGAACCCACCCAAAAACCCACAAACATCACCCACCATTCTTTGTTGGGCAGAACACAGTGCTGAAGCAAATGTTCTGGGGTTAGTCAGCACTGGAGGCACAGAAGCTGTGGTCATGGAGCGGACCTGAAGAGCGATGATGGCAGCTGCCAGGACCAATAGCAGCGCGGCATTTTGACTGGGCCAGGGCATCAGCCTGGTCACCATCCAATGTGCGGTTGCCCCTGTCGGTATGCCAGACATGTTGTGACTGAGGGACGCTGAAAGGGGTTCTTCTTGTTGGGCAGGTCTGTCTGTGAATCTGGTGGTCTTGGTCATTCTTGTGATGCCTGCTTGTGATGCCTGCTTGTGCAGGCCAGCCTCCCCTTGCACCACATCTGCTTTGGTGCTTCTGTAGCATGCAACGTGTGGTGAGCATGCAAGGAGATGGCTGCCAGCTTGACAGCGCTCTTGACCACTTGCACCGAAAGCAATAAGGCTGTTGCTGATCCTTGTCCTTGAAGACAGATCAGTTAAGACAGATCGCCGGGCTGAGACTGGTCACTGCTCAGAGCAACATGTATGCCTGAGCACATTTCCATCACTGCCTGCTTTCCATACTAGCGCTTTTCACATCAAATGTTTGAGCACGCTTTGGTTTTCAGCAAGCTGCAAAGGCCTGAGTTGTCTGCAGCACAGATTGGCAGGTGCAAGCTGCATGTGTACACTAGGCAAGCCAGCCTAGTTGTTTTCACCTCTCACTCAACATCTGCATGTTTGCAATGACCATGTAAGAGGACAGGTTTGGGGGGGGGGAAACCTGGGTGAAGAAGGGGCACAGAGGCTGCCTTGAGAGGCGATGGTGATGACACGGGCCACTGCTTCGCGGTGCTCCCTGGGCAAGCGCTCCAGCAGCTCATCCACCTCCCCCTGCACCAGCAACATCACTTCTGGTCATCCTTCACCCTCACCTGTTGACAGTTTGTCCCACAATGTGATCCAGGCGATATGCATGGGGTTCAGAGTCTTTTGATCTATCATGGCCAGCACTTGCATGCCAAACAGACCAGAGCTGCCTGTCTTGCTGAGACCTGTCCTGCATCTACCAATGTGCACGAGCAGCCTCTAGTCTGTCAGCATAGAATGGCAAATTGTGCAGGATGCACCTGGCATGACATGCTACACCATCTCTGTCATGCTGGGCATGCTCTGATTGTGTCGTGTGTGCTAGTGAACCTGCAGGCTGCCAACCTGGGTGGTGTCGCAGTGGGAGGACCGGCGCGAGGAGGCCAAGCTGTGCAGAGAGGCCAGACTGGAGTGGGTGGGGGGCGCCAGGACATGGGCGGGGGCAGCTAGGGTGGCTTGCACCTTGGCCAGCCAGTCCTCGTGGGCCTCCCTGCATGAGTCTATGGACCCCTTTTGAATGGCCTGCATCACCATCATCCTCATTCAACCACTCAATCATTGATTGGTTGATAACTTTGAACCTGTGCCAGCCTTTGCTCTTGCATCAGTCGGGTTTTCAATCATTACATCACCAGCACTATTATTCATCCATTCTGTCATCACATACTCCTCTTCCCGCTCACCTGGTCCTTGGTTTGCCCAAGTGTCACATGCTCGAGACATTGGGCATCATACGTAGTGTATCATTGCAAACAGCAAAGCCCTGATGCATGCTCAATTCACTGAACATTGCATGGGCACTTGTCATAACCACATTGTCTGTGTGAGTGTTGCAGGCCAAGTCTGCAGCCGTGTCTGAAAGCCATATGTACTAATGTGCGCATTGCAAGATGAGCAATGCTGTTTTTGGTGATGTTCTGACATGTCAGCGGCAATATTGTGGGTGCACATGAACCAGACGCAGCGAGCTGCCCAGGACTTAACTCCGTCCATCAACTGGCCTTGAAGAGCGGCGCAGGAAGCTGGGACTGCACCTGACACCATGAAGTGTCTCCTGCTGCTGGTAGCCACAACCCAATCATGCTCACAGACAAGCTGCTCCTGGATGCTCAACGCTCACGCTCCAAGCTGACATGCACACTCAGCAGGATCAGCAAAGTCACCTTTTTCCACCAGGTGGCTTTGGAGAAGGGCACCGACACCTGGGACTGCACCTGGCACTGGGAGGGGTCCCCCGCCACTTGGGTTATGTCCCATCGCACCTCCACAGTGAAGTGGTCGCCAAAGGGGATGTTAGGCATGCTCTGGGAGGTCTCCAGCACCAGGTGGTTGCCTCTGTACATGCGGTACCGCTGGCTCTGGTGACACTCGGCTTGAGGTGGACCAATCAAAGCCTGCAGTTGATCATCATTCCTGACTCTTTGCTGCAAGTTTTGACATGATCAGCAGCCCAGTACAGATCAATCACAGCCATGGAAGTGGCTTGTGCACCATGCACCATCTGTACTTACAGCAGGTGCGAGGTGTGGTGGTATGTTGCTCTTGTGAGGCCTAGGAAAACGCTTGTTCCTTCTCCCATGCTCTGTGAGCTTGTTACCCTCGCTGAGTACACTGAGTAACGCTGAACTCACGTCCAGTTACGCTGAGTATGCTGAGTAACAAGCTGTACGTCGTCTGCCTTGGCAACAGGCAGCACCAGCAGTGGTCAACGCAAAAAGGACTCTTAGCGTTAGAGCCATCAACAGTGATGATGGCCTGCAGGCTTTACTACTGCAACCAGCGCAAAGAAAGGATTTTTGACTGTTGGCCATACCTTGATGGGGGAGACAAAGCTGAGCTCTCTGACATGGCCCAGGGCAGTGTGGCGGCTCCAGCTGGACAGCCGAATCTGCATGTCCCCTCGTGACTCATGGAACTCCCGCCAGAACACCGCCTGCACTGTGTCCCACGAGTAAGTGCCATACGGGGTGACTTTCTCAGCAACCACAGTATC
>JAABUP010006878.1_pt1 | contig 15755 bp, 17 predicted proteins | sample 5559201 | NCBI WGS metagenome assembly JAABUP01 (sample SAMN10711887, study PRJNA513373) | rock metagenome | isolation source: Antarctica rocks | place: Antarctica
GTCGTTGCCATGATGGTCCCAAACTTGTAGCTCTCCAGCCCGATTGTGTTTTGTGCGGCCACACAAGGTGCGCGATGTGTAAAGTAGCTTGATCCAAGGCATACTGAGTAAACTCATCAATTCTGGTTGCTTACGGTTAGAAACTGAACCAAGCATTTCCCATTTTGCAAGCGCTCACTTTAATACCTTAACGTTTCTTCGCCATTTACTCGGTGGTCTGGGACTCATCCAGTCAGAAGACATGATCCTGAGTATGAGTATTGGAGGTTTCCACCTGAGATATACTGAAGAAGGTGCATATAAGGATCTGACAACTAAGATGACCCGCTTCCAATTACTGGAATAGGAATAAAGTCTTCCTCCGCACGCTTTGCCATAGAGTCGTCAAAAGGCCGAGATTGAAAGCCACAAGTATAGTAGACGCGAAAAGTAGTATGAGCAAGAGAATATATGCTGTCCAGGATGCTTCTCTCGGCATAATCGCCATGCTGAAGATACTCTGGAGTCTCGACTTAGCGAATATCATGGTAGTGCCATGAGGTGCTTACCGTAGCCAACGAGAGAGGTAGATAGACCTGGATCATGTTAGCCTGCCCTAGGATGTCGTCTGACAATGCTAGTATAACAAACCACCGTGACTCTTGTCAGTGAACCAATGTTCCTCCCTTGCTCTGTCGCAGCTCGGCTCTCAACTAAAGCAGATGCGTTGACAAGCTTCCATAGATACTTAGTACAGGTTTCTAGGGTCTTGGCACGGCACGTTGCTCACCCCGTTCCTCATATTATCGAACATCTCGATCCTCTGTTGAAGCGATCTCCGCAGAAACCTGAGTTCTGTGATATCCTCTTCGATGCAGGTTAAATAAGACCTCCACAGTGCGTCAAGGTCATTATTGTCTTTGACCCCGAAATATCGAATTTCTCCAACCTGAAAGCTCTCCCATGATTCAAGCAATTTGACAAGAGAGTTATGGAACAAACGTAAAATTTGAACGGTCCACGTGTACTCCTTGGTGCGAGTGAATCTGTTATCATCTACAAAGGTGTCGGCAAAGGTTCTTTCATTGAAGATGCCGTCCTCCTGTTTCCTATCAGCAACTCCTCAAACAGCTGCCTGTAGATCCATCCAGCTCACGTGTGATTCTAAGCGCTCCTCGAGGGTTAGTACAACGTTGCTCCATTCCCGAGTTACTTGCCGTATGCGACGAGACAGAACCATGAGGAAGTACTCCCGAGGGTTCCAAACCGGAAATTCCGTAGGTCTGCCTGCACCACCAATGGGTGCATCGAGATTCTGGTCGAGGTAAAATTGAATCGTCTCCTCGCTGCCAAAATACCTATCAACGCAACAATACGCTGTCCAATACCATTCGTCAATACCGGCGACCAGTAATGAGATTTGGGCTTCATGTATCTGCTCATATTCATGCAATATTTGCCGACTAGGGACAAATTTGCCTGATCTACGCAGCGCTCGGGAATCCGAAATCGGCTTCGGGCTTTTGCGCAGGGCATAATACGGTAGATGGAATTCCATGGCGAACCCAAAAGGCTGCGTTCCGTCAGCAGGCCAACTTCGACAACACTTGGTCAGTGCAAAGACTTACCATAGAGACTCCAAAGAAGACACGGTAAGATATGTGGCGTTGTAGATAGTCTCGAAGGACAGGAGCGTGGAGTCTTGATGCTGATGCTACAACAGCCAAGGTGCACAAGGGTGTCATGTCAGCGATATAGCTGCAAAGGACCGTCAGCCTCCTGGTAACCTTCAGCAGCCGATTCATACATGGTACGTCTCTCTGCGCCGTTGTCTTGCCTCTGATCCCTTCAGCAGGTGGAACAGCGCTCCGGTACGAAAGGACTTGAAGTACCTTCTCCATCATTCTTCGGTAGAACTCCCCTGCATCCAGCACGCCTGTCCATTTTCGTTCACCTTCCGGAGGATACTGGGCATAACCATCCCAGTTGCGCGTCGAGTGTGCTCCGCCAGAGGCGTCACGCCTATCATCAAGCAAGACCAGCTTCTTAGTGTGGCCAGCTGGCGTTGCCGGCGCAGTCAAATCAGACATTCGGGCTTTGGCAACATACTTCCGCAACGCAGTGTAGCTGTATTGTAAAGGATATAGTCGCGAATTGCGTTCCTCTATGAAAGCATCGACAATAGTCTGCTGAGTTTCGGTTTCAAGCCGTTTATCCTCCGCCGGATAAGCCTGCTGTCGCCGTATAGAGAACTTCTTGTCCCAAACAAACAGAGGATCATTCAGAGGGTTCCTCGGAGAGCGAGTATATGACTCCATCGGCCTGTAGTAATACCTTCCTCAATGGCTTTTAAGATTCTGAATTCGCAATGACTATGTGAAGTCGAGAGCTCTAGCCTTGTGTACAGCCTTGTGTCTGCAGCCTTGTAAGCCTAGGCCACATACCACGGTGCGGCCTCGATTCATTGCATGGGTCTGATTGTATACCGTTCCGACAACATTCGAACATGGCTGAAAAGTAGTGGTTGATCGAGGGGACCGAGGGAATAGCTCCTTCGAAAACGTGCTCCACCAATCGTGATCTTTGTAGAAGAAACATTATCACTGAGGCTTTGAGCTACTTTCTCGCAGTGCGCCAGACCTTGCTGGTATCAATGTCCAAGTCGCTTAGAAGTCCGTTAATTCTCGACATTGGCCAATTGATTTTCGACTCCATCTGAAGTCCGCGTCCAAATATTCAGGCTATTGACGATCGTGTAACGCTGCCCTGCAGGAGCTCGTGTGCCTTGCAGACCGTTGGCGACTGTGCAGCAACGGCGTACCAGAAGACCTCGGTCAGCGTCATGATTCTCTGAGTATTTGTGGCCGTCAAAGCAATTGTTCGCTATCGATATAGCGAGTCGAATATGCCACTCTTGCTTTCCGTTATCACTTTCATAAACCAATGAAGGGTTGGTATGGTGGCATTATTCAGGTTCCGCATTGTCGTTGCTTGTACTCACAGGTTGCCCCTTTGGGCAAGGTACAGGTAGGTTTCGCATCTCGCACCTCGTGGCCGCAAGCCCAAATTCCCTCGCTTGTGCCTCCGCTTCTGGAACCATGGAACCTAGAAAGTAATGAAGAACCCCTTCTACGACCGCGACCAGACTCATAGAATATTTTTAGAGGCTCCTCCTTGCTTGTTGTTCATTAACACGACACGCACATTGAATCTTCTCCTTGCACACCGAATGATCATCACTATCGTCTCTATCTCTGTCGTTGTGGGACAATGACTGTCGACCAGTTTGGCCCCTTCAATTCGCTTGCTTGATCGCCGCAAAACGTGCGCCAAAATCCACGCTGTGTAACGTCGATAACGATACCTTTGACTTCTAGAACACCATTGCGACTGCGATCACCGATCTGAAAGGCTTAAAGGAAGACGGAAGGCTCGAAGCCTGCCAGAACGGGAAAACCTGACACATCCACGGGCAGATCTGCCAGAGCAGCGAGACCTTCGAACCCATACATGTCCTTGGAAGCACTCTGGAGGACAACGAGACAGTGATCATAACATCTTTGAAGACGCTGGCGCTGACTTTAGGCCCTCCGTGGCAGTCGGAGGTCTGACAGACCTCTTAGGTGGAAAACTCGGCCCCAAGCATTGGATGGATTAACAATGGCTTAGAAAAGGAGCGGAATTCTGCGCATAGATCCGGGGCATTCCTCACCCCATTTCGATTTTCACATTCCTCACCACGCTCACAACTTAGCTGGCTTGGGGCGGCCGACCATCTTTCAACCATTGAGATTGTTGACCACTTCTCCATACCCAGCACTGGACCTTGTGGCCTGCACGAGACAACAGAGATATTTTCAGTCGTTGGAGACGACAAACGGACTTTCATGCCTCTAGGATAATTGTTGTACCTGCGTACACGCCCCTCATCCTCAACCTTCAATCCACAAGCTGCGCTGTATAAAGATTTAGCGAACCCACAGGCAAATGTCATAGGGCGATATCCCCGGTGAAATATCCAGAGGTCAACCCGAATCAAAACGCGGCAAAGGCATACGTCACCGTTTCTTCATATCTCATGAAGATAGTGCAGTGAGGTCACGACGAGGGTTTCTGCACTGGCCATTCGGGTTTGCACGTATGCGTGGTGCATTGCAGGTGCTTGAACTTCCGGGCCCTGAACTTCTCCCCCGCTACGTTGACACAAAGATAAGGATCAGCGATACTACTGATTGTACGGGATGTCGAACTCTACAGCGTCCAGCAAGTCTTCACATCAACATCGAGTTTCGCGATCGAACTCGGTTTCCTCTTCCTCCGTAGTTACCGTGCAGCGCGCCACGTCACTTACTGGGTCACGAGCGCCTGCAATAGCGCTGAGGTCGCAGAGTCCCAGTGAGGCCAATGCAGGGTGCGCGAAGCTTACGAGATGGGCTCTGTCTACTGATCCTACTCGATGCACAAGCGCAGGACACAGCCGGCCAAATAGTATCACTGGAATTAAGGAGGGTGTTGGGAACTTGAATCGATGGTCGCAATCCACGACATCAAGCAAATCATCTGTCGGACATAACAGGGGCAACAGCTTCTCAAGGAGGTTGAGCTTCGGCGGGTCTGGGTCGATCAGCTCCTTGGGAGGTTTCGCGGCTTCACAGTCGCCTCAATCGCGGAATGTTGTCACAAAGCAAAGGCATTCTCCTGGCAATAGTCCTAAGAGACATTCTTTAAAGACTCCGCCAAAAATTGTACCATCAACTATACTACCACCCCTGGTCACTCTGCCGTCCTTGTCAATAGCCGTCAATGACGCTTCCTCAACATCCACAATGGCATCAGTGATTCCGGCGACGGCTGAGATGCCCATGAATCCGTCATACTCTATTGCTGCACCAGACCAATTCAGCGACAAGCGGAGTGGGCCGTCGCCACCAAGGCGGAGGCCGAGCGTACAGCGTACGACGACAGCGCCATCGCCAGTAGGAGCACCTTCATCATCAAGTCGTAGAGCTCTGTCCTCAGGCTTCGAAACCCTTCAAGGCCCAGCATCGTCCGATGCAGCATTGTCTCCACCAGACAAGGCACCATCCAAGGGTAGATACGGAGAGGGAGATCGGATACCTTATGTGGGTCATTCCCGCCATCGCGAAGATACCGGAAAGGGAAGCGAAGGCACTGAAGCAGGAAGCTCAGCATCATCGTCGCGGAGTAACAGGGAAAGATCCAGGAGGCACAAGACTCCGTCTCAGAAGGCCATGCTCTCCAAAGCATTGCAGAAGGCGCATACTGCAGTTCTGCTGGATAATGCACAGAATTTTGAGGGCGCGATGGAGGCGTACAGGGATGCTTGTGCTTTGCTGCGACAAGTCATGATGAGGAGTTCTGGAGAAGAGGACAGAAAGAAGCTGGAGTCTATCGTAAGTGCACCACCTCTCCCAAAGCCCAGAGACTCACGTAATTCTCTGAACAGCGGAGCACGTATACAAATCGGATCAACGAGCTGGAGAATATGGACCCGTCCTACCAAAACGCCGGGGGTAAAGCGCTGCCTAAACGGCCCCAAAGTAATGACTTTAGGGATCAAGAACTATTTTCGCCTGTTGACGATGATGAGCGAGAAGCTGCCATTGTCCAGACCGCAATGATCACGCAATTAGTGAATGACCAATCATATAACGTGGACCAGAGGGAGTCTCGAATTTTGGCGCAATCACAACTACCCCCACCACGCCAGGCATTGTTACCGTCTGCACTTGACGAGGAGGTTCGATCTGCACCCGCATGGCCGGCGTCGCAGCATTTCCATCAGCGATCTTGGTCAAGATCACCCTCACGAGAGAAGGTTGTAGAGACAGCGATGACTCTTGCACCTCCTATAGAGAGAGACTGTATGCCACCGCCGTTATCACCGCGGCGAGCAATATCGCCCAACCCTCCCAACCCGCAGCCCGCTCAGGTGGCACCTTCAGCACCTTTCCCGGCAATAGCTCCGGAAGCCCAATCGGACCAGCTTTCTAAAGACAATAGCAATGAGTCAACGTCATGGCTTGATACAATCGATGAATCAGGTGGCTCATCAGCCTCTTCTGTCCATTCTAGATCATCTTCAATCGGCCTAAGAAGAAAGCGCATACGTGCCGCTAGCGGAGCAACTGAAGCGGAATTTGATGCGGCACTTGACGCGGCTGTGGAAGCGGCTTATGATGACGGGTTTGAGCCCGTGGACGAAGGCCATGGGCAACTGGTAGAACCGTATGTGGCCGGCGACGTTGTCTCTAATGCACGGAGAAATGTGGAATTGGCGAAGCAAAGAGTTCGAGAGGCCGAAAGTGAAGCCGCCGTTGCCTTATCAAAAGACCATGAGAAAGTACGGATGCATGAAGGAGCTACGGGCAGGGATAGAAGCTACAGCATCGAGCTGGAGTACGGCGAGGACGAAGCTGAGGAGGAAGAAAGGATGTTGGAAGAAATGACGAAAGGTTACGTGATGGATGACTTTGAATTCGGCTTGCAATCGAAGTCTGCACTGCCTCGGCAATCGGACTCGAGTGGTTTCTCTGGTACGACGTGGAAAAGCTCGATTGGGTCGAATCCTACAACCGCTGGAACCTCGTTATCAACCGTTGCGGAAGCGACCGTGTTACCTTCCCTTGCTACTCAATTGCAGTCCCAACTCCCACCGCCACCCACTCATCCTCCACCATTAGCGGCACTTCCGACTCCCCCTACTGCAACGGCAATTCCTCCGCCACATCCTCCACCCACAGCTGCCCCACCGCGCCCTCCAAGCTTTGGCATGACGCAAAGCCAAGGAGTCCGTGACAGGAGACTGTCCGGTCAGAATGCTAAGCAATTGAAGATCGAAACCAACACGAAAGTATCAGGTGCATCTCAAGGCCCGAGGACTCAACCATCTTTCATGCCTCCGCCTGTCGTTCCTGGTCAAGCAACTGATGAATCATCCAATACCGCTTCCGCTGTTTTGCAAAGGCAGTCGAACTTGGGAGGTATGTCGTTTCAGCCTCCTGTCTCCGCAACAACCCAGGCCATCAATCGACAGGTTTCGTCGCCGTTCCTCGGGTCGAGTCCTGCAGACACAGTACCTAGCGAATCCCCTGCTACTCCTGCTCTGACGAAAGTGACCTCGTATGAGAGCGACGGGAGTGCCCCTCCAATACCAAGCTCTCCAGCTCGACTTCTGAGGAAAGTCGCCACCGGTCCGGGAACTCTGCGGAAAAACTTCTCTTCATCCAGTTTGAGAAGTCGGAGTCTATCTGTTTCGATCCCGGATATATCAGATATCTCCCCCAACACCCCATTGAGTAGTACCTTTGTAATGACAGGTCAACAGCGCAAAGGACCAGCAAATAACGCACCGGCGCTTCCAACACCGACCGGAGCGACTTTTACCATGAATGGTTTACCCACAGGAGGCCTATATCTTTTCGATAGTGACATTCATTCTCCGAATAGCCCTGGATCGCCCAATCCTTTGGCCGCCACTCCGCCATTACCTTTGGAACCATGTCCGGAATCGTTCCTCCTCCGTCCTTTCTGGTTACTACGTTGCTTATACCAAACCCTTGCTCATCCACGAGGTGGTTATCTTTCAACCAAGTTGTTCGTTCCCAGGGACGTCTGGCGTGTGAAGAACGTCAAGATCAAAGGTGTAGAGGAGAAAGTCGCGAATTGTGACCTTCTTACCGCTGCATTGTTGAAGCTTGCGAGAGTCGATACACTTGATGCAGATGCTGTACTTGAGGAGATGCAATCTTTGGAAATTGTTTTGGATCAGGTGCAGACGAGTTTATCAAAAAAGCTTGGCAGTGAAGTTGGTGCGCACGGCTCGTCGTCACTCTTCAGAGGTGTTAGCCCCGCTGAGGAAGCTGGTTCGCACTCTGAGACTCTAGCATCGAAGGGCACGAACATGGCTAGCAAATCCTACCTGGCGTCATGGCGCAAATTGAGGTCTAAGAATTCTGGGGTTGGCCTGACCAGTTCTATCCTTTCCGCTACCACAAAAGATGGAATGAAGGAGACGTTATCGATGGTTTCGTTGCCTATGACAAACCTCCATAACGTACGCCTCGCCAAGAGGGATGTTAGCCAGGTACAATGTACAGGCCCGAATGCCAATTACATGGGTGCCCTAGCGAGGCTGTCTGATGCTGTGCAGGTTCTGGGTATGGCCTTCTTCACTTCGAGTCTTCATTCGTTTGACGGAGAGAAGCGCTAATCTTGTACGCAGATCAGATCGCACGCCAAGTGGAAGATCCAGGCCTCAAGCATTCCTCGCAGACCCATGTAGGACTCGAGCTCAGCACTCGGCACGCTGCGGAATTCTTTGCTTTTTATGTGTGTCGATTTGCCTTGACAGATGTCGGCATGATGTTGGACAAGTTCATTAAGAGAGGGAGTGAGTGGGTTTTGGTATGACTTAACAATGCGAGTATCTGCTGCGAATCGACATGAGCGACGGCGTCTCCGGCCTTTATCTAGCCTACGATATCTCTTTGGTATCCTGCTGCACAGCGGCCGAGCGCGTGGATCCGACTGTTTATCAAATATCGATTTTCTTTCTGTCCATATCTTCAACATCAGCCTGTAGCATTTGTTGTCTCTTGGCGCATCTGATTGTGAGCCCCGAGTTACTCGAGTACCGCTCTTCTATATCTCTCCGTCTTGTGCAAGTACACGAGCTTGTCGCAACTTAGGCTGCCTGGCTGGCAATGACTTGTGTATGTATTATACCAATTTGGCAGGTTTGGGCGAGGCAGACAGACTGCATCCATTCTCCATGTTACAAGGGATACAACTACAGCCGATAGATGGATGTAACCCCACGCAGATGGAAACCGGGTATGAACATGCGTGACTCACCAGACACGATCTTTCGCACGGATTCTTCTGAAACACGTCTATCGAGACGGCAAGATGAGAGGTTGGGACCATGCAGTGTCAGCAATGTTGGCGACTACTCGTAAGCACATCCGCAGTAGCCATTGCCGAGAGGATGATTCTGTCGTTGCGTACGCCGACGGCAGTAAGAAGATGTCTCCGGAAAGAAGCATCATATATAATGATTGACATGTATGAAATCCAGACCTTCCTACGCTTCTTTGTTTCCTGGAAAATCGCTGCTATCCATCCAGTCCAATGAAGCCGTTGATCTTTGCTTGACATTCGCAACTCGCCCTGACCAATCAATATCTGCACAACTTTCCAATCTCACGCATCTCTGCGAATTTCGAGCTTTTCATAAACATGCCCTCTTCTTTCTTTTCCTTCGAATCACATCTTTCATCGACCGTTCCTGATAACAGCATTCTTGTCATCTCTGCAGCTCTCGTTATCCTTATCTTCGTCATCCTCTGCGTTACCATTCTCCGCATTGCCTACGTCGACTACCGCTCTTGGTACGGTCTTGACGGTGGCGGCCTCCCGCATAATGTCTTCGGATGGGTAGTCCAATCATTGCTACGGCTATTCGCCAGCAAAGATACTAAGAGCACGTTTTGTTACGATGATCCGAAATATGTCGCCCAGGCGGGAGAAGTCTGCACGAGGAGCTTTTTGACGGCTAGTGGAGGCTTAGAGATAAGGAAAGGAGAAACGCCGAGTATAGCGAAATGGGTGGCTCCGCATAGACAATTGGATCAGCTTGGTGCGGAGGAGATGAAGGAGGTCTGTCATGCATACTGGTCCATGACCATATGCCAACCATTAGATGTACTTGGTGTTCGGAACGCTGACATTCCGAAATTCACAGCTGCTTCTAGCCGAGCTCGACTCCATAAAGGACTGTAATAAATCCATCCTCGAAACCGGTGTTTCTAAACTCGAGGGATTCTGCCCTGCCATGTTCCTTCGTCAGAACGTTCCATTGAACCACAAGACTGTACCGAGGGCCCCTTGGGAAATTGCACACATCCACGACGCAGACGGCAGTTTGCATATGATCCTCTCTCCTGGCGATGCGAAAATGGTAGTGGAGAAAGCATGGGGCGAGAGGCATCCTTTGAGTGGACGCGCGGGAGGTGTACCAATTACTTATACCATGATCTATGCGCCGAGGACAGAAGAGGAGGTCAAGGTTCAGGGGAGAATACTGCGGGCTGCAGTATGGTATGGGGTCGAAGGAAGGGAGGAGATAAAGTAGAGGATTGGGTCTGAATGGATTGGACGTGTAGATTAACTATGTCGGGCATCTCATGATGTTGTGGGTTGTGGGTATCGAACTGTAGCTTGCTAGATCCGCAGGTGGTATTTCTGCTTCGACCTGTATTTCTGCTCAAACATACATAGCCAAATTTCAGCGAGAGTTCTGGGCGTGATTAAGTGATTCTTCTCATCTCTAGCTTCTTTTGCCTTGAGATATCTGATGGGGTGTAAATATAGATTCCATGCACAATAGAATGACATGCATAACTACCCGTCGTTGCGCAATCCCGTCGCGTCGATCGACTAGGAACATCATCAACACAATGGAAATTATTCCGTCATCCATCCACCAGACATCAACAGCCATTATTCTGTACCCTGAACTCTTCCATCGACCCGAAGAGGAAACAGTCTTCAACATAGTCAATGTTTCACTCAACTGTAACCCATAGCAAAACATAGCAACAACATCCATCAAGACAACAATGCCACCGCAGCGCACCCAACACCCCGCCGCCGCAAAACCCACCCGCATCCACTTCGATCCCTGGAACAGCTCCGCAACCGGCCACCAGCGCGCCGACAATCGCCTCGCCGGCTCAACCAGCTGGCGCCAATCGCGCACCACTAAATTAGGACATCAGTTCCGGGGTGGTGCTGGTGGGGGGAAGAGGGTGTTTGATGCGGTGGGCGCGGGGAGTAAGGAGTTTGGGAAGGATGGGAGGAAAGAGAATGGGGAGTGGGAGGTTGGTGCGCCTGGGTTGAGAGAGGCCGGGTGGCAGGATGTGCGGGGGTTGCTTGGATCTGGGGAGAAGAAGGCTGGGGTTGAGAGGGCCATGAAGGGCACCACGCCCAAAGAGGGTGAAAGGGTGGAAGTCGTCAAACCGAAGGATGAGAAGAAGATTTTTCAAGGTTTGTGCGTCTATATCAATGGCTCGACTGCACCTATGGTCAGCGATCACAAGTTGAAGTATCTTCTTGCGGAGAACGGAGCGAGCCTGAGTATAGCATTGGGGAGGAGAAGTGTCACACATGTCATACTTGGTAACCCCAATGGGAGTAGTGTCAGAGACGGTGCAGGAGGTGGTCTGGCTGCGAGCAAGATTCAGAAGGAGATCAAGAGGGTCGGGGGATGTGGTGTCAAGTATGTAGGAGTTGAATGGTATGTATAGAAATATCCGGGGCTGAGGTCTAGTTGGGATGCTCGGCTTACGGAGTGGAACAGGGTATTGGAGAGTATCAAAGCAGGCAAACGACTATCAGAAGCTCAATTCTTGACCATGAAGATCGCGGCAAAGGGGCAGCAGAGCGTTTACGGCATGTTCAAGAGAGCGGATACCAGTGCGAGCGAACAGAACGCAATAACAACAACGGAGCTGGAGGGATCCGCGTCAGGATTATGACAGGGTGATTGAATTATTATGATGACGGGAGACGAGACAGAACACTGTGCATTAGAGGAAGGCGGAGCATATGATACCCGGTAGATCGATAGAGACGGAACAGAGGGTGCTTCTTGGAAAGCAATATCCCATGATTCGGCGTTGTTCTGACGATGGGTGTCTTTGCATTTCTATGGCGTTTCTTGCAAGACACAAGAGAGCATCAAGAGCTATCGGTTGAGTATGAGTTACTTCAGGCTTATTTCATAGTGATACCTGTTTGAAAGCCTCACAGAGAATGTCTCAACGATCACCTGGTTCATCCTGTCACACGTCCTATGACCTCGTCAACCCTGACGTCTGCGCCGTGTCATGAATCCTTGAATTTGTCCGAGGGTGCGCCTGTGCGTCTATGCAATCACGACAGAAGCCCCATTTGTAATACGATACAAGTCAGACCAGTACGGATTCGTGCATTCGATCACCCTCCGAACGGCATCACTTGTGGTCGTATGTGGCTACCAAGAAGCTATTTCCTGGCAGCGCCAGACAGTGGCCTCTGATCTCACCATAACAGCAACCCTGACCGCATCAACGCTCTGATCCGCATAAGCAGGACACGTTCACTCAACTGGAACTGCTCGAATCGGTAAATCGCTCCTTTTCCCTGTTCTACTTCACCAACTCCTCCCAACGCTTTTCTGTCTGGCCCCTCCACCTCCGGTATAGTCGCGGGCAGCTTCTCCATTCTCCTTCACCATAATTGGCCCTATCGACGCCAAACCTCTCCTTCCCATGTCATATACCAATTGGACTTGCGGACGGCGGACCTTCTTCTCCATCGCGTCACTCTGGATGTTTTGCGAATGGATAGTCCTCCCGTGCAGAAGTTTTGGAGATTTGTATTCGTCTGGCCTGTGGATCCTTCAGCTGCTGTGCTGTTGGATGAACTGAAGGTGATAGCGGGAGTAGGGAGGATATATAGATAAGTGAGTGCTTGTACTTTTATGGTATGGAATATACGTCGCGTTGGGCGGAAGTCAGCGAGCGCTCTTCTTCACTATACCAGTCAACCATTCCGAAATTGACCTTCGCCACGACAATACTGGAAGACTACTCTGGCTGATGTACTGGAGACAGCTTTATCTGCACGAGATCTTGGCAACGCTCACGATATCCACGGATGTTGATAATCGTACAGAAACCCTAAACCCTTCGCACCTGCATCCGGAGAAGGAAAAGGAAATTAAGCTATAGTACACTCGCCACCAAGCCGACATCTGAAAGTAAAATAAATCCCCAACCCTTAGAACTTGCGAACAAAATCTACCAGACCTATTCTACAAAGGAGTGCTAGAATTCCCTTGTCAGCGCTGCACAATATGTCTTTATGTATTCCGTTCTACAAGATCCATCACGGTGCTACGGAGATGCTAAAGCCTCATTCTCATTTATGTCGAATTTCCTTTCCACTCCCACGGTTATTCGTCTAGTACTAAATACCCAGACCCAACCCACCCTCTCTTGAACACATCGTCTCCCAAAACACTAGCTACTCGTACCTCTATCTCCCTCCCTCCTAAAGTAAATTCCCTCCCTCCTAACCTCCCCCTCTAACTCTCTCCCTCCTAAAGTAAATTCCTTCCTCCCTCCGCGTACGCTAATCCGCCAACACCCATCCACACACCTCTCTCCCTCTCGAGAAAGCATCCTCCATCCTCCATTTCCGGAACCAGGAACCCTCATTAAATCTTCCCCCCTCCACGCATCCAGGTAATAAAACAGTGAGCGTCTGATGAACCTATACTACACTACAACATCATCACCCGGAACGCGATACACGAAACCCTAACCACATCCTCCATCCTCCATCCTCCATCCCCGTCGACGTGACGTGTCATGGTATGCCACGCCAGAGCGCGCCCCCCCATATCTCATATATCATATTTCTCCTCGCAGAAGTACAAGTACGGATTCGTTGTGTAACGCTCACTTCTCGATCCGCTATAGGCCTTATTTAGTGACTTGATACGCTACAACTACGCTAAGGTAGTTGGGATCGGACTTGAGGATTGATTTACGGACTGTGGAGGAGGAGGGGGAGGTGTGGTGCGCTCTGCGGGGTGGGGCATTGGGATGGTGATGGGGCTGCTTGTTGAATTTGTTGGGGGTTTGAGGAAGGGGGATATCCAGCTCCGTCGTAGAATGTTTCTCGGCTTGTCGATTAAGAGATGTTGCATTGTAGGAGGAAAGCGTGTTCAGACCGTCCTTTCTTCTTACGGTGATTATACAGCCACGCATGGCATCTTCGATAAATAACCCCTCGTCTTTCATCTCCTCTGCCTAAGAGACCACAATATCAACAGACGCCGCGTCCGTAATGGTCACATCTACCTCCAAACCGGAGAAAGTCAACCCCTGCGCCATCGCCCCACCGTGATCAAACATCATCAAAAACCTCCGCTCGTTCAAATCTACCAAGCCAGGCCAATTACTCTGCACCGGCCCCACCAGGATCTTATTCCCCCACGTCCTCCCCCCGTTCCCGCTCGTGATCAACTTCGCACTCGCCCCGTCGATCCAATGGTGCTGCTGTGTATCCTCGTCCGTCATGAAACTCACCACCAACGTCCCGCCCACGTTGATGACTTGTGGCGCGCCGGCGTTGTTGTTGCTTCCAGTGGGCGTGTAGACGCGTCGTCGGTCTCCCCATGTTATGCCGTCGTCCCTGGATGTGATGCTGTCTACGGTGAATATACCACCTTGCTCGGATTCGAAGACGGCGAGGAGATGTGGGCCCGAAACGGAAGTAACGCCAATCATCCCATCTCGAGACGTAATGTTCTGGCCTGAAGTCGTCTTGGGAGGTGACCACGTTGCTCCCCCGTCGATGGAAGTTCGCATCAGACTGTCTTGATCGGCGGCCGAGTTCTCGCGGGAGTAGTAGATCTGAAGAGATTTGCCGTCTTCGGCGTTGCGCAGGAAAGGCTCCCAGACTCCGTGTACTGGGCCCGGCTCTGAGGCTGGCGTGCTCAGGGGCTGCCACGTAGTGCCGTGGTCGTCCGAGTACGAGACACTGATACGGAAGAGAGTGTATGTGCCTCCGGTCGAATTCCTTAGGTGATTGCGGTACGCAACGAGGATCCGGCCAGAGGGCAATTGGAGGGGGTATCTAATACGGAAGTTTCCACTAAGATTGCTTGCCAACTCGGAAAGAATGAAATGAGTAGACGTACGGGTTGTCAATGTCGCCTATGCCTCGGTATGCTACACCCAAGGGCTGCCATGATGCACCGCTGTCCGTAGAACTGACAAGGGTAATGATATTCTCCTTGCCCTGAAAAGCGGTGTAGGCACCGATGATGGAACCATCATCTAGAAGATTTGCTCTTGGGTATGTGCCAGCTGAAAGCCGTAAGCTTCATTACGTGATCGAACAAACATAACGAGATTTCCTTACCACCCATGGAAACAGCGGAGCCGTAGAGGACAGGAACTTCACCAGCGCAATCGCACGTGGGTAAGGCGAGAGATGTCGAAATGAGGCTAGCCACCAGAAGCCATATTGCGATGAGCGTCGAGTTTATGCGCGCCATGATGATTGAAGGCGACCTTGGGACTTGACTTGTGGTCTATGGTCTGTTAGGAGGAGATCGTGGCCGCAAGAGATGACCAGTCTGCCATACTTACCTAACAATCGAGCAAAGTCAAGCTCTGAATCTTTCCTGGTGTGTCCCGGCAGACATACCGGTGCAAAGCGTTAGACTTATAATCCGATCCAAATGTCGATCATCCGTGTGCACTTTAAAGTCGAGCCTAACACCCTCATAGTGACATCGTCTCAAGAGCTGGTGCATGCACTGGCAACCCTAATCTATACCACAACCCGGGACTGGTTCGTTTTATGACCAATGATTGGACCTTGAGCCGTGTTCCTCGGTATTAACATGCCCTATGGTGGTCCCTAATATACCACCCGTGGTTCCACAGCAGTACTAAAGTCTCTTGCCAATGCTGTCAACCTAATCCAAAATTGTGAGGTCCTCCGGGAACAAACGGCTGGCCGTTAATTTGTTGATGCAAGATAGTGGGGTTTCGTTGACCTTAATGTCATTAAGCATTGAGCAAGATGGAACCCCCGCCTTAGTAGATCTCTGTAGCGGATGGGGTAAACGGAAATACATTAGCGGTGTAACATGCCGTTGAAATACGATGTAACGTTTCAAGATCGTTGTA